>ENA-UOYA01003249-UOYA01003249.1-activated-sludge-metagenome-genome-assembly--contig:-NODE-3249-length-14668-cov-4.224937_pt1 | contig 14668 bp, 10 predicted proteins | sample MGYA00238163_ERZ764804 | MGnify/ENA primary metagenome ERZ764804 (study PRJEB28919, sample SAMN05720223) | activated sludge metagenome | isolation source: Anaerobic digester | place: Hong Kong...
TGGTCGAGCATCCGGCCGGCGACTTCGCGGTGGTCGTCGGCCACGTCGAGCAGGTGGACCGGGCGCGGCCGTTCGAGGTCTGGGTCACCGGCAACGAGCAGCCGCGCGGCCTCGCCGCGATCGCCAAGACCCTGTCGATGGACCTGCGCTGCGACGATCCGGCCTGGGTCGCGAAGAAGCTCGACTCGCTCGCCGCGACCACGGGCCAGGACGGCTTCGCGATCGAGCTCGAGGCGGGACGCGCCGAGACCGTGCCCTCGCTGGTCGCGGGGCTCGCCCGCATCGTGCGGCACCGCTGCGAGTCGCTCGGCCTGTTCGCCGAGCCGCCGGCGGCCACCCCGATGCTCGACGCGCTGATCTCCCGCAAGGAGCCCAAGACCGGCACCGACGGCACGATGTCCTGGTCGGTCGACGTCGCGAACCCGACCACCGGCGACGACATCCACATGATCGTCAAGGAACTGACGCTGCCCGACGGCTCCCGCCGCCCCTACTCGGTCTGGCTCGCGGGCACCTATCCGCGGGCGTTCGACGGGCTGACCAAGCTGCTGTCGATCGACATGCGGATCGTCGACGCGGCCTGGATCGGGCGCAAGCTGAAGAAGCTGGTGGAGTTCGCCGAGCCGCGCGGCGACTTCTGGGCACCGGTGCCCGGGGACCCCAAGAGCCGCGTCTGGCCGTCGACCATCGCCTACCTCGCGCGGCTGCTGCTGCACCGGTACCAGATGCTCGGCATCCTCGACGCCGAAGGGGTACCGCTCGACCCGATCCGGGCGTTCGCCGCGCCGACCGGGGCTGCGTCCGGCGCCGCGTCGAGCGCCCGCCGCCCGCAGCGCACCGGCCGGGAGTGCCCCGAGTGCCACAACCCGACGCTCGCGAAGGTCGACGGCTGCGACCAGTGCGGCAGCTGCGGCTGGATCGGCAGCTGCGGCTGAACGCGCGCACGCGTGCCGGGCCGGCCCCCTCGCCGGGCCGACCCGCCAAGTCGTCCCCCGCGGGTGGCCCCGCAGGCGTCCCGGCACGGGGTCCGGGTTGACACCGGCCGAAGCGCTGCACTAAGGTCCGGTCTCCATACATCGGTGTACGGGCGCGCGACCACGGGTCGCCGGCGCCGCCGTCGCCGGGGAGACAGGACCCGCCCGTGCCCGCCGCATCGACCGTCGTCGCCGTCGCGCTGGCCGCGGTCGCCGCCGCCGGCGCCCTGCGCTGGGGGCTGCCCGCGGCGCTGCGCGCGCTCGGACTGCATCGACCGTACCGCGGCCCCCGTTTCGCGCTCCCCGGCCGGCGCGCGCTGATCGTCACCACGAGCCACGCGAGCCCCGGTCCCAAGGGCGGGCCGACCGGGGTGTTCGCCTCGGAGATGACCGCGCCGTACTACGCGTTCGTCGACGCGGGCGTCGACGTCGACCTGGCGAGCATCGCGGGCGGACCGATCCCGATCGACCCCGAATCGTTCCGGTGGTACGTCGAGACGCCGTCGGACCGGCGGTTCCGCGCGGACCCGGTCGCGCAGGCCAAGGCCGGACGCTCGCTGCGCATCGACGACGTGGACGTCGCCGCCTACGACCTGGTGTTCCTCGCCGGCGGCTGGGGCGCGGCCTACGACCTGGGCACCTCGGACGCGCTCGGACGCGGGCTGTCGCGGGCGTGGGCGGCGGGCCGGGTCGTCGGCGGCGTCTGCCACGGGCCGCTCGGCCTGCTGAACGCCCGCGACGCCGACGGCGCGCCGCTGGTGCGCGGCCGGCGCCTGACGGCGGTCACCGACCGGCAGGTCGCCCAGCTCGGGATCCGCTCGACGCCGCAGCACCCCGAGCGCGAGCTGCGCGCGGCCGGCGCGGTCTTCGAGTGTGCGCACGCGCCGCTCGAGGTCACCGCGAACCACGTGACGGTCGACGGCCGTCTCGTCACCGGCCAGAACCAGAACGCCGGCGAGGAGGCCGCGCAGCGGATGCTCGAGGCGGCCGGGGGCACGCCGCGGTGAGCGCGTCGGGCCGGTGGCGCCGCGCGGCGCTGGTCGCCGCGGTGGCGCTGCTCGCGGTCGGGGCGCTCGCCTGGGCGAACCGGCTGGTGCTGCTGCGCTACTCGCTCGGCTGGTACACCGACATCGTCCATCCGCGCGCCCCGCACCGTCCGGTGCCGTGGCAGGCGGGACCCGCCACGCCGCTGGCGCCGCCGGGGGCGCGTGCGCCGAACGTGATCGTCATCCTCGCCGACGACCTCGGCTTCAACGACGTCACCACCTACGGCGGCGGCCACGCCGACTGGAACGCGGCCACGCCGAACATCGACACGCTCGCGCGCGAGGGGGTGCGCTTCGACCACGGCTACGCCGGCAGCGCGGTCTGCACGCCGTCGCGGGCGGCGCTGATGACCGGGCGCTACCCGTGGCGCTTCGGCGTCGAGTTCACGCCCACGCCCGGCGCGATGGCCCGCGTCGCGCCGGACCTCTACGCGGCGCCCGGTCGCCTGCTCCCGGTGGTCATCGACCGGGACGCGGCCGCGAGCGCGCCCCGGTTCGAGGACCTCGGCATGCCCGGCTCGGAGCGCACGATCGCCGAGGTGCTGCGCGAGCGCGGCTACCACACCATCCACATCGGCAAGTGGCACCTGGGCAGCACGCGCGAGATGCGCCCGAACGCGCAGGGCTTCGACGAGACGGTGTTCATGGAGAGCGGGCTGTACCTGCCCGAGAACGACCCCCGGTCGGTGAACTCGAAGCAGGACTTCGACCCCATCGACCGCTTCCTGTGGCCGAACATGCGCTGGGCCGCGAGCTACAACGGCGGCGAGTGGTTCGAACCCGGCGGCTACATCACCGACTGGTACACCGACGAGGCGGTGGCGGCGATCCGGGCGAACCGCCACCGGCCGTTCTTCCTGTTCCTCGCCCACTGGGGCGTGCACACGCCGCTTCAGGCCACCCGCGAGGACCACGACGCGACGCCCGCCGCGCTCGACCCGCGCCGGCGCGTGTACGGCGGCATGATCCGCTCGATCGACCGCAGCGTCGGCCGGGTGATGCAGGCGCTGCGCGACGAAGGCCTGGACCGCGACACGCTGGTCGTGTTCACCAGCGACAACGGCGCGCCGGCCTACATCGGACTGCCCGAGGTCAATCGCCCGTTCCGCGGCTGGAAGCTGACGCTGTTCGAGGGCGGGCTGCGCGTGCCCTTCGTCGCGCGCTGGCCGGCGCGGATCCCGGCCGGCCAGCGGATCGACGCGCCGGTGTCGAACCTGGACGTGCTGCCGGTCGCCGCGGCCGCGGCCGGCGCGACGCTGCCCGCGGACCGGCCGATCGACGGACGCGACTGGCTGCCCTGGCTGACCGACCCCGCGGCGCCCCGGCCGGCGCCCCGCACGCTGCACTTCCGCGACGGGCCCTACCGCGCGGTGCGCGACGGCGACTGGAAGCTGATCGTCTCCGAGCGTCCGAAGCGGACCTGGCTATTCGACCTCGCGGGCGATCCGACCGAGCGCAACGACCTGTCGGCCGCGCGGCCCGACGAGGTCGCGCGGCTGCGCGCGCTGATGGACGCGCACCACGGCCCGATGCCGCCGCCCGCATGGCGCTCGTTCCTCGAGTTCCCGGTGTCGATCGACCGCACCCTCGACCAGCCGCAGCGGCCGGACGATGAGTACACCTACTGGATCAACTGACCGCCCCGCGCGGCCGCTTCGGCGGGGCCGCGCGGCGCCGGATCAGGTGCTCGGCGATCACCTCGCGCAGGTAGGCGGTGAGCCCCGCGCCGGCGGCGGGACGCGCGAGCGCCTGGTGCGCGCCCGCCACCGCGACGTAGAGCAGCGCGGCGAGCTCGCGCGCCTCGGCCGCGTCGCCGGTCAGTCGCTCGAACTTCGTCGACAGCAGCGCCATCCGGACCGCGTCGACCTCGGCGAGCAGCGCGGCGACCGCGCGGTCCTGGCGCCCGAGCTCGCGCAGCGCGAGCTCGAAGCGCATCGCCTTCAGGTCGCGCCCGCCGCGGGCGAGCGCGGCGTCGAGCAGGCCGAGCAGGTCCTCGACCGGGTCCTCGGCCCGCGCGGCCTCGAGCGCCCGATCGGCGTCGAGCTCGCGCGCGCGCCAGCGCTCGATCAGCCCCGACACCAGGGCCGCGTGGTCGGCGAAGTGCCAGTAGAAGCTGCCGCGGGTGATGCCCAGCGTGTCCGCGAGCGCGAGCACGCGCACCCCGTCGAAGCCGCTGTCGACGACCGCGTCGTAGGCGGCGTCGAGCCAGTCGTCGCGGGTCAGACGCGCCGCGTCCGCGCGGCCGGCGGACGGCCGGCGCCCGCCGGCCTCGGCCCCCGCGCCCGCCGCACCCCGACCGCGCTGCGGCACCGCGGCGCGCACGCGTCCGGTCGGAGAGGCGGCCGCGCTGCGGCCGGGGGTTCGAGGCTTCACGGTCGGCTCCGGTGCGATCGCCGGCGGGCGACCCGGGGCGCGGGCCCGACGATCGGGCGGGCGCCGTCCGTGCAGCAGTGTACGGAAACGGTCCGGCCGCGGCCAGCCGACCGCGAGGCCGGGACGCAGGGGCGAGCCCCGTGTCGCTGAAGGGGCTGCTGTCGCCGGCGATCTCGTCCTGGTGGCTGTCGGAGGCCCGCCAGCGCCGGCAGCGCGGTCGCGTCGAGCGCGCGCGACGTGCGCGCGGCGAGCCCCACCGGATCGACTACTTCCACCAGCCGGACGATCCGTACTCGGCACTCGCGGCCGCGGCGCTGCCCGCGCTCGCGCGCCGCTACGAGATCGCGCTGGTCGCCCACGTCGTCGGGCCCCCGGACGACGCGGCCGCCCCGGAGCGGGACCGGCTGGCCGCGTGGTCGCGGCTCGACGCGAGCCGGCTCGCGCGCCGGCACGGACTGCGCTTCGAGGACCCGGGGCGGGCGCCCTCCCCCGCGGCCCTCGCCGTCGCGACGCACCGACTGCTCGAGGCGAGCGCGAGCGGCCGCTTCGTCGACGCGGCGGCCGACACGACGCTCGAGGCGTGGGCCGCACCGGCCGACGGCACGGCGCCGCCGGGCCCGCCGGGCGACGCCGCCGCGCACCTCGCGGCGTCGGCCACGCGGCGCGCGCGGCTCGGGCACTACCTCGGCGCGACCTTCCACTACGGCGGCGAATGGTACTGGGGCATCGACCGCCTGCACCACCTCGAGCGGCGGCTGCAGGCGCTCGGCGCCGCGCGCGCCGGCGTCGAGGGGGTGCTGTTCGAGCCGGACCTCGTGGACGACCGGGACGGCCATGCGACCGGCGCGGGGGCGGGCGAGGGTGTCGTCGATCGTCACGACCGTGACGATCCGGATGCGCCCGGGCACGACGGACCGTCGCAGGCGGCCCGATCGCCCGCCGACGCGCCCGTGCTCGACTTCTGGTTCTCGCTGCGCAGCCCCTACACCGCGATCGCCGCGCCGCGGGTGATCCGCCTCGCGCGCCGGCACGGCGCCACGCTGCGCCTGCGGGGCCTGCTGCCGATGGTGATGCGCGGGCTGCCCGTGCCGCCCGCCAAGCGCCGCTACATCGCCGCCGACGCGGCGCGGGAGGCGCGGCTGCACGGCGTGCCGTTCGGCCGGATCGTCGACCCGGTCGGGCGGCCCGCCGAGCGCGGCCTCGCGGTGATGGCGCACGCGCTGCGGGCGGGCCGGGGCGAGGCGTTCCTGCTGTCGTTCCTGCAGGGCGCCTGGGCCGAGGGCGTCGACGCGGGCGCCGACCGCGGGCTGCGCGGGCTGTGCGAGCGCGCGGAGCTCGACTGGGGCGACTGCCGCGCGGCCCTGGCCGACGACGCCTGGCGCGCGGACGCCGAGCGCCACCGGACCGCGCTGTTCGAGCGCGGGCTCTGGGGCGTGCCCTCGCTCGCGGTGGGCGACGTCGCCGCATGGGGCCAGGACAGGCTGTGGGTCGCGCGCGAGGCGCTGCGGCGCACGAGCCCGGAGACAGGAGGACGCCGATGACCGTCGCGCAGCGACATCCGCGCACCGCGCGCCCCGACCCGGCCGGGTCCGACCGGACCCCGGGCACGGGTGCGCCACCCGCTCCGTGGCGTGCGGCGACGGCAGCGCTCGCCGCTGCCTGCCTGCTGTCGCTCGTGCCGTGCGGCGCTACGGCCGCGGCGGCGACCGCCGCGCCCGCCTCCGCATCCCCGCCCGTGCCCGCCTCCGCTTCGGCGCCCGCCTCCGCCCCTGTCTCCGCCTCCGCCCCCGAGTCCGCCTCGGCGCCCGCCTCCGCCGCGGCCGCAGCCTCCCCGCCCCCGCGCCGCCCGAACTTCGTGATCGTCGTCGCCGACGACTGGGGCTTCACGGACGTGGGCGCGTTCGGCGGGGAGATCCCGACGCCGAACCTCGACCGGCTGGCCGCACGCGGCACGCGCTTCACCAACTTCCACGCCGCCGCGTCGTGCGCGCCGACCCGGGCGATGCTGCTCACCGGCGTCGAGCACCACCTCGCCGGCGTCGGCAACCTGCACGAGTCGATGCCACGCGAGCATCGCGGCCGGCCCGGCTATCTCGGTGCGCTCGCGCCCGACGTCGTGACGGTCGCGTCGCTGCTGCAGGCCGCGGGCTGGCGGACGTACGCGTCGGGCAAGTGGAACGTCGGCACCGAGCCGCACAACCTGCCCGACCGCCGCGGCTTCGACCGCTCGATCGTCCAGGGCGACACCGGCTCGGACAACTGGGTGCCGACGCAGCGCTACCTGCCGCACTCGCCGTCGGTCCAGTGGTTCGAGGACGGCCGCCCCGCGACGATGCCCGCGACCTTCTACTCGTCCGAGTGGTTCGTCGACCGGCTGATCGGCTTCCTGCGCGAGCCCCCCGGGCGCGACCGTCCGTTCTTCGCGCTGCTCGGTTTCCAGGCGAACCACGTGCCGCTGCAGGCGCCGCGCGAGTTCGTCGAGCGGCACGCCGGTCGCTACGAGGCGGGCTGGGACGCGCTGCGTGCGGCGCGGCGCGATCGCGCCGAGGCGCTCGGCATCGTGCCGCGCGGCACCGCGCTCGCCCGCATGCCGACCACGCCCGACTGGAACGCGCTGTCCGACGCGACGCGTCGCCACGCGGTCCGCAGCATGCAGGTCTACGCGGCGATGGCCGAGGCGATGGACCACCACCTCGGACGGCTCGTCGAGGCGCTGCGGGCCGACGGCCGGCTCGAGGACACGGTGTTCGTGTTCCTCTCCGACAACGGCCCCGAAGGATCGGACTACCGGGCGGCCCAGCCCTGGCTGTGGACGCAGTACTCGCAGGCGACCGAGCGGCTCGGCGGGCCCGGCGCCTACGCGATCCCGGGCCCGGGCTGGGCGAGCGCGGCCGCCTCGCCGCTGTCGGGCTACAAGTTCGTCGGCGGCGAGGGCGGCACGCGCGTGCCGATGATCGTCGCCGGCGTGCCGGGCACGCCGGCCGGCGCGCTGCACCACGGCCTCGCGCACGTGACCGACATCGCGCCGACGCTGCTCGAGCTCGCGGGGGTCGCGGCGCCGGGCGATCGCTGGCGCGACGCGCCGGTGCAGCCGATCTCCGGACGCAGCCTCGTGCCCGTGCTGCGCGACCCCGCCTCGCGCGTGCGCGGCCCGGACGACGCGCTCGGCTACGAGCTGTCCGGCGACGAGGCGCTGTACCGCGGCGACCTGAAGCTCACGCGCGGGCTGCCGCCGCTCGGCGACGGCCGCTGGCGCCTGTACGACCTGTCGGTCGACCCCGGCGAGACCCGCGACCTCGCCGCCGCGCGCCCCGAGGTCGTCGAGCGGATGCGCGTCGAGTACGAGGCCTGGGCCCGCGCGCACCGCGTGCTGCCGATGCCGTCGGGCTACGACGCGTCGCGCCAGGTGTCGATCAACGTGCTGCTCGACCACTGGCTGCCGCGCTACGGCCCGCCGGTCGCGGCGCTCGCGGCTGCGCTGGCCGTCGCGGGGCTCGCGTGGCGTCGCACGCGGGCCCGCCGGAGCCCGGCGCGATGAGGCCGCGCGCGCGCCGCGTCCTGCTCGGGCTCGCCGCGCTCGCGGCCGTGGGGATCGCGCTCGCGTGGACCCTGCGGGCCGAGCTCGCGCTCGCGGTCGCCGCGCGGGCGGCGCGCGCGCAGCTCGCGGCGGACTTCCCCGCCACGCTGCCCGACGGCCTGCACGTCGGCGTCTGCGGCGCCGGCTCGCCGTTCCCCGACCCCCGCCGCGGCGGCCCGTGCACGCTGGTCCTCGCCGGCGGGCGCCTGCTGGTCTTCGACGCCGGCGCGGGCGCCACGCGGACGATCGGCCGCCTGGGCTTCGACACCGGGCGCATCGACGCGATCCTGCTGACGCACCTGCATTCGGACCACCTCGACGGGCTCGGCGAGCTGATGCTGCAGCGCTGGGTCGCGGGCTCGCGCACCGAGCCCGTTCCGGTGCACGGGCCGCCCGGGGTCGAGGACGTGGTCGGCGGGCTCGCACGCGCCTACGCGGCCGACCGCGGCTACCGCGTCGCGCACCACGGCGCCGAGTTCGTGCCGCCCGGCGGGGCGGGCGGCACCGCGCGCCCGGTCCCGATCGGGCCCGGCGGCCGCGCGACGGTGATCGCCGACGGCGAGCTCGAGGTGGTCGCGTTCGAGGTCGACCACGCCCCGGTGCACCCGGCCTACGGCTACCGGATCCGCTACCGCGACCGGGTGGTGGTGCTGAGCGGCGACACCAAGCGCAGCGACGCGGTCGCCCGCGAGGCGCGCGGCGCCGACCTGCTGGTGCACGAGGCGCTGTCGGAGCGCCTGCTGCGCATCGTCGACGAGGCCGCCGCCGCGGCGGGCCGCGGGTCGCTGCGCAAGATCCTGCACGACATCGTCGACTACCACGCGTCGCCCGAGGAGGCGGCCGCGACCGCCCGCGACGCCGGGGTCGGCGCGCTGCTGCTGAACCACGTGGTGCCGCCGGTGCCGCTGGACGCGCTCGAGCCGGTCTTCCTCGGCGACGCGCCCAGGCTGTTCACCGGACCGCTGCGGCTCGCCCGCGACGGCGACTTCGTGTCGCTGCCCGCGGGCGGCCGCGAGATCCGCTTCTCGCGCCGCTTCTGAGCGTACCGACATGGACGCCCCTGCGCTCCCCGCCCTGCCCGTCGTGCGCACCGTGCTGCGCACCCCGGACGCCTGCTTCCGCGACCTGCCCGACTTCCCGTGGGCACCCCGCTTCGACGAGGTCGGCGGCCTGCGGATCGCGAGCGTCGACGTCGGCCCGCGCGACGCGCCGGTGGTGCTGCTGCTGCACGGCGAACCCACGTGGTCGTTCCTGTACCGCAGGATGATCCCGGTGCTGGTCGAGGCCGGGCTGCGCGCGGTCGCGCCCGACCTGGTGGGATTCGGGCGATCGGACAAGCCGGCGCACGCGGCGGACCTGTCCTACGCGCGACAGGTCGCATGGACGTCGGTGTGGCTGCAGGCGCGCGACCTGCGCGGCGTGACGCTGTTCTGCCAGGACTGGGGCTCGCTGATCGGGCTGAGGATGGCGGCCGAGCTGCCCGATCGCTTCGATCGGATCGTGCTGTCCAACGGCGGCCTGCCGACCGGCGTGCCGCCGATGCCCCGTGCGTTCCGGCTCTGGCGCGCGTTCGCGCGCTACAGCCCGTGGTTCCCGATCGGCCGCGTCGTCGCGGCCGGCTGCGCGCGAGGGCTCGGTCCGCGCGAGCGCGCGGCCTACGACGCCCCCTTCCCCACCCGCCGGCACCGCGCCGCGGCGCGGGCGATGCCGGGTTTCGTGCCCGATTCGGCCGACGATCCCGAGCACGCGGCGAACGAGCGCGCATGGGCGGTCTTCCGGGCGTGGGACAAGCCGTTCCTCACGCTGTTCGGCACCCGCGATCCGATCACCCGGGGCGGCGACACGCCCTGGCAGGCCCAGGTGCCCGGCGCGCGAGGACTGCCTCACCGGCGCATCCGCGGCGCCGGGCACTTCGTCCAGGAGGACGCCGGCGCGGAGCTCGCCCGCGAGATCGTCGCGCTGGTGCGGGCCACGCCCGGCGCGGGCGGGCCGGTCACGCCCGGCACCTGAACCCGGACGGCGCCCGGTCCGACCCGGACGCGACCCGCGCCCCCGACCCGCGCCCCCGACCCGCGCCCCCGACCCGCGCCCCCGACCCCGACCCCGCCGGGGGTCGGAACGTCGGGCGCGGCGCTTGCCTGCGGGCGGCCGGAGGGTCGCCGCGGGGCGGCGGGACGGCGGCAGGACGGATGACGAACGGGAACGGGCGACGCGCGGCGCCACGACGGCGCCTTCCGGCGAAGGCGGTGACGGCGGGCGGGCCCGCCGACGGCGACCCGCGATACCGCGAGATCGTCGACGCGGCGCCCGTCGGCCTGCTGGGCGTCGACCGCGACGGGCGGATCACGCTCGCGAATCCGCAGGCGGCGCGGCTGTTCGGCTGGCCCGTCGAGGCGCTGGTCGGGCGCAGCGTCGACGCGCTGGTGCCCGAGGGCCTGCGCGACGCGCACGCCGCGCACCGCGACGCGTACCGGCGCGCGCCCTGCAGCCGTCGCGTCGGCGAAGGCGGCGACGTGTTCGGGCTGCGCCGCGACGGCAGCCGCGTGCCGATCGAGATCGGGCTGAGCCCCGTCGGCCCGCCCGGCGACGGCACGGTGCTCGCGTCGGTCGTCGACCTGAGCGCACGCCACGCCCAGCAGCGCCAGCTGCAGTCGATGCTGCGCGAGAAGACGGTGCTGCTCGACGAGGTCCACCACCGGGTGAAGAACAACCTGCAGGTGATCACCAGCCTGCTGTCGCTGCAGGCGCGCACCGCGCCGCCCGAGGCCCGCGAGGCGCTCGCCGAGTGCCGCAACCGCGTCCACGCGATGGCCCTCACGCATCAGCTGCTGCACGAGAACGCCGACGTCGCGCGGCTGCACCTCGGCGAGTACCTGTCCCGGCTCGGCCGACTGCTCGCCGACGCGCACCGCGCCGCGGCACCGCGCGTGACCCTGGAGGTCGAGGGTGCCGACACCCCGCTGCACCTCGCGCTGCCGCGGGCGATCCCCTGCGGCCTGCTGGTCAACGAGCTGGTCACGCACGCCTATCGCCACGCGTTCGCCCCCGACGGCACCGGCCGCATCGTCGTGGGTCTCGCGATCGACGGCGACGACGCGAGGCTGTGGGTCGCCGACGACGACGACGCGCCGAACGGCGCCGAGCCGTCGCCGGACGCGGCCGGCGCCCTCGCGTGGCAGCTCGTGCCGCTGCTCGTCGACCAGCTCGGCGGCCGACTGTCGCGCGGCCCCGGACCCGGCACCCGGATCGAGGTCCGGTTCCCGGTCGAGGACCGCACCCGCCCATGAGCGCGTCGCCCGATCCGCCGCGCCGCCCGCGCCTGCGGCCGGCATCGATCGTCGTCGTCGAGGACGAACGGATCGTCGCGCTCGACCTGTCGCAGCGGCTCGGGGAGATGGGCTATCGCGTGCTCCGCACGGTGGCCCGCGGCGAGGACGCGCTGCAGGCCGTCTCGACGCTCCGCCCCGACCTCGTGCTGATGGACATCAACATCGAGGGGGCGATCGACGGCATCGAGGCCGCCTGCCGGATCCGCGACGCCTCGCGCACGCCGGTGGTGTTCATGACCGCCTACGCGGAGGACGAGACCCTCGCGCGCGCGCAGGCGAGCCGGCCCTACGGCTACCTGATCAAGCCCTACGAGTCGCGCGAGCTGCACGCCGCCCTCCAGGTCGCGCTCGCCCGTCGCGACGCCGACGCCGCCGTCGAGCGCAGCGAGGAGCGGCTGCGCCTCGCGGTGGCGGCCGCCGAGCTCACCGTCTGGGACTGGGACCCGGCGGGCGACCGGGTGGTCGTGGCGCAGTCCGGCGACGGGCGCGGCACGCTGTCGTCGCTGCTCGAGGGCCTCGCGGCCGCCGATCGCGACGCGATCCGGGACGCGCTGCTCGGCGGCGGGACGGTCGGCGGCACCTGGCCGGTCGCGCGGGCCGGCGAGCCGGCGGGCTGGATCGAGCTGCACGCGACGCCCGTGCCCGGCACCCGTGCCCGCGACGCGCGGGGATCCGCTGCGGCCGGCCCGCCGACGCGCGTGGTCGGCGTGCTGCGCGACGTCACCGCGCGGCGCCGCGCCGAGGAGCGGCTGCGCCAGGCCGGCGTCGTGTTCGAGCGGATCGCCGACGCGATCGTGATGACCGACGCGCAGCGGCGCATCGTGTCGGTCAATCCGGCCTTCGTCGCGCTGACCGGCTGGACGCCCGAGCAGGTCGCCGGTCGCGACCTCGACGCGACGCTGCACGAGCCGCCTCACGCCCCGGACTTCTGGACCCGGCTCGCGGCGACGCCCGACGGGCACTGGCGCGGCGAGGTCGGACTGCGCCGGCGCGACGGCCGCGTGCTGACCGCGCTGCAGACCGCGAGCCGCGTGCCCGAGGCCGAGGACGACTCGGTCCGCTACGTGATCACGTGCTCGGACCTGACCTCGATGCGGCGCGCCCAGGAGCAGCTCAGCTACCTCGCGCACCACGACGTGCTGACCGGACTGCCCAACCGGGCGCTGCTCGACGAGCGCCTCGACCACGAGCTGCAGCGGGTCCGCCGCACCGGGCAGGGCGTCGCGCTGATGTTCATCGACCTCGACGGCTTCAAGACGATCAACGACTCGCTCGGGCACGCGGTCGGCGACCGCCTGCTGCAGGAGGTCGCGCGCCGGCTGCGCGCGTCGATCCGCGACGCCGACACCGCGGCGCGGCTGGGCGGCGACGAGTTCGTCGTCGTGATGACCGACCTCGTGCAGCCCGCGGACGCGGGCGTGCTCGCCGGCAAGCTGCTGGCGCTGCTCGCCGAGCCGGTCGACGTCGGCGGCCGCCGGGTCGCGGTGTCCGCGAGCATCGGCGTCGCGGTGTGCCCGCAGGACGGCGTCGACCGCGGCGCGCTGATGATGGCCGCGGACTCGGCGATGTACGCGGCCAAGGCCCACGGGCGGAACCACGTCTCGTTCTACACGCGCGCGCTCGCGAGCCGCGCGCGCCGCCGGCTCGACATCGAGCAGGGACTGCGCCGGTCGCTCGATCGGGGCGAACTCGCGCTGCACTTCCAGCCGATCGTCGGCCTCGACGACGGCCGGCTGGTGGCCGCGGAGGCGCTGCTGCGCTGGCCGCGCGGCGACGACGTGCCGATCGCGCCGCAGCAGTTCGTGCCGATCGCCGAGGACAGCGGCCTGATCGAGGCGCTAGGCCTGTTCGTGCTGGCGCGCGCCTGCGAGCACGCGGCCGCGTGGCGCGCGGCCGGCCTCGCGCTGCCCCGGCTGTGCGTCAACGTCTCGCCGCGCCAGCTCGAGCGCGGCGATTTCGCGGGTCGCCTGCAGCGCCAGCTCGCCGAGGCCTCGCTGCCGGCGGGGCAGATCGAGGTCGAGGTGACCGAGACCGCGCTGCGCGCCGGCGCGGCCTCGCTGCGCCAGCTCGACACCCTCAAGGGACTCGGCGTGGCGATCGCGATCGACGACTTCGGCACCGGCTACTCGTCGCTGTCGGCGCTCAAGCACCTGCCGCTCGACCGGCTCAAGATCGATCGCAGCTTCGTGCACGACCTGCCGGGCGATCTGAGCGCGGTGGCGATCGTCGAGACGATCGTCGCGATGAGCCGCACGCTCGGGCTGCGGGTCACCGCCGAGGGGATCGAGACGCCGGCGCAGCTCGCCGCGCTGCGCCGGATCGGCTGCGAGGACGGCCAGGGCTTCCTGCTCGGCGCGCCGCTGGCCGCCGACGCGTTCGCCGCGCGGCTGCGGGCGGGCGCCGCGCTGCCGACGCCGCCGCGACACTGATCGCCCGCCGGGGCGCATGCGTGGCATCCGGGGAAGGCGGCGCGGGATCCGGGGGGCACGGGATCGACCGCCGGGACGCCGGCCCCGGACGGCGTCGAGGACGTCGCCCGGCCCGCTCCCGGCCGCGTGTAGACTCGATGGCCGCCGCCGGGCCGCCGCCCGGCCGATCACCGCACCACGACGCCGATGACCGACGACGCGATCGCCGACGCCCTGCGGGGCGTCACCACCGCCACGCTGACGACGCTGCTGCTCAAGCACGGCCTGCGCAACACCTGGCTGCGCGGCGCGGCGCCGCTGCGCCCGGGCGCGCCGCGCGTCGTCGGCCGCGCGTTCACGCTGCGCTTCGTGCCGGCCCGCGAGGACCTCGCGACCCCGGAGTCCTGGTCGTCGCCGATCTCCACGCGCGCGGCGATCGAGGCGATGCCCGCCGGCTGCATCGCCGTGGTCGACGCGATGGGCGTCGTCGACGCCGGCATCTTCGGCGACATCCTGTGCGCCCGGATGGCGAAGCGCGGGGTCGCCGCGCTGGTCACCGACGGCGTGGTCCGCGACGCGGCCGGGGTGCTCGGCACCGGCCTGCCGGTCTGGTGCCGCGGCGCGGCGGCGCCGCCTTCGGTGGCGGGCCTGACCTTCGTGGCCTGGCAGCAGCCGGTCGGCTGCGGGGGCGTCGCGGTGTTCCCCGACGACTGGATCGTCGCCGACGGCGACGGCGCGGTGGTCGTGCCCGCCGCGCTCGCGGCGACGATCGCCGGCGCCGCCCCGGAGCAGGAGCGGCTCGAGGCCTGGATCATGGGCGAGGTCGAGGGCGGCGCAGCGCTGCCCGGCCTGTATCCGCCGAACGCCGAGCAGCGCGCGCGCTACGACGCGTGGAAGAAGGAGCGGTCGTGACGAGATCGGAAGAGCGTCGTGTAGGGAAAGAGTGTATGCCTGTGTGTAG
>ENA-UOYA01003251-UOYA01003251.1-activated-sludge-metagenome-genome-assembly--contig:-NODE-3251-length-14666-cov-6.790979_pt1 | contig 14666 bp, 12 predicted proteins | sample MGYA00238163_ERZ764804 | MGnify/ENA primary metagenome ERZ764804 (study PRJEB28919, sample SAMN05720223) | activated sludge metagenome | isolation source: Anaerobic digester | place: Hong Kong...
GCATAGATGTTGCCGTCAAAACACAATGCGTTGTGTTTCAATTCCATAAAGGTTCGATTAATATCTGTAACTAAGGCAGGAGATATAATTGGTCCGTAGTTTCAATTCCATAAAGGTTCGATTAATATTTTGGTAAAATTATGTTATAAAATTCTATCAAATTGTTTCAATTCCATAAAGGTTCGATTAATATTTCAGACAATTCTGGACTATCAAACAGATACTACGTTTCAATTCCATAAAGGTTCGATTAATATTTTAAAAACATTACGATTATGGAAAAATGTATTAAGAGTTTCAATTCCATAAAGGTTCGATTAATATTAAAGATAGCGATATGACTGCTATAACGTCTACGGTGTTTCAATTCCATAAAGGTTCGATTAATATCCTGACTATATTTCAGGTTTATACCCATATTTTCCGCACTGCAAAGGTACAAAAAATATGGGAAAATATGTCGATGTCCAATGATTTATTTTTCCTTGGACATCGACATTTATTTGATATTCAAATTGTTACAATATGTCAAAGAACAAATTCGGGTTTTCGAGACTCTGCCAAAACAGATAAAAAACAGACATCGACATTTTTCTATTACAATAATTCGCTCTTTTTCGTCCATAATCTGAGGTCCCCGAATCCCCATTCTATATAGCGTTGCTACAAGAAATTGTCCAATTTCATCCGTTCTTTACCCACCACTTGCTTGTTCATGTAATAACCAGTGTGGTTGCTAAATATGATGATGCTGTCTTCCTCCGTATCCATGATCGCCTTCGCCTTTATCGTCAGTTCCTTCAATTTCACTTCAGATATTTCACCCTCGAAAACTGAATTCTGTATCCAGTTGAGATACTTGCGGCACAACTTGAGCATCTTGCCCACCCGCTTCTCGCCAAAATCATATACCAATATCACGTACATAGTTAAAATGATGAATAAAGAATGAAAAATGATAGATGAAGAATCCCATTATCCGGTATTCGGACTCAAGGATATTTTCTTTTACCAATACATCTTAAACGGTTTGTACGTCTCCATCCCCAACAGGTCTTTCAACAGTTTGTAACATTCCAGTTTGATCAGATGTTTGTAGCTCACGTTTCTGCCCAGTGACCGATGCTTGAAGGTTTCTTCAAACCTTTCTTCCATCGCTTTCAAAAATATCTTCTTGCCGTTCTGGTTTAGCAGACAACTGTTCAACTTGTGGTCGAAATGCTGTTTCTGAATCAGACGTTTGTTCAGCACTTTGAATATCACCCTGTCCACGATGATTGGCTTGAAGATTTCCGAAACGTCCAGACATAGCGAATATCTCCGTTCACCTGGCGTGTGCAGATAACTGATTGTCGGATTCAGCTGTGTCTGATGGATGGCGCGCAACGTTTCTGTATAGCAAATCATATTGCCAAACGAGATCAGGGCGTTCACCTCGTTCTCTGGTGGCTGTTTGGTGCGACTACCCATATTGAAATCATTCAGAATGATGTCGAACGCCTTGTAATACTCCTGCCTTATCAGTCCCTCGATGCCCATCAACTCTGGCACTTTGTTTGTGTCGGGGATGATTTCAGCCAACGATTTCATCTTTGTGATGTATTCGTCAAGCTCCTTGCCTCTGCGATTGTAATAGTTCAGATTCATGAGCATGTTCCACACCGCCGCCTCGATGAACTTGTGCGCTATCTCCACACGCTTCTTCTGATTTTGATACGCAGCCGTCTGAGCCAGCAACACCCGACCAGAAAGCAGGCTGTCACGAGGCATGAAACTGCCTGTGTAGTTCTCGTAATAGTCGAAGAAATGCACGGCGATATCTTGCTGTCCGAGGAAATTATATAATGAACTGTTTGCCCGCAGACTGCCGAAGACATAAAACTCGGAGATGTCTTCCACAGGCAGATACCTTGGTTGCAACGCATGTTCCTCACCATCCTCGTCTATTTGTATAGGCGTGAACTTCAGCGTATTGTCTTTGCGCTCCAGCGTACCTGGGTTGAATAGATAAAAAGTCTTTTTCATTCGTCAGTCTCCTTTGTGTAACAAAATTCATAGTAGCTGCAATTTTTGCAAATGCCTTTCTTCTGCAGGGGCGGACAGTCATCGCTGGAAATAATTCCTTCGATGTCGGTCACCATCTCTTTGATTCTGTCCCTGTCCACATCACTCAACACCACAGCCTGTGTTTTTCTCAGTGTGGGATATTCCAGAATGCCTTTAACATCGGTCACTCCATGCTGTTCAAACACATACATATAATATTTCAGTTGCCATTCGTGCGCCTTTTCCACCTTGTTCGATTTTTTGATTTCGTGGATTGTTTTGCTCTTCGTGTCGTAATAATCCACTTTGATGCCGTCTATCTCCACCTCTTCATATTTGGCAGAGCGCAACGGATAGCTGTCCTCGTGTATCAGCTTGCCGTCATACACGAGGTCGGAAGTCTGCTCGAAGTTCACGTTGTTGGCGAACAGCCAGAGCTTACGTCTGCATACCTGATAATAATTAAAATGTGTACCCGTGATTTGCATTGTAATTTCGTTTTACATCAGTCCTATTGTTTATCGGAATCTCTGTAATATTTGTAATAGATGTCCTACAAATTAAAGTCCCATTTAAGAATAAGAACCTATATCAAAATGACATAGGTTCTTTGTCGATTGTTCAATTTTTATATCTGCTTTTCGTAATCAAATGATTTCATCCTTTCAATGAGATCCTTTTTTGCTTCCGATAATGCATCAGCACTCTCTGATTCTGTTATAATGTAATTGGCACATGGAAGAGAAATATATAAATTTGCGCCTTCTATATTATCTATAACAGGTATAGCTCTTGGCTTTTCGCTATTATCTTTTAACTTCGCCCTTATTGCAGAAGCAATTGTGTTTGCATTATCACTTATTGCCACTGCTAAAGTTTCCATTAAGCTGAAAGTACGTGCTTGGTTAGATGTTATACGCCAGTCAATGAGGGCATCGGCAATTGCAGGAATGACTTTCTCACGCTCTGATTTTGGCAAAACTAAGCATTTTCCAAACACATTTTCACTTTCTACCCAACCTTTAGATTTAAGTGTATCTATCATTTCTTTTGAGATTTCTGGTTCATGCTGATTCGTGGATACGCAGAACAGGGTACGTAAGTCTATAGCTACGTCATAAACAAATAATCCAGAAGCTCGTTTGTTGTCGGTAATCCAATTTCGACGAGGCAATATGCGATTATTTGCATTCAAGTATTCTTCAATTTCTTCTTCGGTAAGCAATTTATCACTACCAGCCATGCGAACATTAACTGGATGATAATCGGGTCTGTCGCTTCGATCGAATGTTATATTTTCATTATCAATTCCTGCAAGTAGTGGGTGTAATGGACGCATAGCAGATATAGAAAGAGGGCTCCTACGCTTAATAACACTATCTTCCTTTTCTTCTTTTTTATTAGATTCATCTTTCTTTTCTGTTTTTTTTGCTCTCATCCAACCTCCTAATAGTTGGTCTATATAATTTGGATCACAAGGGGACCAAGGTTCTTTTGTTTCTAATTTTTTATCCTTTGTAATATTGTAATTGAATGTTATAGGAGCCATTTGAACGTGTAGGTTGTCCGTTAACGACTGTAATATAGAACGTTTTACTTGTTGCCCGCTAGAAAAAGGCATAATGCGGTTGAACTGAGCGTCATAATAAGTCTTTTGACCATTTTCAACGCAGAACACAGTGAAATCAGCATGCTTTAAAGCACGTAAATAAATGTAAGGATTCATAATTATTTATTGTTAGGATTATTAATAGCTGCATAATGGAATCGAATGAGAACCAAGAAATATGGTACATTTTCAGCAGGCATAGTATTGACAATAGACGCTAGTTCTGTAATTCTTTGTGGATTTTCGGAAGTAGATACAAAATCTTTCAGAGAATTGATGAACTTCATTTTATTTGTTGTTTCCAATATAGCTTTTACTTTATTGGTATTCACGGTCTTACCTCTTTCATCTTTTGAGGCGTAAATTTGCAGTTCTTTTGCAAACTCTTGGGCTTTTGCCCATAATTGTTCATTGTTTAACATAGACATTATCCAAATTAAATATGTGTTAAAATTAATTGTTTTATCTTCTCGATTATCATATTTTGGAATTTTTCCTTTTATGTAATCAGTTAATCCTTTGGGTTCCATCGCTCGAATACCTATACATCCCATTTGGCAAGATTTTTCGAACCCTAATGCCGTCCCCCATAACTTCTCTGCTTTTTGGCCTTCTTCCATTCCAAATAATTTGATATACAAATCAATAGGTTTTCGTATTTGATTAAGTTCAAAAGGAATAAATCCAATAGTGGTGTTCGTTTGACCGAAATTGTATATATAACCTATTATTTGTTTCCGCATGTATGTTCTTGATATACCGATGATAACTTTTGTCCACGATACAGTGTCAAGCGACATGCTATTATCTTTTGTCGTATAAGGATTGAAGTTCGCCATGGGGATTTCTGTAATGTAATCTTTGCTATATTTATGCGAAAGCCATTGACCGTTCCATGTGGCAATTTGATTACCTTTTAGGTTAGGATTAGAATCTAATGCTTTTCTATAAAGGATCCATCCTTCATAGAGGTCTAACAATATTTGTTTGTCATCGAACAAGATGGAGATACCTCCCTGTAAACCTATTCCTAAACTTGAACCAATCCACGATAGGTAAATATCCTCAATGGAAGTTTTAATGTTAATGTTGCTAACTTGGCCGGATGTTGTAGCAAATTCTTTCCCTTCAGAAGCAGGAAAGCCTAATGCGACACTTGCATCTTTAAAGCCACTGTCAATTTTTGATATGAGTTCATTCAATTTCTCTTTTCGTTCGGATTCATTTAACTTATCAACCTTTTGCCCCTTTTTCATTTGAACAAATGGAGAATTTTGGACCCATTGCATATATTTGTTACTATTGTAGAAAAGAGGATGATATACATTAACAAAGAAACTTTTGGCATCGTAATTAGTGTCAAATTTTTCGTTATATATCTTTAAAAACTTTCTTCCTATTGTTGCAGTTATCATATTCTCTAGATTTTTACAAAAACAAGTTATATAAATTTGGTTTAGCTTTTTCCATTATGATGCCATATTCGTCAGAATAAGCTTCATCTGGAATAACATAAGGACGTGAACCACAATCTAATTGGTCAAGTTTACTATATCCAACAGAACGAAAACTCACAGGTATTTCTTTTTTTGTTCGTTCTATGAATGTACTTTCCCTGTATAAAGTGTCGTCACTTTGAACAATACACACAGCGGTATTAATGTCTAAAGTGTCCAGCAAAGCCGACTTAGGCCTATGACATAGCTCTTTGATAATCCAGTGACCATCACAATAGGCAACACCACTATAATCAATATTCATAAATTCAATTTTAGGATAAACCTTGTCCAACATATATTGCACTTCTGTTTCTTTCATCAATTCATTATTTGGCAACACATCGTAACTTCTTTGAAGAACATCAAGACTATAAGGTAAACAATCATTTTTATCATCTGATGGCTTAATGACATAAATACATTTGTATTTACCAATTGTATTATGATTGCGTTTGCGATTTATTCGCCCGAATCGCTGAATCATTGCATCTATTGGAGCACATTCAGTTATCATTACATCAAAACTAATATCAAGACTTACTTCGACAACTTGTGTAGAAACAACAATGCATGCTTCATCGGACTTGTTGAAGACATTTTTCAGATTCGTTTCTAACTCTTGACGGCGTTCACGCTTAAACCTACTATGTATAAGCATCTTTGGCGTATCAGGATATATTTCAGACAATGACTCATAAACTTTTTGCGCCCTTTTGACTTGATTGCATACAATAAGGATTTTCGAACCTTCTATAATGGCGTTGTCTATAATGTCGTTGCAATCGTCTAAAGAATCAACTTTATGAATTATGTGACGGTTAAAAGTCTGCAAAATATCTTCTGATAGTTTTACCTGATAAACATTTCCATCACCACCTAACATCTCCAATATTTTATTGTATAAAACACTAGGCATAGTCGCTGTGCCTATATGTATTCTGCATTGTAATGTTTTGAGTACATCAATCAGTCTTAAAACAATCGCTTGTATTACATCCGAGTAGGTATGGATTTCATCTAATATGACATCGCAACCATAAAGGTCATCTGCCATAGCTTCGAATCCTTTTATTCCAAAAATTACAGAAGCAATTTGGTGTGGAGTCAAAACTTTTACGGATGATCCAAATTGATGTTGCATGATGCTCTCTTCCAGTTTGCCTTCTTCTACTTTTAACTCGGAAGCAGCATGCAGAAGAGACACTTGTGCGTTAGTATCACTTAAGTCAGATTTGATTCTATCATACATTGCATTGATAGAAGCTTGGAATGGTAAAACATAAAATACCCTACCCTTGCATCTTCTTAAAAGAAAATCTGTTTTCCCTGCACCCGTGGGAGCTGTAACCAATGTGTACTTGCGAACATCAGCAGCATCAATTTTAGACAAAGGATATATATCACTAATTCTATTATAAAAGGATAAATTTGGTGTAATGTATAACTTTTCAATTATATCATCGACATTTCCATCTAATGCAGAAGCCAAATGATCGGCAGACATTAACAATCCTTTCCACTGAGAACAGTTCAATTTCTTGTTTTCACAATATTCGATAGCATAATCGTAGTTACGTCTCGCTTCGTCAATTGAAATATTATGGGTTTTAATGCCTAATTCTGATAATATTTCTAATGCAGATGTAGCCCATTCGTCATACTTTGCAGAATGAATTTTAAAACTGTTCTCATTCTCATCCAAATCCAAGAAACCTCTTTCCAAAACATCTTGACTTAAAGACTTGTGGTGCGCAACAACCATATCAATTACGGCATTCCTTTCATTATCTGTTTCCAATAAAGAAATAAAAAATATTGATGCTATTTCATGTCTGAATATAAACCCAGGTCGCGAGATATATTCTTTTTTCAATGTTTGTTGGAAAATAGGACTGGCTTTGCCTATGTCATGAAGTATCGCTCCTTTATATGCAAGGTTTTCGTCCATCCCAAGATCGCGAGCAACAACAACAGCAATTTTAGCAACATCGAGCAAATGCTTCCAAAGAGGAACAATTATTTCATTGTCTTCACCCTTCGCCAATATTTCATCGTGTTTACTCATTTGCATTTAGAACTGGTTTTCCACTTATTTCTAACCAACCATACATCGGTTTACTATTGTCAAATCTGTTATATCCAACTAAAAAAGATTGTTCTGATTCGCCAAAACGTAATTCAAATCCATCAATAGAATTAAAATCATCTTCTGTAATTGTCAAAATATTATCATCAGGCAACATAAGATCTTCATTTCTGCATAAACATATATGTTGACGCATAGCCATTTTTGCATCTTCTAAGTTATCAAAACCTAAATACAAAATAGGGTGTAGCATAATACCACGCTCTAATATAGCACGTTTTCTTGTCATGGTTTTCCCTTTCGACAACACATTCCATCCTCTTGGTTGAATTTGTTCTTGTTGAATGTCTATCCCCATATAATTTAGTTTGTGCCTTTTTATTTTTTTTATTACACCATTATATGATAACATTTCCGGAAATAGTTTTTTTTCTATTCCTTCTATTATAGAAGGCGTTAAAAACTGCTGACTGTATGTTTTACCATCCCGTACAGCCGTCCATGGCTTAATAAAGCCGAAATCTCCTTTATATTTTACAACGTACATATTCTTATAAATTAATAAATTGATCCAAATCCGACACCTGTAGAATGTCCTAAACCAACATCCCAAATAAATTGTTTAGTTTTATTTTTTGCTGTGATATGAATAGGGCAATAAAAACTTTTATTACTAATATCATGGATTTTCACAATTTTCGTCTTGCACATTCTACTAGATCTATCAATTGATATCTTAAAAGAATCGTCTTCTGGAATGTTGGCTATACTCATTTTGTGCTTAATTGAATATTCCAGCAATCTCTCAACATTTTCATCCGTATATATTAAATGCTTAATAGCATTTTCATGCCTTTCCTTTAAAAAAATAGGACTGGCTAAGATAAAATTCTCAACATAAGTAAAATCAGGGGCATCTTTTATGATGACATCTGTAACTCTCATGCCACAAAACATTTCTGGAGAAGTTTGTATGGATTTGATAATCGTCTTAAGATAATCCTTCTCGTGGAAAGATATAAACCATTGAGACCCTCTTTCAAAATTAAAACCAAGTTTACATAATGAGGCACCATTTAACCATGAAAAAGAATATAGTGATATCTTATCATGCAATTCATTTATACCTAACCATCTATGTATTACCCCTGCAAGTAAATCTTGATAGTCAAAAGGAACAATGCTTTCATTTTTAGTAGTAAGAAGTAATATTCTCATTTTATCGTTATTGAATGATTTATCAATGTTAATAATATCCTGCAAAGATATGATATTTTTTTAAATAATCCAAATATAATTGTATATTTAAAAATATTTATCTACTTTTGTGCAGGAATTGAAATAATATAATTGTTTATTTAATCGAACCGTAGCCCTCTGTCATCAATTGGCAGGGGGCTTAATTTCTACACAACCAAAGCCCAAAGCATTCATGGAGCCAACGCCGGATGCGTAAATCAACTTCATGATTTCCACGGGAGCTTTCACCTTGAAACTGCACATGTAACCACGCACGCGTGTTTGGTTGGGTGTACCAGCTTTCACTGTGATCAATGCCGATTTAGGTTCGCGCGTCACTTCTAGTGTGCAATCGGAGGCAGAGAACGGCGGCTGTTCATGATAAAAAGTTTTGTATCTATCTATCAGACCGTTGAATATTAAATAAGGTGCACGTACATCCGACGGCGAAAGATAATGAGTTCTATTGTCTTCATCCTTGAGTTTGATGCACATTGGCGATATGGTGTCAAATTCCATATCTTCGCTATATTCAGGTTCAGGCATGGCCTCAACATTCACGATGGTGAATTGCACTGTGGTCCTTCGGTCACCACCCACTTCAAAAGTCTGATTCATAAACAGACCCTCGATAAATGTTTTCGTACTTCTTTCGGGGAGAAACGTGATTTGCCAATCCACTGTGTCCGAATATATCTTCAGTTTCCCTTCACGAGCAAGCAGTCGACTGTCGGGAATGCGTAATCTGGAGAATGTGAAGAGCTTGAATTTCTTTTGTGGATTCAACTCAAAACCGTTATTGTGCAGCCACGTAGCATACTCTGCATCAGCCTTAGACAGGATTTTGTAGATGGCCGCAGAAAGTTCATATTGATACGATAGAGGCAGGATGTCTCCGAATACTTCCCTGTTTACCTTTAAGGTTAATTTAAATCGCATACTGTTTTCATTTATATTAGTTAGATAAACGAGATGGAGTCTCTCATTGTTTATTAACAGTTTCTGAAATCAATAGCATGATTTTGCATTATATGGTATCAAAAATTGTCGATATGCAAATTTAAGAAATATATAGGATAAATCCAAACATCTGACCTTTTATTTTAACATGGAGTATAAAAAACAGAAAAGAATATCATATTTATCCATAAATATACACTATGAATATAATACCCGATACAACAAAAAATAGCATCAAATTAACACTGAGAATCGCTTGAAATCAATCAGGTTCGTCTTATGACGGAAATATGCGAAATTTGAGCGCTTTTCTTATTCTATTGATTATCAGTACTTTATAATAAAGATGAATGGTATTGCGATAGGCATCACGACATCATAGCCTCTGTTTAACCGCAAAACAGGGCTCAACTAACGTCTTCTTGGACGCTAAAAAGATGCAAAGAGCAGCGTAAGAAGATGCAAAACTCACTATGAAATGATGCTTCCAACAAAACCAGTCACCATGAACGAACTTTTCAGAGACAAAAAAGGAGCAAATTCCAAGCTAGATTGAGAATTTATTTTGTAAAAATAAAATCACAAATTTAACAGTTCAAGTTCCTCGTATCCATTTCCGATTTAACAAAGAAAATACATCTGCTAAATACGTCTATTTCGCCGCGGATGTCTTGTCCATCTCCCGCAGTACGGTGACAGCATCTTCCACGGAGGGCACTTGATCTATGCGCATGAGCCGACGGCCCTTGACTTCGTTGAGATTGCAACGGCGGGGATGGAGCACAATGAAATTGAGCACCCGTTCGAAAGTAGGACTTTTGTAATAGGCACTGTCGGTATTGCTCACGAACTGCATGTTCATGCGACCTTGCCGAAGAATGATTTTCTCACAACCAAGACGCTTGCCGAGACGGCGCAATGCCACAACATGCATGAGTTCTTCGCCCTCACGCGGCACGGGACCGAAACGGTCGATGAGCCGCTGACGGTAGGTGGCAAGTTGGGCATCATCGTCAATATTGTCAAGTTCACGATACAGAAGCATACGTTCGCTGCTACCCGGCACATAATTGTCGGGGAAATACATTTCGAGGTCGCTCTCGATGGCGCAATCCTCCACAAATTCATCGCCTGTGATCTCTTTGCCACTGGCTATTTCATCGGCATAGATGTCGCTGAACTCATCATTCTTGAGCTCCGTGACGGCCTGATTGAGTATCTTCTGATAGGTTTCGTAGCCCAGGTCTTCCATGAATCCGCTCTGTTCCGCACCCAACAGATTGCCCGCGCCACGGATGTCGAGATCCTGCATGGCCAAATTGAAGCCGCTACCCAGTTCTGAGAAGTTTTCGAGAGCCTCCAGACGACGCCGCGCTTCGGGAGTGAGCACCGATTTGGGCGGTGCTAGCAGATAACAGAAGGCTTTGCGATTGCTGCGCCCCACACGTCCGCGCATCTGATGAAGGTCGGAAAGACCGAATCGGTGGGCATCATTGATGATGATGGTATTGGCGTTGCCGATGTCGATACCGTTTTCCACGATGGTGGTGGAGAGCAGCACATCATAATCGTAGTTGATGAATCCCATGATGATGTTTTCGAGTTCTTCGGGCTTCATCTGTCCGTGACCGATGGCGATGCGGCAGTCGGGCACATACTTATGTATGAGGTTGGCAATCTCGGGGAGATTGGAAATACGGTCATTGACGAAATACACCTGTCCATTGCGGCTCATCTCGAAGTTGATGGCATCGGCGATGATTTCATGACCATAAGTGGCGAGTTCCGTATGGATGGGGTACCGGTTTGGCGGCGGCGTGCGGATGATGCTCATGTCGCGGGCTCCCATCAGCGAGAACTGCAACGTGCGCGGTATCGGCGTAGCCGACATGGTGAGGGTATCCACATTGCTCTTGAGCTTGCGGAGTTTCTCTTTGGTGGAGACGCCGAACTTCTGTTCCTCATCGATGATGAGCAATCCCAGGTCGTGCCACTCCACATTCTTACTGATGAGTTTGTGCGTACCTACAAGGATATCTATTTTTCCTGCTTTAAGGTCTTCCAGCACCTGACGGGTCTGCTTGGCGGAACGTGCGCGGGAGAGATAATCCACCCGCACAGGAAAATCGTGCAGACGGTCACGGAAGGTCTGGAAATGCTGGAAAGCGAGTACGGTGGTAGGCACGAGCACGGCTGCCTGTTTGCCGTCGCAGGCGGCTTTGAAGGCGGCACGCACGGCAACTTCGGTTTTACCGAAACCCACATCACCACAGACGAGACGGTCCATCGGACGGGCACTCTCCATGTCGGCTTTCACATCTTGAGTGGACTTGAGTTGGTCGGGCGTATCTTCATAAAGGAAGCTCGCCTCCAGTTCATGCTGCATGAAAGAATCGGCGCTGAAGGCAAATCCCTTCTCGTGACGGCGCTTGGCATAGAGACGGATGAGGTCGCGAGCAATATCCTTGATGCGACTCTTGGTGCGCTCCTTGAGTCGGTCCCATGCTCCCGTGCCGAGCGTGCTCAGGCGCGGTGCCTCGCCAGCGTCGCCACGGCGGTATTTGCTTATCTTGTAGAGTGAATGAATGGAAACATCCACCTTGTCATTGTTCTGATAGATGATGCGTATCATCTCCTGATAAGAGTTGCCAGTGGGCACACGCACGAGCCCGCCAAACTTTCCGATGCCGTAATCCACATGCACGATATAGTCGCCTGGCTCCATCTCCTGCAGTTCCTTCATGGTGAGCGCCATCTTTCCGGCACGTGCGGTGTCGCTGCGCAAACTGTATTTATGGAACCTGTCGAATATCTGATGGTCGGTGAAGAAACAGACCTGCATATTATTATCGGCAAAGCCCTCGTGAATGGTTTTGTCTACAGGGGTGAAGATGGTATTCGCGGGGGATGCGGCAGACTGAGCCTCCGAAGAGGGATACGACTGAGAATTGCCTCCGCTCTCAAGAGACGTGAGGATTTCGCTGAGCCTCTGCTGCTGCTTGGCACTATCGGCAAGGATATAGAGACGGTATCCGCGCATGAGATAATCGTCGAGTGACTGGCGCAGGAGGTCGAAATTCTTATGGAAAAGGGGTTGGGCGGTGATATCGAAGGTGATTGTCGCCTGCGGGGTGCCCGTGGGTTTGTGACCAAATTCCACACGGCGGAAGGCTGCGGCATCTTCGGTGAACTGCGACGGTGTGAGCAATTGCCGTTCCCGTTGCATATCGCGCACAATCTGCTGTTGCTCCATCTCAGTGGCGCCCTCCATACGTTCCGTCATCGCCTGGGAAGAAAATCCGTCGTTATAAATCTGTTCGATGGTGTCGTGGACATAGACGAAATCTTTCATCACGAGGATGGCATCCTGAGGAAGGAAATGCAAGAACGGCACTTTTTCGGTTGTTATCTTCGCCAGTTCGGGCACAATCTCGACCTCCTCACGACGGTCCTTGGAGAGCTGATCCTGCACTTCAAAGGTGCGGATGGTGTCGATGTCATCGCCAAAGAAGTCGATACGGAACGGATATTCGCTGGTATAGGAATAGATGTCGAGGATGCTGCCACGCAAAGCAAACTGTCCCGGTTCGTAGACATAATCCTGTTCCACGAAACCGAAATCTTTCAGCGTGTGTACCACAAGCGAGACATCGATGGTCTGCCCCGTCTTCAGAGTCAGAGTTCGCTCATCAAGATTCTGACGTGAGACCACCAGTTCACTGAGCGCCTCGGGCGATGTGACTACATAAACGGATTTCCCTGAACCTATTTTGGCAAACACCTCGGTGCGGAGAATCTCATTAGCAGAGTCGCGCTGACCATATTTCACAGCGCGCCGATAGGAGGAAGGGAAAAAGAGCACATCTTCCTGTCCCATAATCTGAGTGAGATCGTGATAGAAATAGCCCGCCTCGTCGGCATCCTGAAGGACAAAGAGAATCGTACCTTTCACTTTCCCTGCAACGGATGCAAAGAGCATGGGTGCGGCAGAGGCAACGAGTCCCTGCAGGAAAACGGTTCTGAGAGAATTATTTTCGAGTGTATTTACCAGCGCCCCCGCCTGGGGAGAAGAGCCGTAAAACTGTTGTAAATCCTGAATCCTCATATTTTCTTTTAATTGATAATTGATAGTTGAGAATTGAGAATTATGATTACTCCTATTTGTCCAAGATTGGATCAGAAAAGCAAATCATAGTTATCAACTTTCCTTTCTTAATTCTCAATTAACAATTGGGATTACTTCGATTTGTCAAAGATTGAATCAAGAAAACAAATCATAATTATCAACTATCAATTCTCAACTCTCAATTATTAATAATTTTGGGGTATTTGCGGAACCATCCGTCCATGCGGAGGCGTATCACGCCAAAGAAAGCCTCGCCGAAGATACCGCCATTCATCTTGCTCACGCCTTCACGGCGATTGACGAATATCACGGGCACCTCCTTGATCTTGAAACCAATCTTATAGGCAGTGTACTTCATCTCAATCTGGAAGGCATATCCCTTGAAACGGATTTGATCCAGCGGAATGGTTTGCAACACACGACGGCGATAACATTTGAAACCTGCCGTGGTGTCGTGGACCTTGAAACCTGTAACGAATCTGACGTACTGTGAAGCAAAATAACTCATCAGCACCCGACCGATAGGCCAATTCACCACATTCACGCCACTGACATATCTGCTGCCGATAGCCACATCATTGCCTTCATCGTGACAAGCGGCATAGAGACGCGGCAAATCATTGGGGTCGTGACTGAAATCTGCGTCCATCTCGAAGATGTATTCGTAATCGTGAGCCAAAGCCCATTTGAAACCTGTGATATATGCCGTGCCAAGTCCTTGCTTGCCAGTACGTTCGATAATGAAAAGACGGTCGGCGAACTCGGTATCCATCAGACGGTGTACAATGGCGGCTGTGCCGTCGGGACTACCATCGTCGATGACAAGGATGTGGAAACATTTTTCTAGCGAGAAGACGGCACGGATGATTTTCTCCATGTTCTCCTTCTCGTTGTATGTCGGGATGATTACAATGCTGTCGCTCTGATTCATAGTCGATTGGTGTTTATTGAGTGCAAATATATATAATATTTGCGAGAATTAGGTATCGATAATAAATAATTAAAATTTTTTTAATGCTGAATGAGAGAAAGCAGGTGTGGCAGGGGGAAGTAGGAATGGGAGAGATTGTAAGGGATGCAGAAAACTAACAACAACATACC
>ENA-UOYA01003252-UOYA01003252.1-activated-sludge-metagenome-genome-assembly--contig:-NODE-3252-length-14661-cov-13.045461_pt1 | contig 14661 bp, 29 predicted proteins | sample MGYA00238163_ERZ764804 | MGnify/ENA primary metagenome ERZ764804 (study PRJEB28919, sample SAMN05720223) | activated sludge metagenome | isolation source: Anaerobic digester | place: Hong Kong...
AGAGTTCCATTGGGAGGACCTGATTCTCAAAAGGTAGCAGATGCATTTGGTTGCATTTTGCCTACTCCTAAAATGTCAGATCAAATATGGAAAGCTGCTAAAGTTAAATTAGCTCCAAAACCATTGCCAACAGATAAAATGACAGATGTTAGTACATTTGATCGTCACAATCAAATAATTCAAAAACAATTAAATGATAGTCGGCATCAGCCTGGTGAATTAGTTGCCGGCAATAAAAAAGATGTTGTTGTATCAAATGATTTGATTGATGGTAGATTAGGAATTCATGGATTACATGATCAATCTGGTAAAGCCATTCAACAAGGCGGTTTAAGCGCCCATAATTCAAATTACAGAGACTATTCATCAGGTACCCGTTTAGTGGACCGAGAAGCCATCTTAAACGGTCAACGAGTTGATTTGGTTAAAGATGTGCTTCAGAATCCAGAATTCGCTTATTTGGTCAATAACGGCGTTTTAACCAATGTCGCTTATAATTACAAACAAGATGCAACAAAGCAACAAAATCAAATAGCCGTTAATGTGCCAAAAGAAAATATTGCTAAAACAACACCATCATCAAAATCAGATTTATTAGATAAAATAAATAAATTTTTGGAGAATATTAAAGTTTAAGATTTTTCGCGATAAACAATACGACCTTTTGACGTATCATATTCACTTACTTCCAAACGTACGACATCACCAACTAATATTTTTACAGAATTTTGCCTAATTTTTCCACTTAAAGTACAAAGAACGGTATAACCTTCTTGAACTTTAACTTGAAATATTCCTTTAATAGAACTAATAACTTCTCCCTGAAACTCCAAACACGACTTTTCTTTCAAATTACTTTACCTTTTTCCTTTTATATAATAGATTTAATTAAATCATAAGCAAAATTATGCTGCTTAAGATCGTTAAGAAATTCTTCTTGAACTGGACAATAAGATAACCACGCTTTTTTAGCGCCGCATTTTAATATAATATCACCAATTATTTTTAATTCTTCATGCGCTTTAATATCTAATTTTTCAATTATATTAGTTAAATTCTTATAACCAATTACTAATGGCGAACAATTATTTAACTCATTATCATAAATATAATAAGTTCTCCAATAATTATCAATCCCTAATAAAGATATTACTATGAAATCATCTGCGGAATCTTCTTCTTTTCCAACATAAAGAAACATTAATTTGCTTATTTTATATATTTTATCCAACGATAAACCATAATATAAGTCAGTTGTAGATATAGCGGATTCTATTGTAAGATCATTATATCGTTCTTTAACGATTTTATTTATAATTAATGAATTATGATATTCATCAATCCATTGTTTATGGATCTTTACATTTTCATACTTTTCAAATACAATAGGATATGGTCTAAGTCTGCATGATTTAACTAAAAAAGCAAATGTTTTTGACTGTAAAAAAGATTGAGTCGCAATAATATGATCATTTATTTTATGATAAAAATTTTCAAGCGTTAAGCTTTTCATACAAAGAAATCATCATCCGTTTCATCTTGAGCTATTTCATGAACAAATGTTTTAATTTCATCCACATAATCTATATTATATGTGTCCACTAATTTTCTCCATAGCAAATATGTATTTTTGGCGTCTACTTTTGAAGCGTGCGCAGCAGCATATTTCTTTACTCCAACCATATCACAAGCATCTTGCAATTTTTTAGATATTCTTCCAGTGGCTGTTTTTACCAATTTAATATCGCTTGTATCATATTTTTCAAGAAATAGCGTGGTTAATGTAATTGTATCCAACCAAAGATTTGCGGGAAATGCTTTCCCGCATTTTTCCCATAAAGCATGAAGAAACTTTTTATCAAATGGAATAATGTTATGACCTACAATACAACGATGAGCTGGGGTTAATCCATCTTCTTCAAAAAACTTATTGGCTTTTTCTACTACAGACTCTTTATCTGCGCCTTTTTTTAAATCATCTAAAGTTTTGCCTGTTATTTTTAAAGCGTCAAATGAGCTTAATTCTGGATGTTCACATTTAATAAATTCAGTTAATTGCATTCTGTCAGTACAACGAATAATTGATATTTCGTTTACTTCGTGAATTTTACAATTTAATCCGTTGGTTTCCGTGTCAATGACGTAATATACGATACTCAATATTTACCTTCTTTTAAATAATCAGGAATTATATTTTTATAAAACTCCTTCTGTTGTTCTGTCAAATTATTAAATCCACTTATTTGTTTTCTGCAATTTACAGTACCACAATTACAATTCATAGTCCATTGATCTGTTGTTTCTGTACTGCTTGTAGAATAATCAAATGTAATTTCAGTATTACTTTTAATCAAATATAAGCTCTTTAAAAAAGCACGACTTCCAACAATATAAAGAAAACAATTGGGGTTGCAGCTGTGGTTAATGTAATCATCAAGGTCTCCTGATGGACCTATATATTTATCGGGACCAATTTGAAGATAATATGGGCTGTCAACATTTAAATTTTTTCTATTGTATAAATTGCCTTTAAATTCAAATATTACAGTGTTTGGCTGAATATCCGCAAGACTCATTACACCTTTACCATTTGCAGTATCTATAAGTTTCAATACATGATGATAAGAAGTTGTCATTTCACGATTCCCATAAGATTTTTAACAAATCTAATTATGGTTGAACCACTATCATAAACAGTTAATTTAAATTCTTTTCTGCCATTAAGCCTATGTTTAATTGTAGTAGGTTGTAAATTCTTAATCATTTCAACGGCTTGCTCAGCATCTTCGGCTAAAACTCTATAATGAAGAGTAGCTGGAAGCATTACTTCTACGCGAAGATCATAATATTTTTTATCTTTTATTATTGGTTTATTTTTTTTCATATAACTCTTCAAATCTATCCAAAAATAGTTTTTCAGCTTCTTTTGGAGGTAAAGGTGTTATTGTAAATGGTAAAGGCTCTGCTCTTTTCGTCCAATGTTTATGTAATGTTTTAATAACATCCCTACATTCGGTTTCGAATACCCTGATATCTGCAATTTTTACAGATTCTGGTTCTACTTCTGAACAACAGTATTTGCTATATATCATATTTTGTAATTTAGATTCCATATTTCTATATTTAGAATATAATGGCGTTCTTTTTAGCGGACTAGAAATATCTCCAATATACGCCTCGCTACAATCGTGAATCAATCCAAATAAAGCATCTTGCTCACTACACCATTGACTAACATATACCGAATGTTGCGCAACGCTATAAAATTCGGTAGAGTGTCCAGAAAATCTACATATTTGACTTAAAGCATGAGCAATGTCTTTAATATCAATATCGTCTGGGTTTGGATTTATTGGATAAAACTTTTTACCAGTATACGTTTGAATCCATGCTTTTTCATATGGATAAAACAATTTATTATATAAATCTTTTAACATTTTATTTTTTATCGGTTGATCCGAATCCACCTTTTCTTGTTGCGTTTCTATTTAACAACTCTATATCCATTTTCTTATTATCAATTTCAAGACCTGTCATTTCAACCCTTTTAACAGGAATAATTTGCCCAATAGCATCTCCAAAATTAATAACTAATTCGTTATTCATGCAATAATCTTGATGCGATTGGACTCCAACTACACTATTATAAATTACTTCAGGTAAGTATTGAGCGGCAAAAACAAGCTCATCTGGATAAGTTTCATCAATTGTTCCATATAAGGCGTGTAATGATTTTTTAGCAAATGAACTTGATCTTGGTTTTAATTCATACCAATATCCAGGAGGACAAATCCTCTAAATCCCAATGGAATTTTTACATATTGAAATGGTTTTATGATAATTGGATTACGATCCTTTTGCGCAGCTCTAACATCATAACCTGAAGCCTCTGGTTCTGCTTTTGTAGGCAAAAATTGTTTTTCGTCCTTTAAATCTTCTCTCAAAGCAAAATGAAAGGTAGGAATTTTGGTTAAATTTTCAACTTTCTTTTCCAATTCATTCAATTTATCAAATATAGAATCAATATCGCTCATTTGCTATTCTCCATAAAAAGACATATCTATATGTCACTTCCACCGGCTATTATTTTCATTAATAAGGACATTTCTGAGAATGTCAAGGCTGTTATAAAACAACAATTATATATCAGAGACAGCATGGATCGTGCAGAATTTGATGCACGACTTGCCGATAATCCACAATATCCAGATATGATTAAATTAAATAATTTGCGCATTTTGGTTTTTCAAGATTTTACCACACCAAGAACTGGCTTTGAAATCTGCGATGTTGCAATATTTGTAAAGTCTGGTTTGGCATATATCGAAATTAATAAAAAAGGTCCCACAGGGCTTGCTTTGCCTGTTGCTAACCTTTATATCCACCAAATATTAAATAAAAATCAATAATTACATGCGGATAATGTTATATTAATATACGGACAGGCAGGTTAAAAGGAAAAATGAAAAACGACGCATTGTTAAAAAAAATTAATTCTTTTTGTAAATTAGCTATTTATAGCGATCGTTCTGAATTTTTAACGGCATTAGCTGAGAATAAGATTAATTCTGATCAATTGCCAGAATCATTAAAAGGTAATTTTATTGCCGATTCAAGCATGTTTGATGGAGTTGGAAAAGGCAGCGATTGGAATGGTAGAGCTGATTTATCAACAGAAAAGAAATCTTTATTAGATGCGGCTACATATTCTAATGTTGGATTAGATTTAGATCATATCTTATCTTTATATGATTCAGCAATATCTAAAGTAAAATCAGTTTCTTCAAATGAAAATAATACACCTATTTCTAATTTAATAGAACATAGAAAACAATTAAAAAATTATTTAGAATCATTGAATTATAATGTGAACAAAGCGAAGCCAAATTCTGGCGAAACATCAAGTGAAATCACAATGAGTCCAACAACTATTGTTGGAAAATATCCTGAAATATCAAAAGAGCATCAAATCGCATTAGATAAAATTTTATCAGTTGATGGAAAAATTGCGCCAAATTCTTTAAAAATTGACGGAGTCTTAGGTCCGCAAACACGAAAAGCATTGGATTTATTTAAAAATATTCATAACGATTATTCCGAATCAGACGAAACGGCATTAGCAGGATTAGATTTATTATCTAAATTACCAAAATACAATGTTGCGCCGGTAAAAAAAGAAGAAAATGAAAAAATTAAATCTTGGCAAATTGCTTTAAATAAAATATTCTTTGGCGAAGATAAAAAAATTCCAGAAAATGGAGTTATGAATAAAGAAACAATAACAGCTTTAAATGAATTTAAAAAGCAAAACCCACGAAATAAGGGCGAATGGAATATAAATGATTTAGGAGATTATGCGGTAATGACATCAAAGGACGAGCGTCATTTGTAATTATAACGCACCGAAATGAATTGAAATCCCGAAGTAACATTCGGGATTTTTCTTTTTATTGGGTCATGAACTTAACTCGACAAAACCGTGGAGGATATTATATAGGAGGATCAGTATTTATAGATCAGATCTGATCATAAGGGATCCTAAGGGTATTAAATATAATTAACAGGTAGATATAAGAACAATCATGAGATATTTAGCAGTAATTATTAGTGTGTTATTATGTTGTTCATTACAACCAACAATTAGTTCAGAGAATACTAAAATAAACAATAGTATTGTTACAGATAATCATTCTTCTATAGATAAAGAATCATTATGCCCAAATGATATGGTAGAAGTTGAAGGAGATTATTGCCCTAATTTACAAGAAATTTGTTTGAAGTGGGGAGATCCAAATAATAAAGGTCCTAATGGTCCTGTTCAATGTTTGGAATTTAAATATCCTACAAAATGTTTATCTAAAGCAAAACATATGAGATTTTGTATTGATAAATATCCTTTACCTAATATTAAAGGTGAATTACCAACAACTCAATTAACGTGGTATGATGCAAAAAATATTTGCGAAAAAGCAGGTAAAAGATTGTGTGGAAGAATCGAATTTACGCAAGCTTGTAGAGGACCAAATAATAAGCCTTACCCATATGGAGATGGATACCATCGTGATGGTACTGCTTGTAATTGTGATAGAACGCCATGGTTAGATCCATCAAAACATTCTTTTGAAGAACTTGATAAACGAGTTCCTAATGGAAGTATGGATAAGTGTGTTTCAGATTATGGAGTTTATGATTTGGTTGGAAATAACGATAGGTTTGTTTATAATGAAACACAACGCCCATATAAATCAGCTTTGGTTGGAGGTCATGCAGTTTTAGGCGCCAGGAATCGTTGTAGTTCGGCTACTTTGGTTCATAGTGAAGGATTTTCATATTATGAGACAAGATCGATATGTTGTCGTAACATATCGAAATGATTACGTTTTTAGTCTTTTAATCGTTCTAATTCTATGACAATTCGCACAAACCAACTCACATTTGGCAATCTCTTCCATAACAATATTTTTGTTTTTACATATCATATTAGAAATGCATGATAATTTTTCACCCATAACATGATCAAAATCCATTGCTTCTGGAGGAAAGCAATTATTGCAATCCATACATGGAGACATTTTAATTTTATTTATAAAAATTCTAAATTTTGCGATTGTTTTATTTTTATTTTTATTAGGTCTTCTGGATGCAGTTCTAATTCTGTGACAATTAGCACAAACAAGTTCGCACTTTTTAATTTCTGCTATTAATTTTGCAATATTTCCACTTTTTAAACAGCTAACATAATTACTTTTATCTTTATTAATATGATCAAAATCCATACAAACAGGTAAAAATATATTATTGCAATCTAAACATGGGAAAGATTTATATCCATCAATTATTTTAGAGGACTCGTAATGTTTATCTGATTTTCGCTTATTAAGTTTTTCTTTATTTTGTATTCTATACTCTAACATCCTTTTTTTTGTAGAATCTTTATCTCTATATATTTTTTCTTTTAAATTAACACATTTTTTACATGTTACACCTTTACCATTTTTCCTACGTTTATCTGTACAAAATTCTTTTAAATCTTTAGTAATTTTACATTTAGAGCAAGTCCACATATAACCAAATATATCAACAACTTAAATAAATCCTCTAAGCTTATTAACCTTTTGAAGCCATACAATAATTTCAGCAGCTTCATCTAAATTCATTCCTTGCCATTGAGAAAACCATGTACTTTGAGTGAATTTACTAAATTTAACAAATCTTTTATCAGATGCTAAATTTATTTTATTTAAAAGTTTTCCATTTGCTTCATATAAACAAAATGTAAATTCTTTAATTGAATTGCCAGAAAGATGTTTAGAAATTCTACAATTGATAAAAAATGAATCAATTGTTATATTATTATGAATAATTAAAGCTTGTTTTATAGTTTCTAAATCTGCGTTAGTTAGGTCTATTTTAATTGGCTCAATATTAAGTTCTGGATAATCTGGCAATTTACCAGCATCTTCCTCCTCTTTAATTAATTTTAATATCAAATCCAAGTATTCTTGTTTGTCCATAATTTATACCTTTAATATTATGTAATAATAGGGCTAAAAAGATATAATTTAATGATGCATGATTTGTTAATAAAAATGGCAGAAAAATTCTGTCAAGCTGCCGAAAAAGAAGAATTGCCAGAAGATTCTGATAATCAAAATACTATTCTTAAAAATTTAGAAAAGTTAGAAACTTTTGCAGCCAGAGTTAAATATGCAGAAAAAAATTTAAAACGATTAGGAGCTGGGTCATCACGAGTTGTTTTTGTTTTACCAGATGAAAACATATTGAAACTTGCTAAAAATGATAGAGGTGTTGCTCAAAATAAAGTAGAGTCAAACCCTAAAATGAAATCTAAAATTCTAAATAAGATATTAGGTAAGGCAAAAAATCACGCTTGGATTATTACGCAATATTTAGATAAAATTAAAGAATCTGAATTTGAAGAAATGACTGATATTAATTTTAAAGATTTTGGAAAAGCAATTGGTTATGGTCTTCAAGATGTAGCAGATACTACTAAAAAGAAACCAAAGTGTTTTGATGAAGTCTCTAAATCATTTGTTTATAAAGAGTTAGAAAGGTTGGGAGAAAAATTTAATTTGATGCCAGGCGATATGTCCAGAATATCCAGTTGGGGAACCCGAGATGGTCACCCAGTGCTAATTGATGCAGGACTAACAAAAGAAATTTTTGATGAATTTTATTAAAATTGACATTATGTATATGATCGCTATATTTAGTTAGTATGGAAACAACTAATTTAATAAGCGAAATTATAAGTAATTCAAAATGCTGTTTTTGTAATAAACAATTATCATTTTCTAAAAAACAGCCGCCAGGATTAACTATTAAATCTAATAACCATATAGAATATGAAACTTTTTCATATGGAACATATTGCTCAATTGATTTAAAAACAAATGAAGTAAAATTTAATAGCTGTGATAAAATAAATAACGTAATGTACGTTGGCTTTAATATGACGTGCTTTAATTCAAAATGCTCAGATCATAATTTGCATATAAGTTATAATATGAAAATTGATATTAGTAATTGTAAAATTTCAGAAATAAATGAAAATAATATATCTTATAGAATTAATGATTATTTAATAAAAAATAACTTAGTTTATAATAACAGCGTATTAATTCATTATAAAACAAGAAAAGATCTTTATGGTACTTATGATGAAATTAAGGAAATTGTAAAGGTTCCTTTGATTAAAGATTATAGGAATCCAAAAGAAACATGCGATAAATTAGTGGCATTATCATTATTCAAATGAGTTTTACTATAAAAGAATTTTTTGACAATAACAAAAAATGCGTTTGTTGTAAGTCAAAAACTTCAATAGATATTGAAAAGTATAAAGAGGGAATAGCATATAAACAAAAATATTCTACAAATAATGATGTTTTATATATAAATTTTAAAACAGAATATAGGAATTCATCAGAGATTACCATTAATACAAAATTAAATTCATTTGTTTTTAATGGTGATAAAAGTCATATTTATGATTATAAATATTATTTTATAATTACATGTTTGAAATGTAATTATTATTTAGTTTCTAAATTTATAGACTTTAACTTTGATTCTAATTTTATTTCTGCTTTAGATTTTGCATTGTCATATCACCATTATAATGATTCAAATAACGGTTATGGTGTGAGAAATAATTATGAATCATTAGTTTCTGAAATTTATGTTTATGCAAACAATAAAACACAATTTAATTGCTCTGTTAACTTGATTCCCAAGGATGTTGTTGATGATAAAGATAAGTTAATTAATAAAATTAAGACATATATGACTTTTTCTTGATATATTAAAAATGTGAATGATACGACTCGATGTTTTTTGTGTTACTCGCAATTAAAATCATTAAAAAATTGTTATAATAAGCAATATAAAAAATATTGGCTGAAAAGATACTGTCAAGCTAATATTAATCATACTTGTGTTTTTTATACGGATTCAATATCTAAAAAAATTATAAGTCTAACAATAACGGTTCTGCATAATTCAAAGCAGTCAATGATTGCAGAATTTGATTTTAAAGATAATAATACAACAATTAAAATGCTTGAAAATAATAAAGAAATTAATAAAATTGAAATTCCTAAAATTATAGAACCTGATTTTCCCAAACTTGAAGAGTTTAAAGAAAAGATTAGAAGTTATGTGTTGTTTTCATGAATTTTCCATTACATGAAAAATGCCCGTTTTGTCATTCTGCATTAGATTATGTTAGAATTAATGGAGTTGCACAACCAAAAGATTGGGTTAAGTATAGGTGTAAAAAACGCAATTGTATGAAATTTGAAGATTCTGCTACAATTAAAGAAAAAGATAATTCCATATCAAACAGAATCACTACATTTTTTATAGGTAATTTTACTTTAACATTTAAAGACGTTAATAAATCTTGCGTGCTTTTTGATAATACAAAGCACACATATACAAAATTACCAGATTCTTTTAAAATGGAAGATCATGAAATTATGGCTAAAAAAATTAAAACAATATTGATGTTTCAATGACGCAAGACAAATTAAATATTATTGATAAATATAGACCATCTCATGTTACATATGAAGATTTTATTTGTGAAAAATATAAAGAATGTCCGTTTTGTTGCTCTAAATTTACAACCACATGTGAAGAAGTTGCAGAAGAATATCCTTCTTGGGCAATGGTATCAAAATTAGCTTCACTTACTTATAACTTATACATTACTTCCTCTTGTGAAAAATGCAATAATTTCACACACATATTGCTATATAAAAAACCAAACGCCCAACCTAATAATACCATAGAGATAAAATCATTAAAAATATCCTCTCTTTATAATTATGTATATAATAATTATAAATTATCAATAATAGATTTATCAAATAAGAAAATAGTAACTTTATTTGAAAGTGGTAAACTACTGATAGATAATATGGATTATGAGCCTAAGTTGCATTTTGATGATTTTCAAAAAACAATAAATTCTGTCAAAATATATAGCTTAGTTCAATAATTATGCATACTTATATGTTTAAGAGATTTTTTCATATAAGTATATTTTTATTATTAATTGGTTTGTTTATAGAAGGTTGTGGAAGTTCGACGGAAGTATGCTCTATTGATTCTAATGCAAATTATTGCAATTCTAAAGCGCACTATACTGTTCTTGTTGATAATAGAGTTTCTGATAGTCATAAATCATTAATTTGTAAAGCTTTATCTGAATGGAATGTTAAAACAAATGGAGCGCTTAATTATACAATACAGTATGTAAATATGTCATTTGTTCCAAATGATTTATCTGGAAATAAAGATACAATAAAAGTGTTTTTTACAGATTTAGGTGAAAAGTACTGGGGTTGGACAGAATGGAATGTGCAGGGCAATAGAGCTCGTGTTTTATTTACATTTGATTTGACAGATGAACAATTTTATCCAGTAGCGCTTCATGAGTTTGGGCATGCCTTTCATTTAGCACATTACAAGGGACCTTATAAGTCAGTTATGCATCCATACATAGGTAACACCAACAAGCTTGAATGCGCTGATTTAAGGGCATTCTGTGCTGAATGGGGATGTCAAATTGATTGCGATGTAGAATTGATAAGCAATTACAAATCAGATATGGATAAAGAAAATGTTTGTTTGAGCTTAGAGGTTAAGTGAATTGCAGAGTTTGCGGATATAAAATAATTGAAAATGCCACAAATCATATCTTAAGGCGATACACTTGTCCATCCTTGCATTTCAGAAGACAAATTGAAGAGCGAGAATTAAATATATTTATAGTGGATAGCTATGAAATTTCTGAAAAATATGGAATGTATGTTACTTATGATTTTAATACATTTGAAGTAATTTCCTGCAAATTAAGATCGTACAAATTTTTAAATAAAAATAGCACGTTCGTAATTAGTGCCTATACTGTATTTGATTCGGAAATTGATGTACCACTTCATTGGGCTAAATTAAATTTTAACAATAAACCAGAAATAATAAATAAAATCAACGAGTTAATGTTATTTTGTTAGATAAACACTATTGTCCTATTTGTAATAAAGAACTTGTTAATGAAAACATTAGCATTGGAATTCGTTTTATTTGTTATGCTGATAAAGTTCAACATTATAAGTGTTTTGCAAATAATTATTTAGATAGGATGGAAATTTATCCACAATCATCTAAAATTTCTATTCAAATACAATATTTTGACAATAAGCCAATTAGAGCTTTTTGTGTTGAATTTCCATATGAAATATTTTTAGAGATTATTCCAGATAAAAACTCAAGTGGTTTGGAAATTGTAGAAAAGCTAAAAAAGTTATCATTATTTAAATGACTAATAAAATTCAAAAAATAATAAATGTTAATGATAAATATATTTGCTCATATTGTAAATATGACGAACAATTATCATTTGCATTTACTCATTTTTATTGTGCGATGTGTAATTCTGTTTATGAATTTATGTCTGAAGATTCTACAGACCCAAATAATCAAAATGCAATAATAACTAATATTCACTATTCATATATTAAAAACTTAGATCCTTTTGAAAGAGTAACTCTACAAACACATATGAGTCCTAATAATTCTTATAGGAATGCAATTCCTACTAATAATTCAACTTGGCGTTTATATCATAAAACTGAAAAGATGGGATCTGGTGATACAGGAATAATTAGATCTTTTAATGAATGGAAAAAATTGTTTGATTTTTCTTTACCTTTTCCTATCTCAAAAGATGAACTTTGTGAATTTATGGAAAAATATAAAGCTTTAATATGATGTTAACTAAACAATTACCGCAAGATCATAAAAATAATACATATGAATGTACGTATTGTTATAGTGATGATGCGTTATTAACTAAAGAAGTTGGTTATTATTATTGTGATAGTTGTAGATCAAAATTTTGGTATGATTTAAATCTAAACTTAGTGGAAGTTTATTATAGCTATATGGATAAATTGGGTTATTATCAAATAAAATCAAATTACGACAAGAAAGAAACTTGGCTTGATAAAGGTCATGGATATATTAAGCTCATTAATACTGGAATACCTTTTCCAATAAATAAAACGCATTTGATATACTACACTAGTAAAGTATTAGTTAAACTAGCAGTATTTTTATGAAACTTCAAGAAAAATTTACAGAATTAAAAAACTATAATTGTTCTTATTGTATGGCTAATATAGATTCAAATTCATATATTAGAATTTTAGATGAGTATAAAATTTCGTGCACAAATTGTCAATCAAGTTATTATTACTCTATAGTAGATAGTGGGTTTGAATTAAATTCATGTAAATATTATGTTCATGATCAATGGGTTCACGTATTTTACAACAACAAGCCAGGCGTTTATTTGGGCAGAGAAAAATTTCAAATTACCATTAAGTTTCCAATTTCCAAAGAAGAAATGCAACTTAAAATTAATTTAAGAAAAATATTTAAATGATATTGCCTAAAATTCTTGATAAAAATATAACTAATTGTGAGTTGATGGAAAAATATATTTGTCCGTATTGCAGTTCAGAAAGTTTATTTATTGATGGATTTTTAATTCATCTTTTAGATATAAAATGTAAACAATGTAATTCTTTATTTGCTTTTGATGATTTTGGAGGCTCTAATTATGCATTGAAATATGCACATTATATCATTAATAATAATTTATTAATACAGTCAATATATAAGCACAATATAGTGGATCCAGTTACATATATATTAAACGATATATTTGAACTAATGATTCATTGAAATATCCTATATCTAAAAAAGAATTGCGCACTCTTTACAATAATTATAAATTGTTTTCATGAATAAAAATATCATAAATATATGCCCAGTATGTATTACGCTGTGTAGCACTACGATAACAACACAAAGAGTAAAAAATACATTTAGTACTATGCTCAGTAATTCAATAGAATGGAAGCAAATTTGTGATTGTTTAAATTCAAATTGTAAAACTGTAACAACAATTATAAATAATAGAATTCATGAAATTTCAATACCTATTAAAAAAGGTTTGTATTTGATAGCAAATTTTGAAGAATTTAAATATCATATATACGATAATAATTCTGAAGTTGAGCTAAATTTTAAATCTTTTAAAGATAAACAAGAGATATTAGATATATCTAATAAACTTAAAATATTAATATGATAAAATTCTTATGTTATTTTTGCAATAATGAAATAATTACAAGTACGAAAGTATATACTTTTTGCGATACTAAAAATTGTAACGCTTTGTATTATCATTCTATTTATGATTTATCTTCTTGTAGAGGTAGAATGATGGAAAGTTTATCTTCAGATAATGTAGTTATAATTGATTTTAAAAATAAAGATATAATTTTTGATTACACTAATTTGAATGATAATGGTGGAAGTCATTATAAATATAAAAATGATCAGCAACTTAGAAATTTAATAAATAATTATAAAATATTTAAATGAATAATTTAATTTGTCCATTTTGTAGTGCAGTATTGACTAAAAATTATAATAATTACAATGATTTATGTCCTGATAAAGCTTGCAAAGTAAAACAACGTATAGAATATAATAAGATTTTACAATGTGATTTTTTATTTTACGCAATTAAAACTATTATAAAAAATAATATAAAGCATGAGATTAAATATTATGAAATTGGAAATTTGCATAATGTTGCATACGTTGAAGATTTTAATATTAAAAAAATAAAAAACTTCCCCACATTTGAAGATGCGAGGAAGTATATAAAAACATTTATGTTACTATTTTAGTTTTTCTTTTGATTGTTCTCTTGTATCTAATTTTTGACAATAATTCAAATATTTCGGATTTAAATTATTCCATTTTGCAACCATATTCATTGCATGAGCATCAATGCAACTATAATTATATCGCTTATAATAGTAGGGATACATTAGTTTAAATATATTTGCATCAATTACTTCTTCATGTTCTGCTCCCAAAGCATGACCAAGTTCATGTAAAGAAACAGGAAGAATATCAGTATTATCTAATCTATCTCTGATTAAATACATTTTGCCACCGCCTAATTCATTGACCCAAGCAATTGGCATAAATCCGCTATTTAAAGTAACATTGCTGCTTCGTAATACTGGAACAATTGGATTATCACTA
>ENA-UOYA01003253-UOYA01003253.1-activated-sludge-metagenome-genome-assembly--contig:-NODE-3253-length-14660-cov-5.355289_pt1 | contig 14660 bp, 12 predicted proteins | sample MGYA00238163_ERZ764804 | MGnify/ENA primary metagenome ERZ764804 (study PRJEB28919, sample SAMN05720223) | activated sludge metagenome | isolation source: Anaerobic digester | place: Hong Kong...
GCGCGCCCCTTCGAACCCCTGGAGATCGAGCAGTGCGAACGACGCGCCTTCTCGCTGATGGCCCGCTGCGGGCTGCGGCTCGAGCGACGGCCGGGCGACTCGGCGACGACCTCGCCGGCCGACTTCGAGCGGCTGTTCCCGGCGACGGGCGGCGCGCTCTACGGCCGGGCCTCGCACGGCTGGATGGCCCAGTTCCGCCGACCCTCGTCGCGCAGCAGTCTGCCGGGCCTGTGGCTGGCGGGGGGCAGCGTGCACCCGGGGCCGGGCGTGCCGATGGCCGCGATGTCGGGCCGGCTGGCGGCCGAGGCCCTGACGGCGCACCTCGCTTCGACCAGGCGGTTCCACGCGGTGGCTATCTCTGGTGGTACGTCGACGCGCTGAGCGACGACGGCCGCCACGGCCTGACGCTGATCGCCTTCGTCGGCAGCGTGTTCTCGCCGTACTACGCGTGGGCGAACGCGCGCGGCGCCGGCGACCCCGACGACCACTGCTCGCTGAACGTCTGCCTGTACGGGCAGGGCGTGCGCCGCTGGACGATGACCGAGCGCGGCCGGCGACGCGTGGCGCGCGACGCGCGACGCTTCGAGATCGGCCCGAGCGCGGTCCGCTGGGACGGCGAGCGGCTGTGCTTCGACGTCGACGAGCGCGCGGTGCCGTTCGGGCAGCGCGTGCGCGGCCGCGTGACCGTGTTCCCCGAGGCCCTGTGCCGCTTCTCGACGCCGCTCGACGACGGCGCGCGCCACCGCTGGGGGCCGATCGCGCCGCGCGCGCGCGTCGAGGTCGCGCTCGACGACCCGGCGCTGCGCTGGAGCGGCCACGCGTACTTCGACTCGAACGAGGGCGACGAGCCGATCGACCGGCCCTTCGTCGAGTGGGACTGGTCGCGCGCGGCGCTGCGCGACGGCTCGACCGCGGTGATCTACGACGTGCGCCAGAAGGCCGGCGCCGACCGCGTGCTCGCGCTGCGCTTCGGGCGCGACGGCTCGGTCGAGCCGTTCGACGCGCCGCCGCGCCAGGCGCTGCCGCGCACCGCGTGGCGGATCGGCCGCTCGATGCGGACCGACCCCGCGGTTCCCGCGCGCGTCGTCGAGACGCTGGAGGACACGCCGTTCTACGTGAGGTCCGTGCTCGAGTCGGGGCTGCTCGGCGAACGCGTGACCTCGATGCACGAGACGCTGAACGTGCCGCGGTTCGCGTCGGCCGCGGTGCGGCTGATGCTGCCCTGGCGGATGCCGCGCACGGGGTGAGCGCGCGCGCTCAGCCCGCGCGGCCCCCTGCCTCGACGCCAGACGCGCCGGCACCGGTCTCGGGCGCGCCGGCGCCGGCCTCGTGCCCGGCCCGCATCGGCAGCGCGACCACGAACTCGCTGCCCAGCCCGGGCCCGCCGCTGCGCACCGACACGCGTCCGCCGTGCAGCTCGACCAGCCCGCGCACCAGCGCGAGCCCGATGCCGAGCCCGCCGTCGGCCCGTCCGCTCGCCGACTCGACCTGCGAGAACATCTCGAAGATCCGCGCGCTCTCGTCGGCCGGCAGCCCGATCCCGTCGTCGCGGACCGCGATCCGCAGCGTGCCGGCGTCGACCGCGGCGGTCAGCGCGATGTGCCCGCCCGGGTCGGTGTACTTCGCCGCGTTGGTGAGCAGGTTCGCGAGCACCTGCGACAGCCGCAGCGGGTCCGCCTCGAGCCGCGGCGGCGGCTCGGGCAGCGTGATGCGCAGCGCGTGGCCCCGCGCGGCGATCAGCGGGCGCGCGACCTCCACCGCCGCGTCGACCACCTCGCGCAGCGCCACCGCCTCGCGACGCAGCGCGAGCTTGCCCTGCTTGATGCGTGCGAGGTCGAGCAGGTCGTCGAGCAGCAGCGACACGTGCGCGACCTGGCGCGCGATCACGTGGCGCGCCCAGTGCCGCTGCGCGTCGGTCGCGCCCTCGGTCGCGAGCACGCGCGCGGCGTTGCGGATCGGCGCGAACGGGTTGCGCAGCTCGTGCGACAGGATCGCGAGGAAGCGGTCCTTGCGGCGGTCGGCCTCGCGCAACCGCTCGGACGTGCGTTCCAGCGCGTCGCGCGCGCGGTGCGCGTCGTGCACGTCGATGCAGGTGCCGTACCAGCGCTCGACGGCGCCCGACGCGCCGCGCTGCGCGGTCGCGCGCGACTGGTACCAGCGGTAGCTGCCGTCGGCCGCCCGCAGCCGGTACTCCGCCACGTAGGCACTCCCGTCGGCGATCGCCGCCGCCCAGATCGCCGCCACGCCCTCGCGGTCGTCCGGGTGGACCATCGCGGCCCAGCCGTCGCCGCAGCCGTCCTCCGCGGGCTGGCCGGTGTACTCGGTCCAGCGCCGGTTCAGGTGGTCGACCCGTCCGGTCGCGTCGGTCGACCACACCGGCATCGGGACGCTGTCGGCGAGCGCGGCGTAGCGCTCGTCGCTGCGCCGCAGCGCCGACCTGAAGTGGTGCTCGGTCGCGTCGCGCGCGGCCTCGGCGAGGCGCCTGGCGTCCTCGGCGTCGCGCCGCGCGGTCAGGTCGTCGAAGCTCACCGCGAGCCCGCCGCCGGCGCGGATCGCGACCAGCCGCACCCAGGCGTCGATGCCGTCGTACCGGTAGCGCAGTTCGCGCGACCACGGCTCGCCGGTCTCCATCACGCCGACGTATGCGTCGAACAGGCCCGACGGCCGGTTGCCCGGCAGCGCCTCGAGCATCCGGCGGCCCGGGTACCACTCGACCGGCGGGCCCACGACCCGCGCGGCGGCCGCGTTCGACCAGGTCCACTCGAAGTCGACGACGCGCCCGTCGGCGTCGCGGACCGCGTCGAAGGTCATCACGCCCTCGATCGACGACTCGCCGATCGCCCGCCAGCGGCGCTCGCGCTCGAGGGCCGCGGCGAGCTCGCGCTCGGCGGCCGCGAGCCGCGCCCGCAACGACCCGGACGCGTCGGCGCGCGCCGCGCGGCCGGGTGCGGGCGCCGCGCGGCCGGGTGCGGGCGCCGCGGCGCGCGCCGCCCGGCGGGGCATCCGGGGAGGCTTCAGGCCGCGACCGGCAGCGCCAGGCCGCGTCGCAGCTCGTGCTGGACCGCGATCGCGGCCCGGGCGAGCAGCCGCGCGTGCGCGGCGAATCGCCGCGCGATCGCGCGCTGGCCGGCCTTCGTGGCGCGCGCGGCGCGCCGGCGGGCGGCCCGCGCGAGGATGCGCAGCGCGCGCAGCGTGTCGACCATCTCCGCGAGGGTCGCGGCGTCGCGCACGGGCAGGTCGGTCGATCGGGCGGTCGTCGTGTTCACGGCGGGGCTCCTCGGTCTGTCGTCGGTGGTGTCGTGGCGCCGTCGGCCGGCGCGGCCATGGCCACGGTGCAAGTCGCGTGCCCGGGTCGGAGCGGGCGGCGTCGCCGACGCGGCCCGCTCCGACACGGGTCGGGCGGGGCCGCGTGCCACCATCGTCCGCCCCACGGCAGCGATGGACGATCCGACGACGATGGACCTGGATGCGGGCGGCGCGACGGCGCGCACCGACCGACCGACCGGGGCGCATGCGCGCCGCGCGACAGGGGTGCGCCCGCGTTGACGGCCGAGCCGGTCCCGACCGCGGACGACTTCGCGCGCTGCGACGCCGAGCCGATCCGCACGCCGGGCGCGATCCAGCCGCACGGCGCGATGCTGGTGCTCGATGCGACGAGCCTCGCGTGCACCCACGCGAGCGCGTCGCTCGCCGGGCTCGTCGGCCTCGACCCGCGCGCGGCGGTGCGCCGCGACGCCCGCGCGCTGCTCGGCGCGGCGATCGCCGAGCGTCTCGGCGACGCGGCCGCCGACGACGCACTCGCCGCGCATCCGACGCCGGTCGGCACGCTCGCCGTGCCGGGCGCGGCCGCGCGATGCACGGTGACCGCGCACCGCACGGGCGAGCGGCTGCTGGTCGAGATCGAGCCGGAAGGCGCTCACGCCGAGCGCGCATCGGCGCGTGCGCAGGGCGCGCTGCGCGCGATCGTCGAGCGGTTCGAGCGCGCCGGCTCGGTCCGCGAGCTGTGCCGCGTCGCGGCGGAGGGCGTGCGCGCGCTGCTCGGCCACGCGCGGGTGCTCGTCTACCGCTTCGACGACGCGGGCAACGGCGAGGTGCTCGCCGAGAGCGGCTCGGGCGCGCTGCCCTCGTACCTCGGGCTGCACTTCCCGGCGACGGACATCCCCGCGCAGGCCCGCGCGCTGTACGTGTCGAGCCGGATCCGGCAGATCGCCGACGCCGGCTACGCGCCGTCGCCGCTGCTCGCGGCCGACGCGGCCGCGCCGCCGGTGGACCTGTCGTTCGCGTGGCTGCGCAGCGTGTCGCCCGCGCACGTCGCCTACATGAAGGCGATGGGCACCGCGGCCTCGATGTCGGTCTCGATCGTCGTCGACGGCCGTCTCTGGGGGCTGCTGTCCTGCCACGACCCTGCGCCGCGCGCGATCGGTGCGGCCGAGCGCGCGGCCTGCGAGCAGATCGGCCGCGTGCTGTCGCTGCAGGTCGCCGCGCAGCGGCAGCACGCGCGCTCGCAGCAGCGGCTCGAGCGTCGCGAGTCGCAGATGCGCGTGCTGGCCGCGCTCGCCGACGCCGACGACCTGGCGGCCGGCCTGGTGCGCGCGGGCGACGCGCTGCGCGGGCTCGCGTGCGCCGACGGCGTCGCGGTGGTGGTCGACGGCCGCGTCGCGCGCCGCGGCTGGACGCCGCCCGACGAGACGGTCCGCGCGTTCGCCGCGTGGCTGCAGCCGCGCGAGGCCGACGTGTTCGACGCCGACCGGCTCGCCGACGCCTGGCCGGACGCGCCCGCGGCGCCGGGCGAGGACTTCGGCGCGCTCGCGGTGACGATCTCGGAGCTGCACCCGCACTGCATCGCCTGGTTCCGTCGCGAGCGGGTCGCGACGATCGACTGGGCGGGCGCGGTCGACGCGGCGCCCGGCCCGGACGGCGACGGCGTGCGCCGGGCGGCCGCGATCGGTCCGGCGCGCAGCTTCCGCGTCTGGCGCGAGACGGTGCGAGGACGCTGCGCGCCCTGGGACGAGGTCGACCGCGAGGCGGCGCTCGCGCTGCGCGCGGCGATCGTCGACATCGTGCTGCGCCGCGCCGAGGAGCTCGCCGCGCTCGCCGAGCGGATCAAGGCGGCCAACGCCGAGCTCGAGGCGTTCTCGTACTCGGTGTCGCACGACCTGCGCGCGCCGCTGCGCCACATCGCCGGCTACACCGAGCTGCTGCTCGACGGCGAGGCCGGCGCGCTCGGCGAGCGCGCGCGCCACTTCGCCGCGCACGCGCGCGATTCGGCGCGCCACGCGGCGACGCTGCTCGACAACCTGCTCGCGTTCTCGCAGATGGGCCGCGCGGCGCTGCACCCGGCGCCGATCGCGCTCGAGGCGATGGTGCGCGAGATCGCCGAGGAGACCGAGCGGGCCGAGCGCGCGAGGAGCGGGGCGCCACCGCGCCGCATCGAGTGGCGGATCGGCGCGCTGCCGCGGGTGGTCGCCGATCCGTCGTTCCTGCGGCTCGCGCTCGCGAACCTGCTGGAGAACGCGGTCAAGTACACGCGCGGGCGGGACCCCACCCTCGTCGAGGTGAGCGCCGAGGCGCGCCCGTCGGACTGGGTCGTCACCGTGCGCGACAACGGCGTCGGCTTCGACATGGCCCACGTCGACAAGCTGTTCGGCGTGTTCCAGCGGCTGCACCGGATGGAGGACTTCGAGGGCACCGGCATCGGCCTCGCGAACGTCCGCCGCATCGTCGCCCGCCACGGCGGCCGGACCTGGGCCGAGGGGCGGCCGGGAGACGGCGCCGCGTTCTCGTTCACCCTGCCCCGCAGCGCCTGAATCCGTCATGCTCAAGCCCATCCTGCTCGTCGAGGACAACCCGCGCGACCTCGAGCTCACGCTGATCGCGCTCGAACGCAGCCAGCTCGCGAACGACGTGGTCATCGCGCGCGACGGCGCCGAGGCGCTCGACTACCTCGGGTCGCGCGGCGCGTACGACGGCCGTGCGCCCGGCAATCCCGCGGTGATCCTGCTCGACCTGAAGCTGCCCAAGGTCGACGGCCTCGAGGTGCTCGCGCACATCCGCGCGAGCCCCGCGCTGAAGAGCACGCCGGTGGTGATGCTGACCGCCTCGCGCGAGGAGTCCGACCTGCTGCGCAGCTACGCGCTCGGCGTCAACGCGTACGTCGTGAAGCCGGTCGAGTTCCGCGAGTTCGTCCGCGCCATCGCCGACCTCGGCGTGTTCTGGGCGGTGCTCAACGAGCCGCCGCCCGGGTCGCTGCGCGTGCGCCGCGGCGCGGCCCCGAGGCGCGACGAGTGAGCCTCCCGCGTCCGGTCCGCGTGCTGCTGCTCGAGGACAGCGACGTCGACGCCGACCTCGTCGGCCACCGGCTGCGCGCCGGCGGCCTCGACGCGGCGATCGACCGCTGCGACGACGAGGCCGGCTTCCGCGCGGCGCTCGCCCGCGGTCCCGACGTCGTGCTCGCCGACTACTCGCTGCCCGGCTTCGGCGGCGAGGCCGCGCTGCGCATCGTCCGCGAGGCGGACGCGGACCTGCCGTTCGTCTTCGTGACCGGCGTGCTCGGCGAGGAGACCGCGGTCGAGATGGTCCGCGCCGGCGCGACCGACTACGTGCTCAAGCAGCGCCTCGCGCGGCTGCCCGCGGCGATCCTGCGCGCGCTCGAGGCGGCCGCCGAGCGGCGCAGCCGCCGCGAGGCCGAGCGCGCGCTGCGCGAGCTCGAGGGCTGGCACGACGCGCTGGTCGGCGGGCTGCGCGAGCACGCGGTGATCGGCCTCGATCCGCAGGGTCGGATCCAGTCGTGGAACGCGGCCGCCGGGTCGATCTTCGGCTGGTCGCTCGACGAGGTGGCCGGGCGCCACGGCGAGCTGCTGTTCTGCGGCCCGCCCGATGCGCGCCGCCGCGACGCGTGCGCCGAGCTCGAGCTCGCGCGCGCGACCGGCAGCGCGTCCGACGACCGCTGGTTCGCGCGCCGCGACGGCTCGCGGCTGTTCGGCGCAGGCGTCACCAGCGCGATCCGCGACGGATCGGGCCGGCTGATCGGCTTCTCGAAGATCGTCCGCGACGCGACGCAGGCCCGGCTGGACGCACAGGCGCTGCGGCTCGCGAAGGAGCGCGCCGAGACCGCGAGCCGGGCGAAGGACCGGTTCATCGCGACGCTGTCGCACGAGCTGCGCACGCCGCTCGCGCCGGTGCCGTTCGCGCTGCGGCTGATCGAGCGCGGCGGCCCGCTGACCGACGCGCAGCGCCGCGCGCTCGACACGATCGCGCGCAACGTCGCGGTCGAGATCCGGCTGATCGACGACCTGCTCGACCTGAGCGGCATCATCCACGGCAAGCTGCAGGTCGAGCGCCGGCCGACCGACCTGCGCGAGCCGGTCGCCGCCGCGGTCGCGATCTGCCGGCCCGCGGCGCGCGAGGCCGGCGCGACGCTCGTGCCGCGGCTCGCCGACGCACCCTGCTGGGTCGACGGGGACGGCGCGCGGCTGCAGCAGGTCGCCTGGAACCTGGTCCGCAACGCGATCGCGCACGACCCGGGCGGCACGATCGACATCGGGGTCGGGCCGGCCGCCGACGGCGCGGTCGCGCTGACGGTCCGCGACCGCGGGCGCGGCATCGCGCCCGTCGACGCCGAACGGATCTTCGCGGCGTTCGAGCAGGCCGAGGGCGCGGACCCGCGGCCCGCGCGGGGCCTCGGGCTGGGCCTCGCCATCGCGCGCGCGATCGTCGCGGCGCACGGCGGCACGCTCGCCTGCGAGAGCGGCGGACCGGGCACCGGCGCGACCTTCACCGCGACGCTGCCGCGGGTCGAGCCGCCGCCCGCGGCCGACGCGCGCGCCGACCCGGGCGCGGTCGCGCGCCTGCGGCCGGGCCGCGAGGTGCTGGTGGTCGAGGACCACGCGGACACGCTCGACATGCTGGTCTCGGCGCTCGACGGCAGCGGCTGGTCGGTCGTCGTCGCCCGGACCTTCGCGGACGCGGTCGCGCGCCTGGACGGCCTGCGCGAACCGGCGCTGGTCTCGGACCTCGGCCTGCTCGACGGCAGCGGCCACGACGTCGTGCGCCGCTTCCGCGAGCGCCACGCCGGCCCGGCGATCGCGGTGTCCGGCTACGGCACCGAGGCGGACGTCGCCGCGAGCCTCGCCGCCGGCTTCGACGCCCACCTGGTCAAGCCGATCGACCCGGACCGCCTCGAGCGCCTGCTCGGCGAGCTCGACGCGAAGCGCGGCCGGCTCGCCTGAGCCCCTGGGCCGGGCCTACGGCGAGCATCCGGCGGTCCCCCGGGCCGGTCCGCCCGGGCGGTCAGCCGCGGTGCCCGTGCCGGCCGTCGGCCGGCGCCTCGCCGTCGCCCGCCCGCGCACCGCCGTCGCCGTCGCGGCCCGGCGCGGCCCCGCCGGACTGCGCCGCGCGCCGCCGCTTCTCCTCCTGCGTGATCCGCATGTCGCGCTTCAGCGTGACCGACTGCCACACCGCGAAGCCGACCACGCAGACGATCACCAGCCCGAGCTCCCAGACGATCGGCGACACCGTACGACGCTCCGCCCCGCGCCGGTCGCTCAGCGCGCGAACGACGCGACGTCGGGCAGCACCGACTCGAGCGCCTTCGCCGACGACAGCACGCCCGGCAGGCCGGCGCCCGGGTGGTTGCCCGCGCCGACCATGAACAGGCCGTCGACGTCCTCGCTGCGGTTGTGCGGCCGGAACCACGCGCTCTGCGTGAGCCGCGGCTCGAAGCCGAAGGCCGCGCCCTTGTACGACAGCAGCCGGTCGTGGAAGTCCTGCGGCGTGGTCCAGAACGAGGTGACGATCGACCCGCGCAGCCCGGGCAGCACCGTGCGCTCGAGCGCCTCGGCGATCGCGTCGCGGTAGCGCGGGGCGTGGGTCGCCCAGTCGACGCCCGCGTCCAGATGGGGCACGGGAGACAGCACGTAGAACGCGTCGTGGCCCGCCGGCGCCACCGACGGGTCGGTCGCGCTCGGCCGGTGCAGGTACAGGCTGAAGTCGTCGGCGAGCCGCTTGCGCGCGAAGATGTCCTTCAGCAGCCCCTCGTAGCGCGGGCCGAGCACCATCATGTGGTGCGGCACGTCGTGCCACTGCCGGTTCGTGCCGAAGTACCAGACGAACAGGCTCATCGAGTAGTGGCTGCGCTCGATCTTCGCGTCCGTCCAGGTGCGCCGGTGCTCGGGCGCGACCAGGTGCCGGTACGTCCACGCCGCGTCGGCGTTCGAGACCACGATGTCGGCCGGGATCCGCTCGCCGCCCGCCAGCTCGACGCCGGTCGCGCGCCCCGCCTCGACGACGATGCGACGGACCTCGGCGCCGTAGCGCAGCGTCGAGCCCTGCCCCTCGATCAGCCGGGCGAGCCCGCGCGCGAGCTCGCCGGTCCCGCCCATCGCCCAGTGCACGCCGTGGTTGCGCTCGAGCGGCTGGATCAGGCTGTACGCGCAGGTCACCGAGAACGGGTTGCCGCCGATCAGCAGCGGGTGGAAGCTGAACACGATCCGCAGCCGCTCGTCGCGCAGGTGCGAGGCGGCCATCGCGTGGATCGTCCGCCACGCGCGCATCCGGACCATCGACGGGATCGCGCGGAACAGGTCGCCGATCGTCTCGAACGGCATCGTCGCCATGTTCTCGAAGCCGAGCGTGTAGCAGCGCTCGGCCTCCTCCATGAAGCGCGCGTAGCCGGCGACGTCGCCGGGCGACAGCCGCGCGACCTCGGCCTTCATCCTCTCCGGATCGCCGCTGTAGTCGAACCAGCTGCCGTCGGCGAAGCGGATCCGGTAGAACGGGTCGAGCGCGCGCAGCTCGACGTCGTCCTCGCGGCGCCGGCCGCACAGCGCCCACAGCTCGTCGAACAGGAACGGCGCGGTGACGATCGTCGGGCCCGCGTCGAAGGTGAAGCCGTCGCGGCGGTGGACGTACGCGCGTCCGCCCGGACCGTCGAGCTTCTCGAGCACCGTCACCCGCCAGCCGCGGGCGCCGAGCCGGACCGCGGCCGCCAGTCCGCCGAACCCGCTGCCGATGACGATCGCGTGCGGGCGACCTCCGGTTCGGGCCGGCCCCGCCGCCGCGGCGGACGTCGGGTCGAAGGACAGGTACGGCTTCACGGGCTTCATCGCGGCACTCCCGGCGGATGGCCCAGTGTAAGGCAATGTTGACGCTCTGTAGTGTCAGGCGCACACTCGGCGGCATGTCGCGTCCCATGCCGGGCCCGATCGCGGCCCCCCTGTCCCGACCGTCGCTCGCCACGGTCGCGGAACTGCTCAAGCCGATCACCTGGTTCCCGCCGATGTGGGCGTTCACCTGCGGCGTGATCGGCTCCGGCGTGTCCCCCGAGGGGCTGTGGTCGATCATCGTGGTCGGCGTGCTGCTCGCGGGGCCGCTGGTCTGCGCGACCAGCCAGGCCGTCAACGACTGGTTCGACCGCCACGTCGACGCGATCAACGAGCCGAACCGCCCGATCCCCTCCGGCCGGATGCCGGGCCGCTGGGGACTCGGCATCGCGATCGCCTGGACCGGGCTGTCGCTCGCCGTGGCGACCGCGCTCGGCCCCTGGGGCTTCGGCGCGGCCGTGCTCGGCCTGGTGCTCGCCTGGCTCTACAGCGCGCCCCCGGTGCGGCTGAAGGAGAACGGCTGGCTCGGCAACGCGGCCTGCGGGCTGTCGTACGAGTCGCTCGCCTGGGTCACCGGCGCCGCGGTGATGGCCGGCGGCGCGATGCCCGACCCGCGCTCGCTCGCGCTCGCGCTGCTCTACGGCCTGGGCGCGCACGGGATCATGACCCTGAACGACTTCAAGGCGGTCCAGGGCGACCTGCGGATGGGCGTGCGCTCGCTGCCGGTGCAGCTCGGCGTCGACCGCGCCGCGGTGGTCGCCTGCTGGACGATGGCGGTGCCGCAGGTCGTGGTGATCGCGCTGCTGCTCGGCTGGGGCCGGCCGGTGCACGCGGCCGCGGTCGCGGGCCTGCTGGTCGCGCAGTTCCTGCTGATGCGGGTGTTCGTCGCGCGCCCGGTCGCCAAGGCGCTGATGTACAGCGGCTTCGGCGTGCCGCTGTACGTGAGCGGGATGATGGTCAGCGCGTTCGCGCTGCGCTCGATCGCGGGGGGCTGAGATGGACGACCGCAGCGGGACGCTCGGCTGGGGCGGCATCGTGCGCCTCGGCCTCGTGCAGATGGCGCTCGGCGCGATCGTGGTGTTGACCACCTCGACGCTGAACCGGGTGATGGTCGTCGAGCTGGCGCTGCCGGCGCTGCTGCCGGGGCTGCTGGTCGGCGTCCACTACGCGATGCAGGGGCTGCGGCCGCGGATGGGCTTCGGCTCGGACGTCGGCGGCCGGCGCACGCCGTGGATCCTGGGCGGGATGGCGACGCTCGCCGTCGGCGGCGTCGGCGCGGCCGGCGCGACGGTGCTGATGGGCACCGACACGACGCTCGGCGTGATCGCCGCGGTGCTCGCGTTCATGGTGATCGGCATCGGCGTGTCGGCCTGCGGCACCTCGCTGCTGGTGCTGCTCGCCAAGCGGGTCGCGCCCGAGCGGCGCGCGTCGGCCGCGACCATCGTCTGGCTGATGATGATCATGGGCTTCGCGATCACCGCGGGCGTCGCCGGCAAGCTGCTCGACCCGTACTCGCCGGCACGGCTGGTCGCGGTCACCGCGTCGGTCGCCGGCATCGCGATGACGGTGACGGTGCTCGCGCTGTTCCGGCTCGAGGGCCGCGCGCCGGCCCGCGCCGAGGCCGTCGACGGGCCCAAGCCGCGCTTCGCCGACGCGCTGAAGCAGGTCTGGTCGGAGCCGGCCGCGCGCCAGTTCACGGTGTTCGTCTTCGTGTCGATGCTCGCGTACAGCGCGCAGGACCTGATCCTCGAGCCCTTCGCCGGCGCGGTCTACGGCTTCACGCCCGGCGAGTCGACGCAGCTGTCGGGCGTGCAGCACGGCGGCGCGCTCGCCGGCATGCTGCTCGCCGCGCTCGCCGGCCGCGAGATCCGCGGGCGGCGCATCGGCACGCTGCGCGGCTGGACGATCGGCGGCTGCATCGCGTCGGCGCTCGCGCTGCTCGGCCTCGCGTGGGCCGGCGTGTCCGACGGCGCGTGGCCGCTGAAGGCGACGGTCGCGGTGCTCGGCGCCTCGAACGGCGCGTTCGCGATCGCGGCGATCGCGTCGATGATGCGCCTCGCCGGCGAGGGCCGCGCGTCGCGCGAAGGCGTGCGCATGGGGCTGTGGGGCGCCGCGCAGGCGATCGCCTTCGGCGTCGGCGGCCTCGCCGGCGCCGCGGCGAGCGACGTCGCGCGCTGGGCGATCGGCGCGCCCGGGCCCGCGTACGCCACGGTGTTCGCGCTCGAGGCGGGGCTGTTCGTCGTCTCGGCGGTGCTCGCCGCGCGCGTCGGCCGCTCGCGCACCGGCGAGTTCCGCATCGACCCCGCCGAGCCGCTGCGCGCGCCCGGCGCCCCGCTCGGCGACTACCGCGTCGCCGGCGCGGAACGAGGATGAGTCACCAGGAGACCCGGATGGACCCGATCGAGACCTTCGACGTGGTGGTGGTGGGCGGCGGGCCTTCGGGCGCGACCGCCGCGCAGGCGCTGGCCGCCAAGGGCCGACGCGTGCTGCTGCTCGACCGCGCGGGCCGCATCAAGCCCTGCGGCGGCGCGATCCCGCCGCGGCTGATCAAGGACTACGCGATCCCCGACTCGCAGCTGGTCGCGCGCGCGACCTGCGCGCGGATGGTCGCGCCGACCGGCAAGAACGTCGACATCCCGATCGAGGGCGGCTTCGTCGGCATGGTCGACCGGGACCGCTTCGACGAGTTCCTGCGCGAGCGCGCCGCGCAGGCCGGCGCCGAGCGCCGCTCCGGCGTGTTCGAGCGCCTCGAGCGCGACGCCGACGGCACCGCGGTGATCCACTACCGTCGACGCGACTCGCAGCGCGCCGGCGAGGGCACGCCCGAGCGCGTGCGGGCCCGCACCGTGGTCGGCGCCGACGGCGCGAACTCCGCGGTCGCGCGCCAGTCGGTGCCGGGCGCCGAGCGCGTCAAGTACGTGTTCGCGTACCACGAGATCCTCGCGCGCCCCGAGCACGAGCCCGAGGGCTACGACCCGTCGCGCTGCGACGTCTGGTACCAGGGCAAGCTGTCGCCCGACTTCTACGGCTGGGTGTTCCCGCACGGCGACACGCTGAGCGTCGGGACCGGCAGCGCGGACAAGGGCTTCTCGCTGCGCAACGCGGTGGCGGACCTGCGCGAGGCGACCGGGCTGCAGCACGCGACGACGCTGCGCCGCGAGGGCGCGCCGCTGCCGATGAAGCCGCTCAAGCGCTGGGACAACGGCCGCGACGTCGTGCTGGCCGGCGACGCCGCGGGCGTCGTGGCGCCCGCCTCGGGCGAGGGCATCTACTACGCGATGGTCGGCGGCACGCTCGCCGCGGACGCGATCGAGTCGCTGCTCGCCACCGGCGACGTGCGCGCGCTCGCGACCGCGCGCAAGCGCTTCATGAAGGAGCACGGCCGGGTCTTCTGGATCCTCGGGATCATGCAGAAGTTCTGGTACTCGAGCGACCGGCGCCGCGAGCGCTTCGTCGACATCTGCCGCGACAAGGACGTGCAGACGCTGACCTTCGAGTCCTACATGAACAAGAAGCTCGTGCGCAAGAAGCCGATCGCGCACGTGCGGATCTTCTTCAAGGACGTCGCGCACCTGCTGGGGCTCGCGCGGGTCTGACCGGGCCGTAGGCGGCCTCGCGCTCGAGCTCGGTGGCGAGCCGGCGCGCGGCCGGCGTCGGCGGCACGCCGGCCCGCTCGAACAGGCCGACCTCGTAGGCGGGCAGCGCGTCCTGCAGCGGCAGCACGGCGAGGCGGTCGCGCATCAGCGTGCCGCGGACCACCGCCTGCGGCAGCAGCGCGAGGCAGTCCGTGCCCGCGACCATCGCCAGCGTCTCGATCAGGGTGTCGGTGCGCAGCACGACGCGCGGCGCGCCGAGCCCGGCCCGCTCGAGCACCGCGTGGATCCCGCCGCCGGGCAGCCCCGGCGGGCCGCCCACGGCGAACTCGGCGTCTGCGACCGCCGCGAGCCGCCTCACCCGGGCGCGCGGATGGCCGCGCCGCCCGACCATCACCATCTGGCTGCGCATCAGCGGGCGCACCGTCAGTTGCGCGTCCGCCGGGCCGTCCGGCACCGGGCAGATCATGAAGTCGAGCTCGCCCTCCCTCAGCGAGGGCGCGAGCGTGTGGTACAGGCCGCCCCGGCTGTGCAGCGTCACGTCGGGATAGGCCGCCCGGAAGCGGCCGATCGCCGCCGGCACCAGCAGCATCGAGGGCGCCGCCGAGATCCCGAAGACGACCCGCCCCTGCCGGCGCCCGACGAGCTGCGCCACCGCGTCGCGCGCCGAGTCGGCCTCGGCCGCGAGCCGCCGCGCGTGGGCGAGGAAACGCCGTCCCGCCTCGTTGGGCCGCACGCCGCGCGCGTGCCGCTCGAACAGCGGCGCGCCGAGGCCGTCCTCGAGCCGGCGCAGCGACCGGGTCAGCGCCGGCTGCGTCTGGCCGGTCGCGCGCGCCGCCGCGTGCAGGCTGCCGTGCTGCGCGACGGCGATCGCGTCGAGGATCTGCCTGAGGGTCATCGCGGGGCTCCTTGGCCGTACCGGGACCGATGACCCGAAGGCATCGGAGCGATGACCGCGATATTGGCG
>ENA-UOYA01003254-UOYA01003254.1-activated-sludge-metagenome-genome-assembly--contig:-NODE-3254-length-14656-cov-5.506404_pt1 | contig 14656 bp, 5 predicted proteins | sample MGYA00238163_ERZ764804 | MGnify/ENA primary metagenome ERZ764804 (study PRJEB28919, sample SAMN05720223) | activated sludge metagenome | isolation source: Anaerobic digester | place: Hong Kong...
GTCAATTCTCCATTACCGGATGTCTTTGGTGTCCACTCGCTGGAAGGCTGTGATCCTTTTGCCCTCTCAAGTATTCTGATTGTATCAATAGTATTTTCTTTTGCCCATTCTCTCGCAAATGCAAAAGCAATATTGTTCCTTTCAGCAGTTTGCCCGCCTCTGTAATCAATGTTGTTGATGGCAGGATTTGCAGTAGCAAATAAATAATTAGGCCCCAATGCTTGAACCCTTGCATTCAGTAAATAGGTCCACGAGTCTTTTGTAAGATCATTGTTCACCATATTACTTTGTCCAGTAGAGAGCATGTCAAAATAAGTAGGTGTAGAAGATACTCCTATACCAGTAGGATACGGCATTTTACGAACAGCTCCGTCTGTTTGTGTTACTAAAACACTATCTGAAGATGTGCCTGTTGATAAAGGAGCAGTAATGTATAATTGATTTGCGGTACCCCCGTGAATTTTTATTAATGTATCAGTAGTAATCCATCTGTAATCATTTCCAAACCCGCCATCAGAAATATTCCCAATTTTACTTAATGGGATATTGCCTAATAGATCTGAAACACGTTGTCCATTTACCTCTGTTGCAAATAATGTGGCACCTTTTGGATCACTGTCTTGACCATTTGCTTGTAACGGAAAACGTATTTTAAAGCCCTCCCCGTTTATTCCAAACGCATCAATATTTAAACCTGTAACATAGCCCCCTTCTATATACGCTGAAGGTGGCATCAAATTAATCAACCCTTGACTGCCATCTGTGTAAACCATTGCTTTTGAGGGATAATAAAGATCTGTTGTGTTTACTTTAAACCCGTATCTTGATGTAACACCATTGGTCGTTGCAGAATCTCTATCTGTTACACTTTGTAATGTTTCTGTAGATGTTGTAGGAGATACAGATATATATTTCATTTTTAATTTACCTGTACCATATTCAACTGTCAGTACACTATCTTCAGATGAATTATTAATTAAAGAAGGAACATATAATTTTACAGTAGATCCTAATAACATTCTATGGTCGGTTTGACCAACAGAATATAATCGTAAATAATTATTACCTCTGTTTTTAAAGGTATATCCTTTACTTAAATCATATACTCCAGAACCTGTCCATCCAGAACCAACGTTGTAATCTATACCGTTAAACCCACCTCTTATTTCAGTTCTTCCTCCATTTAATTTTAAGGAATTTGTAGTACCGCTTGGTTTTGAAAATCCAATGTCTAAAACCCCTTGTGAAGGATCATATCTCAAATCTGTACTATCTGTTTTTAAAACACCCAAAGATGGGTCTGAATAAGCGATACCATATCTTGGATATTTACTAACTTGTGTAGGAGTAGATATAGTACTTCCATAAACATCTATAATAGAAACTAAAATTCCATTAGAAGGAACATCTGGAGCAACTCCTACTTCAATATCTTCTGTTCCTTCAAGTATTGTTAATTGATTAGAACTATTTATATAAATGATATCTCTTCTAAAATAAGAACTTGTAGCAGATGTTATTGAAAAAGAACTAGCATTAGTTTGAGTATAAGTAATTCCATTTCTCATCCAAGTGATATTAGGAGAAATCGTAATTATATTAGGATTTGTTAAAGAAATTCCACCTGTAGATATTAAAGCTGTTTTAAAATCTGTACTAAACGGAGTTGGTACAGAAATTACTTTTGAACTATTAGCTGTCATCATCAATATTTGATCATAACTTCTAGTCATACTTGGAAGATGAAGATTTGTTCCTACATGTAAACTATCTTCTGAAAATGTTAATAAATCAGAATCAGTTAATGCGGAATCAGCATCTGCAAATAAAATACTTCCAGGAGACGCATTAAAATATAACGTATCATTTTTAGGCGAACCTGGAAATGCAACTTTTAATCTAATGTTTGTGATTTGTTTCCATGAAATTCCATCAGAAACATATAATTCTTTATCGGCAGTTCTTCTAACCAATGCTCCTGGATAATACATTGCTAATGAATGTGTTGTGTCAGTAGTTGGTAAAACTACAGGATTAGTTAAAGATAATATACCTGGAACATTTACATTAGATTTTTCATTACCTAATTTCATAGGTTGTAAAAATGGTGTTTGTCCGTATAATAGATAACTGTTAAGTAATAAGAATAATGTTAATAATTTTTTCATTAGAAAACTTTAATTTTTATAATATCTCCTGTATGAAGTTCACCATTATTTAAATTGGCAGTATCTGAACTTAAAAGTTTAGTTACAAAAATACTACCATTTTCAGGATCTATTCCTGATAATGTAAGTGAACCAAGTGTTATTTCAATTTGGCGTCCTATAAAAGCTGTTGAATTAATAGAAGAAGATAAATCTTCTAATCCGAATACTTCTTCTTCACTATTAGTAATTGTATATCCAGAACCAATAACTGCTTCGATAGTAACTAAAGGACTTACACTTGTTTTTGGGGTATAATTTCCTGAAGTACTTGCCATGATTAAGCTTTTAATATTGATATAAATGTTGTAGCAGTTCCTGTATTTATTACTTTAAATGTATTTGTAGGAAATACTGTACTTGCTTCCCAAGATAAACTTGTTCCTGAAGGAACTGTTGTTTCATCGCCATTAACTTGAATTACAGAACTTTCTCCTGCGGCACCTACACTTATAATTGTAATAGAATGAACCTCATCTGTAATTTCAATACTACTTCCTGCAATTACTCTAATTAATTGTGGAGTATTGTATAATACAGGAGATCCACCAACAGCTGTAATCATGCTGTCAAGTTTACAGCATAAAATTTTGTTTTGCTTTCCTAATTTAGAAGCAATCTCATTTAATCTTTCAATTTGTTGTGACATAACGTTAAAATTTAACCGGTATAAAACCCATTCTTACTAAAAGATATTGAATAATTCGGAAATTTCCAAATTTATTCGTCCAACTCTAAGAACTCATAATCGTCATTTACTGTATTTTCCCTTGATTCTCCAGACGAAATTACTGAATCATAAAAAGGATCATTTATTTCTTGAGCCGCATCACAATTACATAATTCATCTAATTCGAGATCTAATAATGAAAAATATAATTCTGTCGTCAGACTCAACGTTTTTCCATTTGAACAATTGTATAACATATATTTATTATTTGTATCTATTCATTGCTTGTGAATATCCTTTAATAGCTTCTTCGGGGTGAATTGTAGATCCTGTATATCCGGCAAGTTTTAATAAATGTGCCCATATTTGAAGATCTCCTTTTTCATAAATTCCTGTTTTTCTTTTAAAATGAATTAAATCATTTTTATTAAATGGTTGTCTAATAAGATCTATTAAATCATTTATAATAGCATTATATTTATTTAACATCGGTAATGCTAATGAAGGGCTGTCTTTAATTCTTAATAATTCATTAACACCCATTCCAGGAAATGGTAAGAAAGTTTCACTTTCACCTTTAATTAATAGTATTTCATATATTAACATATTATGTGCCCATGAATTATGTTTTAATTTTTTAAAACGATCTGGATCATCATCGTCAAATCCTAACATTGCAAGAAGTGTCATAAACATTACTGAATATCCTGCTGCTGCCAATGTTCTATACATTGATCTTTTTTCAGCTTCACTCATAAGATGAAAATTCTTACCAAAATTAGTAACAATATCTGCTAATGCAAATAATCCTTCTCTAAGATATCCCGTTCTTAAATCACCTAATGCTACATTAGAACGTGTTTTAGCGAAACTGTTCATAAGACCCGGAGTAAAATATTTTCTCATAAATTGTGCTAATTTACCAGTAGTATATCTTGCTAATTCTGGTTGATTTAATTTTGCATAAGCACCTTGTAAAAGTTCATTTACTTTTAACATTTTCATTTTAAATGTTAAAAATTCAGAACCTCCGATTTGATATTCTTCAGGTACTCCGGGAATTGTAGTTATTACATTGTCAACAAGCGTCCAAACTTGATCATATCTTATTTTTTTAATAGTTCCGTCCGGCTGTACAACATCAACAAATGTATTTTTCATCATAGCTAACCATGCTGTTCCCTGAGCTTCAATTTCTCCAAAATTCTGTCCTGCTGTAAAAAATCTTAAATTTAAAGCATCTCTCACCACATCATCTCCAAATTCTTTACCCAGATGTTCTGAAAATCTTCCTTGTACAGGATCAAACAGTTCAAACATTTGTGTATATAATCCTTTTTTCATAGAATTATAATCTCCAATAAAAGACGGGATATACGATGTTACAAATTCACCAGAAGCTTTTAATAATGATTCTCCTGTAATATTCTTTTTTGTTACAGCTTCTAAACTATTCTGAATTTGTGCACTTATCATATTTTTAATATGTCCTGGAATATTTACAGACATTGAGCCAAAAGCTGCAATTTTCATTAAATGTTCTGCTACTCTGTTACCAAACAAACCTAATTCCATATGATTTTCAATTCCTTCAAAATCTCTTTCAATCATATTTTGAATTGTTTTTAATCTAACATTTCCTTTAGATTTAGGAAAAACATTCAACATTCTATTGATTAATGATTTTTGAGAAATTGCGTTTACTTCTTTAATTCCTTCTTTTTCTAAAACAGTTGTTAACGCTTTAGCAATAGGATGGATTTCTCGTAATGCTTTTGCAGATTGAATACTTGAAGCATATCTCAAAATAGCTTGTCCAATATCATAAGTAGTAATATCTATTGGTAAATTAGACATATATCTTACAGGAATTTGTGTCAATTGATTTCCTAAAATATCTGTAAGAATTATTTGTTTAGGATCAGAAGCCTGTCCTGTATCAAAATCATCAGGATTTTGAGTAGATCTAAATGTAGATTTTATATTTTCCCAAATTTTTAAAAGTCCTTCAACAGGTTTGTCTAAAACTTCCTGAACATTCTCTAATTTTTGAGAACGCATTCTTGGAAGTTCTAAATATAATCTTGAATGATATCCTACATCTTCCTGGGCTTTTAAGTGGTATTTTGTAAATACTTTTAATGTATCAAATAACAATTTATCTTTTTCATCAGAACTTTCTTTTAATCTGTAATATTCCTGATTAATATATTTTAAATCGGTTTGTCCTTGTTCTTTACTCAATGGTAAAAAATTTCCACGATTATCAACATTTAATCCTACAATCTGATCAATTTTATGAATGTCATCAATTTTATAATAATAAAATTTTCGAGCTTTTTTAACTGAAATATATTCTGAATTATAATCTAATATTGATTGATAATCATTTGTTTTAAGCAAATTAATAAAGGCGTCTTCAGCTGGAATAATTTTATTCCAGATATATAATCTTTCATAAACTTCTTTTAAGTCATTTGTTTCATAATCCCATTTAGTTCTGGCAATATGATTTTTATTAAACCATTCACGAATTCTTGTATTTTTCATAAGTTGATTATGTAAAATACTTGATGTATTATACATTTCATCTACGTCTGAAAAATTTAACTTATCAAAACCTTCCTGTTGTAATATTTCATTTAATGTAGACATGTAATATTCTGTAGGAAGACGTAAAGACATATCATCTAACTGACTAAACAATTTAAATAATTTCGCTTTATCAGCAGCATTTAAACCTAATTGATCTTTCTGATCTAATAATTCATTAAATCTAGATTGTTCAGCTTTATTTAATTTAAATCCTTGACTTATTTTAATAAATAAATGGTTTAATTCTTCACTTTCAGCAGGAGTTATTCCACTGATTGATCTGATTTCTTCTCGAATTTGTAAAATTTCTTCCTGAAGATTTTTAATAATATTAACTTTAGAATCTTCTAATTCTGTACCAATTGGATATCCATTTTCATCTCTGAAGCCTCGAACCTGTTCAATAATATCTTTCCATTTTTGACTTATTAATAAATCTTTAGCTTCATCACCAGCAATTTTGGATAATATTTCATCTATTTGATCAATTTTGTCCTGACGATCTTTATAATATTTTTCAGAAATTTTAATTCTAATGTTCTCACGAATCCAATTGTTTAACGCTTCTTCAAATTCAGGACTCCCTTTTACAAATCCTTTTTCAATTTCAATTAATAAAGAAGCTGATTCAAGAGCAACATTAAAAGCTCCTTTTATTTCATTTTCTTTATAAAGCCCTTTACTTAACTGATAATATTCTTGTATCGCTTCTGCTATTTTTTGACCCTCCTCGTCTTTCATTGATCCGTCCAAATTAGCTTTAGAACCTAAAATTCTAAGATCTAATTCTAGTTGTTCTTTATATAACAAATCTTCTTCAGTCATTGGAGTATTTCTGTCAAAAGTTCGTAATATTGAAATTATTTTATTACGTTCTTCTTTGGCTTTTTTGGTTATAGCATCTCTATTCCAAAAACGTTTTATTTCATAAACATTTTCTTTAAATTCCCTATTAAAATATTTACTTAACCATATATCATATTCTTCTTTTAATTGATTCATTTTTTCAAAATCTTTATTTTGAAAAGCATCTTCAATTTCTTTTTCTTTTACATTTTTATCGTGCATCCAACCATTTGCATAAGGATTTAGCAACGATCTTACTTCAAACGGTACTAATTTACCATTTTCATATTTTGATACAATTTCAGTATAAGTAATTTTGGAAGCTAATTCTTTTGGATTTGAACGATTAACTTTTAATTTTTTATACAAAGGATCTAATTCTGATGTAAATCTGTTTTTTAATTGTTGTATATCTGCTTCAACTTTTAATAAATGCTTTTGGACAAAAACAGAAAATCCTCCTACAATAGGATCAGGAGAAGATGTGTAAGATTCTAATAAGGAACTAAACATATTTGTATCTCCCATCAATCCACGTAAATAATCTAAAATCTTATCGTCCGTTAAGTCAAGTCTGTGAATTAATTCTTGTAATTTTTTAATTCTTGTTCTAACAGCCCAATTTTGAGAATCTGGATTGTTTTTATAAGACTCTTCAAGTTTTGTTAAATATGGTTTTAATTCATTTTCTACAGCTTGTTTGATTGGTAATAATTCTTTTGATAATATTGCAACAAGACCTTTTTTATAAATGCTATCTGTATGATCTTCAATTTCTTTAAAATTATCTAATGTTGCATTTATTTCAGCCGCAATTAGGGGCACGTTTTTAATATCCGTTTTAAATTCATTGAAAACAATTTTCCATTCATTTATAAAGTCAACATACTTATTTAATACAATTAACTTATCAACTTCTGTTTTATCAGGATTATTCATAACCTCTTCAGTGTGCATTTTCATTTTTTCAGATACTAAATTCACATGTAAAAGTGCTTGAACAAATGCTGTTAATTTTCCAGTTTCTAAATCCACATTATTCAACATAATTGCTTCTTCAGAACTTTTTAAAAGTCTATTTACTTGTCCTAATAAATTACCATCATCTGCTGTTTTTAAAGCCTGATTTAATTCATATAATCCTCCACCAGCCCACAATCTTTTCATTTGAGCTTTTACAGTATCTCTGAACATGATAATTTGCTGGTTGACCAATTCTAATTTTGTATTATTTATTTGTTCTAATTCGGCAACCATTTCCTTATTAAATAATGCATATAAAGAAGTTTCTTTTTCAAATTTAAAATTACCATCTTGATATAACATTTTTGCTAATTGTTCAATCGTAGTATTAAAACTTAAATCTTCAAGTTTATGCGAATCAAACAATCTTCTAAATAATTGTTTAATATAAAACAAAAATCTATGAAGTAGATTTTTAGTTCTTTCATTTTTAAGAAGATTCTGACCGTGAATTGTTAAAATTCTTACAATCAATTCATCATTTACTTGATTCTTAGGATAGTTTTCTTCTACAAATTTAATCAGATGTTGTATTTTTGGATCTTGATCTGAAAGAATTGACGATAATAATTGATTGTATAATTCAGGATTATCTTTTTTTAATGCTAAAATAAAAGGATGCGCAAATTCGTGTAATACATTTTTTTCATTAAAGTTATCTTTTGTAAAATAACAAACACCATCTTTAAAAAATGCCGACTTTCCATCATATTCAATTTTGTCATTTTTTAAAAGTTCATAAGCTTCTTCTGTTGTAATTATTTTATAAGGAATGTTTAATCTTTGTTGTAATTTGGAAGCAATGTTCATTACTATTTCAGAAGATATTTCTGAAGAATTGTCCGTTTTAAACAATAGAGCATCGGGTTCTTGTATTGTAACAACAACCGTCATTGGACCTACTTCTGTTAATTTAAATGGTTCAAATCCTTTAGTTTCTAAAAATCGCTGATTTACTTTTAAAATTTTATCAATAGATTCCTGAATTACAGGTATTCCTGAATTCTTTATATAATCATATGATCCAGGGGCATATCGTTTTACAACAAGATGTGAACCATTTTCCAAACCTGGAACATTTGTAAATTTTTCTTTACGTTTGTTTATTAATTGTTCTTTTAAAAGAAAATCTAAAGCTTTTGTTTTAAAATTATTTGTCTCATCTTTTGCAAAAAATACATCCGTATTATTAAGTCCCATTAAATCAATCTCGATCCATGTGTTACCATATTCATCAGTAATAAATTTTAAAGTATCACTTTTAACATGGTCTTGTAACTCTTGCCAAGTTAAATCTGCTTCTTTCCAATTTTTACCATATTTATTTTTTAGTACTTCTATATTAATCCACTCTCCATAATTTTTAACTAATACATTTCTTATATCTATCTGATAAAACTTATAAATAGGTTTTAAAGCAGCAAATCCTTCTTTTTCTACTCTTTCAAGTTCTTGTTTGAGTTGATTTATTTCTGTTTGATTATTTTCAAAATTACTAATAGGTTCACTTTTTATATCTTCAAGCATTTGCTTATAAGATGCTGCGTGTCTATCAATAGTTTCATCTGAAACATTTGCTCTGTTTTCACCTCTTGCTAATTGTGATTTAATTCTTTGTTTAGCTAATTCAGGATTTAACTCCATTAGCTTATATTGAATATTAGCAGTAGGTATTGCTTTTTTAATAGCTTCTATAAAAGGTAATCTTTTATCTCTAGTGAGATTAGTAGTATCAAATACAACTTGTTTACCTTGTTTAATAGCTTGTATAGCTCTATTAGCAGCTTCAATGTAAATCTCTTTATCTTTAGATTTATCATTCATATCACCCGTAAATTCAACTCTCATTGCATCAGGTTCTATGACTACTAAATTTTCTTGAGGTAAAGATTTTATAAATGTAGATTTACCACTACCACTTGTACCTATTGGTAATATTACATCAGGTTGTATTTGCTTTAATCTATCTTCTTTCTGTTTCTTAAACTCTTCTAAAGTAGAATGTCCTTCAACTTTACTTGCTGTATTACCTGTAGGAAATAATACTTTCTCATATTCTTTATTAACACTATCTTGTATAATAGATTTAATAAAAAATGTTACCCAGTTAGAGTCTTTTTCTAACAACTGCATAAACTTATTTTCAGAAGATTCTTTTATAATATTCTCTTTAGCATATTCTAAAAATTCTTCTCTACTATTATAAGTAGTTCCTTTATATATATATTTACAAGCCATATTGTTATTTATTTACCAAATTTTAATTTACTTCTTTTTATAGCACTTACAGCCATTTTTGTAACATTATATAATTTACCTATTTGTTCAAATGTTAATTCTTGTTTATCTATAAGCTCTAATATCTCTAACCTCTGTTCCTCAGTTAATTTTCTTAATCGTGAGTATTGATTAGTTCTATTAATCAAATGTTTCTCATTATCTGGAACAATATAATTAGGAATATCTTTCCAAGTTTTACCATTTTTAATCATTGAGATGGTAGTTTCTGCCACATTATATTTTTTAGCAATTTCTAAATTAGGTTTATTATAAGCGATTAATTTCTTAATTTCATAAATATCTTCTATTCTAATCTTAGAATTTCTTTGTCCATTATTGAATAATTCAATTCTTTTAACTGACATTTTCTTCCTAACTTCATCAGTGTATTCAACAGAATCTCCGCCACTTGTTAAATTCATTCCTAATTTATTATTTTGTCTGAATGAATTAAATTTTAAAATAAATTTATTTTCTAATTTATTTAATTCATCTTTGGTATATTCACCAATTACTAATATTTCAAAATTATGATGGTCTACTCCATACTTTAAGAAACTTCTATATAATAAATGTTGACTTTTACAGCACTGTAATTTTTTATATCTCATCAATCTTTCATTAACATTTTTAGATTGACCGATATAAACTGCACCTTTTGGATTTGTAATTTTATAAATACCTTGCTTCATATTTTTATTTTTTTACAAAAGTAATAAAAGTATTTTAGAAATCCAAATTAATCACACTCTATTTTTAAATCTCCAGCATATTGTAAATCCTGTAAGAACTTGGTTTCATTAAAGTTAATCATCATATTAGGGTCAGATTGCTTTCTTTGTTTTTGCCCCCAATCAGATTGTACTTCTAGTATTCTACGAGTTTTACTTACTTTATCAATATAATCCCATTCTGCTGTTTCAGGATTAAATTGTGGTTCTGTATTAAAATCAGTTTGAGTTTTATCATCTGAACGAAACCATCCTATACCATTATCTGTAGAGAATCGGGCATGACCTTTAATAGAAGGAGCTATACCTTGTGTAGCTATTTCATTTTCTGTATAATTAGTTCCTCCTGGAACAGTTAAATATGAATAATATTGAGTTGGTATTTTTTCTCTACTTTTATTGTACTCATTTTTAGCATTAATGGCATCAGAATAACTATAAAAATTATCTCCTCTAAAATTCCATAAACCAGGTTCTGTTTCTTCTATAGAAGTTGTGTCTTCAAATGTTTTAGCAGTATTAATCTCAACAGCATAACTATAATTTGCTACAAAAGAAGTAAGTTTTTCTTCAATTGTATCACCTTCTGCTTCTTTTAATAAAGCTAATTGATTTTTAGGTATTTGAAAATCTTTCTGAATTTTATTCCAAAAATCGTCATTATTTAATTGTTTGTATAATTTTTGAATTTTAGAAATATTATTTAATGTTTTATCAACTAATACAAATTGATAATCAACTTTACTAAACCTTTCAACAGGTTTATTAAAATTAGAAATATCAACTTCTATTAAAGGAGCGTCTACTCCTTTAACTGTTACATACTTAAATTTAATATCAGGAACTTCTAACAATGCTTCATAAAAACTTCCTAAATGAGAATTTTTAAATTTTGAGCTAAGTGCTTGATCATGAGGAGTTGTATATAATGTCCAGGCGTCTCCTGTTTCAGCTTTAGAAATAAACGATGCTGTAGGTAAATATATTTTATTGTGGCCTTTTGATTTTGCAAAAATAAAAGAATGTTCAATAAAAAATCGTAATTGATTTGATTTTATAGAATATAATTGTCTTTTTACTTCATCAATAGCTTCTTGATTTTGTATTTCGAATTCAGTTTTAGAAAAAGTACTTATTAGCTCGGTAATAGGAGTTAATAATTGATTTAATGTATCTTCATTTATTGTATTTTTCATAGCATCTTTATAAAAAGCTGCCCTTAATAATGACAATGTTGCTTGTCTTCTTTCGTCTTCTAATTTATATTTTTCAGAAATTAATTCTTTTGTTAAAGAACTTTCCTGTATTTTCTTTAATTGATAGATTATTAAATTATACTTTTTTAATTTTCTAACAGAATTAAAAGTAGAATTTGAAATACGTTCTTTATTTTCAATTCCTTTTTTAATACCTTTAATAAACGGCTCTACTTCAAAATCGTATGTTTTTAAAGAATCAAGTTCTTCAGTATATAAAGAATTATAAAAATCATTTTCTGAAAGAGTTCCTTCTTTAACTTGTTTAGACATTAATCTTAAATAAACTAATCTTTTATTTAAATTAGGATTGTTTAAATAATTTAATAGGGAAATATTTCCAGCAATATTTCTTTCAAGACTTTCTACAGCATCATAATAAAATTTCAATTTATTTTCAATTCTGAATTTTAAATCATCATCATCTGATATATTCAATTGTGGTAATATCGAATATTCATCAAGTGCAAAATGATAAAAAGTAGTATCAGGAGTATTTGACGTATAAGTTCCTTCTACTAGATGATTCCATTTCTTTTTGATGTTGTCAACAAAGTCATAAAGACTTGAAACAACACTTTCGTCTGAAATTAAATTTCTTGTAAATGTTTCAATATCATCAACCACGTCAGATTGATATTCGTATGCTAAAGGAATGTCTCCAAATAACTCATGAAAAATATACCATCCTGTACCATTGTGTTCACCTGGTATTGTAATATTATTTAATTCGTCTGTTATTTTGTAAGTATGTCCAGCAGCAAATAAAAATTTATTACTTATTAATATTTCTCGTCCTTCTTTTAAATCAGCATGATTAGAAACAGCAGACTGAATTCCATATGTGTATTTTTCAGAAGTTGTGTAATTATAAGCTGTAGGATATTTTTCTATTAACCATTGTTTATAAGCTTTTAATAATCTGGAATTATCAATTGCTTTTGGAATATTCTTTTTCTTTTCTTCAAAAAACTTAGCGATCTTATCTAAATATTCTGAATAAAACTCATTTAAAATTCTTTTTTCAGTATCAGAAGCGTCTGTAGCACTAAAAGGCTTATCTAATTGTGTTTTTTCATTAATTGCATTTTCAAGTTTTCTTATAAAAACACTTGTTGTTTCAATAGGAATTCCTACAGTATTTTCATACGCTCGTATTCCAGGAGATCCTTGATGGCTATATGCCTGATATAATCTTTCTTTATGTTCAACTTCATTAGTGACGTATCTGAGGTTTCCATAATTTCTATATCTTGAAATTTCGTTTTCTAATTTATCATAAATAGATGCTTTTTTTGATTTTGAAATTTTTCTAGGACGATATGGTTTTTCAGATATCCGTAATAATTGTTGCAGATAGGGATCAAATTCTTTTATTTTAGTATTAAACTTTTTAATATCAGACAATAATGAATTGGGAGAAATATTCTTTTCTAAAGAATCTAAATCTTCATTAGATTCTAATATATAATTATCATCACGATAAAGCTCTAAAAAATCTGAAAATGAAAGTTCAGGATTTAAATCTTTTATATAAATGGTTGATGCAGAATCAAGATCTAAAAGTTTAGAAATCCAATCAATTATTTTATTATAAATTCTTTTAAAGAATCCTGTAACTTCTTCTTTTTGATTTGCACCATATCCAATAGCTGTCGCAAGAATTTCTTCTTTAAAATCGTCACTTTCAAAATCATATTCAGGGTATAATGCTATAACTTTTGATTTTGCAATTTTATATATTATTGACCATTCTTCTGTGTTCTTTAAATCATTATACAATGAGTTAAACAATTCTTTATTTTCATATCGCATTGTTATTAACAATGGATGTGCAAATTCGTGCCACGCATCTATTTTAGATGCGTACGCTATATTTATAAATACTGTATTACCACTAAGTTTTCCAGAAAATCTTTCTGTAGGATCATTAATTATTTGATATTTTGTATTTTTAACTTTCTTAGATAAATATTGCATCATCTGAGAAATCTCAAAAATTGAAACAGGATTATTTTGAATATTTTTACTGTATCTTGTATTTTTACTTTTAAAATTATCTAATGTATATAATAATTTTTCAAAGTTTGTAGAATTTCTAGTTAATGCGACAGGTGCTATTTTTTTATCAGGAGATAAATTTTTAGTATGACTATCAATGTAATCTATTAATTTAATTTTATTAAGATATACAAGATTTCCTTCAAGAACTCCTTTTTGAAATTGAAATAAATCATGAGGAGCATATGCTGTAATTATTGCATTATAAGGAATTGTTTCTGAAGAAGTTGGTTGTAAAACAATCTGGATAGGTTTATCGTTAGTACCTTTTAAATTAGTAATAATTGTATATCTTGTAACGCTTCCTTTAAAATCTTTATCTAATAAGATTGCAACAGGATCGTTAATTTCTTCTATTAGATTTTTAAAGTTTGTAATTTTGACATTATGACCTTTATCTCTAATAATGTGATTATAAAAATGATCTTGTTTTATACCTATTTGAAAATTAGGAAGTCCTAATGTTTTTAATAAAACACCTGGATTTCCTAATCTAAATATATATCGTCCATTAAATTTTGAACTTGCTAAATCTGAAGATTCTGGATTACTTCTAGATTTTAAAATAAAAGTATTAAAATCTGAGATATCTTGTTTAAATAATTCTTCAGTTGTTAATTTGTGTTCAAAAGCATCAGTTGTAAAAACAAAATTATCAATTCCTCTTTTTGCTAAATTAAAAGAAACAAGTTTATTCCATAATCCTGTTGATGCTTCATTCATTCTTTTAAATGAATCGGATCTTAAAATTAATCCGTTATTAAAAGCATATTGACCTAATTGAATAATTGCTTCAGTACCGATTCCTTTTCCTGAAAGTGCAATATTAGCATTAATAATTCTTAGTTCTGAACCATTATTTGTAGCATCTATTGCACCCACTTTATGACTATCGTGTATAATTTCAATATGATAATTAACACCATCTTTTGTTTCTGGAAAAATTTGTGTCTTACTAGAAGACATTCCTTTAGGATTTTTTACAAA
>ENA-UOYA01003255-UOYA01003255.1-activated-sludge-metagenome-genome-assembly--contig:-NODE-3255-length-14638-cov-7.318110_pt1 | contig 14638 bp, 27 predicted proteins | sample MGYA00238163_ERZ764804 | MGnify/ENA primary metagenome ERZ764804 (study PRJEB28919, sample SAMN05720223) | activated sludge metagenome | isolation source: Anaerobic digester | place: Hong Kong...
AATGTTTTATTGGGTTTCCTTACTGTTTAAAAACAGTAAATGGGTCTATTCGGATTTGAACCGAAATCTAAGCATTCCAAATGCCCAAGCATAACCAAACTAGCCCATAGACCCCAAAAAAATAAAAAAAATTAATAACAAACTTTTTTAATAAAACCACAATAAGTACATTTAATAATCATTCTATCTGTAAAAATATCTTTTACCTTTTTAAATATCCCTATTTCACAATATGGACATATTTCAACCTCTTCTTCCATATTAAAACCTCTTTATAGTTACACATAGATGATTTAATTCACAAGTATGACAACCATCATTTTTATTACAAAATATTTCTTCTATTTCTTGCAATTCACCTAAAAGTTCTGTATATCTAAGCATTTCTTCAGATAAATTACCAGAATCTAAAATTTCCATATTTATCACCCATGTCTTCTATGATTACACCTATACATCCATATTAATTTCAGGCATAAGATTTACAAAGTGTTTAAAACTTATATCTTCAGATTCGTTTATTACAACGCTAACAAACTGTGCTGGTGTTGGTGAATAATTTTTAACTTGTCCATAACTGTTAAAGTAATCTAAAAAACTTCCACCTATCACGAAATTCATTTCTCTATATTTATTATGCTTTATTTTCCATTGTTTCCAATATAATATCGTATGAAGATGTCCAATTATGTATATATCTCCATCATAGTGTGCTGGATATTTCATCATTGCATTTACTTTTCCACCTAATGTGGTAGCTCCAGAAGACCCATGAGAATGTATAATATCATAAATCCTATTTCCTACTCTAATATGAGCTTCATCAGTAGGGAATGTAAATGGTAAACCTAATTTTTCTGCTATTAATTCATCTGGATTTAATGATGTCTTTTTAGTAGTTCTAGCACCATGATTAGACCATGTATTAAATGCTATACATTTATCAACAATAGGTTCAAATAATTCTACTGTTTTTCTTAATTGAGCTTTAGGTGTCATTGTTTGCTGTAAAGGAGAACCTACACTATCGCTTAAATTATTTTCCATAGCATCTCCGACATATATCCAGTAACGGTTTCTGCCATTTTTAATATAATCTACAGCAAATTTTAAAAATTTCATTTGTTGTGTAATAGCACCGATATGAGGATCTGACATAATTTACTATTTCAGCTTCTTTATTTTCTTCTATCATTGGCTATTCTCCACGAAATTCATTTAATGCAAATTATATACAATTTCGGCTGTTATCGGATCAATATAACTTCCTAAATAGAATCTTTTTCCATTACCATATCTTATTCTAGCCATAAAACACTTTTTTCTATTTTTACGTAGTGTAACACCTTTATAATCTCTGAATATACCTTCTTTTTCTAATTTATGTAATCTATTGTGTTCATTAACTGTAAGAACTTCTAAATTACATCTTCTGTTATCAGTTTTAATACCATTAATATGATGAATCACTTTTTTTCTATCTGCTGATAGTAAAAATCTATGTAATAATTCAGCATTAGTCGTGTTTCTAACATAGCCTTTACCATCTAAATACCATTTATTTTTGGTAACGATTTCATAATCTGAATCATCAATAAAACATGGTATACTTGAATTTGTTAAAGGTATACTACATACATTATTTGAGGCAATTATCTTTGTTATACCAGATTCAATAACAGATACAGACATATAATCACTCTTTTCTTATTATTCCATGTTCTTTTAATGATTTTAAAATTTCTTCTCTTTTTTCTATCCATAATCCACTATTAGATTCTATTTTAAAATAGATATTTCCTTTTCCCACATTAAGATAAAATTCTTCTGTAATCATTAATATTCCTCTTCTACTGCTTTTATTTTTCCTTTTACTTTTTTAAATCTAGTACTACAATCATTACAAATATATTTATTATTATATATAGATAAAGAACCTTCACAATAAGGACATAATTCTTCCATAAATTATCACTCCTCATTATAAAAGTTTCATTAAATTCCGTTTCATAATCCCAATCGTTTCTTTTCAGATTTAACCCATTTTTCTTCTCTTTTCCAATCAGGTTCTCCTTTTTTATCTCTATAAAGTCTATAATTAACACTAGTTTCTTTACTACCTAATTCATTATAATATAACTCAGGATATTCTCTTCTAAGTTTATGTATAAACTTTTTACGTTTAATACGATGTAATTCCTTTGCACAGTATTTACTACAACATATTTCGTTATTATGCTTAGGAACAAACTCGTTTTCACAATATTCACAAATACGTTCTTCTAAAGGATTCTTTTGTCTATAATAATATTTATCTCTGCAATTTCTATTACAAAAAATTTGTTTCTTATTTATTACTACAAAAGGTTCATCACAATATTTACAATGTCTAATCTTTTGCTTCATAATCAATCAACCCACCTTTTATTTTTTTTAGGTGGTTTGAAAAACTCATCAACAGATAAATTGTGAACTTCATGATAAACTACTTTTACTAAGTTATTATTTCCTTCTCTATAAGGCACATAATTTGTTTTAATACCTTCAGCTTTAAATTTATCTTTATTACGAACAATAACATCTGTTGAAGTTACTCCAACATATTTAAGTAAATCTGGAAACATTAAACAGTCATTACAGCACTTACTGTTCCTTTTAATTTCTTTAATAACTCTATCATTACCATATATGCGTCTAGCCATCGGTCTATGCTCTGGATATTTAACACATACGTGTAATGTTTCATTAGTTTGTACCATCCTACCACCTTTTTACATTTTAATACCTGTAAATCTTTGTTTAGCTTTTCGATATGCTAATATAGCTTGTTTCTTATCTTTCCATTTACCCAATCGATAGTATTTGCCGTTTAATTTAATTCTTGCTATCCATTTTCCGTTTTCAAGATAAACACCAACATCTTTAACATTATCTGTACGATTTAAGCTATTTTCCCTTTTAGTTAATAATCTTAAATTACATAATCTGTTGTCAAGACCATTACGATTAATATGGTCTACAATTAAACCATCTTTAGCATAATATGTGTGTAAACGATTGTGTCCGAATCTTTTAGGATCGGTTACTCTTACATAGGAAGTATGACCTTTTGTGTGAGTTTCTGGAAAGTAATCAAATTGTTCTATTAATTTTCTGTTACCTTCACAATATAGAAATTTAAAGTGTTTGCTATTATATTCACGTTCATATCGATACACTTTACACTTCTTACACTTTTTACACAAGTAGATACTCATATGCATCACTTTGATAATTCATTCTTCCTCACTATAACATACGATAATTATTTGGTAACGTTTTGTTTAAAAAATAAAACTAAAGTACCCCTTTCATCTTATGAAGTTTAAAAATGGTACTTTTAACAGTAGAAATTTTTAATTTATGAGATACTTTAAATACTTTGAATTTCTTCTGTTCCTTCTGATTCTGTTGTTGATTCTGTTGTTGATTCTGTTGTTGATTCTGTTGTTGATTCTGTTGTTGATTCGGCATAATTATCACCTTTAATTAAATTTAAATCTCTATAAGCATCCTCAAATATATCAAACGCTGTATTATTACCTTCTAACCAATCCATAAATAATTCTAATTCCCATTTAGCATTTAATGTAGCTAAAATTTCTTCATATATAATATTTAATTTAAAAGCTACTTCTTTAGCTTGTTTATAACTATTATCATATCTAGCATCACTAATAATAGGATTTACTGGAAAATCTCTTTCTAAAAATATTACATCATTATATTTATTAGTATTTATATCTTCAATTGATACACTATAAAATGGATTAAATGTACGTTCTCTAATAGCTAAACCTACTTTATGTACATGAGTAGGTTCTATTATTCCTAAATCTACCTCTTCACTCATATTTCATCCCTCCAAGTTTCATCAAAAAAACTTTCTACTATAAAATCAATTTCAGCTTCTAAATCATCTAATGTACCAGAATTATCTAATACATAATCAAATGATTTATCAGGCATCCAAAATTTATTATTATCACGTTCTACACGCTCTATACCTACATCTTTTACTCTATCATTATATGGTCGTTCTACTTTTAATGAAAACACTTTATAATCATATTTATATAAAGTTGTCATCATTTGAAGACCTTTTTCATCAATAACATATGTATTAGCTGGAAGTACATCTTGTTTAAGACAACAATATCGTGTTCCGTTCCATTCAGTCCATGCAATCATATCTTCTTTTTTAAGCTTATCATAACTTTCTTTTGTATGAAAAGTGTGTCCTATTTCATCAGGAAAGCGTTTAGGTCTATCTGTATGAGATTCAATCATTTTGATTCCATAATTTCTTTCAATATATTCAGCTATTGTTGTCTTACCACTTCCAGAATTACCTACAATAGCCAATATTTTAGGACGTGCCATAAATTCTTCTATTTCCTTAATATCATAGAATATAGGCATTCCAAGATTATTAGCTATAACCTTTTCTTGAGCCACACCTTCAGACATTTCAGATTTAGGACAGACATACATAGCATCGGATCTAATCAAATGTTCCATTGAATTACGGAAATAATGATGATATTCAAATCCCCCATCCACTAAACCTTGAATAAAATCATTTGCAGGATTATAAGTTGCACATCCTAATCTTTGAATCTTATTAGAATGTTTAGTCATTCTACTTGCATTTTGAATATAACCACAAGAATCTGCGTTTAATGCTCCAGCTACATAAATCATATCTTGTTTAATTGGTATCATATTAAAACTCCTATATTTATTTGGTAACATTATAATTTAAAATTTATATTTGTTGGTTTTTAAAATACACATTTAAATCATTTAAATTATCGAATATAGGGATGTTTAAAGCGTTAGCTTTTTTTATTTCACCTTTTACTCCTTTAGAATTTTCCCATCCTTTAACTAATAACATAGCATGACAATCCTCAAGCCATGCTAAATCTATCTTATAATATTGTTCATGTTCTAAACAACCACAACTTAAACTGAGTAGTATATCTAAACATGGACAATAAACAGCAAATCCCATATCACGCACTTTTCCTGCTGTTTGAATCATATTATAAATATTATGAAGAAATCCTTTACCTTCTCCTTTACCACTAATAGCACCACTAATAAAAACCTTTTTCATAATACCCCTACAACTTTTATTTATTTTAATCATCTTTAATACTTCAACTAATTTCTTTTAATTTTTCTAAATATTCATAAAAATATTCTATACACATCTTTGTATTTTTACAAGATGGTCTTCATGATGTTCTTGGAAAAGTCCATGCTGTAGAATCATAAGAATTAATATAGCTATATGATTTTCTTAATGCTTTAAAACGCAGTCCAAAAGCGTGTATCCATGTATTAGGAAATTCTAATCTAACTAAATAAAGCATATGAGATGCTATATTATCACTTTTTAATTTACATACTGAACCTACAGCAATCTTTTCAACTATACCATAATGTTGTTTAAATTTTCGACAATATTTAATTAATGACTTTTTATCATTATATTTTGACTGTATAACTGGTATTTGTGATTTATCATTTGGATCATATAACTTTACTAATAATTCCCATGAATATTTAGTATTATCCATATTATTTACATAATTCCACCAATAATCAATAAAAATATTTAAATAAATCCCTAAATTATATTTCTTAATCTTTTTTTGTACTTTTTGAAGATTATTAAATATTGTCTTAGAAAATTCACCAATAATATCTGGACAATCTGGAACAACCTTCCAACCATTAGGCTTAAGTTGTTTCCATTGCTTTAATTTTTCTTCACTATGTTTATAAGGTGGATAAAGAAGATCATAAATCCCTATATCTACTATTTCATGTAAAAAGTCCTTTTTTGGTTTCTGTTTAATGTTTCTAAGTACCCATTGATAATCATTAACGGGTGGATAAGTATAAAATCTCACCATATAAAAAACTCCTATATTTATTTGGTAACGTTATAATTCACTAATATATTTATGTAAATTATTGCTGTAAACATTTATTTCTCCCATTGTAACCATTAAACCTATTTGAGAAGCTATATATTTAGCCACTTCAGCTATACCACAAAGATTCGGATAATAAGCATCAATATCATGACTACGATATTGTACTGTTGTTAAAAGCACTTTATTCCTTAGCTGAAACTGTAATGTTTGTAAACATGGTACGTCTTCTCTTCCATTATCTATAGCAGGACTGTAAATTATTATCATAGCCCTACGTGAGTTAGGATTTTCTTTAAGTTCATTAATTACAAATTGCATCTGATCTATATACCCTTTAATTACTTTAGCATGGTTATGATGGTTTATCTTTTGTTCAAATGTAGGATAAGCTAATATTCTATCTCCATAAGTATAAACAAAACCTTGATCGTTTCTTTTGAACCATTGGTCGATATAATTATCTAACATTAATCCTTTCCATTTGTCATTGTGTCCTCGTATATATGGCATTCTAATAACTGAATGAACATTTAATAATTCTATAACTTCATTTCTTTGACTCATAAATCTATTCCCTTCTTTAAGAAGGATAGATTCAAGTCTTTCTTGAGTTTCAGCTATACTTCCACCTTCAATAGCCATTTTAACCAAATTAATCACCTTTTAATTGGTTTAATTGTCTTTCTATCATTCTAATTTCATCATTTACAGCATCTTTTAACGTATCTAAATGTCCTATATTAAGTCTACCATTATCTATTAAAACACCTAATATTGTAGTTTCTCCAATATTATTGTATTCTATCATTGCTTCTATTCCCTTTTTTATAGATAATAAAACGGTTAAACAATCATTTAATTTTTCTTTATTATTTTTAACATCATTCCAATCCATTATAACACCACAAATACAACTATAATAAAAATCCATATCATAAAATAAAATACTATAAACCATTCATCACTCATCATTTCACATCCTCAATATATTTACTCGGTTTAACTTCCTTCTGTTTCTGATACACACCATTATAACCCTTAGAAGCAGGATTATCAAGTCTATAAAATACTAATTGTGCAACTGGTTCTTTAGGGTTTAAAAACACTTCTTCATTACTTGCATTAAATAGTTCTAATGTAATTTCTCCCTCAAAACCAGCATCTATATGACCTGCATTTTGAGTAAATATACCCATTCGACCTATAGAACTTCTTGTTTCAACAGAAGCACTTATTGTATTAGGTAATATAAGATATTCTTTGGTTGTTGCCAAAACGAACTCTTTAGGATATATTACAACATATCCAGAGCTTCTAAAATTGGCTTCTCTTAAAATATTACCTTTTTTATCTGTAACATACGGTTTCATAAAAATATCAAGGGAATTAGGTTGTAAATTATCAATACTACTACCCTTAATATTCATTTCACCTGATACTATAGCGTCTATTATATCAATATCTGACATCATTCCTTTAAAACCCCTTCAAGTATTTTTCTAACGCTGTAATCTAATTCTTCATCTTCTGCTATTTCTAATTCTACTTCCATTTTCCATAATTTCTTTACTACTTTTAATTTCATACTATTGCCTCAACTTTATTTTCATTTAATGAGCATAATTTGTAATTAATAGCAGGTGCTTTAATTACAGTAGCTAATGTATACATACAATCATTTGGACTAATAAGAGGGGTATATCTACCATATTTATCGTATGTACTAGCACGATTAGAGATTCTACTAATAATTATAACATAATCTCCTTCTTGTAATGTTAAATGAACTCTTTCGCGTCCATTTCCATAAGGAATATGATAATTAATATTTAAAACACGATTTAGGTCTTTAGCAAAATCATGATGACCTACTGCACCAACACAATAATCTGAATTTAAATTAATTAGTTGTTCAGCTTCATACGCTGATATATTAAAAAATTTAAAGGTATAATTTTCTCTTAGCTCTTTTTTTATCATTTTGTAGCTTATTGAATCGCTTATAGCCAATATTTTTTCGTTTTCTTTTCTTTTTATATATCTTCCGACCACTCTCATTTTTTATCCCTCATTATAACATACGATAATTATTTGGTAACGTTTTAATTATAATATAAAAAATAAAAAATATAATTTAAAATCTATTTTAAATATATCTATTTAAAAAATAATTCTTTAAAAACTTCTTTAGTTAATTCATCTTCTTTATTTTCCATAATTTCTTCTAAACGATCCACCTTTTTATGAAAAGTATTTAAATATTCTGTTAAATGTCCTTCATTAAATAACATTTCTTTAAGTTGAACCATCATTATATCAACATCTACAATCTCTTCTATTAAATTAGATCTATTTCCTGTACCTCTGATTTCTTTTGATATTTCAACAATAAGTTCACTAAGTTCTTCCATAGCAATAATTCGTTGAATTTCAGTTCCAAATAAAGCAATAGCTTTTTGGCATAAAAGAGGTAATTCTACACTTCTTTTTTCAAATTTTAAAATATCTTCAACATAAGCATCTTTCATATATTCAGGCATATTTTTAATATCCATAGTAATTACTCCTTTTATAAAAATGTAGTTAAATCTATCTGCTTTCGCTTATCCTCAATATTTAGTTTGATTAAAATCTTACTAATCTGACTTTCAAGCCACTTTCTATCAACCATAAATCCACCTTTAGGCTCATATCGTAAAGGGAATAATATAACTTCAAATGGTGGATTTGGTGGCAAACAAATTACTTTACAAGCATAATGATAAAATCCATAATCTGGCTCTCCAAGTCCTTTATATATCATAAAATTATTACCAGTATCCCATATATTGATCTTTTTCTTTCTAGCTTTATGTTTAATACTAAAATAACTAATAGATTCTGTTGCTATCTTTTCTGCGATAAATGGTTTTAATTCTTCCTGTATTTCTTGTTTATATCTATGATTTTCTTTTAATATCATTTCCAATATTCTGTTGGTAACGTCTTTCTGGAATTGACTACTTGTCTTTTGTTTAAATGATCCACCTTTAGTTCTAATTTTACCATTTTTAATGAAAGCATAATTATTTTTATTTATTACTAATAATTTTTCATATAATCCTTCAAAATCCATAGATAATGTGGTATTTTTAGTTCCAGTAACTTTAAACCAAGCGTCATCTACTATTTCTTGCATAATTTGATTTGTTTCTTCAATTGAATATGGTGATTGTACGAATAAAGAATCTGTCTTTCCATAAACAGTATTAATACCTCTATTTTTAGCCAATCGACTAACAGTTTGTAACATATTCCTACCTGCCCATGTAACAGTTGCTCCGAGATGTGTTCCACCTAAGACAAATTTTGCTGTCTTTTGAGAAAGTACTCCATATACAGAATTAGCAAGAATCTTAACAGCGTTCTGTTCATGATCTTTACCTTCTTTTTTGTATTTCTTTCGTAAATTAAGTAATTCTCCAATATATGTATCAAGAACACCAGCTTCTTTGCCTTTAAAAGCATCTTTTTTAATGACTAAATGTCTATTTTTATCTGAACTATGTGTTACATCTTCCATTTCATAATTTTCTGGTGATAAATGTAATCCTCTAATTATATTTGGATAAAGTGAAGCAAAATCATAAACTAATACATTTTCATAAATTCCAGAAGTATCAAAATTATATCCTCCTCCAAAATCTCCATGATATGTTAAATTTGCTTCTGATACACATAAATCATCTTCCCACATTCTTTTATTAAAGAAGCAGTTACATATATGTGAATTTGAATTTACTCTGTCATAATCTAACCATGTTAGTTTCCATAAAGCTTTTAAAAAGTCTTCCATATTCAATTTTTCATATATTTGTTTGGTAACAATAACGTCTTGAGCGTTATATTCAATTAATTCATCATACCGTTTACTTTTCCAAAGTTTAATAGGATTATCCACTTCTAATTTACGTTCTACACCTAATTTCTGAGCTATTACATCTAAACTACCGAAATAAAATAGTTTATGAGCAATAAGCATCACATCTTGTTTAATAAATTTATCAGGATTGAATCTTACTCTATTATAAATACATCGTGTATTTAAATAAGGAATATCGAAATTATTTGAATTAAATCCAATTAAAGATAAAATATTATGCTCTTTAAGATATTTAACAAAACCTAAAAGACATTCCCTTTCATCTCCAGTATTTAATGTGTAAAATTCTTCTCCTGTATAACTATCAAGCCAACATATAGATGTAATTTCCCCTTCAGATGGTTTTAATGAAGTAGTTTCAATATCAAAGAATACTGCTCTTGGACTATCAGGATTCTTACCCTCAAAATATAATAATTTAGAGGCTAAACCATAATCATAATTTCCATATACTGGATAAGGTATGGTTACTGGAGGAATAATATAATTAGGTGCTTGTTTAACAATCCTATATTCTTCTCCAGTATATATATCACGTTTAATCATACCTTCTTTTTTAAATTTATCCCCTCTGAGCATACGTTTAGGATGAATTTCTTTCTTTAATTCTCCATTCTCATACCATGAAAGATGTACTTTATTTTCGCTTACATACACATTAATCATACTAACACTCCTTTAGGTTTCCTTTTTCGATATGCTCTAGCATTAGGGAAATATTTATTCCATAACTTATCAACATACTCTATAGTTTCTTTAGAGATATATTGAGTTGGTGGAAGCTTAATATCGGGATGGTGTTCCATTATATCACAATCCTTTTCATTAAACTTCATTATAATCATATCTTCTCTTTGTTCAGCCTCATCTATACTATTAACAGACATAAAATCTTCTATAATATCTGGGATTAACTCTTCATACCCTAAATGTGATATAAGTTGTAATGTCTTCTTATCCATCACTAATTTATCAATTAATGATGTGATATCAGCTTCTGCTGTTAAATAATACAATGTAGGTTTCTGACCTCTATTATTATAATTCTCATCAGGAATTGTAGTATATCCAATAAGTCCAATCATATTTTGCAGTACATATCTAAGTTTATCTTTAGGTCTTTTAACTTCTGAAATAATGTTTGTAAGCTGATGAGTTCCTCTATATTTGTCTACTATTGTATTAATTGTAAAGAAACGTTTAGATTCTTTGAATTTATGATCATCATAGTTTTCAGAATGTGTATTTTCAAGTTCTTCCATGAATACACTCATTACTTCTTCTTCTGCAATAGGTTCATAGTCTTTACTAATCATTTCATATAATCTATAACTATGCACACTCATATCATAGTTACTGTTAGCTATTATATCTGGTTTGTAAAGCACTAAATAATTCATTACGTCTTGAACTGATACAAATATAACTTTTTTGCCTTTTATTTCATAGATTTTCTTATTTGGTAGGTTAAGTAATGCTAAACTCTTTAATAACCATAGTTCCTTTGTTAAAACTCTTCTGTAAGCTTTATTTTTCTTTAATATTTCTGATATTTGTTTCTGATAAGGATTTATTACCTCTATATCACTATGAATCAAATATTCCATGTAATCTTGTATTTCTCTGACTTTTTCATCAACATATTCCTTGTAATTTGTTATGTAATCAGGTGTATTTTTCCACATTGCAAATTCTTCAAAGTCTACATCGTTTAATGGATTTGGTGAGTATAATATACCTCTACTGGCATCTTGTTCTGATATTTTACGATTATTTGCTACTTTAGAGTAACACATTGCTGTTCTACCATATAAGGTGAAATGTAAAGTTGTTTCATTATCTTTAGCCATCTTATATGATTCATAGACACCTTCTGAATTTAATATTTTGATTATTCCCATTACTTCTTCTAATACTTCTTGATTAGCTTCATTACCAAGATCTCCAAGTCTAACAACTTTATTTTTAAACATAGTAGGATCTTTACTTGCTTGATTTCTAAATGAAGCTGTTGTACTGAAGTTTATTGTAATGTGATGGTGGTCGTGTACTAATGAAAACCCTGCTTTTTCTATATGTGTTTTACCACTAGCACTTGCTGATTCGCTTAAAATATTTGTTGCTTCTCCTTTTGCAGTATTCATTGTTGCTAAGAGTATTTTAATCACGTTTGCTTCTTCTCCTGCTATTTGCCATCTTGATAAAGAAGCTATGTAACGTGGAACATTAATACCTAATGATTTAAAACGTTCAAAGACCTTTTCTCCAGCTTTTATGTATTCTGAATATTTCTTTTGTAATTCTTTTTTCTGTTGTCTTTGTGCTTTTTTAATGTTTCTTTCAATTGTTTTTACTAATGATTTGAAACCTTCTCTAACAATTTCAATATTAGTATCTTTATTTGGTAATGATGATAACCCTTTAAATACTGGACTACGATTAGGTAAATCTGAAGGAGTTTTTACGGTAGTTAGAGGCTCTAATAGTTTAGATCCGTCTTCGCTTATTATTGTATATTCCCAACTTTTTCCAACTTGTTCAAGTTCTAAAGTTACTGTAACCTCTCTTTTTCCTAAATTATCAGAAGCATCGAGATTAACTTGTGTATTAGCCTTATAATAATTGTCGCTCATCTAACTCCGATCTCCTTTAATTCTTTTTTAATTTCACGCATATTATGTAATAAATAGCATCTATACTCTATCCAGATGGGATTTTTGCTATTTTTAATGCGTATATATTCATCATAATTTCGATTAAGTTCTCTTCTTAATCGAATAGCATATTGAATATCGTTAATATTCATAACCCCATAAAAAAAGAAATATGAAGTTATAATCTAACATCTACAACTTCATAATTAACATATTCAAAACTGCCAGTATCTATTTCAACAGCAGTAATGGTAATTTCTTTTATCTTAGCAATTTCTTCTTGTAACTCTTTATAATTTATTTTAATGTATTCATCATTGTTGTTTGTTAATGCTGAAACTATTGGATAAAGTTTACTACCTTTAAATATCATAGGTGTTTCTGTTTTAAATTTAAGATTACCATTTACTTTCATTACTGTTTGTTCATCATCATTGTAAAATTCTAGATAAAAGAAAGGCTTCTTATCTTTATCTTTAGGCTCTATAATCTTTGAAAGAGAAACACCTGTAAATGTTTCTTCTTCATCTATAAGGTCAGCTAATTGATATTCTTCATCATATTCTCTTCTTGCTTTATCTAATTCAGACATTGTTCCTTCTATATCTTCTACTCTACCAGATTCTAAAACTTTTAAAGCCATATTTACTACCTCACTATACTTTTTTGAATTTTAATTAACATTTTACGTGCTTCACTTTCTGGTAAAGCACTTTTTAATATACTAAAACATTTATCAACTATTGTTATTTGTGTAAATCTATCTCCATTATCGTATAATTCGATAATATCATTGAAAATTTCATCTACACAATTATTCATTAACCACACCGTCAATTAATGACTTAATACCTATTCCTATTGATGTAAAACTTAATGATACTATTAAATAATCTACTGTAAAACCCCAATTATGTGTTAATCCTAAATAGGCTAATGTAAGGAATATTACAGCAATTATTAAATATATAGGATTCATTTATTCACTCTCCTTTTTAATTCGTTTACGTGGTCTTTTTTCTTGTGGTTTATCAAATACTGCTATTTCATCACTTGAAACACTTCCATGATCTACTAATTGAGATATTGCTCTTAAATTAGCTCTTGTATGTGCTGTTCCTATTACATCATTAGGACTTCTTTTTCCTGATTCTGCACTAGAACAAGCCCCAAAAGCATCCATTGATTCGCCATCTGGTAATGTGCCTTTTACATGGAAATAACACCATTTTAAAGTACCTTTATCATTAACATAAGGTTTCCAATCAATTAATTCAATTTTTACCTTAAAGGCACGTTTAAGTTTGTAGTATCCACTCTTTTTAAGGAAAAAATTTACTATTTCTCCTTGTCTATCTTTTACTTCTTGATATTCGTCTTTTTCAAGAATTTCAGATTTCAGGAGTTTTAAAAAGTTAGAATATCCTTTAACCTCTGTTATTATATCCATCCATTCTTGAGGAAATTCATCTACAACTATTGTTTCATTCATTTTAATTTACCTCACTATAACATACGATAATTATTTGGTAACGTTTTAATTATAGTTTATAAATTTTCATATTCTAATAATTCAGACATATTTTCAATGCCTAATTCTTTATAAGATTCTAAAATATCTTTAGACATGTCTTTTTCAGTATATTTCTCTATTAATTGGTAAAGAGTATAATTTACATTACCATAATTCATTCCATATAAATTATCATCTGTTACTTGAGATAATCTAATGTTTAATATATCTATAAATACTTGAGTAATAGCTAATTCTTCAGATAATCTTTCAATTGAATATCTATTTGATTTTAATAAACATTTTAATTCTTTAACTATATGTTTAAATGATTCTATTGCATTTTCAATTATTAATTCATCATCTTCTATATCTATTATCATTTTACATAATATTGAACGAAAACTTTGAGTATATAATACTTGTTCTCCACCTAATTTACTCATTACCTTACTTATATTCTTATTTTCCATTATATCACCTTTGCTGAATACATATCGGCTAAATGTACTAACCATGCTTCATTTGTATTAGGATTTAACATTGAAGAAGCATCTCC
>ENA-UOYA01003256-UOYA01003256.1-activated-sludge-metagenome-genome-assembly--contig:-NODE-3256-length-14637-cov-6.660540_pt1 | contig 14637 bp, 13 predicted proteins | sample MGYA00238163_ERZ764804 | MGnify/ENA primary metagenome ERZ764804 (study PRJEB28919, sample SAMN05720223) | activated sludge metagenome | isolation source: Anaerobic digester | place: Hong Kong...
CTTGATCTCATCGCCCTCCGCCTTGCCGACGAGATGGAGAGGTTCCCCGGCAAAAGCGGGGGATTGGCCACGGAAAGCAAAGCGGGAAAGGTGGTTGTCGCCCAGTTCGCGCGCGGCAAGATCGAGCAGCAACGTCGCCATCAGCGGGCCATGGACGACGAGACCGCGATAACGCTCTTCCTCCACGGCATAGGGCAGATCATAATGGATGCGATGGCTGTTGAAGGTCAGCGCCGAATAGCGGAACAGCAGTGGCTCTGCGGGCTGCATCGGGCGATGCCATTGCCAGTTGGCGAGATCAGGCGCGGCATCGGCCGGGCTCGGCGCAGGCGCTGCTGTTGTCGCCTCGCGGTAGACGACTGTCTGAAGCTCGCGGATGGCAAGCGTGCCATTGGCGTGCGTCTCATGATCGATATCGACGAAAACGAGCGTGCCGGTGCTGCCTGACTTTTCGGTAATGGCGGCGACGCGCGACTGGCGAGCAATTGACGCACCTGACGAAATCGGCGCGATAAACTCGACCTTGCTCGAGGCCCACATGCGACGGGGCAGGGGCACCGGCGGCAGAAAGCTCTCCGGGCTGTCATTGCGCCGCGGATGGCCGTCCGCACCCAGCCCTGAGGTCGGCGCATCGGGCAGGCAAAGGCACCAATGTACGCCTTGGGCTGCCACATCGCCGGTTGCAGCACTGTCGAGCGTCGCCCGGAAGCGCGCGAGCAGCCCCGGCGTCAGCACATCGTCCTGCGCCTGCGTGCGACCAATCCAGGCGGACCAATCGGCCATTAATAGCTCCGGGGCAGGCCAAGCACATGCTCGGCAACGAAAGAGAGGATCATGTTCGTGCTGATCGGCGCGACCTGATAGAGCCGAGTTTCGCGGAACTTGCGCTCAATGTCATATTCCGCGGCAAAGCCGAAGCCGCCATGCGTCTGGATGCAGGCTTCGCCCGCCGCCCAGCTGGCTTCGGCGGCGAGCATCTTGGCCATATTGGCTTCCTCGCCGCAATTCTCGCCCGCCTCATATTTGCGCAGGCCTTCCTGCACGAGCAGGTCCGCCGCGCGCATCTGGGCATAAGCGCGGGCAATGGGAAACTGCACGCCCTGGTTCTGCCCGATGGGGCGATTGAAGAGCACGCGCTCCTTGGCATAGGCGGTTGCCTTTTCGATGAACCATTTGGCGTCGCCAATGCATTCCGCCGCGATCAGCAACCGCTCGGCATTCATGCCTGAGAGGATATAGCGGAAGCCTTTGCCTTCCTCGCCAATCAGGTTTTCGGCGGGGACGCGCATATCCTCGAAGAACACTTCGGTGGTCGAATGGTTCATCATCGTTTCGATGGGGCGGATGGTGAGGCCGTTTCCAAGTGCGGCCTTCATATCCACGAGAAACACCGAAAGCCCGTCGGTCTTGCTCGTCACCTGATCGCGCGGGGTGGTGCGCGCAAGCAGCAGCATCAGGTCCGAATGTTCCGCCCGGCTGGTCCAGAGCTTCTGGCCGTTGACGACATAATGGTCGCCCTCGCGCCGTGCGGTTGTCTTGAGCGAGAGCGTATCGGTGCCACTTGTGGGTTCGGTCACGCCAAAGGCCTGTAGGCGCAACTCACCCGTTGCGATGCGCGGCAGATAGCGCGCCTTTTGCGCGTCAGAGCCATGCCGCAGCAAGGTGCCCATGATGTACATCTGCGCATGGCAGGCGCCGCCATTGCAGCCCTGCCGCTGGACTTCCTCAAGGATGGCCGCAGCCGCTGAAATCGGCAGGCCCGCGCCGCCAAATTCTTCGGGGATGAGTGCTGCGAGATAACCCGCTTCGCCAAGCGCTGTCACAAACTCGGTCGGGTAGGCGCGCTCCTTGTCCTTCGCGCGCCAATAGTCGCCCGGATATTGCTGGCAGAGCTTGGCGACTTCCTCGCGGATGGCGGTGTAATCGTGCATGTCAGTTCCTGTCCTGAAGCCGTCCGCGCGCAATCACCTGCGCCTGGATTTCGGCCGCGCCTTCAAAGATGTTGAGGATGCGCGCGTCGCACAGCACGCGGCTGATTTCATACTCGAGCGCATAGCCATTGCCGCCATGGATCTGGAGCGCGGCATCCGCATTGGCCCAGGCGATGCGGGCGGCGTGGAGCTTGGCCATGCCTGCCTCGATGTCGCAGCGTTTGCCCGAATCCTTTTCGCGCGCGGCGAAATAGGTGAGTTCACGGGCAAGCACAGTGTCCGCCAGCATCATCGCCAGCTTGTCCGACACGCGGGGAAAATCGATGATCGGCTTGCCAAACTGCTTGCGGTCCATCGCATATTGATAGCCCAGCTCGAAGGCGCGACGCGCCACGCCCACGGCGCGCGCGGCGGTCTGGATGCGGGCTCCTTCAAAGGTGCGCATCAACTGCTTGAAGCCCTGGCCTTCCTCACCGCCGAGCAGGGCATCGACAGGCGCCGCCATGCCGTCAAATTGCAGCGCATATTCGCGCATTCCGCGATAGCCGAGCACTTCGATCTCGCTGCCTGTCATGCCCTCAGCCGGGAAGGGATTGTCCTCAGACCCGCGCGGCTTGGGGACGAGCAGCATGGATAGCCCTGCATAGCCCTTTGCGTCAGGCAGCGTGCGCGCCATCAGCGTCATCAGGTCGGTGCGCGCGGCATGGGTGATCCAGTTTTTCGCCCCATGGATTTCCCAGCCGTCAGCGGTCCGCACGGCGCGCGTTGCGAGGTTCGCCATGTCGGAGCCGGTATCTGGCTCGGTGAAGACGGCTGTGGGCAGAACCTCGCCACTAGCGATCCGGGGCAGCCAATAATCCTTCTGGGCTTGGGTGCCGCCCAGCACGATCAACTCGCCTGCAATCTCGGAGCGGGTGCCAAGCGACCCCGTGCCGATCCAGCCGCGCGACAGCTCTTCGGTGACGATGCACATCACGAGCTTGCCAAGCCCAAGGCCGCCATGGCTTTCAGGAATGCAGACGCCAAAGGTACCAAGCGCCGCCATATCGGCAATCACCTCATCGGGGATGAGGGCATTGGCAAGGTGCCATTTGTGCGCATGGGGAACAATGCGGTCATCGGTGAAACGCCGATATTGGTCACGGATGGTGTCGAGCAGGTCGTCGTCCAGCCGGTCATCAATGCTGCCGCCCGCGCGCAGATGGTCGATCAAGGCCTTGCGGTTGGCGGCAGTGTTTCCGCCTGCGAGCGGAGCTGCCAGCAGCGCCGCGCCATCAAGGCCGAAGTCTGACGGGCGGACGAATTCATTCTGTCCCATCGGCAGCCCGCCTGCGAGTTGCGCCAATGTTTCGCCCGACGCAATTTGGACGAGAAGTTTCTCGCCAGTGCCGAGGCGTCCGGCATCCGATAATCGCGCGGCCCATCCGGCGAGCGCTTGCAGGGCATGAACGCTGGTTTCCACCCAGGCATAGCCATGGCCCATATGTTGCTCGGCATCGATGCGGGCGGGGTCCGCCTTGCCGTCCTGCATGACTGACGCGCGAAAGACGGCCAGAGCCGATGCCGCATAGGCTTGTGCTGTAGCGACTGACTGGTTGAGCGCGTCGATCATGCCTGTGCAACGATCCGCTTGTCGTGAAGCGCGCCAATTTCGCCCGAGGAAAGCCCCAAGCGTTCGGCCAGAACTTCATCGGTATCAGCGCCCAGCAGCGGAGCGGGGGCAGGGGCGGCGCGCTCTAGTCCGGGGAGCGTCGCAAAGCTGCCTGCTGCCGGATAGTCGAAGCCGCTGGGATTGGCCGCGCGCCCGAAAATGGGGTTGTTGCCGACCAGCACGGGATCGTGCGCGGCTTCATGCATCGTCTGATAGGGGCCGTAGCAGCCGCCGACGCCATCAAGTGCGGCTTTCAAATCCGCATAGGCCCAAGTCGAAACACGCGCCTCAACAAGCGGGAAGAGCACGTCGCGATGCTGGAAGCGGACGCCTTCATCCTTGTCGAAGCTCACGCCGCGCTGCGCCTCGATGGCGGCGACGTCTTCGGCAATGCCGAGCACCTTCACCAGCCCCGTCCATTGGCGCGGCGTGATCGCCATGATCATCAGCCGCGTGCCATCACGCGTCACGAAGTCGCGACCAAAGGCGCCATAAACGGCATTACCCAGCCGTTCGCGGTTGGCGCCGGTGTAGAGCACTTCGGCCAGCGACCCGAGATTGGCGACGGTACCAATGGCGACATCTGACAGCGGAATGCGGATTTCCTGCCCCAAGCCGGTTGCCGTGCGATGGTGAAGCGCCGTCATCATCGCAAAGGCGGCATAAGCGCCCGTCAGTAAATCCCATGCGGGCAGCACATGATTGACTGGCTCCGGGCCGGGGCCGGTGAGGTCGGGATAACCGACTGCTGAATTGACCGTATAGTCGAGCGCGGGGCCGCCATCGGCCATGCCCATGACGCGTATGGTGATGAGGTCGGCGCGCTCCTGCGCCAGCGTCTCGTGCGAGAGGAAGCCGCCCACCGGAAAGTTGGTGACGAACTGCCCGGTCTTTCGAACAAGCTCTTGCAGCAGCGCGCGGCCTTCGGGCTGGCCAAGATCCAGCGCGACGGACCTTTTGGCGCGGTTGAGATTTTCCCAATAAAGGCTGCGGCCATTTTCCGCCTTGGGCCAGCGGTTGAAATCCGGCCCGCCGCCAATCTGGTCAACGCGGATCACGTCCGCGCCCATTTGCGCAAGATACAGCCCTGCCGTCGGTGAGGCGACGAAGGAAGAGGCTTCGATGACGCTCAGGCCATTGAGCAGGGAATACATGCGCGTTCGCTCCTATGACCAGACATCGCCCTTGGCGGCGAATTCGCGCAGCATGTGCTTGGCGATCTGCAACTGCATGATCTGCGTCGTCCCTTCATAGATGCGCAGGATGCGCGCATCGCGGAAGAAGCGCTCGGCCTCATATTCGGCGAGATAGCCCGCACCACCATAGACCTGAACGCAGCGATCAACGACGCGGCCACAGGCTTCGGACGAGAACATCTTGGCGGCAGCGGCCTTGCGGACGATATTCTCGCCGCGATCCGCCCGCGCGCAGGCATCGGCGATCATGCATTCAGCGGCATAGAGTTCTGCATCGCTGTCCGCGAGCATCGCCTGGATGAGCTGGAAATTGCTGATCGGCTCGCCAAAGGCCTTGCGTTCGGTTGCGTAGCGCACGGCGGTGTCGAGTGCGCGACGGCCCATGCCGACGCCCATGGCGGCGACCGAAAGCCGCCCATTGTCGAGGCTCTGCATCGCGATCTGGAAGCCGCGGCCTTCCTCGCCGCCGACAAGCGCATCGCCGGGGATGTACACATCATCCATGTTGATGTCGGCGATATGGGCACCCGATTGGCCCATTTTCTTGTCGGGGCTTCCAATGGAGATGCCTGGCGCGGTCATGTCGACGATGAAGGCCGAGACGTGCGCGTTCTTGGGCAGCGCTTCCTTGCTCGTGCGCGCCATGATGAGGCCGATTTTGGCGTGCGGGCTGTTGGTGATGTAGCGCTTGGTGCCGTTGAGCCGATAGCCATTGCCATCGCGCGTCGCGGTTGTCTGCATGGCGGCGGAGTCCGATCCGCTGCCCGGCTCGGTCAGGCCAAAGCAGGCGATTTCACCAGAAGCGATGCGCGGCAGCCATTCGGTCTTCTGCTCGGGCGTGCCGAAATTCTTGATCGCGCTGCCCGTCATCCCGATGTTGATCGAGATCGTCGAGCGATAGGCGGGCGACGCATAGGCCAGTTGCTTCACCGTCTCGATATATTGGCTGACGTTCATCCCCGCGCCGCCGAACTCTTCGGGGATGGTGATGCCGAACAGGCCCATCTCGCGCATTTCGGCGAGAATATCGTCGGGGATGCGATCCTGCGCGATCACATCGGCCTCAGCGGGGATCAGCCGCTCGCGCACGTAGCGGCGCAACTGGTCGATGAACTGTGCGAAGATTTCGGGGTCCATGCCTGACATGCGGGCCTCCTTCAGATCGGATCGTAGCAGAAAACGTCGCCCGAGCGCTCGGCCGGATCGGCAAAGCTGGGGCGGAAGGCGGGGAGAAGCTCGCTTGCGATCGACTCCGCCGTCCAGCCTTCGCTGCGGTGCATCGAGCGGATCGGGCGCGGCTTGGAGAAGAGGAAAATCTCGTTCTTGCGCACGGCGAAAATCTGGTTGCTCACATCCTGCGCGGCGTCCGAGGCTAGGAACACGACGAGCGGCGCGATCTTGTCCGCGCTCATCGTCTTGAGGCGTTCGACGCGTTCGAGTTCTTCGGGCGTGGAGGCGGGAATGGAGGCCGTCATACGGCTCCACGCAAACGGCGCGATGCAGTTCGAGCGGACGCCCGCGCGCGCCATGTCGAGCGCGATGGATTGCGACAGGCCGACAATGCCGAGCTTGGCCGCCGAATAATTGGCCTGCCCGAAATTGCCGATCAGTCCCGAGGTCGAGGTGAAGTGGATGAAGCTGCCTGAGCCCTGATCCTTGAAATAGGGCGTGGCCGCCTTTGACACATTGAAGCAGCCGTTGAGATGCACGTCGACAACGGCGTTCCAGTCCTCATGGCTCATCTTGTGCCAGATGCGATCACGCAGGATGCCGGCATTGTTGACGACCGCGTCGATGCGCCCAAACGCCTTCACCGCATCCTCGATGATCGAGGCGGCACCCGCCGGGTCAGCGACGCTGGCGCCATTGACGATGGCCTTGCCGCCTGCCGCCTTGATGTCGTTCACGGTTTCCTGCGCGGGGCTGAGATCGGTGCCTTCGCCTTCGCCCGAGGTGCCCAGATCATTCACGACGACGCTGGCGCCTTCCTTGGCGCACAGAAGCGCGATTTCACGCCCCACGCCGCGCCCTGCGCCCGTGATGGCAACGACCTTGCCTTCAAGCATTCCCGGATTGCCCACGATCACCTCTCCATGTGTTCCCATGTGTTTCGAGTCGAAAAAGCTCTATTGCATCGCCTTCAAAATTCAATATGCAGAATTGAAATTCAATATACTGAATATCGCAAGCGAAATCTGACCGATGCCCGCCACGTCCAAACCGCCTTCACCAGCCGTTGCGCAAGCCGTCGCCGTGCTGCGCCTGCTGGGCAATGCCGGGGCACCCATGGGGGTGACGGCGATTGCGCGGCAATTGGGACTCGGCCCATCGACCGCGTTCAACCTACTCAAGACATTGGCTGCCGACGAGATGGTGGACTTTGACCCGGCGACCAAGCGCTATGCGCTGGGTTTCGGCACGCTTGATCTCGTCCGCATGACGCTTGCGAGTGACCTTGCGATCCCCGTGGCGCGGCCCATGATGGAAGAGCTGGCAAGCCGCCATGACGCTGCTGTCGGCCTCTGGCGGCGGTCAGGGCGGGACAGGCTGGTGCTTGTCGCGCTCGCCGAGAATGAAGCGACGACGCGCATTCACATGGCGGTTGGCCAGCGCCAGCCGCTTGGGGCAGGCGCTGCGGGCCGCGCGGTGCTGAGCGTGCTTGATCCGGAGCGTGAGCGCCTTGCGGAACTCATCGGGCGCGTGCGCTGGCAGCATGAGCCGGGTCTTGATGAATATGCCTCGCAGATCATCCGCGCGCGCGGCAATGGCTATGCGACTGATCTGGGTGCGCTCAACAGCGGCATTTTCACGGTCGCGGCAGCCATCTCCTCCGCAACGCCTGCAAGCCATTGCCTGTCCATGTCGTTCTTTTCAGGCACGGTTGACGAGTCGGGCATCGCCGCGATGGGCCGCGACGTGGCGGCCAAGGCAGGGGCCATTACCGCGCGGTTAACCGGCTAATCAGCTCCGTCTGACAGGCACGCGTCAGCTTGGCTGAAATGTTGGCGTAAAACCGACCCGGCGCAGAAATTCCGCTTTCACGCCCCGCGCTGCTCGCCTAAAGCGCGACCCACAATGCACGCCTATGCGAACCCCGCCCGATTCCTGAAACTTGCCCGTCCGCTGACGCCGGTCTTTCTGATTGTCGGCATCGCGCTGGTGCTGTTCGGCTCTTTCGCTGGTCTCTTCATGACCCCGCCCGATTATCTGCAGGGGGACAGCGTGCGCATCATGTACATTCATGTGCCTGCCGCATGGCTTGGCATGGGTGGCTGGTCGGGCATCGCGATTGCGAGCATCGTCCAGCTTGTCTGGCGGCATCCCCTCGCCGGGGTGGCCGCCCGCGCCATTGCCGTGCCGGGCGCGCTTTTCACCGCCATTTGTCTCGTCACAGGCTCGATCTGGGGGCGCCCGACTTGGGGCACTTGGTGGGAGTGGGATGGCCGCATGACATCAATGCTCGTCCTGCTGTTTCTCTATATCGGCTATGTCGCGCTCGCCAATGCGAGCGACGAGCGCACAAGCGTGAGCCGCGCGACCGCCATTTTCGGCATTGTCGGCGCGGTCAATCTGCCGATCATCAACCGTTCGGTCGTCTGGTGGAACTCGCTCCACCAGAAGTCTTCGATCACACTCAAGGGGTCGACCATCGCGCCCGAACTGCTCTGGCCGCTGGCGCCGACCGTTATCGGCTTCACGCTGCTTTTTGCTGCTGTGGTGCTGATGCGGATGCGCGCGAACCTTGCCGAAGCCAAGCTTGAGGCGCGGATGCGCCGGATGGCGGCGGCATGAACCACTGGCCCTTCATCATCGCCGCTTACGGCCTGACCGGGCTTGGCTCGGTCGGCGTTGTCCTGTGGAGCTATATTGCCATGCGCAAGGCTGAAAAGGCCGCCGGATCGCTGGAGCGTGACCGGTGAAGGCTAAGAACCAGCGTCTCATTCTCGCTTTGCTCGGGCTTGTTGCCGTGATTGGCGCGGGGCTGCTCGCGGCCTCCGGACTGAAGCAGGAAGCCGCATTTTTCTATGCGCCAGGCGACGTGAAGGACAATGGCCTGCCGCTCGACAAGGCTGTGCGGCTTGGCGGCATGGTTGCCGACAAGTCGATCAGGCATGATGCCGACGGCGTGACGATCCACTTTGTCGTTGAAGATGGCCGTGCGCAGGTGCCTGTGATCTTCAAGGGCATCGCGCCTGACCTGTTCAAGGAAAAGTCGGGCGTTGTCGCCGAAGGCCGCTTCCAGCCAGATGGCAGCTTTGTGGCAACCAACCTGCTTGCCAAGCATGACGAGCGCTACATGCCGCCCGAACTTGAAGGCAAGATGCACAAGACGGACACGCTCAAGCAATGATCGCTGAAATCGGGCTCGGCCTGTTGTGGCTCGCTGCGGGCCTTGCCGTGCTTCAGTCCTTGCTTGGCGCCGCTTCTTTGCGCCTGCCGAACCGCTCTGATCTGGGTGATGCGGTGCGGCCCGTGGCGGTTGCGCAGGCGGCACTCGTCGTGCTGGCGTTCCTGGCGCTCATCTATCTGTTTCTCATCTCCGACATGTCGGTGAAGCTCGTTGCGACGAACAGCCATTCGGAAAAGCCGTGGCTCTACAAGTTCGCAGGCACCTGGGGAAACCATGAGGGCTCGATGCTCCTGTGGGTCACGGTTCTGGCCGTCTCGGGCGCGGGCGTCGCGCTGCTGGAGCGCCGCGTGCGTCGGGATACGCTCACCGCGACGATCATGGCGCAGGGCATCATTGCACTGGGCTTTTATGCCTTCCTGCTCTTTTCGTCGAACCCGTTCGAACGCCTGAACCCGGCACCGGCGGACGGGCAGGGGCTCAACCCGCTGCTGCAAGACCCGGGGCTCGCCTTCCACCCGCCGACGCTCTATTTCGGCTATGTCGGCATGTCGATTGCGTTCAGCTTTGCGGTCGGTGCGCTCGTTACGCGCGATGTTGGCCCGGCCTTTGCCCGTGCGATGCGGCCCTGGGTGCTTGCCGCCTGGATTTTCCTCACCATCGGCATCACGGCGGGCAGCTATTGGGCCTATTATGAACTCGGCTGGGGCGGCTGGTGGTTCTGGGATCCGGTCGAGAACGCGTCGCTCATGCCGTGGCTCGCCTCGACGGCATTGCTCCATTCGGTGACCGTGCTCGCGACACGGGATTCGCTGCGCGCATGGACGGTCATGCTTGCCGTTGTCGCTTTCTCGATGTCCATGGTCGGCACTTTCCTTGTCCGCTCAGGCATTCTCACGAGCGTCCATGCCTTTGCGGTCGATCCGGAGCGTGGCGAGTTCCTGCTTGCGCTGCTCTTCATCTATATCGGCGGTGCGCTCGCGCTCTTCGGCCTGCGCATCGGCACGGTGCGCGAAGGTGCGCTGTTCGAGGCGGTGAGCCGCGAAGCCGCGTTGGTGCTCAACAACCTGTTCCTCACGGTCATTCTGGGCGTCGTGCTGATTGGCACGCTCTATCCCATCGTGGCGCAGGGCATGGGGCAACAGGTGTCGATTGGTCCGCCTTACTTTAATCCGGCGGCGGGCTCGGTCGCGCTGATGTTGGTCGTGCTGATGGCTGCAGGTCCGCTGATGCGCTGGCGCAGCGACAGAGCGGGCGTGGTCATCCGGCGAGTGGCGTTGCCGCTCGTGCTCGGTGGTCTCGTGCTCGTCGCGGTCAAGCTTGCGGCACCGCAGGTCGGGACCTTGCCTTGGCTCGGGCTATCTGTGGCCGCTCTGGCTGCCGCGGGAAGCATCGCCCCCTTGTGGAAGCGCAATCTGCGCCGCACGCCGCTCTTCACATGGGGCATGGTGATTTCTCACCTCGGCGTTGCTGTGGCGCTTGCCGGCATGGCGGCAGACAGCGCCTTCATGCAGGAGCGGCTCGTTGCCGTGAACGAGGGCGAGACAACGCAGGTCGGCCCGTTCAGCGTCAAGCTGGTTGGCATACAGCCCATCATCGGCCCCAACTGGACCGCGCTTGAGGCGACGATGGAAGCCCGGCGTGAAGGCGGGGCGCCGTTCGTCCTGAAGCCGCAGGCACGCAGCTATTCCTCGCCGCCGACCGAAACCAATGAGTCCGCCATTTCGACGCGGGTCGACGGGCAGCTTTACGTGGTCCTCGGCAAGATGGGCGGCGATGGCCGCTGGCAGTTGCGCCTTTGGTGGAAGCCCTGGGTCACGCTTATCTGGCTGGGCGGCATCCTGATCGCGTTTGGCGGTGCTTTGGCACTTGTCGGGCGCGTGTGGCGCGAGCGCAAGCTCGTCCATCCGGAGGAAGGCCGATGAGGAAATTCCTGATCTGGGCGCCGTTCGCGATCTTCGCGCTGTTTCTGGGCATCATGTTGCGCGGGCTTGTCAGCCCTGAAGAAAAGACGATCACCTCGAAGATGATCGGCCAGCCGGTTCCTGAATTCAGCCTGCCTTCTGCGGCGCCCGGGCATGAAGGCCTTGCCGCGCGCGATTTCCGCAATGGCAAGCCGGTGCTGCTCAACATCTTTGCAAGCTGGTGCCTGCCGTGCGCGGCAGAAGCGTCGCTGCTGGTTGAGTTGAAGAGGCAGGGCGTGACCATCCACGGCATTGCCATTCGCGACAAGCCTGAGGACGTTGCCCGCTTCCTTGGCGACCATGGCGACCCCTATGCACGGATCGGTTCTGACGTCTCGAGCCGCGTGCAGATCAGCCTGGGGTCCTCGGGCGTTCCGGAGAGCTTCGTCGTCGATGGCAAGGGCGTGATCCGTTATCAGCATATCGGCGACATTCGGCCTGAGGACGTGCCCACGATCCTCGCCGCGCTGAAGGCCGCGCAATGAAGCGGTTCATCCCCCTTGTGATCATGCTTGCCGCTCCGGCGCTGGCGGACTCGCGCATGGATGCAGCGCCGCTTGCCAACGTCCAGCTTGCCGATCCCGCGCAGGAGCATGAAGCCAAGGCGCTGATGGAAACCATCCGCTGCCTTGTCTGCCAGGGCCAGTCGATTGCCGATTCAGATGCGGAAATGGCGGGCGACATGCGTTCGCTGATCCGCGAGCGCATCCAGAAGGGCGAAAAGCCCGATGCCATCCGCAAATGGCTCATTGAGCGCTATGGCAATTGGGTCAGCTACGAACCGCCCTTTAGCGGGTCGTCGGTCGCGCTGTGGCTGCTTCCGTTGGCGTTGCTGGTCGCGGGCGTCGCGGTGATGAGCGGCCGCATTCGCAGGAAGAAGCGCTGATGGCCCTGTTCGCAATCATCCTCGCGGGCCTCATCCTGCTGCTGCTTCTCTGGAAGGTCGGTCGGTTGTCGCGCGGAGCCGTGTGGCTGGTTGGCGCGGCGTTGGCGCTGGGCCTTGTCGGCTATTCGATTCAGGGCCAGCCCAATCTTGCAGCAGCGCCCGTCGCCCCCAAGCCAGACCTGCCACCTGCGCCCGGTGAAGATGCGCAGGCGCGGGGCGAGTTCATCGGCAAGGTGGGCGCAGAGGCAGACACGCTAGCACAGGCTGATTCCTATTTCCGCATCGGCAGGCCGGAACTTGCCGCGCGCGTCATCCGGCTTGGGCTCGAGAAGAACCATAATAGCCCCGGCCTTTGGACCGGCCTTGGCAATGCCATGGTGGCGCACGGGCAGGGGCGTCTCTCGCCGCCTGCCGAATATGCCTATCGCAAGGCGCTGACGATTACGCCGGGTTATCCGGGAGCGCTTTATTTCTACGCGGTAGCCTTGGCGCAGAATGAGCGTGTGGACGAAGCGCGCCCGCTTTTCAGGCAGTTGCTGGCCGCCATTCCGGCAGATGCGCCCATTCGTGGGGCGCTGGTGACCGAGCTTCAAAGCAACGGTATTCTCAAAGCGGCAGAAACAGGTGCGACGCCGCCTGCCAAATGATTTGCGGGCCTATGGGCGCCGTGCTAGCGCGCAAACCTGTTTTGGTCAGAAAAGCGTGTTCTTCATGCCCATCAAATCTGTCGCCGGTTCCAACTGATCATGTCACAAGCTGGCAATCAAGACGCTGTTCTCGATGGTGAGGAACAGGGCCACCATAACCATGGTCCGCTGCACAAGCTGATGATCGCGGCCATCGGTATTGTCTATGGCGATATCGGGACGAGCCCGATCTACGCTTTTCGCGAAACCTTTGCCGGGCACCACCCGCTTCCGCCCGATCATGTTCATATCTATGGCGTTTTGAGCCTCATTTTCTGGTCGATGATGACCGTGGTGACGCTCAAATATGTCAGCATCATCCTGCGTGCCGACAACAAGGGCGAAGGCGGCAGTCTTGCCTTGCTCGCGCTCATCAGCCGCGAGGCGCAGGGCAAGAGCTGGACAGTGCCCATAGTCATGCTGGGAGTGTTCGCGACCGCGCTCTTCTATGGCGACTCGATGATCACGCCGGCCATGTCGGTTCTGTCGGCATCTGAAGGTCTCATCGTCGTCAATCCGGCGTTCGAGCCGCTTGTGCTGCCCATATCGGTTGCGATTCTGGTGGGCCTTTTCGGATTTCAGGCGCGCGGCACGGCCAAGGTCGGTGCACTTTTCGGGCCGATCATGATCGTCTATTTTGCAACGCTCGCGGTGCTGGGCCTGCTCAAGATCGTTGAACGGCCGGAGATTTTGTGGGCACTCTCGCCGCTCAACGCTTTTGGCTTCTTCGTCGATGATCCGCTTCGAGGCTTTCTGGCGCTCGGGTCGGTCGTGCTCGCGGTGACGGGCGCCGAAGCGCTTTATGCGGACATGGGGCATTTCGGCCGCCGTCCCATTCGCTTGTCCTGGATCTGGATTGTCCTTCCCGGCCTGATGCTCAATTATCTGGGGCAGGGCGCGATGATCATGCAGATGACGCCTGCCGAAGCCAATGAAGCGATCCGCAATCCGTTCTTCCTGCTGGCCCCCGAGGACTTCCGCCTTGGCCTCGTGATTCTGGCGATCGCCGCCACGATCATCGCCAGCCAGGCCGTTATCTCGGGCGCCTTCTCGCTGACCCAACAGGCCATCCAGCTTGGCTTCATGCCGCGCCTGCGCATCCTGCACACCAGCGAGAACGCCGCAGGCCAGATTTATATCCCGGTGATCAACTGGGGCCTGATGATCATGGTTATCCTGCTCGTGCTCCAGTTTGGCAGCTCGAGCAATCTGGCCTCGGCCTACGGCATTGCCGTCACGGGCGCGATGTTCATCGACACCTGTTTGCTGGCTGCGCTGCTGTTCAACATCTGGAAGTGGAACCGGTTGCTCACGATTCCGCTGCTTTCGCTCTTTTTCATCGTCGATACGGCCTATTTCACGGCGAACCTCACCAAGGTGCCTTCGGGCGGCTGGTTCCCGCTCGTCGTGGGCCTCATCGCCTTTACGATGCTGACCACATGGTCACGTGGTCGCAAGCTGATGGTGGAGCGGATGCGCGAAGCCGCCATGCCGGTGAAGGTGTTCATCAGCTCAGCCGCCACGTCCGCGTCGCGCGTGCCGGGCACCGCGGTGTTCATGACCTCGACGCCCGATGGCGTGCCGCATGCGCTGCTCCACAATTTGAAGCACAACAAGATTCTCCACGAGCGCGTGATCCTGCTGACGGTGAAGATCCCGGGCGTGCCCTTTGTCGACCCCGACAAGCGCTGCCAGATGGAAGATCTGGGGCAGGGCTTCCACCGCCTCATCCTCAAATTCGGCTTCATGGAAGAGCCTGACGTGCCGACGGCGCTTGCGGGGATCACCACCTGTGGTCCGCCGATCAAGATGATGGATACGAGCTTCTTCCTTGCCCGGCAGACGCTGCTGCCCTCGTCGCGGCCCGGCATGGCTATCTGGCGCGAAAAGCTCTTCGCCTGGATGCTGCGCAACGCGGAAAGCGCGATGGAGTTCTTCCGCCTGCCCACCAACCGTGTCGTGGAACTGGGCAGCC
>ENA-UOYA01003257-UOYA01003257.1-activated-sludge-metagenome-genome-assembly--contig:-NODE-3257-length-14633-cov-8.046440_pt1 | contig 14633 bp, 9 predicted proteins | sample MGYA00238163_ERZ764804 | MGnify/ENA primary metagenome ERZ764804 (study PRJEB28919, sample SAMN05720223) | activated sludge metagenome | isolation source: Anaerobic digester | place: Hong Kong...
CTCCCTTCACGCCGGTGCCTGCGGCGGGATTGCCGCCCTCGCCGGTAGTGACGGGGACCGCCCGCACCGGCATCCCAGGACGTATCTTCCCAAGTCCCTCGACGATCAGACGGTCGCCAGCGGCCAATCCCTTAAGAACCAGCCACTTATCTCCAATGGCTCGTTCAAGTTCCAATGCCCTGCGCTCGACCTTGCCATCCTGGCCTACAACCAGGGCAATCGGATTTCCCTTCGGATCGCGGCTGATCCCGGCTTGGGGAGCGAGGATGGCCTGCTCGCGCACGCCTTCCTCCACCACCGCCTGCACGAACATGCCCGGGAGTAGCACTTCTTTGGGATTCGCGAAAACCATGCGAAGAGTCACCGAGCCCGTTGTCGGCTCCACCGTCACATCGCGGAATTGAAGCGTACCCGTGATCGGATAGGGCGTTCTATCTTCCAGCAGCAGTTTCACCCTGTTCTGGAGCGCCCCATCCCGTTTCAGACGGCCGCTTTCCAGATTGCGCCTCAGGCGGATCAGTTCCGCATTAGCTTGGACCACGTCCACATAGATCGGGTTCAACTGCTGCACCACCGCCAGGGGCGTGGGCTGATATGCCGTTGCGAGCGCACCGACCGTGATATTGGACTTGCCTATACGTCCGGTGATGGGCGCCTTGATAGGCGTGTAGGACAGGTTGATACGGGCGCTTTCGACGGCCGCCCGGTTGATCTCGACCGACGCTTTTCGTGCCGCCAGGTTAGCCTCGGCTTGCCGCAGCGCGGCCGTGGCGTCGTCGTAATCCTGCTTGGCGACCGCGTTGATCGCCACGAGGCCTTTGAGGCGCTCCGCGCGAGAGCGGATCGCTGGCAGATTCGCCTCCGCAGTCACGAGATCCGCCTGGGCCGTGACCAGAGCGGCCTTCGCCTGTTCATAGGCTGCCTTGTACGGCGCGGGATCGATCTGGTACAACACGTCTCCGGCCTTCACTATGGCGCCCTCTTGGAACAGGCGGCTCTGGATGAGCCCATTCACCTGGGGACGGATTTCCGCCACCAGGTAAGCCGACGTCCTGCCCGGCAGTTCAGTGGTTAACATGATCCTTTCCGGGCTGAGAGTGACGAAACCGACTTCTATGGGGCCCATCAGGGGCGGAGCACTTGCTTTCTTACAGCCGGATGCAAGCAGTCCCGCGAAGAGAAGACCGGAGACGGCCAAGTACTTCGGCCAGTTAACGGATGCGCTTTGTCTAGGGATTGGCATGAAAGACTATTCTCGCATTAAATATGGCAACCCTGAGCCCATATGGATTGTCCTTTAGAATGAATGGATTTCCGGGATTCGTTATAGCAGATGCCAAACCATGTAAGCATCTGCCAATGTCAATTGCCCACGCGTCTGCGCTCAGGCTACTCCTCGAAGCTTCCCGTAGTGCCGTGGAAACCGTTCAACGCCTGCTTCATCAGCCACTTGAACGCGCGTCCGGCGTCATAGCAGTACGCCAGGTTGTGGTTCAGGGTCGAGAAACAATGAGACTGGCACTGCCTCTTGACCTCCGTCAACTGGGCTACGTCGAACTTCGGTTTGCCCACGACGCCCCAATCGCACGTCGCGGAGTACATCGGGAAGCACGGCGCCAAAGTGCCGTCCGTCCGGATGATCAAGGCGCTCTGCCCGGCCCTGCAGTTCCAGTCCTGCAACTTACCACGCATGAACTCCTTCATCTGTCCGAGGCGGGCGACGGAGTTCACCATCTTGTAGCCTGAGCGGTTCTTTTCAATCAGCCAATCGACGACAGCATCGACCTTGGGCCAGTCCTTCCTGGTAATAAACGTGCCGTTCCTGTCGTTGTGCTTGAACTGCGGCTGATCGAGCATCGGCGACTCGTTGATGTGGTAGTCGGTCGCGATGCCGGCATCATGCGCGATCTCGGTCAACTGCTTCACATCGTCCAGATTGATGCGCGTGATGTTGATGTTGAAGAACACGCTATAGTCGTACACATACTGCTTCGTGATGAGATAGTCGAACTCGCGCCGGATGGGATTGAGCGCTTTGGGTAGTTCCGGACGGTCATCGATGGAGTCCACGGCCAGGTTGAAAGTAGCCACGCCGGCATCAGCCAGCCTGTCGATCACGTCCTTCCGCATGAGGCGCCCGTTGGTGGGGACGTATACCCAGAATCCCTTCTTGACCGCGTAGTAGACGACCTTATGGACGAATTGAGGCCGCAGGAGCACCTCCCCGCCCATGAGCGCCAGGACGCGGCAACCGGTGCCGTGCAGCCAGTCGATTGCCCGCCGGGCCGTTTCCTCGGTCATGCCTTTCACGCGGTTGTCGTAAGCCCAGCAGTAATGGCAGTCCAGGTTGCATTTCCACTCGGTGAACAGGTAGGCGATGATCGGGTGGAAGTCACCGGGATAGAAGCGGCTTCGCAAATAGGGGTAAAGCCATCCGCGCATGGCACGGCGTATCATGAACGGCGTGATGCGCGTCCGGTACGGGTTTCCGTTTTGCGGCACGGACCGGGGATCGGGCGGCACGTCACCGCACTTTTCCGGGAACTGCGGGTAGACCGGATCGGGCAAGGCCATAGGCCCATTTGATGGAGGCAGCGGCTCGGGTGTAAGCGTTTCAAGTTTGGTTTTCGTTCCTGTGGCACTGGCCAGTGCTTGGTCGGATAACAGCATTGCTGTCTCGACACCTCCTCTGATCGCGCTAGTGGCAGATCATTCCGCCAGCCGCATTCCGAGTTCCAAACCCACGTGGAATGCCCAGAGACTACTTGCTCATAAATATACTGCTAACGAGAGTAAAAGAAACGAATATTGGCGCCTGCCTGTGGCAGATGACGATCATCGGCACGGCGCAACGCGGAAGAACGCCCACGAACGGCCATCCCGAAAGCTCAGAGCACCTCACAAGATGGGCCCACGAATGCTCAGACGATTGTGCGGGAGGGAATGCGTCATTCTCCGTGTAAACCAAGCGCAGAACCGCTTTGGAACGGTCGTGAATGTTTACGGACAGCTCGTCGGAGACTATGTGCAGGTCGTTGAAGACTGCTGTTTGAAGGCCTTGTTGAACGGAAAGCCCGTGCGCGTGTTCCTGCGGGATGTTTCCGTGATCGATGCGGCCGGCCGGGATCTGCTCCGGCGCCTGTCAGAGCAAGGGGTCCGGCTGCTCGGATCCGGCGTTTACACGTCGCACCTGGTAAAGAGTCTTCGCGATGCGCGCGGGAGAAAAACGCGATGATTGTGATGCGCCGAGTTGCGGGCCGGAGGGCGGCCAGTCAAACCGGGATGGAATTGTACCAACACGACCGCTCCTCCGTGTTTCGGATGGTGCTTCGCGGATCGCTAAAGGGGTTATGGGTGAACGAACTGGAGCACGCCTGGATGACAGCTACCTCCATCCTGAAAGGGAAGGATTTCGTCATCGACATATCCGGCCTAACCGGAATCGACATCAGCGGGCTCCAGTTGTTGTCTCGAATACGAGCCGCCGGCAGCCGCCTGACGGGTGAACCGCCGACATAGATCTGCTCTGAAGCATTGAGAATACATCGGCGACTCTCGCGCCAGCACTGCAAGGTACGATTCTCCGCACTGAACCAGTATCATGGACTGTGTGCGGCGAGGAGGATCGATGAGAAGGCGGGAATTTCTGATGAGTGCCACGGCGCCGGCGAGCGCTGGGATTCTGGCGGGACAGACGCGCGCGAAGCCGAACGCCAGACTGCTCTATATCGGAACCTACAGTTCTCCCCAGGGACCCGAAGGGAGCATAGGGCGCGGGGAAGGCATCTACCTGTTCGCTATGGATCCGGAAACCGGCGCCTTGTCGCGGCGGGAATTATTCCAGAACGGGGACAATCCCTCCTGGCTGGCCTTTGACTCCACCCGCACGCACCTGTATTCGGCCAATGAGACCATGATGTACCAGGGAGCGAATGCCGGGTCAGTGAGTGCTTACACGGTCGAACCTTCCAGCGGGCGGTTGACGCTTCTGAACACGCAAAGCTCGCAGGCCGCCGGGCCTTGCCACGTGAGCGTCCACCCGTCGGGCAAATACCTGCTCGCGGCGAACTACCACGGCGGGGCGGTGGCCGTCCTGCGCATCGAACCTGACGGCTCGCTGGGCGAAGCCACCGATGTGAAACATGGTGCGGGCACGCCTGGACCGGTACACGCGGTGAGCGCGCCTCCCGGGAGCTTCGCCATCAGCGGTCACGACAAGCCCCATGCCCACATGATCGAGGCCGATCCGTCCGGGCGCTTCGTGCTGTCGCCGGACCTGGGGCTGGACCAGATCATGGTCTGGCGGTTCGACGCGGCAAACGGAAAGCTGCTGCCGGGAAATCCTCCCGCCGTGAAGCTGCCTGCGGGGGACGGCCCGCGCCATTTCGCGTTCCATCCCAACGGACGGTGGTTCTATTCGTTACAAGAAGAGGCTTCGACGCTGGTGGTTTTCGATTACGACGCCGCCAACGGGAGACTCACCGCGAAGCAGACGCTGTCGAGCCTACCCAAAGGATTTGCGGGGACCAATTTCACCTCCGAGGTGGCGATCTCCAAGGACGGCCGTTTCCTCTATGCGGCTAACCGGCTGCACGACAGCATCGCGTGGTTCTCGATCGCGGCCGGCGGAACCCTCACATTCGCGGGCGAAGCGTGGACGCGCGGCGACTATCCACGCAGCTTCACCATCGACCCGAGCGGACGGTTTCTCTATTCGTGCAACCAGCGTAGCGACGCGGTCGCTTGTTTCCGGGTGAACCGGCAGACGGGCGCCCTGACGTTCACGGGCCAGTACACGGCAGTCGGCACACCCGCCATGGTGCTCTTTTTGAGTTGACCGGCCCGGGTCCTGCCGCAACCTGGCGTTTACGCCGCCGTGCCGTCGGCGTTCAGCTTCACCTTGCGGCCTTCGCGGTAAGCGATGTTGGCCATGTGCGGACCGGTGACGGCAGCCGCAGCGATTTCGATGGTGCAGTTGGGCTGCTTGCGCGAGCGCACGCAATCCAGGAAGTTCTGCGGGTGCATGGCGGCGCTGTCCTTGTCCTCCTGCTGGCCGATCACCTTCAGGTCGCTCGCGCCGGCCTGCGACCAGGGCTTCCCGCTCGAACCCGGATCGCCGTAAAGGCGGTAGCCGTGGCGGTCCAATACCATGGCCGCCTTCTCACCCTGGAAGTGAATCGACCAATCGTACTCGTAGGAACTGCGGTAATTCAGCGTCCAGGTGGCCATGAATTCGTCGTACTCGAAAGCCGCGCTGAACACGTTGGGCACTTCCGCACCCGGCACGTTGTTCAGGTAGCCCTGGCACACGGCGGACTTCGGCGGGTTGGCGCCGGTCATCCACTGCACCACGTCCATCAGGTGCGTGCCCTGGTCGGTCATGTTGCCGCCAGAGTAAGCCCAGAAGCCGCGCCACCAGCGGTAGCGCATGGGTTCGAGCGGGCGGTGCTCGGCGGGTCCCTGGAATCGCTCCCAATCCAGTTTGCCGGGCAGAGGCGAGTTATCCAGGGGCATGTCGAAGTGCCAGTTCCAGCGCGCCATCACCATCGATATTTTGCCCAGCACACCGTCGTCGAACAGCTTCTTGGCGGCGTAGATGAAGGGCATGCTGCGCCGGTGCATACCGATTTCGACGATGCGGTCCGTCTTGCGCACGGCATCGATCATCGTCCGGCTCTGATCAAGGGACATGGAAAGCGGCTTTTCCAGGTACACGTCCTTGCCCGCCTTCAGAGAGGCCAACAGGTTGGGCATGTGCTGATGATCGGGCGTGCCGATGACCACGCAGTCCAGTCCCTTCTGCGCAAGCAGGTCGTTGTAGTCAAGGTAGGGTTTGGCGTCGGCGGGAGAGTCCTTCCGCGCCAATTCGAGATGCGGCTCGTAGACGTCGCACAACGCCACGCACTGCGCACCGAGCTTCTGGAACGTGGTGTTCAACCAGCGCGCGCGGCTGCCCGTACCAATCACGCCGTAAGTGATGCGATCATTGGCGCCGAAAGCGGAACGCGGCACAAACAGCGGCGCCGTCGCCGCCACGGACAGAGAATCCTTCAGAAACGCTCTACGGTCCTGCTCCATAAGACAACCTCCTCGCAAGGCGAATGCCCGAAACGGGATTCTACCGCACTTCAGGAGACGGGTTAAACGGCCTGAGCCGACAGAGCTTATATCTACACCTTATGTATGCCTATATTCATACTCTTATATCTATATTCAGCCGTTAGTTGAAGCGGACAGGAAGCTATGAAGAAATCGCACAGGATCTCTTGCGGAAACGTGTGGAACCTATAGACTCGATCTGTGTCAACCTCAGCTATGGTCTGATTCCCACTGCGTTCAGCCGGACGCGATAGACGCTCGTCCGGGCCGTGACGTACAGTGTGCGCGCATCCTCATCGCCCCACTGGCAATTGGCCGGCACCTCGGGGAAACACAAGGTTCCCAGATGCCGACCCTCGGGCGAGAACAGCCAGATCCCACCAGGGCCGGTACAGTAAAGCGTACCCTCACAATCGAGCTTGAGGCCGTCTGGATTGCCGTCCTGACGATTAGCTGTGGCGTCGAAAAACACGTCGTCGCGCCCGAGTCTACCATCTGCGGTCACCTCGAATCGTTTCCAATAGCGTGCCTCGGGATCGGAGTTGGACACGTAGAGGTATTTCTCATCCGGCGAGAATGCGATCCCGTTAGGCCGGCTCATGCCGTCATGGAGCAATTCAACCTCCCCGTCACGCACGCGATAAACGCCGTTGAAGGGGATCTCTTTGCCTGGATCCTGATCGCGCCCGGGAAGCCCGTAAGGTGGATCAGTGAAGTACAACACACCATCGGATTTCCAGACAAGATCGTTAGGACTATTTAGGCGCCGGCCGCGCCAATGATCCGCCAACACTGCCAGTGAACCGTCCGTCTCGAATCTACTCACACGACGATTGCCATGCTCGCAAACCGTGAGGCGTCCTCGATTGTCCAGAGTAAGGCCGTTCGGACCTAGCACGGCGCATGCCTGGGCTATGGAATCGTCTCGAAGGTTCGCATCCCGGAACACACTCACACCTTCTTGCGGCTTCCAACGATAGATCTTATTGGCGGGGATGTCGCTGAAGACCAATCCGCCGTCGTTCGCCCACACTGGCCCCTCGGTGAACTCGAATCCGGAGGCGATCCGCTCGGTTACAGCATCACTGGGAACGATGTTCGCAATCTCGGGTGTTCCGCCGACAATTATCAACGGTTTGAACATGGTTGACTGCGACGGAGTCCAGATACCTACTTTGGCAGTTTCAGTACAAGCCGATCCGCATTCCACGCGCGCACCGTGCAAGAGGCGCCAGCTTGTACGGAATCACGCCACAAGATATCGAGATCGATATCACGTTGTTCACCTGGAGCCAGCCAGAAGAAATTGTCCGACGCCCGGAAAACTCGTTTGCGACCTTCTATGTCGACTTCGGTCATGAAGGCGGGGCGTGCACCGATGTTGCGGATACGCAACAGCAGATGGTTGTTTCGGTCGGTTTGCTCATTCGCGGACAGAAGCGTTGCGGCGAGTCGGGTTCTTACGCCAGCTGTTTGCGGCTTCAGCCATGGTCCTTTGTCAAAGGATGGCACAGGTTGCGGTGCTGACCGGTACTTCTCCCGAAATGTTGTGTCGGCCATGCGGCGCAAGCAGCGAGGCCAGTACACGGAGCGCGATATCAGTGTGTTTGCACTGTCTCGTAGTTCAACAACAGCAAAGAAGAATTTCTCCTCGAATGTCGATGGGATGAGGAACGAGCCAAGGTTCTGCCTCGTCACCGAGGGAGCAGGAGCCGGGTGGACCTTGGCGGATTGGCGCCAGCAAGAACGAAGTTGGGGATCGAAGATCTCGACTGAAGCGACGAATGTACCGCCGGCTACCGCATTCGCGTTCATTATGCGCAAGGACATCGGCACCTGCTCACCGCGGCTCCACAGCAGATGTGGAAGTGCTAAAGCCACGTGGACTCTCTCGTACGTGCGTTTGAGAAAGTAGTACGGGGCTGAGGGCTGCCCAAAGCCATCCACGAGCATCACACCGACTGTCGGCCATGGCCGTTTGAATACCCATGGCAATAGTCCGGCAGTAACCGGGTAATTGCCTTGCATACCGTCAGAGAGTACCTGATAGAACTCGCCCGCACCGATCTGAGATGCCTCAGACAGCGCTTCTAGCGTGGGCGAAGACATATCGTCAATTTGAGAGGCGCGACTCAACATCCGCGGCACACGGCTAGCCTGAAATTCCACAAAATGATGAACGAAGTCGGGGTGGGCGGAGGCGAACTCCTTGCTGTAGAGATTGCCTAGCGTACCCTTGAGTTCCTCGGAGGCGACCACCTCACGGATACTGGCCGCTGGGATGCTATGCATCCCGGTCTCAGCGATGAACGGCACCTGGGCATACATCTGCGCATACCAAGTTGGATCCATGTCGGGATATGTATGAATGCTGCCTCCGTCCGGGCTGGTTCGCAATAGCGGGCGGGGGCCATCAAAGTCACGGACGGAGCGTTCGATGATGCCAATAGAGGCAGCATTCCCCAGTGAATAGGCGTTGAACTCATTCCCCCCGCACCAGATAGCCAAAGAAGGGTGATTCCGCAGCCGGAACACATTCTGAACCACTTGCGCCTCCCACACCTCCTGCGGCCACAGGGGCGTGTCCTGGTTCCCGATAGGGAAATCTTGCCAGACCAAGATGCCAAGTTCGTCCGCCAGTTTGTAAAACTCGTCGGTTTCGATCAGTCCTCCACCCCAAACGCGAATTAATTGAATGCCGGCGGAGCGTGCTGTCTCCAGCAGCCAGCGATAACGCTCGGTGGGTAGATCAAGCAATATATCTGCCGGCATCCAGTTCATACCCTTTGCAAAAAACTTCCGGCCGTTAATAGAAAACTGCCAATTGGACCAGCGGTCCTGCGTGCGAGGTCCGGCTGTGGGAGAGGTTTCGAAGTTACGAATACCGTAGTCGAACTCTATCTGGTCGACGGTGGCTGCACCCAAAGTGAGAGAGATGCGAACGTGGTAGAGGTCTGGTCTGCCTAAGCCATTGGGCCACCATAGCCGCGGCTTTGCTATCGGAACCGTCATCTGCGCCCAATTGCGGCCTTGGTAGAGCCGCAACGGAACGGTTTGACGAAGTGGGATGCTGGCCTCAGAGCCTTTCGGCTTCATTTCTAGCGTGAGTGAATACGGAATATTTAGAGGGTGTTGCGTGGACGTGTCCCGAAACGCACTGAGGATCTTGTTACGCCACGGATGCAACTCGGCCTCAAGCGAGTGGGTATCTGCAAGGATCTCGGCTTCGAGGTCGAGAAGCGCCGAACCAGCGGTAACGTAACGAGTGGTCAGTCGTGGCCGTTCCAAGTGCACAGGTGGCACGTATTCGAGGCGTACGGGCCGCCATATCCCCAGGGGAAAGAACGTCTCTGCTCCCAAGCCACCGGCCAATACCCAGGGCTTGATGATGCGCCCCAACTTCCAGTGATTCCATCCCTTCTTCACCCCCCAATTGGCGGCCCGAACCTCCACGACAAGGGAGTTCGGTTCGTCCCGCTTGAGGAGTCGCCCGACTTCGATCACTGGACCACCGAACATCCCTTCGTGCTGTCCCAGTTCGGCTCCATTCAACCAAACGCGTGAGAAATAGTCGATTCCATCGAAGCAAAGAATGGCGTAACCCTTCCGCGGTGACGCATTGAAGGTCGTGCGGTAATACCAGACCTTCTCGTCAACCCAGGAGTACAGCTTGGCGTTCAAGTTGTAGTAAGGATGCGGCAGTTCGCCAGCGGCGTGCAACGCCCATTGCACCGAACCAGGCACACGGCCTTTCACCCATCGCACGCGAGACAAATCAGGGAGTGCCCCAATCGGCGAATCTGTTGATCCCAACTCCCAAGAGCCCAAGACCAGATGCTGGGCCCCGGACCGCGGAGTGATCCAATACGGTTGTGAGAGGCTGCGATCCTCTGCTGCAACAATCCCGTCACACGCGAGCACTAATACCGCAAGTCTGAGATGGGGCATTGTCAGAAGTATAGTTTCAATCCAAATTGAATCTGCCGCGGGCTGTTTGCCGTACTGCTGACTACCCCGAAACTACCGCTGCCGACAGTGCCTCCTGGGGCACCGAATGTCACCGTGTTGGTGGCGTTGAAGAACTCTGAGCGGAATTGAAGCCTTGCATGTTCGCCGAACCTAAAGTTCTTCATAATCGAAAGATCCCAATTGAAAGCGCCATCTGTGCGAGTCGCGGGGAGATTACGCGGGCCATTACCGAAGGTGAACGGAGCGATCAGAGCAAACGCGCTTGTGTTGAACCAGCGCGCTATCGACCGACTGCCTTCATTTGGATCACCAACGATGTTTGGTCGTCCACCACCGTAAGCCGGAGCGGGAGCGCCAATGGAAATCGGATTGCCGCTGGCCATGGTGAGTATTGAATTCAATTGCCAGCCACCCGCCACCCCTCGATAAAGGCTATTACCGGACCTGCCCAGCGGCAGATCCCAACTCCAACTTCCAACCAACCGCTGAGGCATGTCGATAGTGGAGATGGCGCGCTCCGAGCGCAGATCATCCCAATTCTGCACCGAGTTGCTGCCGCCGGCAGTGAAGTCGTTGTTGTTTCCATTGCCCAGCGTGTTGTCTATCAATTTTGAGTTGGTATAGGAAATCAAGACGGAGAAGCCACGTGAGAACCTCTTCTCCACTCTCGCCACCAGGGAGTGATAAACAGAGGTGGCATACGAATCGAGACCGGAAGCGCCAAGAAACTGTGGATAGGTATCCAGCAGATTTGATTGTGTGACGGTTTGTGTGCTCAATGATCCAGCCTTGATCAAACCGTAGTACGGGTTCGCGACCTGCTTCTGCAATTCAGTGCCGAGGGCGCGTGTCGCTGCTGGCAAGTAATCAAAGGAGCGCATGGCCGGAAGCTTTAGTCCGTGATTTCCTGCGTATCCTACTTCCACAAGCCAATTACCAGGAAGGTCGCGCTGGATATTTATATTCCATTGCTCCATGTAACCACGCTTCAGCCCACGGAGGTTTCCACTCACAGAGGTGCCAAGGCCGGTGAGGCTGCCAAGAGAGCTACCTGTTGGCATCTGGATGCCGGACGGGAAGGGATCCGCCAGGGTGTTATACGGTGTGAAACCTCCGTCGACGGACGTGATCATGGAGTTCGTCATTTCGAAGCCAGTCCGCCCCGGAAGGATTTGAATCCCAGTGGCTGGAAGCTGATACAGTCCAAAGCCTCCCCGAATGACCGTTTTGGATGCAGCTTGATACGCAAAGCCAAAGCGTGGCCCGAAATCTTTATAGTGGTTCTCCCGCATTCCTCGCGCAATGCCATTCACACCTGCAAAGGTGAGGCCACCCCGGAGCGTGACGCCGCTTGTTGTCGTCACGAGGTTCGGATCGAAATTGGTCAACACGTTGTACCGGTCGGTAGGTGCACCATCGTACTCCCAACGCAACCCTAAATTCAGAGTGAGACGTGGGGAGATTTTCCAGTCGTCTTGCAGATACAATGCCGAGTACTTATTCTGCATCGTCGCTGAAGGATACCGGACAAGGCTGCCACCGGTGGCATCTCCCAAAAGGAAAGTCGCGACCCCGTAGCCGGCCGTTGAACTAGAGACATTCGGGTTGGGGCCCTGAGTGAAATTCCGTCCGAAGGAGAATGAGAGGACTGGGCCGCCTTGATTATTGTTGTAACGGTACAATCTCTGTTCGAATCCAAACTTCATGGAGTGTCCGCCATGGAACTTGGTAAACGCAACTGCTCCCGTCCACGCTTCTCCTGCCTGCACGAGGTGATCGGTTTGGTTACCGCCAATTGCTGAGGCGTCGGAGGGACTGAACAATGGCATTATAGGAATCTGCATCTGCGAATTCAGCTTCGCTGGCAACCCGATCGAGGTAACATCGAAACCGTAGCTGCGGACCACCCTCAGGGGTGCGTAACGGTTGAAGCCAGTTCGCGTTTCCATGAGGAAGTTGGAGCTGAATACTTGTGTGTAGTTAGCTACAGCACTGCGACGAGCATACACCAAATCCGAAGTTTCGGTTTCGGCGATATTGCCGTAGTAGTTTGGTATGCCTTGAAATGTCCTGTCATAGGTGAAGCGGCCCGAAAGACGTCGAGAGTCAGTAAAATTGTGGTCAATCTTTCCACCCAGAACATTCTTGTTAACTTTTGAGGCCCCGGACGCGAAGAAGTTGGCGCTGTGCGTATACAGGTTGCCCGGCTGATTGGCTGCCGGGTAGTACTTGAGGACAGCCGCCGCGACCGGACTGATGCGGCTTGCGGGGATAAGGTTGCCTTGGAAGCTGTCGCGAATGCGAAGTGCTGGGTTATTAGGATCCTGCCGCGTGGTAAGCGGGTCGTAGACTTGTATCAACTGGCCAGCCGCTGTGCGGACATCCGAGAAGTCGCCTTTACGCACCTCGTCGGTTGGCACTGTTCGAAAAGTCTGGGACATGCCCCGCTGCTTGAACTGCTCCCAGTTAGAGAAGAAGAAGGTCTTATTGCGGACGACTGGACCACCAACGGTGGCGCCATACTCATTGAATACCAGCGGTGGACGCACGGCACTACTTCGGTTCCCGAAGAAAGTGTTCGCGTTTAGTTCGCGATTGCGGAGGAACTCGTAAGCTGAGCCATGAAACGAATTCGTACCGGACTTTGAAATGACGTTGATCACACCTCCGCTTGTCCGGCCGTACTCCGCGCTGGGATTGCTGGTCACGATGCGAAACTCTTCAGTGGCGTCCACTGAGAAGAACGTCATGTAGCCACCTGATGTGAAGAACTCGGCGGCGGTTCCGTCGACCATGTAGCTATTGGTGCTCGGCGGGGCACCATTAATAGAGGCACGCGACCCGCCGTAGCTTGATGTGGGCAGTCCAGTGTAGTCTCCCAAGCCACGGACACCGGGCACGAGTTGTACCAATGCGAATGGATTGCGCCCCGCCATAGGCAGATCTAGTATCTTCTGGTTCGTTACAACGGTACTGATCGCCGTCGTAGCGGTTTCGATGAGAGACGAGTGACCCGATACTTGGATGGTCTCAGAGACGCCACCGACCTCCATCGTGAAGTCCAGCCGAAGGGTTTGCCCTTCATCGAGCGTAACGCCTGACTCCTGGATAGTCTTGAATCCCGTGCTCGAGACGGACACAGTATAGCCACCACGCGGGAGGGCCGCGAGGGTGTAATAGCCAAGTTCATTTGAGGAAGTGGTTCTCGTCACGCCCGTCTCCGCGTGGGTGACCCGCACTGTTGCGGCTCGGATAATGGCTTGTGTGCTATCGATGACGCGGCCGGTGATCTGCGCCGTTTGAGCAGTAGAGATCATCGGGAGTACGAGGATAAGCACTGCAGTGAGTAGCCTTGCCAATAATCGCATGGTTGCCTCCTTCAGAGAATCAATGATGGAAGAGAACCTGGCCCTGTGCAACTGAATTGTTTTGAATCACCGTTAACTGTTCGTTAGAATGTAGGCCCATGGAGATACGTGAAGTTCGCAGCCTCGTATTGCTGTCGGAATCCGGAAGTATCAGGCAAACGGCCGATAGCATGCACCTCACAGCAGCCGCGATTCATAAGCAATTGAAGCTGTTGGGCGAAAAGCTCGGTGTCAGACTTTACGAAAAAGCGGGTCCCGGACTCAGGATGACCCCCGCCGCTGAGGTCGTGCTTCCACACCTCCGGAACTTGCTCGCGGCCGAAGAAGCTGCGCGCAACGCATTGGACGAATGGAAAGGTTTACGCAAGGGTTTGGTGAGAATCGGTGCGGGCCGTACGATCGCCAGTGACATCTTGCCTTACATGCTGAAGCGGTTCCGTCGTAGTCATTCCTCCATTAGCCTGTTTGTGGAAACAGGCCACACGCAGCATCTGATCGACCGATTGGCACAAGGTGTTCTGGATCTTGCAGTGCTCATGTTTCCAGAACTAGCCGAGCAGGAGAACTTTGCGGTGGAGACAACCTGGGACGCAGAGATTGTCCTGATTTCCAACCTTCCGCACCTACCGGCTCATTGTTCGCTAGCGGAACTTGCGAAAACACCGTTCATCCTCTTTCAGCGAGGTGCGCTGATTGAGAACCTAATCGAGCGTTACTTCTCTGAATTGCATTTTCGACCACGGGTGGTCATGCGCTTTGACGACTCCGAGGCCATTAAAGCTATGGTCCGCAGCAGCCTAGGAATCTCCATGCTGCCTTACTGGGGCGTCCATAATGATCTCAAACGGGGTGCGCTGAAGCTCATCAGACAGAAGGAGCGGAAGCTTACTGCCAAAGTGGCGCTCGTGAGCCGACAACACGCAGGTGGCTCGCCTCCCGCCCAAGCCTTTATCGCGATGGCCCGCAAATTTGACAGTTGCGGCTTGCGGCTGGCGCCACACTAGAACTGCCGCGCCGTGGGGCGAGTTTGCCCTAAGAGGTGCCAAGTATAAGCTGACGGCTCAAGCCGGAAGTGATAGCGCCATGGAACCGGATGACAAAGTCGAGCGCGTATCAGCGGGAAGCAAAGGCAGAGCACACTCTACCGTTGTATACGGCCGGAGCCGCTGCCGCCAAGCAGCGCCAGCACCTCGGCCC
>ENA-UOYA01003258-UOYA01003258.1-activated-sludge-metagenome-genome-assembly--contig:-NODE-3258-length-14632-cov-70.090142_pt1 | contig 14632 bp, 7 predicted proteins | sample MGYA00238163_ERZ764804 | MGnify/ENA primary metagenome ERZ764804 (study PRJEB28919, sample SAMN05720223) | activated sludge metagenome | isolation source: Anaerobic digester | place: Hong Kong...
AAGAAAAAGAAGACGCAAACAATCTGGAAGAAAAAGCAGAGAAAAAGTCAAATTTAAAATTAAAGTTAAAAATAGGAGCAAGAGCCGGAAGGAAAAACGAAAGCATGATAGAAAACACCTCCGGAGAAGCATCTCCTGTCTCTTTATCCAGAATCACATTCTCTGGTTTTGTTTCACATTCTGTTAGAAAAAAGGATAAAGAGAAAAAGGAAAACAAAAAAGTCAAATTTACAGATAATTCCGCAAACTCCACGGGTTTCACAGACTGTTTTTTTGACTACGAAAGCCGGATCAAATCTCACGTCCGGCCTCCTTTTTCAAGTTCGAGGATTTACACCGAGGCTCCGGAAAATACCGAGTTTCTCGAGTGTTATGACATAAACCGCAGGGAAGGAAGAAACCTTGAAGTATCCATTTACCGCTACACCGACAGACCGGAAAAGCTTTACATGATCAGGCCTCCCGAATACAACCTGAAGCAGGAAGAACTCAGGCTGCTTGAAAAGGTAAGGAGAAGAATGATTAAACACAGGCCAAAGGACCTTGCCTTTGCAGACCCTACCGGAGCAAGGGAATATTTCAAACGAATGGCAAAAGCCCTCCTTGGAGAAGAACTGCTCGAAAGCGGGAAAGCCTGCAGTCCGGAAGAACTTGAAAGTTATGCCGATCTCCTTGCAAGGTATACAAACGGGCTCGGTATCGTGGAAGACCTCCTTTCGGACCTCCGGATCACGGATGTATACATCAACGCCCCTGCGGATACTAATCCGGTACATGTTGTGATGGAAGGAGAGGAATGTGCGAGCAATGTATTTCTCTCGCAGGACGACCTTGATGCCCTTGTCTCAAGGTTCAGGACTATTAGCGGCAGGCCCTTTGGAGAAGCCATACCTGTGCTTGAGCTTAACCTTGAAGCTTTTGGGGTAAGAGTATCCGTAATAGGAGACCCCCTGAGTGCAAACGGCCTTGCATATGCTTTCCGAAAACACTCTCTTACACCCTGGACTCTGCCGAAGCTGATCAACACAGGCTCGATTTCTCCTTTTGCAGCCGGGCTTTTAAGTTTCCTTATGGACGGGCAGGCTTCGGTTCTTGTTGCCGGAGAGGTGGGAGCCGGAAAAACATCTCTTTTATCTGCAATGCTTCTTGAAATCCCTCAGAAATACAGGATTCTGACAATCGAGGATACCCATGAACTCCCTACAGAAGAACTTCAGGAGCTGGGCTGGAAGGTTCAGGGTATGAGTTCCCAGTCTTCGGTTCTGAAGTCTGGAGCGGAAATGAGTCCGGAAACTGCACTTCGGGCTGCCCTGAGACTTGGTAGTTCGTCTCTGGTACTGGGAGAAGTCAGAGGACCGGAAGTAAAAGTGCTCTACGAAGCCATGCAGGTAGGAAATGCAGGAAACTCGGTTATAGGCACCATTCACGGGTCATCCGTTGAAAATGTTTACGAGAGGGTTGTACACACCCTGGGTGTTCCTCCCGCGTCCTTCAAAGCAACAGATGCCGTGATAATCTGTTCGGGCATCAGGCCCGGAGGAAGCATGAGAAAAGTAAAACGGGTCAGCCGGATTGCAGAGGTCACCTCCGCCTGTATCGAAGAACTGGAACCTTCAGAAATCTTTACCGATATCATGTATTACGATCCCTCCCAGGACTGCCTGCTTGCAGGAGAGGCTCTTGAACAGGGGCAGTCCGAACTTATAGGAAAAATTGCCCGAAAATGGGGAATCACCATTGATACTGCAATGAAAAATATCGAGCTCAGGGCAAGAATAAAAGAGAAAATCGCAGTTGAAGGGATTCGCATACCTTTCCTGCTCGAAGCCGAAGCCGTAAGTGAAGCTAACAATATGTTCTGGCTGCTCTCAGACTCAGTAAAAGCAAATACCGGGACCCGAGAAACCCCGAAAGAAAAAGAAAGCGGCAAACTAAGCAGCAATTCTGGTTTTGAAACCAGCCCTGAACCCAGTTCAGAAGTCTATCTTGAAGAGCTGTACAGGCAGTGGGAAATATGGTTTGAAAATTTCATCAGGGAGCGGGCTGGAACAGAAAATCAGAGAAAGAAAAGTAAACTACCCGAAGAAAAAATACTCGCCGAAGGAAAAACACTATCCGAAGAAAAACATACTCTCGAAACAAAAATGACTGTATGAGGGTCAAAAGATGGAAGAAAGCAGCTGGTACGTAAGAGCCTGTAAATCCACAGCAAAGCAGTGGGGATGGGCTGTCCCTGACCCTCAAGCCTTCAGCAGAAAATGCGATAAAAGCGTGAGTCCTGAGTACAGGGATGCTCTCAGGTTTACAGGCTTTGACCTGGAAGCCTTTGAGACAGTACTGTTCTCTTATGTGGGCACATTTGTGACTTTAGTTCTGCTTCTCGGAATAGACCTTTTCCTTCTTCTTTCCAGAAGTTTCGATCCTAAAACTCTTTTCATTATGGGAATCCTGACATTTGTTATTCCCATGATAGTTCTCTGTTACCTCAGTGAATATGTGAAGATAAAAGCAGGGTTTATGAAGATATCTTCCCTCGGAGATATCCCGGAAATCCTGAGCTACATAATTATGTCGATGAAGCTGGTCCCTAACCTTGAGCATGCTGTCCTTTTTGCAGCCCGAAACTCTGAAAGGCCTCTTGCCACGGACTTAAAAAAGCTGACCTGGGACCTGAATCTGAGAATCTACAGCAGCATGGATGATGCTCTCCTATCTTTTGCAGACCTCTGGGGCAGAAACAGCGAATACTTCAAACGTTCCCTTCACCTGATAAAGAGTTCGACGGCTGAACCCGATGAAGCCCAGAGGGTCATCACCCTGAACCGTGCTCTCGATATAAGCCTTGAAGGGACTGAAAGCCTCATGGAAGCTTTTGCCGAAAAGCTGAAGACTCCAAGTTATGTCCTTTACTCAATTTTTATCCTTATCCCGCTTGCCCTTGTAGCTCTCCTGCCTGCGGTCACGGTTGTGGGGATGAAACCCGAGATTGCCGACATGGTCCTTCTCTATGACTTTATTTTTCCATGCCTTGCAGCAATTTACTCGGAGTATATCCTGATGCAGAGGCCTGTTGCCTTTATCCCGGGGCAGATTCCAGATACCCATCCTGACCTTGCAGACATAAGGCAGAAGAAGCGAATTGCCATACTATCCGGTGTTCTGGTCTGCGTCCTGACAGCTCCTCTGGGTTATCTCCTTCTGGCTTCGGGAAACCCCGGTGGAATAGTTTCAACAACCCCGCTTGGAGGATACCTCCTTCCAGCCCTTCCTCTGGTTGTAGGCGGAACTGCGGGGCTCTCGGTTTACCTTTACTTCTCTTCTCTTCCGTACAAGAAAATAAGAGACAGGATAAAACAGATGGAACAGGAATTTGCCGATTCACTTTTTGTTCTCGGAAGGAGGATTTCTGAAGGAAAAGCACCTGAGGAAGCCTTTGCCCATACTGCCAGAACCATGGAAGGCTCAAAAATAGGGGAAGCCTACGAGGGAATCTCCATGAACCTGCTCAGCATGAGGACAAACCTCAAAGATGCCGTTTTTGACGAGGAATTCGGCGCTTTCAGGCACGTATATTCCGAGAGGATAAGAAACACCATGCTCCTCTTTACGGAAAGCGTCCACAAAAACCACGAAGCTGCTGGGGCTTCTATCATCAAGCTTGCAGACCACTTAAAAGAACTCAGTGCCGTGGAGGAGCGTATAAAGCGTTCCCTCTACGACGTCACTTCAACAATGCGCACTACTGCAGCGATTTTTGCGCCCCTTATTGCAGGAATTACCCTTGCCCTCTCCGAAGTTATTACAAAAATCCTGAACCAGGTGGCAGAGAGAGTTAGCAGAGTTCCGGCAGATCTTTCCGGAATGCCTGTAGAAATCTGTCCTGAAACTTTCTCACAGTCTATTCCTCCGGACCAGTTCCTGCTTGCGATAGGGGTTTATATTGTCCTTATCAGTGCAATCCTTACCCGCTTTGCAGGAGCCATAGAATATGGAGGAGAAAGGGAGCAGTTGAAATACGACCTCGCCTGTATGCTCCCTATTACGGTACTTATCTTTGCGGTTTCGGCTGCTGCTTCAAGGGTTATTTTTAGCGGGATGGTGTGAGATTGAATATTAGAATAGATGAAAAAAGCTAAAAAGTCAGGAAACAGCTGAAATAAGAAAATAAGGAAGGATTGTTTCCCTTCCTTTTTTCAAGTAAAATCCGTTTCTACCTTTTTTACTTTCTTCTATACAGAAACACTGCAAGCAGTCCGGCTAACCCATAAATAGCTGCAAATCCAGGCGTGCTCACATTTTCTTTCGAGCCGGTTTCCTGTTCAGATTCAGGATCTTCACTTCCGGTTTTGTCAACTTCCCTGGACTCTGATCCAATATTTGCTCCTACTTCTCCCGAGGTGCTTTTTGCCTTTCCTGTAATAGCAAACGAAGAAAATCCAGGAGTTTCGGATGTGAAATACAGGAACCCGTCATCCTCTTCTGACAGAGTTACTGGAAGCTGCTCCCATTTTTCATCACTGTATCTATTCAGGGTGATTGAATTCTGATCTATATTTTTGTCCTGTACCCAGGACTTTTCAACCTTGAAGCAGACTTTAGAGTTTTCAATGTTCTTTGAACTTGCAACTCCGCCGTTTCCAACCCACAGGTTAAATGATTTGTAGACTTCTCCGGAAGGCAGTTCGGTAACAAGAGATGATTTCTCTTTAAGCATCTCGGCAATGGTTGTGGTTTTGCCCAGGGTCTTTTTTGCGTCAAAGCTTGCGTAAACAACGCAGGTTGCGTTCTTTTTGAAATCAAACTTTACTTCTTTTCCATTGGTGATGAAGACCTGGCAAAGTTCCTTCACTTCAACATTCTTTGCAGGTTCGGGAGAGCCTCCGCCGCCACCGCTGCTGCTTCCGCCACTGCTGCTGTGGCTGCTTCCTCCACTGGAACTGTCATCGTTACCAGAACTATCATCGCCGCTTGAGCTGCCTTCCAGTACATTTATTGTAGTAATATATGTGGAGAAGCCGTTTGCATTAGTTATTGTCAGGTTGACGAAATATGTTCCCGGAGCTGTATATACATAAACAGGATTCAGGTCACTGGAATCAGTATTTCCGTCGTTATTGAAGTCCCATATCCTTGATACTGCATTCTGGGAAGAGTCATAAAATTGCACTGCCAAAGGGGCATAACCTTCAGTAACGTTGCTGCTGAATTTTGCATTGGGAATTCTAGGATCTGTAACGACTGAATCTGTAACTACTATGTAATTCGTTTTTGTCACTGTACTGTTACCCGCACCATTTTCTACAGTCAGACTGGTCTTATAAATTCCCGGATTCGTAAATGTATGCGTTGCATTCATTGCATGTGTTGAATTGATGCCATCGCCAAAATCCCAGAGCCAGGAAGCAGGCACTCCAACAGTTCCGGTGTAAGTAAACAACACGGTCAGAGGTGCAGCTCCGGAAGTTACGTTTGCAGTAAATTCAGCTACAGGCGGCAAAGTATCTGATGAAGATAGATTAATCACATAGATACCACTATCAATTACCTCACCACCATATTTGCCGTCTATTCCCCATACAATTGTATTGTCGTATACATCCGGTGTCGTATAAACTTTGTCTCCATAATCAAATATCTGAGTGCTCTGTGCTTTAGAAATATTATAAACGTACACACCAGCACTGCCCAGACAGTCATTACTTACTTTTGCGTATACGATTTTGTCGCCATATATACTCGTGTGGAACCCGGTATCACAACCACTTTCTGAACCATCTTCGCAAACGCTGTTATCACTGGTAACAGCTGTAACCTTTTTAGTGGGGATGTCATACATGGCAATGTACCCCAGCCTTGTGTAAGTATCCGACCATATTACTGAGTTGCCGTATATGTGCGGAATGTTAAGATCACCGGAATACGGTACTTTTGTAGTTTCTCCTGTGGCAATATCGTACACAATGATGCTTCGCCAGTCGCCACCATCGTAAGCAGCATATGTTATTCTGGTATCGTAAATGTCCGGATGCTCACCATATGCTATCCTTGTCTGTGTTGAGGTAGATATATCGCGCATGTACACGTTATAGTTGTGGTTGGTTTCGTTGTAATTTGCACTCCACACGATTCTGTTGCCATATATGCAAGGAATACTGCTGCTATCTACGTTTTCTGTGATGTGATACTTTTCAGAAGTCTTGATATCATATACAGCAAGCCCTGGCGTCCCACTGCTCTCATCGTGCCACACCAATTTATTACCATAAATAGCTGGATGTGACGCTGCAGAAGAGTCGACTTTGGTATCTGTTTTAGCGGTCAGGTCATAAACATGGATAACTCCATTATCTGTCCAGACAACTGTGTTACCATAAACAGCAGGATCGGTTCCATTTCCAATTCTGGTCACCTGTGCGGATGACGCTGCTGAGACTAAAATTAGAAATACAAAAACCAGGATGGTTGAAGCTAAAGCTATTGAATATAACTTCCCCTTAATTTCCATTTATTTACCCCCACGTAGCTTCTATCTTTCAAAGATAGAGTAATACATCCTGTACAATCTCTTTCCTGTACAATCTCTTTTATTCAACCCACTTTAATATATTAATTAGAATTAATATTTTTACATTTCTTTAAATGTAAATTATATTTATGATTAATTGCACATCCTATAAATAACTAGACTATACCCTCAATATATAATTCTACAAGCAAAATTACTTCTGACTTTTGCTACTTACCAACTTTGATTCAAAACTGGAGTAATTGAAGCAAAAAACAGCCATTTATTGTACCCAGCTTATGTTTCAAGTGACCAGTCATAAATGAAAATCAAAGATTTTAAAAAAACCTTTTTAATTTTGGATATTATATAAATAGGTTGAGATAAATGTAAACAGGATTTACTCAATTGAGCTCGGAACTTAAAGATGAAAACATCTTATTTTTTAATTTTAAGATTTTTGGGTATCCAAAACAGAAAAATTTATCTACATTTTGCATCTTAATACCAATAAATTAGTTAATAAATATATATTTATACATATAAATACTTGGGATCGCCTCTATATTAAACTGAGCGCTAAAGTGAGAAGAGTCCCCCAAAAAATAATAGATTAACAGGATTTGTATTCATGGATACTGAATCATTATCAAAGTACGCATATCACATACCTGAAATAAAGTATATTCTATTGATGTTCTTCAGCACACGAATAATATTGAATATAATCGGAGTGTTGTCTAGAAATCTTATCCAGCAAGAATACAGTTACCAATCTAACAGCATGCCGCCTTTGAGGTGGCTTGATGTATGGGGGGCATGGGATACAGGCTGGTATCTTGATATTTCGCTGAACGGCTATTCAACAATTCAAAATCAAATACATCAGACAAACATTGCATTTTTCCCTTTATATCCAACACTTATGAGAATAATTGGTTCAATTACAGGTAATCATTATATCGCTGGCTTAATAATATCTAATTTTTGTTTAATAGTAGCCTGTATTTATTTATACAGATTGGTAAAACTTGACTTCGAAGAAACCAACGCCATTAAATCAGTAAAATATCTGCTTATTTTTCCTGTTTCTTTTATCCTTTCTGGAGTCTTCTCAGAATCCCTGTACCTTACCCTTATTTTGATTTGTTTCTACTATGCCAGGAAAGGTGAATGGTATCTTGTTGGAATTACAGGTTTCTTTCTGTCTTTAACGAGGTCCGTCGGCGTTCTTGTTGTTTTGCCTTTACTCTATGAAGTTCTCATGCCGTTGATAAAAGAAAACAGAACCATAATAAGTCTTAAAAACTCTAGGGAAGTGATAATACCTGTATTTTATCTCTCATTAATCCCTCTTGGTACAGTTTTCTTCATGGTCTATAACTACTATATAACTGGAGATTTTTTAGCTTTTATGCATGCTCAGGCAATGTGGGAAAGGCATCTTACAAACCCTCTGGAGGTTATTATTGATGGTTTCTCCGGGGATATATTCACAGCCTTTGAGGCAGCTTTTGCAACTATCTCTATATTTATTTTAATAATATTTTATAGGAAAATGAGATTTTCTTACTGGTTATTTAGTATGTTTTCAATTTTCATCCCGCTTTCTACTGGAATTATGTCCATGCCTCGGTACATTTTAGTTATTTTTCCTTTGTACATCCTTTTCGCTGACATCACTAAAAACCGTGTTTCAGAAGATATTATTACTCTGATTTTCTGCCTTTTTCAGGGCTTTTTGATGATATTCTGGACTACTGGCTGCAGATTGGTGATGTGAATTAACGCCAGTTTAAAAGTTTGACAGGTTACAAGCTTTTCAGATAAGTTCCGGGCTCAGTAATAAATCACATATTAAAAACTATGACACCTGCGACGATTAACAACACCGCAAATACTTTACGGGAGTTAATCTTTTCCCGAAGCATTAACCTGGACAAAATTAGAATGAGAACAAATTTCAGTGAAGTACTTGCATAAAACAGATTTAACGGGATGTTCTTAAGAGCATAAACTGTGAGAATAGTTGTCAGCATGTACAGGCTATAAGCAGTAAAAGTATACGGATTTGCATAAGCTACAATAAATTTTTTCTTATTGGCCCTGTTTGCTCCCATTTTTAGCAATACCTGGCTGGACCCTGTAAATACGATCACTGACACAAGGTATAGTATCGAAAGACTGGTCATATTTCTTCCTCAAGATTACGAGATAGCACCAGAATTCCTGATGAGATAAGGATCAGCCCCAGGATATTACTCGCAGTTATTTGCTCTTTGAACAGGAGTGCAGAAAAAATCAATATCACAAAGTTAACTAAACTTACAAATGGATATGCATAGGAGAGAGGATAATGTATCAGTGCCTGCTGCCAGACAATTGCTTGCACCACAAGGAATATTACAGAAAGTAAGTAAAAGCCATTGAAAGCAGTACTCAGTAAGGAGGTATCCTTTGCGGTTATTGCCGCGTATTTTCCACAAATTCCACTGCCCGCCTGTAAGAGTATTGAGAATATTATTGCACTAAAATAAAAAATTCGTGTTTTGTTCAAAAAACACCCTCAAAGCCGTTTACTTTATCTATTACCAAAGCTGAGAGATCTGGATCCTATGCCCAGAAATCTCTTCTGACATTTAATACAATATCTCATGAGTAAATAATGTAAAAAACAAACGTGAAATTATTTAAATAGAAGGAACAAAGTAATGAAAGTACTTTTCAAATAAGTACATTCATGCCAAATTATTTAACTTTGTCCCCATTTCCAGGAAGAGCACAAAAAGTTCATTCCTGAATACAATGCTTCAAAGTGAATCATTTCCTAACTGCAACAATACATTTTCATACATATTTGCAATGTTTGGCCAGCTAATCTCTTTTATCTTTCTCTCGGCAGATCTGGCAATTTCCTTCTGTAATTTTTCATTTTCATATAACTTCATAATTCCCTTTTTTATTTCATCTGGAGAACAGCTCGGGATTTTATAAACTTCTTCTTCAAATTCACCAAATATTGGAATATCTGTTACAATTACGGGCCTATGAGACGCTAAAGCAAATCTGATAGCACCACTGGCAGCCTCTTTTGTATCTTTGTAAGGCATAACAACGATATCGGAAGACTGTAACAGGTAAATTATTTCCTGTTTTTCCAGGAAATCTGTAAAGAATATAACGTGATCTTTCAACCCTAATTTAGCAACTTCTTTCTTACAGCTTTCATAGTATTTACTGGAAATCTCATCTGGAAATATGGAGCTTACAACCAAGAAAAGCACGTCCGGGTACTCACTTATTATTGAAGGCAACGCCCGTATCGTTTCCAGTACTCCTTTATGCGGAAGAAGAAAGCCAAAAGTAGAGATTATTTTCGAATTTTTGAAAATTCCTTTTTTAAGTTCTTCTTTTTCATTGTTGTCGAAAACTACATTTCCATGAGGAATTTTAATTACATTGTCAACAATTCCCTTTTCAGATAATTCCCTGACATCATTTGAGGAATGCACCCAGATTTTGTCTACAAGTTTTAGCTCTGTTTTGATTGAATCTAATTTAACGGGTTTGTTCATAAATTCGGTATCACCTACGGAATGGAAGGTGATTATCAATTTTATTCCCTTTTCCTTTAGTTTTTTAACCATTTCAGCCAGAGCACTCAGCTCAAAGAACCCAAAATTGAATTGAACGTGGATTATGTCCAGATCACTTTCCAATATTTTATTGCAAAGAGTGCTCAGGTCATCGAAATATGGTTCCCAGCAACGGATTACATTCTCTCCATCCATTGCTATAAGATCTTTGGAACTTACTTTATTTGCGAAGATTTTAATTTCCTCTGGATTTCTTAAATTGCCAACCAGATATTTGGTGTACTCTGCGATACCACATTTTGTATTCCAGGTTGAAACAACACCCAGTTTTGGTTTGAATTGAACAGTTTTCAGAAACTCGATCGTTTTCTTAGCTGAGACTTCCCAGTTGAAATTGTTTTTGATATTGGTATACGCGGCTTCTACTTTTGCTTTTACTTCATCGCTGTTTCTCTTTTCGTACACGTGTCTCATCAAAGCAGCCAGATGGTCTACATCAGGTTCTGCCCATAATGAATCAGCCATAGTATATTGCTGTTTTAAATGTGTAACAGAAGGTTCAAGCTTAAAATCAACTAAATATGAGGTATTTTCATTGCAAAAATCCAGCTGGCCGCTGTAGTTTGTGGTAATTACCGGAACTTTGCAGAGCATCGCCTCAGCCATAGTAAGACCAAAGCCTTCACCTCTTGTAGGAGAGACATAACAATCGCATTTTTTGTACAGGGAAATCAATTCATTCTCAGAAATATCACGGTCAATATGAATAACTTCAGGACCATCAGGTTTTATAATACTCTTTATTTGCTCAGAAATATTATTATGGATGTTAGGGAAAGTTTTCACAACTAAACAAACATCATCTTCGCGGGAAAATTCCTTTGCGTAGGCTTTAAGGAGCACATCAATGCCCTTCCTTGGAAAACCGGAACCAACATTGAAGAATAAGAATTTTTTATTAGTATGTAATTCCGCAGGCAATACATCTTTTTCAAAATGTTCAACCTGGACGCCTGAAGGAATGACTCCAATCCTGGTATTTATGCCTGAGTTGATCAAAACATCTTTAACAAAATTTGTAGGGACTAGAATCCCATCCAGTGAATTGAGATCATCAATCCATTCCTGAGGGAGAACCGATTCTTCCCAGAAGAAGTAAATAAGATTATATCTCCCATTCATGTCTTTTGTTCTGGGAGGATAAATGTTTCTTATAGCAAAAAAAGGATAATTAACGTGATTTTCCCATAATTCCCTGACTCTTTTATCCTGTATGCTCCCTTTTTTTGGGACATAATCTCCTGTGCCGGTTGTTGCAAACAGAGAAACATTTTGACCAAGCCTGTCCAGTGCCAGAGCTAAATTTCGGTTTATTATAGAAAGACTATAAGAATCTTCAAACGTACCTTCTATCCTTATAGACGGCCTGGAATCAATTTCTTTAAAATCAGTATCGATATAATTCTTCAAAATTCCGGATATGTTCTTTTTGTTGAAAAATTCCAATCTCTTAGTCTGCTTATCGATAACTTTTTTTCTTAGTGTTTTATCTTCAACCAGCAGGTTGATCATTTCTGCAATTTCGATATAGTTTTTTTCATTAACTAAAATCCCTGACCCGCCAAGCGTTTGTGGGATAGCTGTAGAATTATTTGCAATAATTGGAATTTTGAAATACATACTTTCAAGCAGAGGGACACAGAACCCTTCATGTTCACTCATTGCCAGAAAAACATTGCCGACCCTGTAGTAGGAAACCAGTTCATCCAGATTTATGTGACCGGTAAAATATACATTATTCAGATCCAGCTTCTGAACAAGATCCCTTAGATAAGAATAATATTTTTCCATACCATTGTACGAACCTACTAAAAGTAGTCGAGATTTTTTATTAATGTACTTAGTATAATAATAAAAACTTTTTATAGCATCCTCTACTTTTTTATTAGGGCTGATCCTGCCGACAACCAGTATGTTGACAAAGTCATCATCGTACTTAGCTATCACTTTTTTATCTGGCTGAATATTAAAATTATCGAGATTAATTAAATAAGGAAGAACTGCAGTTTTATCGAATCCAGAATCAATAAGATCCTGTTGATTAAATTCAGAATCGGCAAGTGCTACATCTACAATGTCTTTGATTTCTGTTTTAAGTTCGTGAAGCCCTATTTTAGTTGAATACTCATAATCAGAGTTAATATTATGGAAAAAATGGGGTGGGGTAATGTTATGGTAGAGTAAAATTTTTTTATCTGGCAACGATTTTACGAAATTCAGGAGTTCAGAGCCGTATCCTATGGAGTAATGCATGAGAAGAATATTATCTGGAGAACTGACTTTACGATACTCTTTGTATTGTTTCACAGTGTTCATTTTTGGATGAATATATTGACCATAGATATTTGATTCATAGCCCAGATCTCTCAAAACTGTCCTGATCTCCAGCATTTCATTGCCAATCGCATCCCCATAGCTTACTGAAGGATGGAGTTGATGAATTTGGAATCTTTTCATAAATTACACCATTTGCTATATTTGGGCAGCTTATTCATTATCGTCAGTAACTACGCAAACTATTTGTGTATCTTCACGATAGTATTCCAGCTTTTCAACATGTAATCCACCATCTTTGAGGATTACTTCCCATTCTTCAGTAGTCATTTTTCTCTCATTCCCAAACTCACGTTCCGGGTAATGTATAGAAGGAACAGAGAACACAACATATTTTGCCGCTTCAAGCTGCTTTGAAAGCATATTAATAATTCCATCATTGTCAAAGTGTTCCAGTGTGCCCTGTGAAAAAGCCACATCGAAGTATTTATTTTTAAATTGATCCAAAAAATTTGCATCCATCATGACAAAATTAGCATGCCCGCCCAGTTTCCTGTTAGTGGCCATTGCATTGAAAATCACATTTATATCATTATCCAATCCCAGAACTTCATATTTCTGCCTGGAAAAATAAATTGACATTGTAGCAGTACCTATGCCAACTTCAATCAGTTTAGGCACCCTGTTTTCCGAAGCCTTCTGTGCATAATCCTCTACTACGGAAATAAAGTGCTTATGGTGGTTTATGTTTCCTAGCAGGTCCTCTTCGGAAATCTCCTCGCTATAATAATTTCCCCATGGAGTAGATGCTGCTACATTTCCTGAAGAAGTTACGACATTAGATGCTGCATTTTTTATAACTTTATCCAGCTTAACAAGTTTAGCGTCTAAAGTATTAATTTTTGAATCCAGTACCCTGTTTTGTTCAAGAAGTTCATTATATTTCCCCAGGAGTTCCTCATTTGCCCCCAGAGATTCCTCATGTTTACCAGAGAGTTCCTCATATTTTCTAAAGAGCTCTTCATTTTTTCCAGAAAGTTCCTCATTTTTACATAGAAGCTCCGTGAGAATTCTACAGGTGCACGCGTTTAATTCACTTTGCTGAGCAAAAACTGGGTCTACATACCTCTTAACTTCCCCGTTTACAAGATTTCTACCTTTTACCAAAAAGAACCCTGTAACAGGACGATGGGAACTAATAACATAGCTTCTGTTTTGAACATCATAATTTGAAGTTAAATATTCCAGATCTTTGGATGACATTCCATTCACCGCAGGGATAAAGTTTTTTTCAGAATTAGTTGCCGTCAGACACGGGATCGATTCTGAGTAAGCACCTGTCTTTTTTCTACTCTGAATATTTTCTCGAATTTTTTCCAAAATTTCCTTTGCATTAATTTCATCATCATGAATCTCAAAAGTATTCATATCAGACCACCCTCTCAGAATTCAATACCCAGGAACATGAAAGACCCAATACACCTTCCTCATATCCAATTGGAATTACGGAGAATGAATATTGCTTATCCTTATGATCTAACGGAACGTAGTCTTTGGACTGTACCAGATCTACTGTCATCAAAAATTTTCCGGTTTGCAAAGGTATCTTTTCAATCAGTAAATCTATGTAGCCATTTCCCGAAATACTATCGATAGGATAATTTTTAAGGTAAGTATTTGTTCCAAAAAGATGCTTACCTCTTTCGGAATATAGAGCAATACCAAATACGGGGTCCTCTATGCGCTCCTTTGTACTGTAAAAGATTCGCACCTTCATCGGGTCAAGCGAATTAAAATTAGTATTTGCATGGCCAAATTTATCATAAAATTTGACGTCAACAATTTCTGCTATTTTATCAGGAGTCTGGCTGGAAGTAAGATCATCCTGACCATTTTGCACTTTGCTTTCATCTAACTCAGGCTCGTTATTATCCAAAGGAGAAGTTTCCACTTTTGAATATACATATTTATCTATCACTTCAGTTGGATCTCCGATTGCAACCTGTTTCCCCTTATTTAAAAGCAAAACTTTATCACAAAACCTTCTCACAGCCCCCAGATCATGGGAAACAAAGATTATCGTAACTCCTTTTTTCCGGTACTCATTCAGGACATCCAGACATTTCTGCTGGAATTCCATATCTCCAACAGCCAGTACTTCGTCCATCAGGAGAATTTCCGGATTGGTTTGAATTGC
>ENA-UOYA01003259-UOYA01003259.1-activated-sludge-metagenome-genome-assembly--contig:-NODE-3259-length-14629-cov-4.649513_pt1 | contig 14629 bp, 13 predicted proteins | sample MGYA00238163_ERZ764804 | MGnify/ENA primary metagenome ERZ764804 (study PRJEB28919, sample SAMN05720223) | activated sludge metagenome | isolation source: Anaerobic digester | place: Hong Kong...
CATACACTCTTTCCCTACACGACGCTCTTCCGATCTACATCGGATGTTGCGTGCCACGTCTCTTTCAACGATAACGGTAATCATAATTACGCGTTGATTGCAGATACACGTACACGAGTATAAGGCTGTCTGTGTCCGTTCTTACGACGATAACCCTTCTTGGCCTTGTACTTCAAAATAGTAACCTTCTTGTTCTTGCCCTGCTTGACAATCTCACCTGTAACGGTAGCCTTAAGGTCACCTGCCTTGATGCCATTGTCATCAGAGATTGCAAGAACCTCATCAAATGTTACCTGTTCACCGGCTTCGCCTTCAAGCTTCTCCACGAAGATCTCGTCTCCAACAGATACCTTGTACTGCTTGCCGCCTGTCTTGATAACTGCGTACATAAATGTTCTCCTCCTGTTCTTCCAGTCTCGCTGCTTTAGCCAAGGCAGTGCACTTATAAAAAAGCGCACGTTTAGTAGCCCGGCGCATGCGGTCACCCGCGTATAATATCACTGCTTGTGAGTCAAAGTCAACACCTATTTGCATCAGAACGCAATATATACAAGAAGTCCCATAATCACCGCATGTACCGCCCCGACTATTTCGAAACAGTCAGAATTTCTCTTGATGGTGACAGAGGCCAGATAAGGCACTGCCGCTATAAGCAATCCGAGTATCGCGGTCATTCTGAGGTCGCTGTCGCCTGTTACACAAGATACTGCCAGACCTGCTGCTGCCGGTATAAGCGTTTCGACAAAATACAGCGGATTGCCGAAATAAGAACCTGAACCTTCACCTGCGCATCTCGACTTCTTGTCAATCTGAGCCAGACAGGAGGTATCGGTATAGTCCAGAAGCATCACGGCAAGCGCATAGCCTGATACCGCCAGAGGCTTTTTTATAGCGTCGAGCTCGGTAAACACACACAGCGAAGCTACGACAAAGGATACTTCCAGCAGGGCCATAATAATATATACACCTGACTTCTCAATCCGGCGAACACATGTAACCTTGTTTGACATATAGAAGCCAAGCCGTGCGATAAACATGCCGGTGATAAGAACAACGGGACTGAAAACCATCAGATATCTGACAAAGTGCAATGTGTACGGTATAACAGACATTACAACCGCCGCGAGTGCCAGCCAGACCGATACGCCCATGAAAACAATGAGCGCGAGGCTGTCTCTGCCCTTCAGGTGCTTTTCGCCTTTGTCTGGAACCGGAACCGGAACGAAATATACAAAAACCAGTATCGACGCCAGTGCAATAAAAATAGCTGTCGCTCTCAGGACAAAAAAAGCGTTGAGCCTTCCGTAATCAGCCTTCTGACCGATTTCATTCTCAAGATAACCGGACAGTTCGCTTTGGAAGGATGCGCCTGATATCAGCTTTCTCACATCAGAGTTTATATGGGACAAAGACAGATATCTGGTCTGATCGGCCGATACAAATACCTCCGACGACAATGCCCCGCCTGTTCTGGCCGGAACTCCGTACACGGTGTCAACGCCCGACAATCGTTCGAAAAGCATCTGAGCCCCTGACATCTCATCCAGCGAGCCTGCCTTGCGTGCAAAGCCGAAGATTGCCACATCGCAGTCCGGATAATTCATACTCCAGCCGTCCAGCGCGTCATCGCCCGGATATTCAGGAGCTATCAGACAGTAGCCTATAACATTTGACGGCTTCGCGGAATCTATGTCAGCGGCAACACTGAAACTTGCCTCGCCCGCGGCGACAATAAACACATCATCACCGCTGTATTCGTCCGGTATGACATATTTGTCATCGGCATATCCTTCGCTGCCGACAAATACACAGTCAAATCCTGCGCTCTTCATCGCATATTCAAGAGAAGATGTACTGACGGCAGAGTAATTGTCTATCCCGTAGCAAAGGGCTTTGCGCTCACAATTGTCGCAGGTTTTCGACACAATCGCAAGAATCGCAAGAACGCCAATCATAATCACAGCGACTCCCGCCGATATCCACGCAGCCAAAGGAATCTTGCGCGCTCTCATGACGCGCTGCGTGGTTCCGCTCCGGTTACCGATGTTATCCGCATTTTTCTTCATATGCGTACAAGCTCGTCGCCCAAAGTTCTGATATCCTCGGGTCCCAGAATCAATATTATGTCTCCCGGACATACAAGCTCGTCAATTCTTCCGCGAAGTTGTTTTCTGTCATCGAAAAACTCCGCATCACCGCCAAGCTCATTTATTCTGACGGCTATATCCCGGCTCGATATCTCGTGGTTATTTATCTCACGATCGGAAAAAATCTCAGCAAACAGAACCTTCCTGCACGGCAGCAGACTCGATACGTAGTCATCGAAAAGGAGCTTCGTGCGGCTGAACGTCAGCGGCTGGAAAACGACAAGTATATTGTTGTGCGGTATATTCTCCGCCGCCTCGATGGTAGCTCTCGCAGCGGTCGGATGGTGAGCATAATCTACGACCACCAGTGCATCCCTGTATCTGCCCTTGATGGTAAAGCGTCCGTCCGCTCCTCCGAACTCCGAAAGTGCCTTTATGATGCTTGCCGGAGACGCCCCGTTTACAAAAGATGCCGCAGCGCTTGTCAAAGCATTGCTGATATTATGCGTGCCCGGAATCTTGAGAGAGCATCTTCCAAAATCTTCACCGTGATAAACAATGTTAAAGCTTGGCAGTCCTTGCGAAAACTCAATGCCGTCGGCAATAAAGTCTGCTTCCCTGCCGGTAATCTCGCACGGTTCATGATCAGTTGCGCATGTGATAATACGTGGGAATGCGCGTCCTTTGGCCTCAAATTCGATCCTGGCTTCCCTGACAGATTTTGCCGTATTCCCGTCATGGCCGGTGACAACAATATTGCCAGTGTCAGTGCAAAGCTGCATAAAACCGGCAAAAACATCAATAACGTCCTGGATTGTCGGATAACAGTCAACATGATCGTGATCGATATTGGTAATTACCGCAGTCGTTGAAGAAAAATTCAGAAAAGATCTGTTGAACTCGCAAGCCTCGGAAATCAGCAGATTCCGGTTTCCGCCCGCTCTCACTGTACCTCCGAACGCTTCAAGCTCTGCACCGAGATGGACTGTCGGATCAAGTCCTTCATCAATCATTATCATGGAAATCATTGACGTTGTTGTGGTTTTCCCATGTGTTCCAGATATGTTAATTACATTCTTATAGGTTCTCGTAAATGCGCCAAGAAACTCAGCGCGGTCGAAGATCTGAAGCCCCAGGCGCTCTGCCGCCATAACTTCCTCATTATGCGGCAGAATCGCAGCCGTCTTTATCAGATAATCTGGCTTGAATTCTTCGATGTTTGAAGCCACCTGGCTGTCAAACACTTTGATTCCATGCAAAGACAGCTCCCTCGTTCTGTCAGAAGGATGGCTGTCTGACCCTGCTACAATGAAGCCCGCATTCTCCGCAAGTCTCGCAAGACCGCACATCGATATGCCGCCGATGCCGATAAAGTATAATTTTGATCCGTTCTTCAGATCTTCCAGTGTAAATTTTTTTGAATCAGTCATTATGAACACTTCCTTTTAAAGTCTGCTATATGATAGCATTTCATTCACGCATCGTAAAATCTCCCACTGTCGCCCCGGTGAAAGCCACAAGGTCAGAGGCTTTAAGCCTTACCTGCATCCCGCGGACGCCGCCTGACACGCACACCTGATCGACAAGTTCAATCATCTCATCTATAAAAGTGCGAAACTGTTTTTTCATTCCGACAGGTGAACAGCCGCCTCTTACATACCCCGTTACGGCTGTGAGATCTTTGACATGGATCATTTCGACACTCTTTACGCCGGCCAGCCTGGCTGCCTTCTTAAAATCAACTTCATCGTCTACAGACAGACAGAACACAAGGTACTCGCCTTTATCCGAACGTGCCACAAGTGTTTTAAACACTTCCTCATAAGGTATCTTGAGATAATCCGCAACATGATGTCCGTCCAGATCATTCTCATCATATTCATATTCATGACAGGAGTACTCAATCTTTGCCTGTTCAAGAATTCTCATTACATTAGTTTTTTTTACAGCAGCCATCTAAAACACCTCGTAATTATGCTTCTGATATAATATGATAAATTTTGCGTTTATTGTAATTTATTTGAGCGAGGTGTCAAATGCTTACCGGTGATTATCCACAACACGACATGAACATTGTTTTCGAGATGATATACAGGACAATCGAAGAAGGCGGCACCGATGAACGGTGCGAAGACGAGACAAGGTTCCTGGAACACCTTTTTGCAGGGCTGCCGGCACAGGCTGTCGAATACGCAATGATGTTCATTCACGGCGAGAAGAATCTTCCGAAAAGCACCGAGGAGATTATGCCATTATATATAAGGCTTATGAATCTTCTGGAATACCGCGAGAAAATCGAGCTGCTTAGGGATATTCCTCAGAGCATGACTGAAGGAGATGTCTTGAAGCGCAAAGAAGTTATGGATTCCCTTGAAACGCACGAAAGATTTTTCGGGAAACCTCTTCTCGGATATAAAATCAGCGACAGCGGCAGCAAGACAGCGGCTCCGGTAAAAGCGGAAGAAGGCAGTGATGACAGCACTGACGGCGCTGAAAGCAAGGGACGGCTTCTCCTGATGAATTCACAGGCGGCGATATTTGCATGCAGCGATCCTTTCAGGACCGCTGTCTTTTATGAGACTCATCTCGGGTTCAAGGCACAGCATCTTGACGATGAGACAATGCCGCACATAAAGCTCTCTCGCGACAATATTGCCATTATACTTGTCAAAGGCACAGGCGACACTGTCCGTCCGCTCCGGATGTTCGGGATCAGATACGACATGTATATTTACTGCTCTGAACCTTTTCTGCTCTACAATGAACTCCGGTCCTATAACGTAAAAATCATCGAGGAACTGCCGGATGCCGAACATACCAAAGGCCTGAGGGTAAACCGTCAGTTCGTTTTTGAGGATATCGACAAGCGGCACATCTGCGTTTCGCAGCTGATAGAGAACATACAATAAAGCTAATCGTGATTAACACAACAGCCTTGTGTCACTGCTCCCGGTTACCGGCCGGCGACTGACATTGTCGCCTTCTCAACTGTTTCTCTGGAAGCCGTCATTATGTGACCGCAGCCGCAGCACTTAAGTCTGATGTCTGCACCCGCAGAAAGTATCTCCCATGTGTCAAAGCCGCACGGATGTTTCTTCTTCATCGTGACGATATCTCCGGTCTCATACTTAAACCTGTAGAATTTACCCGGCATTTTTCCTCCCGAACGTAACCCTTTCGTTTCCGCCATAATCCTTAACTGTTACAACATCAGTAAAGCCGCTGGCTTTGCATAGTTCACGGACATCACTTCCCTGATGATATCCATGTTCCGTAATCACCGCTCCTCCTTTTCGAAGCGAATCAAACGCCTTATCAAAAATCCGGCCGTAAAAATCCAGTCCGTCAATGCCGCCGAACAGAGCAAGTTCGGGCTCATAGTCGCGAACTTCCCTGTCGAGACTTTCCATCTCTTTACCGGTAATGTAAGGCGGGTTGGAAACAATAAGATCAAGAGAATCGCGCATCAGTCCGTCAGACAGGATGTCATGTCTCAGGATGCGAGGCACAAAGCCTTTAACGCACTGTGTCTTCGCATTCTGCTCAGATATGTCAAGCGCAATGTCAGAGATGTCGGTCAGCAATGCCGATACGTCTGTTCCTGCTCTGACAAGTGCGTTCCCGATTGATATTCCCACACATCCGGTTCCTGTACAGATATCGGCATAATCAATGTGGGAAGGTACATTCTCCGGCGGTGCGATACTCGCTATATCACCGAAACAATCTACAGACGCTCCGCAGAATCTGATGGCACATTCAACAAGAATCTCTGTATCGGCGCGCGGGATAAGCACACCCTGCGCGACTTTATAGTCTTCACGATAAAAATGTCTGTGCCCTAATATCAGCGCTAGAGGCTTCCCTTTGGCGCGTTCTTCAGCAGCGCAGGCAAGTCTTTCTCCGGAAAGCTCCTCACACAGAATCCTGGCATCAAGCTCTGACTCATCGTCGCCGGACGCTTCCAGATACACGGCAATCTCTTTGGATTTACCAGATATCATCTTCGGCATTCTCAGGAATAACTGCCTGCATCGATGCAATTGCAACTTCGACAATAGGTCCGTCCGGCTCTGCCGTTGTAAATCTCTGGAGCCAAAGTCCCGGAGCAGCCAATGCTCTTATGAACGGATTCTTATCGTGTCTTCCGATGAAACGCAGAAATTCAAAGGATATTCCGCATATGAAAGGAATTCCGATGAGCCTCACCAGCAGATTCACCAGCATACTCGAAGTGCCGGTAAAAACGCCGATAATCGTATAGATTACAATCGATAAAGCGAGAACAATAAACATAAACGCAGTTCCGCAGCGCGGATGAAACCTCGGATACTTGAGAACATTCTCTACTGTAAGGCTTTCCCCGGCCTCATAGCAGGCAATTGTCTTATGCTCGGCTCCGTGATATCTCCACACGCGTTTTACATCCGGAAGTTTTGATGCATTGATCAGGTAAATCAGGAAAAAAAGCATTCTCAGTATTCCTTCTACAATATTGAGCGCAACAGCCATCCATGTCCTTTCCATATATCTGTCTGGAATAAACTTTGCCCCAAGATCAACAATGAGTCTCGGAAGAAGAATAAACAGTCCTACAGAAAGAAGAATTCCGAGAACCGCCGACAGTGTTATGACAAGGTTATAATGTCTTGAAAGAAAATCATCGAGACGTGATCCTGACTTGCTGTTACTGGCTTCACCGTTTGTATCATCTGTCCGCGCGTCTGACTTACCGGAGTTCTTCTCTTCTTCGGGACGGCCTTCTTCCGAAATATCTGCTGACTTCATAAGCGCACCTGTTCCGGTAACAAGCATCTTGTAGAAGCGTATGCAGCCTCTTATAAACGGAACCGTCTCGAAAAACGATACATGTTCACTCTGCTTTATCTCATCTACCTGAATTGTTCCGTCACCTTTTCGAACCGCCATACAGGTGCGTTTGGGTCCAACCATCATCACACCTTCAATAAGTGCCTGACCGCCTATCGTTGTCTTCTTGACGGCACTCCTGACTTTTGACTCTGATTTCTGATCAACTGTGCTGCCGCTGACGGATTCAAGTTCGCCGGCACCGGCTTTGTTTAAATCTTCTGCTGATATCTTATCCATACGTACTCCTCATTTGAACATAATAAACCATTTAAGCAGATTATATCATTATAAACGCGTTATGTTATTACAGTCTGATGTAATCCGATGGGGTTTCCGCAGTTGCTTCGTACAGAAATGAAAAAATAAAAACCGTACCATCAAGGTACGGTTCCATTGTTCTTACAACAAGAATGACAGATGCAATTAAGCCTTGCTTCCCATTCTCTTCATGAACTTGTCCACACGTCCGCCTACATCAACAAGCTTCTGCTTGCCTGTATAGAAAGGATGGCAGCTAGAGCAGATGTCTACTCTCAAATCTTCCTTAGTGGAAAGTGTCTCAAATGTAGCGCCACAAGCGCACTTTACAGTTACAAGCTGTGTCTTAGGATGAATATCAGCCTTCATATCTTTCACCTCTCATCAAAGATATGGCGCGTAGCATTACGTATGCCATACCGGATTTATTTAGCCTTGCTATCTTACTTTATCGAACGGGTTATGTCAATCAGTAGCAAATGATTTTTTTACCGAAAGAATAAACGACCTGTTGTTCGGCGTCTTTGTCATAAAGTTGATGACTGCATTAGTCGCCGTAATCGTATCAGCCTCGGCAATTCTTCTTCTTATGAGCCATACGGCATCAAGTTCTTCGGGTGTCAGGAGAAGCTCTTCTCTTCTTGTTCCGGATCTGTCTACAGCAATTGCCGGGAATACTCTTCTGTCTGCAAGCTTTCTGTCAAGGGTAACTTCCATATTGCCCGTTCCCTTGAACTCCTCGAAAATGACCTCATCCATCCTCGAGCCCGTCTCAACAAGAGCTGTTGCAAGAATTGTAAGACTCCCTCCGTGCTCAATGTTCCTTGCGGCTCCGAAGAATCTCTTAGGTCCATACAATGAGCCCGGGTCGAGACCTCCGGAAAGTGTTCTTCCTGTAGGATTGATCGTCAGGTTATAGGCTCTTGCAAGTCTTGTCATGGAATCCAGAAGTATTACAACATCTTTGCCGAGTTCAACAAGCCTCATCGCTCTCTCAAGAACAAGTTCAGTAACTCTCACATGGTTTTCGGGACGCTTATCAAAAGTCGAGTAGACAACTTCGCCTTTTATATTGCGCTGCATATCGGTTACTTCCTCAGGACGCTCGTCAATCAGAAGAACAATAAGCTCACATCCCGGATTATTTGTTGTAATTGAATTTGCAACCTTCTGAAGAAGAATTGTCTTTCCTGCCTTAGGCGGAGATACAATCATACCTCTCTGGCCTTTGCCGATCGGCGAAAAGAGATCGATAATTCTGGAAGATATATCTTCCCGTGCAGTCTCAAGCGTAAGTCTCTCATCCGGATATATCGCAGTCAGGTTCTCAAACTTGGGACGACGTCTTATATTCTCATAATTATTGTCTTCTATCGCAATAATTCCGTTGACTTCAACAATTCGTTTAAGCGGGGCATACTTCTCTTTTCCGCGCTTTGGCATAGTAACGCCTTTGATGAAATCACCTCGGCGAAGACCCATTCTCTTGATTATCTGTCCGGGAACATAAGCATCGTCGTCACCGGGAAGATAATTGCTTCTGTGGATAAATCCGCAGAAATCATTCTTGTTGCTGTCAGGATTTCCTATTGAGAGAACACCTTCAATAGGTATCTCAACCGGCGCCGGTGCGGCAACCTCTTCAGCATCTGAAACAATCTCACTTGCAATATCAGTGTCAGGTATCTGTTCCGGTTCTTCATCTTCAACAGGCCTTACGTCCTGTCCGGGACCGAATGACAGCTTTCTCTTTCTTGTACGCAGTCCGCGTCTGTCTGCATTATGCATTGCGTCCGGTGTTTTTGAATCCTGGGATGCATGTGATTCTTTTCTTATAGCCAGCTGTTCATCAGACACACTGTCCGTACCATTGCCCATATCTGAAGAAACAGTCACAGCACCCTGACTGACTTCACCGGAAGCAGTGTTCTTATCTGAAATATGTCTTCTGTGAACAGCACCGTTCCCGGACTTAGCTGTACGCTCCGTCTTACTGTATTTCTGTTCTGACGGCGAAGATTTATGCTCCTTTGCATCAGAAGTTTTCTTAATACCATAAGTCTCATCTTCTGAAGCTTTGGCTTCCTCTGACGGAGTATTGTCAACAGTCCAGTCAGGAATCAGCAGATCTTTGGGTTTTTCCTCGCTGTCAGCCTTAACCTTAGGTTTTCTGCCGCGCTTTTTGGGAATTTTGACTTCAGGAGCCGCGGCCGAAGAATCGGAATCACCGTCATTGGCCTTATCAGCTGTCAAAGCAATTACTTCTTCAGCGGTCTTCTCTTCAGCAGGTTTTACAGTCTTAGGCTTTCTTCCGCGCTTCTTGGGAGCCGGTACTTCAGCTGTTGACAAAGCAGACCTGTCAGCCGCATCGGTATTGCCCGAAATCGCAGAAATTAATTCTTCACGTGTCTTGGATTGAGCCTGCTCCGGTGTAAAATCACCGAAAGCAACAGCAATCTGGATGAGATCGGCATCGGATTTTGATGCCAGATTTTCTAGTTCACTCATGGATAACCTTTCTTAATAAAAAGTCGAAGCCAGTATCAGATACAATCATTGTAATGGAAATCTAAAATATCGACGAATTGCAATAAGCAACCTTGGCGAATTTTAACATTGCACTTTTGCTAAGTCAATACGGAAATCAACAAATCTATAGTATCGGAAAATTTTAAGCTGCAAGTATCAGAGCGAGGTCAAAATAAATAGACGCTCATCAATAGTATTGATGAGCGTCTATGTTTATACCTTCTTGCTCCGGACAGTCTGACAAATGCACCGGACCGGACTCAGTTGTCGCTCAGAGCAGCAAACTTATCCATCATATCAAGCGCTTTGCCGGTTCCGATAACAACACAGGAAACAGGATCCTGCGCAAGATAAACATCAATACCGATTCTGTTGGAGAGCATATGATCAAGACCGTAAAGCATTGCGCCGCCGCCGGTCATAACAATGCCTCTCTGCGATATATCGGCCATAAGTTCAGGCGGAGTTCTCTCAAGAACATTATGAACCGCCTCAAATATCTGGGTAATCGGTTCTTCAAGAGCTTCAAGCATCTCGGTAGATGAAACCGTCACGGTAGAAGGAAGACCTGTTATGATATTTCGTCCCTGCACATCAAGCGTAAGCTCTTCGTCTCTCGGATATGCACATCCGATCTCAATCTTGAGTTTCTCGGCAGTCTTCTCACCGATAAGTATGTTGTGTCTCTTTCTGACATGCTTGACGATAGCCTCATCAAATTTGTCTCCGGCAACCTTAAGCGATGCATCAACAACAGGTTCACAAAGTGATATTACTGAAATATCAGTGGTCCCTCCGCCGATATCTACAACCATTGAACCGCATGCTTTGGTTATATCAATTCCGGCACCTATTGCAGCGGCAATAGGTTCTCTTATAAGGAAAACATCCTTGGCACCCGCGTGACGGCAGGCATTCTCAACAGCCTGCTGTTCAACCGGCGTGATAACCGAAGGAACGCAGACTACAATCGTCGGTTTGAAATAAGAAGCTCTCAGGCCTGTGCAAACGCGTCCGATAAAAGCCTTAAGCATAACTTCCGTGGCTCTGAAATCAGAAATAACACCTTCACGCAGAGGTCTTATTGCTTCAACAATTCCCGGAGTTCTGCCAAGCATAAGACTCGCAGATTCACCGACCGCAAGAACCTTGCCTGATTTACTGTTAATTGCAACAACGGAAGGTTCCTTAAGGACAATACCCTTTCCCCTGATATAAACTAAAACACTGCTGGTACCGAGATCAATACCAATCTCCATGCCTAAACCCATAATTATTCACCTCTAATATATCGATCAGATGCTTTGCGGCATCCGTAAATTCATAATGAAACAAAGTAATTATTACATTCACTCTGACAAAAATCAATCAAAAGAGGTTCAAATAGAGTGACAATCACGTTTCATTTAGGTTTATTGCAGATAAGCGATTATAGTGACAGAGTAAATACGTAAGTCACAATCATATTAAGCGATCAACTTCTCATCAGATTGACGAGGACGCACTGTTAAATACCGCAAGAGTTGAAGAATAGCTTTGCTTAGTTGTGTCATTCTGTCCGGCGATTTCCTTATAACCTGTCGATATCGCTCTAGGAAGAACGTTATAGGTAACGCCGTTAACAGTCGTGGTTGTAACCTTGACATAAGCGGCCGTATAAGTCTTCTTCTTTGTATTGTATCGCATGACTCTCACATAAGATCCCGCCTGAACGGTAGAAACATCAATATCAGTAATCCAGACTATCTGATAGCCGCTTTCCCTGTCAATCAGCCACGAGTTGATATTGGTATCACCGAACGATTCAGCGAGCTGAGCTTTAACAGCCTGCGTGTTGGCGTCGCCGGCTATATTGGAATACACAGGATAACTTGTAAGCTTAAGCTTGTTGAATACGTCCAGAAGATAAAGCGATGGAGTATAAGAACCAAGATCGGCATTGCCGTTGATTCCGTCAACGGTCCAGGTAATTGAAATTGATCCGCTTGGTGTAATAATGCACCTGATAATGCTCTTGGTATGATCTTCCGCGATGCTTCCGGCCATTGTTCCTTTGCCATATACAATTATATCTTCCGAAGTTGTCATCAGACATCCCGAAGCGGCATCATAGAAAAACGTGCCGTTTGTACCGTCGTTCAAGAAAGAAGACACTGCGATTGCTTTGCAGTCACGCTCGTTGGCAATGTCGGTAGCCTCTCTTGTTTTCTCCAGCTGAGCTGTAAAAACAGGAACACTTACACCTACGAGAATTCCGATAATCATTAAAACGATAAGGAGTTCCGCTATTGTAAATCCGCCTCTGCTGTAAACTGTCTTCTTCATATTATTCCTCACGGTAACATCTAAAGCCACTACCAGAACATACAGGATGCATATATATGTTATTTCATTTCTATTTTCGCTCTGAAACACAATTTCTGTCAACTGATTATTTTATCAGGCGTTACGAATAAGTATCATAAACAACAATTTTACCTGTGTCCCCTGATCTGAGTCAGAATAAAACTTGCATCAATCAGTTCCGTAATCTCACCATCCGCGACTGTGTTGTCAAGCAGAACAGTAACCCAGTTGCGTTGATTCATATGATACCCCGGTCTGAAGCCATCCCTTCGAAGAAGTTCGTCAGCATATGCCGGATCGCACTTAACGACAATAATATCGATGTATGCGTCTTCTTCATCCATGCCAAGCCTGCCGCGTTTCACGTTCATTATGACCGCAAACCATTTACGGTTGCCGACATGTCTCATAACCGCATAGTCCGGAAAACTCTTCCACAGGTATTCCGGCTCCGTCAGATACTCTTTCTTTATGTAATCGAAAACATCATCTCTGGTCATGTTTCATCCTCACCTGCTTTAATAATATAATACTGCACGCGCCCTTTCCGTGCTGTAAATTTTGCTCTTACAGGTGTACAATTAAATGCTAAAATTAAGTAAATAGAGGAGTTATACCATGAGTTATTCAATTGAGACCGACAAGAAATGGCAGAAGAAGTGGAAAGACACCAACCTTTACAAATTCAACCCGGACGCCAAAGGCAAGAAACTTTATTGCCTTGAGATGTTCTCCTATCCATCGGGCGCAAACCTTCATCTGGGACATTGGTACAACTATTCACTTACTGATTCGTGGTCAAGAATGAAGCGTATGCAGGGCTTCAATGTATTTCATCCGATGGGTTTCGACGCATTCGGACTCCCGGCTGAGAATTACGCTATCAAAACCGGAATTCATCCCAAGGATTCAACTCTCAAGAATATAAAGACGATGGAAGGCCAGCTTCAGGCTATGGGGTCCACGGTCGACTGGGACTATGAATTTGCCACATGCTACCCTGAATACTACAAATGGAACCAGTGGTTCTTTATACAGCTCTACAACAGAGGTCTCGCGTACAGAAAGAACGCGCCTGTCAACTGGTGTCCTTCATGCAAGACTGTTCTCGCGAACGAGCAGGTAACGGACGGTTGCTGCGAACGCTGCGGAAACGAAGTCATTCACAAGAATATGACACAGTGGTTCTTAAAGATTACCGACTACGCACAGGAACTTCTCGACTGCCTGCCGAAGCTTGACTGGCCGGAGAAGACAAAGAAGCTTCAGACAAACTGGATTGGAAGATCGGAGGGTTCTCAGGTAGCGCTTTTCGTTGAGAAAAACGGTGAACAGCTTAAGAACGAAGATGGCACGCCCGTCAAGCTTGAAGTCTTTACAACAAGAGTTGACACATTTATGGGAATCACGTATGTCGTCGTGGCACCGGAGTCGGAGCTTTGCGACAAGCTGACGACAGACAGCCAGAGAAGCGCCGTTGACGAATACAAAAAAGCTACCATGAAGGTAACTGACATCGACAGAATGTCGACAACAAGAGAGAAAACCGGAGTCTTCACCGGAGCATATGCTGTTCATCCGCTCAACGGACGCAAGGTTCCTATCTGGGCCGCGGACTATGTAATAGCCGGCTACGGCACAGGCGTTGTAATGGCAGTTCCTTCGCACGATGACAGGGATTTCGCTTTTGCAAAGAAGTACGGACTCGACATAATCAGAGTTATCCAGTCAGAGAAGGGAAAAGATGATGAACTTCCCTACTGCGAGAAGAAGGGCTTTCTTGTAAATTCCGAAGAATTCGACGGCATGGAGATTCACGACGCGCAGAAGGCGATTGTCGGCAAGCTCGCAGCTATCGGCATGGGCGAGACAAAGGTAAATTACCGCCTTCGCGACTGGCTTATTTCGCGTCAGCGTTACTGGGGCACACCTATCCCTATGATTCACTGTGAGAAATGCGGCACTGTTCCGGTACCGGAATCAGAACTTCCAGTCCTTCTACCCTATGACGTTGAATTTACACCGGACGGCGAGAGTCCGCTTGCCAAGTGCGAGTCTTTCATAAACTGCACATGCCCTAAATGCGGCGGCAAAGCGAGACGCGATCCTGATACAATGGATACCTTCGTCGATTCCTCATGGTACCAGTTCAGATTCCCGGATTCAAAGAATGACAAGGCAATGTTCGACAGGAATGTCATTGATAGGATGTGCCCTGTAGACAAATACGTAGGCGGAGCCGAGCATGCCTGCATGCATCTGCTCTATGCCCGTTTCTTTACGAAGGCCATGCGCGACATGGGTCTTCTCGATTTCGATGAGCCTTTCACGAGTCTCGTTCATCAGGGAACAATTCTCGGCACGGACGGTCAGAAAATGAGCAAGTCCAAAGGCAACACCATTATGCCGGACGACTATGTTAACAAATACGGTTCCGATGTATTCAGGACCTACCTCGGCTTCGGTTTCGCGTATACTGACGGCGGTCCGTGGTCTGACACCGGACTTCAGGCTATCGTCAAATTCTTCCGCCGCAT
>ENA-UOYA01003260-UOYA01003260.1-activated-sludge-metagenome-genome-assembly--contig:-NODE-3260-length-14624-cov-18.036379_pt1 | contig 14624 bp, 14 predicted proteins | sample MGYA00238163_ERZ764804 | MGnify/ENA primary metagenome ERZ764804 (study PRJEB28919, sample SAMN05720223) | activated sludge metagenome | isolation source: Anaerobic digester | place: Hong Kong...
ATGCTTTTGATTGAAAACAGATGCCGCGTGCCGGATGGCAGTGGAAATCCTTTGCTCATTCTTATGGCAAAGATTGTAACGAACAGCCGGTTACACGCCCCATAAATACAAGAAAAGTTTACAGCACATCAAATACTGTTACTACTCTGCTGTAACCAATTCTGTTTTATAAAACCAACCTACGATTAACGCAGCCAACGTAAAATAAGTGGCTACTGCAACGGAACCAAAGGGAACAAAACTATTCAAGCCAAACCAATCGCCTTTTACCAAAACAAAAACAACAATACCAATAGAGGTGATCAACATGCCCATAAAACCATAGTGCTTTTTATCGAGCATAGCGGTGAATCCAAAAACAGCGAGCAGCAGCATAATGCCATTCAACAGCGCATCGGCTTTGGTGATTTCGCCAAACCGGAAAAACAAAAAACACACCAACAAAAATACGATATGGATGTGCATGAAACTGTAGCGGACAAACCATTTGCTGTAACCCGGATTGTACTTTTGCAAGTCGTTCATCGTTTGTATCGTAAACAATGGATATTGTTCGGAAACATCTGCGGGTCGCCAACCTGTGGGCATAAACCACAGCTTTACTTTATCGCTCCACTTTTGCGTATAAAAAGCATCTTTAGCCAAAGTATACCAGTGCTTAAAGTTAATAACTATAGGGTTCCACGATTGTGCCGGTCTGCGCATACCATAAACACAAGGCTCGGTAGACAGCTCGCTTTGATAGGTCCCAAACATTCGATCCCAGATAATAAAAATGGCACTGTAGTTTTTATCCATGTACATATCATTCATGGCGTGGTGTACCCGGTGCGCAGAAGGCGTTACAAAAATATATTCTAATACACCCAAACGACCAATGTAACGCGTGTGATACCAAAACTGGCTGAACAAATGAACAGGTCCTACAATACCTAACACTTGCGGAGGAATCCCCATCAAGGCCAAAGGGAAAATTGCTAAAGTGGTTAGGTTCGTTATCATGGTAATGCCTTGGCGCAATGCACAGGGTAAATTAAATTCTTCGCTGCTATGATGCACAACATGATGGCCCCAAAAAAAATTAACGCGGTGACTCAACCGGTGCATCCAATAGCCAATAAAATCGAGGGCAACAAAAGTAATGATATACGTCCAAACACTACTTGCGCTCAACTGTATTATGTGCAAATGCGATTCCATCCATGCATACGAAAAGATAACAATGGTAAGCCCAAGTGTTGCCTTTAAGATATTGGTAAAGCCACAGGCTACACTGGCTACAGCATCTATGAGCGGTTGTTGTTCGTTATGTTTCCATCGACCCCAAAACATTTCAAACATGATAAGCACAAAGAAGCCGGGCATGGCAATCAACAATACATTTCCGAATTGATTCATAAAAAATATTTAGTAACTACTTTTGTTTTGCTGTTGCTAAAATAGATGGATGATTGGATTTGTTGTTTGATAAATATCAAATAATGAGTGGCCTCGTATTTATTGATAAAAGTCAAAAAGCTAATGTGACAAGCTTATTTATTACCTCTTATTCGGCTAAGGGTTTCTTGCGTAATCCCTAAATATGAAGCGATGTATTTAAGGGGTACACGTTCAATTATTTTGGGGTGTAGTTCGCACATTTTATCGTACTTATCTTTAGCCAGTGGTTGATGTAAATACTCCATTCGATATTTACCCTCGGCAAACCACTTTGCCAAGGCCGAAATCAAGACACTATTATATTTTGGAAACTTGTTGATAAAAGCGGTGTAACGTTCAAGGTCTGTCCAAACAATAACAGATGGCTCTAGCGTAACGGTGGTAACCGAACTGGGCAATTGATTGAAAAAACTTTCTACTGCAATTAAAGGTTGACCTTCAAAGATAAATCCCACCACTTTATCGTTGCCTTGTGTGTCGGTAAAATAGGTACGTACAGCCCCTTTCACCAACAACCCAATGCTAGAAGAAACTTGACCTTGCTTCAAGATAACTTCATTGGCATTTAACGTTGTGGTTTCTATAATCGATTGTATAGCTTCCAATTCCTCATCAGTTACTTGCACAAACTCTTGAAGCCATTGCTGAACAGTTAGCATATTTTCGCTTTGCAACGAAGATAGGCTTAATTCCATAAAACACGGAAAAGCCGGGGTTGGGCAAAAATAGACAGATAGTCCATTAGCTTTCATTTAGTGGCATTGCAGTAGGATTCGATTTTCAAAATCATCTTTATCATTAGCAATAACAAAATCGATCTACCTTAAATCGAAAAATTTTAAATGCAAGCACTATGCTGCGTTCGGGATTGCAGTGGAAATCCTTTTGCGCGAAGCGAGCAAAAGATTGGAACGGAAAGCCCGTTAAAACGCCCAAAACACTTTTCCGGAACAAACGGTGTTAGGTATTTTAGACATAGCTAACAAAAACATCATGTTATCAACGGCCTAAAAAAGTACAAAATCACTTTTTTATTTAGGTTTGTGCAATGAATTGGGTACTTGAACTTTATTTAGGTATATGCGGGGCGCTTCTTCTCTACTACCTTGTTTTTTTCCGAAAACTCCTTTTTTTCAAACCTAAACAGTACGCACCGGAAAAATTGCCGCCTGTTTCGGTAGTGATTTGTGCAAAAAACGAAGCGGAGAACTTAGAGAAAAACTTGAAAGTGGTGCTGATTCAGAACTACCCGAAGTTTGAAGTGATTGTGGTGAACGACCAATCTACAGACGCAACGGCCAAGGTCGTAGAAAAATACATCGAACGCAATCCGAATCTGCGCCTGATTAACATCAAAAAAGATATCGAAAAACCGATGTTGGGCAAAAAATTCCCGCTTAAAGTGGGAATCGAAGCGGCTATTTACGAAACGATTGCAGTTACCGATGCCGATTGTAAACCTTCGAACACCTTGTGGTTACAACATTTAATTGCCGATTTCTTACACGAAACGAAGTTTGTATTGGGTTACGCTCCGTTTACTAAAGCATCGGGGTTTATCAATAAATTAATTCGTTTCGATAATGTGATGACGGCTATGCAATATTTTTCGTACGCGCTGATGGGTATGCCGTATATGGGTGTTGGACGAAATATGGCCTTTAAAAAATCGGTGTTTCAGGAGTGGAATGGCTTTGAGAAATATAAACATGTGATTTCGGGCGATGATGACTTGTTTGTGAACGCTAATGCCAAAACCAGTTCTACAGAAATTGCGTTGAACAAAGATTCGTTTATCTATTCGCAACCTAAAGCCACTTATGCCGAGTGGATGACGCAAAAAAGCCGTCACGCTAAAACCAGTTACCATTATAAATTGCACCATCGGTTACTGCTCTTTTTGTTCGCACTCCTCAACTTTGCGGTCTATTTAACGCCCTTGTTGTTTGTTTTTTACCCTGAACAGTACATATTTGGATTAATTGCCATATTTGGCACAGTATTAGTTAAGTTCGTTTTCCATGCACGAATCAGTGGAAAACTAAACAATCATGATCTCATTCCGTATCTACCGATACTTGACTTTATTTTTGTGATAAATCTTCCATTATTATTTTTCAAATCATTAACTTCACCGAATAAGGAATGGAAATAAAGAAACCAAAATCGAACACGGACTTCGAGTTGATTCGCAAAGCGAAGGAGGGCGATCAGGTGTCGTTTTCAAAATTGATGGAACAATACCGCCAGTCGGTTTATTTCATGATTCTGAAAATGATACACAACCGTGACGATGCGGACGATATTTTAATGATTACCTTTTCGAAGGCGTTCAATAACATTCAAGCGTATAGCGAAGATTTTGCTTTTAGTACCTGGCTATTTAAAATTGCATCGAATAACTGTATAGACTTTATTCGAAAGAAGAAATTACAAATTACTTCGTTAGATGGGGCTCCGCGCGATGAAGACGAAAACTCGACTCCATTGCATTTACCGGATAAAAGTGAAGACCCGGAAGAGTCTATTATCAAAGAACAGAAAGCTTTGAAACTCCGCGCCATTGTAGAGAAGTTAAATCCGAAATACCGTCAATTAATTGAACTGCGCTACTTTGAAGAGTTATCGTATGACGAGATTGCGGAAAAGACAGACCTTCCTATCGGTACTGTAAAAGCACAACTTTTCCGCGCTAAGGATTTACTCTATCAATTGTACAACCCGTCAAAAGACAAATATTAACCATGCGCTGCGCTATGGTAGTTGCGGTTGACGAACATTTTGCCATTGGCAAGAATGGGAATTTACTGTGGAGTTTACCGAACGACATGAAACGCTTTAAGGAAATTACCTACGGACATCATGTGTTGATGGGCCGAAAAACATACGAATCGATTCCGGCAAGATTTCGTCCGCTGCCCGGCAGAGCTAATATTGTGGTGTCCAGAACCCAACAGTTTGAAGGTTGCAAATCGGTTGCTACTATAGATGAGGCCGTTTCTTTTGCAGCAGATTGTAACGAGCGTGAATTGATGATTATTGGAGGAAGCGAGATCTACAAACAACTTTTCGAACGTACCGATACAATCTATTTAACTATCGTTCATCACACCTTTGATGCGGATGCATTTTTCCCAACTATAGATTGGAGCGAATGGGACATCAGTAATGAGCAGCGTTTCGAGAAAGATGAAAAGCATGCTTATGCCTATTCTTTCCTCGACTTGACCCGTAAAAACACTACGGCAAAATATACTTTAGCGAAATAAAACCATATGCTCCTTTCATAGGCGAGTAGGTATAAGAAGAATCGAAGCGATGACCGTTAGGATTTGTGGTAGTGTTATCTGCGGTGTAGTTAAACGGATCATTCGGACGCAGAAAAATATTCTTGGGCACGAAATTAAGTATATTGTTTGCACCAACACTTACGCTTATGCCCATTTTAAAGCGCTTTTCCAGCAATACATTCATGATACAAAACCAAGGAGAGACACTCGCGCGTGTATCGTTTTCTTGCACATTTAAATGCATAGGCGAATTCACAACACCATTCACACTAACCAATACACCTTTGGCTTCATTATCGTAACCCAATTCGAAGTTGGCGTTTAATGCAGGTGCATTAATCTGTTGTTCAAAACTTGTTTCTTGGGCTGTCTTACGCAGAAGATACGATTGCTGAAAGGTAGCAGCTACACGTAAATACAACGGTATTGAAAATCGAGCTTCTAAGCTAGTTTGCAAGCCGAAATAAAGTACGTGTGTACTATCATTAGAGAATAAAACCGTTTCATTATCTTCTTCTAATTCTGCTTCAATTTTATTGACTATTGCATTAAAAAAAGTGCGTGCCTCAAAACGAATCCGTTGCTCATTTACAGGTTTCTTCCACTCATAATGCAAATGAATACCATACGCTAATTCGTTTTTTAAGTCATCGGCAAATTCCATTTTTTTGCCTTGAGTATAACCAATACGATCATCGGCAAATAAATTCGGAGAACGAAATCCAGAACCCAAGCCTAATCGAACCGATGACACTTTATTCTCCGACATCCATTTGTAATCGAAACGCGGACAAATAGCATAACCTTTGTTAGCGGTATTGTACTCTACACGAATGCCTGCAAGAATTTCATTTTGGGCATTCACATGAATCATATCTTGTAAAAAAAGTGCAGGAGAATGACTGATAAAAGCTTTATCCTTATTGGCTCCAGCAATAGTATCGTATGTGCCGGGTTGATTATCGTTGAAGCGGTAGAAACGATAAGCGGCCCCTAACATCAAATCGCTAATGCGAGCAATATTCTTGTCGTATACCAATTGAATTTGCGCATTTTGTTCGTTACTCACAAAGGATTTTATGCCATAAAAAGAATTCAAGTCTTGCGCAGTAAAGGATGTGATGAGCGATACATTTTCGTTAGCAAATGGGAGTGCAAAATTGCCAACAGCTTCATATCGATTCATTCGTATACTTTCCCCATAAATATAGTCGGAGCCTCTGTACTTTGCACTAAAATCGGACTCGCCTCCATCTCTTCGATCGTTAGCATATCGAAACCACACATTGGAAGGTTTTTGAAAACGATTGCGCATGGTCCATTTACTAAAAAAAGCAAATCGGTTTTGTAATGGAATATCCAAATACTTGTCGTTATTGAGATCCCAAGCATGAGGCTGGTTAAAATTACTGAACGCAAACAAACCTTGAAGTTTACCTGTATTCACTTTGAAACTAACTTCAGCCATACTTTCCAGGTATGAATTCAATGAGCCTTCTACTGATAATCGATTCGCTTTTTCTACATTTTTAGTAATAACATTGATTACACCGGATACAGCGTCAGAGCCGTAAACAGTGGAAGATGGACCTTGCATTACTTCAATACGGTCAATTAAGCTGAGCGGAATTCCACTCATGGCATAAACTGTTGCATTCCCCCCGGAAATGGGCACTCCATCCAATAAAACTAAAGTATACACGCCTTCTTGTCCATTCACTTCAATATCCCCTGCGCCATCTAAACTCCCATCAATATTCGATTGTATGCCACTAATCATGCGCATCGCATCTTGCAAATTCGATATGTTTTGGCGTTGGAAGTATGCGGCATCATAAATTTGAATAGGGATGGCGAGCTCATCTTTTCGCATTTCCTTCATAGAACCTGTAACAACAACCTCTTTGGAAAAAGCAGAATCTATTTTGTGTCCACTTGGCAAGTGAATCCGGATCGCAAAGATATCTGCGAAAAAAAAGAATGAAAATGCAAGTAGCGTTCCTTTCAACTTATTTTATTATTGGAACGATGAAAATACATTTTTTTTAAAAGCGTTTCAGTTTTGTGGCCGGCCATTGAATGAAATCACGAATTACGGCATTTACCACTGCCGGTTTTTCTTTAATACAGTAGTGCGTTGCTCCGGAAATAACACTTAAAAAACCATTGGGTACATTTTCGTACATAAACTCGGTGTGCGAAATTTTAATGAGATCGTGATCGCCAACCATGAACAACACCGGACATTTAATGGCATCCAAATCATCGGCACTTAAATTCGGCTCGGTAAGGAGCAATGTTTGCATACGCTTTGCAAAGGCATTCAACAACTTCGGATTCGGATTTTCTTTGAATTTCATTTGCAGGTAGAAGGCCATTTTATCGATATCCCAAGCCTTTACCTTTTGAATAATTTCAGGATATACGGCTGTAGAATCAGGTCTGCAATTCGACCCGATTGCAATTACTTTTCGCACGCGTAATGGGTATTTCATCGCAATTTTCATGGCAATAATCCCTCCATCGCCATAGCCAATTACATTGGCACTGTCGATTTGTGTTTTGTTCATTACCGCTATAATATCTTCGGCAAACATATCATAACTCAACGGTACATCGGTGAAGCTGGATTCGCCATGTCCGCGGGTATCCACAGCTATTACACGATATTTTTTAGCTAACTCGGGAATCTGATTTTTCCATTCTTTCCAATATTCCATAGCTCCGTGCAATAACACAATGGGCTCGCCTTTTCCCCATACTTTGTAATGAATTTTGACATCGCCAACTCGTATATAATTGCTTTTGGCGGTATCGAGCATTACCGCTTGGGCGAACGATTGTTGAGCAAAAGTGAATAGCAAAAGGGATATAAGTAGGCGCATAGTTAAGTTTGAGGGAATAGTGCCTAATTTACATGATTCGTGTAAAAAAAGAAAAGAAACAAAACAAACAGCCGATAGTTTGCATTGAAACGCAAATGCAACAGTTATCGGATATGAAATATTGGAATTCCTTATTACATTGGAAAGAGAATTTATTCATGCCACCGGAAATCAGTCTTATTATCTGTTTTAGAAACGAAGCCGCTAAACTTCCCGCGTTACTTCAGGCATTGCTTTGCCAAACCTTTACATCGTTTGAGCTGATTTTAGTGGACGATTTTAGCGAAGACGGAAGCGCAGAAACGGCAGCATCCATCCTCCAAAACAGCAATATTTCTAATACATTCATCAAACTGAAACAACATCTGGGAGAGGATTTCAGAAACACATCCAACAAGAAAAGAGGCATTGCTTTAGCGCTTTCCAAGTGTCGTTCCAATACTGTTTTACTAACAGATGCCGATTGCACGATGGAGTCGCAATGGATAGAAAGTATGCTTACTGAATATAGAAAACAACAATTGGCACTGGCATTTGGCCCTGTTTGTTTTTCGAAAGGCGACACCCTTTTTACTCGTTTTCAGGAGATTGATTTAGTGGCTATGATGGCCTGCACAAAATGGACCATACAACATAAAATACCGATGTTGGGAAATGCCGCCAACATGCTATTCGACAAATCAATATTCTTAGCGTTGAATGGCTATGCCAACAATATTCACCTTCCTTCGGGCGATGATATTTTTTTATTGCAGCAATTTATGGCAGCCGGCAAACCGGTTGGGTTTATAGCATCAGCAGATAGTATTGTTGTAACGCATCCGGAAAGAACACTTTTAGGTTTTATTCAACAACGTATTCGTTGGGCAGGTAAAAGTTCCAGCTACAAAAACAACACCGTAAAAGTAGCACTATTGGGCATCTATCTCCTTAATTTGTATGTACTGCTCTTATTCCCTTTAACGCTATTGTTTATAGTTCCGGTTTGGCTACTGCTAACAACTTTTATGCTTAAAACAATAGTTGATTCATTCATCATTTACCCTTCACTTGCCTTTTTTAAACGAAAAAAACTGATTTGGGGCATGCCTATTTTTGAATGTATGCATATTTTATATGTTGTTTCCATTGGTTTTTTATCTTTAAAGAAATCCTACATTTGGAAAGGAAGACAGATAAAACAATAAGATGAGTAGCTCAGATTCATTAAATCAAAAAACTTGGAAGCGTTTCAAACGCAACGGCTCTGCCATGGTTGGTTTGGTGATTATCTTATTGTGTTTGTTACTTGCAGTGTTTGCCTACCAAATTGCACCGGATGGAACTCCGGATGCCAATGAACAAGTGCTGGAACTCGAAACACATCCACCCGGTTTCAAAACAGATTTTGTGAAGGTAAAACGGCAAAATTCAGCACAAGAAAAACTAGGCTTTTTAAACCATTTCTTTTTTGGCACTCCCGTTAACTATTCTTTAGTACCGGTATCAAAAGCTACAGAAAAAGGCGATTCCGTTCAATGTACACTTTACAAAGGACTTCATTTTCAGGGCGAAGAGAAGACATTTGCCAAAGCAGATTTAGACAGTGAAAACGGTCTTGTGATTTCTAAGAAATATATACTAGGCACGGATCGCTTCGGAAGAGATATCCTAAGTCGATTAATTATTGGCGTTCGTGTTTCCCTTTTTGTTGGATTAATTGCGGTGCTTATTTCCCTTATTATTGGGGTGTTCTTAGGCGCATTGGCCGGCTATTTCAGGGGATGGGTAGATGAAGGCATTATGTGGCTAATCAATGTATTCTGGGCAATCCCAACACTACTTTTAGCCATGGGATTATATGTTGGTGTAGGCGGATTAATAGAATCGAAACTCTTACTCATCTTTATTGCAGTAGGGTTAACCATGTGGGTAGATGTGGCGCGTTTGGTGCGTGGTCAATTCATTTTGTTGCGCGAAATGGAATTTGTGACGGCCTCTTCTAGCTTGGGATACAGCCACATGCGCACCATTTTCATTCACATTTTGCCGAATGCAATGGGCCCCATTATCGTTGTTGCATGCTCGAACTTTGCCAATGCCATTCTGGTGGAATCGGGGCTTAGCTTTATTGGACTAGGTATTCAACCTCCTGCCCCATCGTGGGGGGGAATGTTGAATGAATATCGCGATTTTATCGATTCATCAAAAGCCTTTTTAGCGTTAGCCCCGGGATTAGCCATTATGCTGTTGGTGTTGGCGTTTAATTTGGTAGGAAACGGACTTCGAGATGCATTAGATGTTAAAGGAAAAACTTCATAAGATTGGATTATATGCCGTTTGATAAGATTGAATACTATAAAGATCGATTAAGTGTAATCGAACCGCTGTTTTCATTAAAACAACTTCAGTTCAACCAATTGCTGGAAATCACACAGGCAGTGAATTACAACTTACCGATTAGTGCATTGGTACGAATTCTCGAAGGAATCATCTTAGCACAATTCGAAATCAAACGGAATGCACTAATCATCAAAAAAAACAGTTCCGAGTGGGAATGCATTTCTTACCATGGCGAAAACGAATCGTTTCTCAAAGAAAACTTTAAAGAATACGTTCAACGTTATAAAGACATACAATACATTACGGCATTGAACTCCTATGATGAACCGGAATTCGAGTTTGTGATTCCAATTACACTAAAAGGAGAATCAATTGCTTACATGTTGGTGGGCGATATCCCCGAAGACAAACTCAACACCAAAGAGGAAAAAATAAAATTCATTCAAATTATTTCTAACATCATTTGCGTTGCTAACGAAAACAAGCGGTTAACGGATTTAGAAGTAAACCAGAAATTAATTCAAAAGGATTTGGAATTAGCTTCGGAAATTCAACGTTTGTTGATTCCAAGGAAATTCCCCAAAAATGAAACCTTTGATATTGCTGCGTTCTACAAGCCATTCCGCGGTATTGGTGGAGACTATTACGATTTTATTCCGGTAAGTTTTTACGAGTATATTTTCTGCATGTGCGATATTTCGGGAAAAGGAATTGCTGCTGCCATGCTCATGGCAAACTTTCAAGCCAACCTCCGCATTATTGTAAAGCAAAATTTGTCGCTTAAAGAAATAGTAGCCACCCTCAATAAAAGTGTATTAGATCTTACAAAAGGGGAATCGTTTATCACTGTATTCATTGGTTTGATTAATACCAAAACAATGGAATTGGAATATATCAATGCCGGTCACAATCCATCGTACGCTATGATCGACAAAAAAATTGTGCCTTTAAAAACCGGCTGTACCATTTTAGGGGCTTTCGATAAACTACCATTTATTCATTCCGAAAAAATTGCACTAACGCCTTCTTCGCTCATAGTAAGCTACACCGATGGTATTACTGAATCGTCAAACGCTGAAGAAGAATATTATGGAGAAGAACGGCTTGTGCCATTCATCGAAAAAAATCATGAAGAACCTCCTTCTCTTTTCAATCTAAAATTGATTGACGAAATTGTCAATTTCTCTAAAAAAGATGTGTTTGACGATGACTTATCCTTACTTACTATCCGCATCCTCTGATGCTTGAACTATGCCTTGTTTGGGGAAATGGATAAGGTTAATATTTAGGGCTACTAGCAAACCAATAATCATAAAATAGATAGTACCTACTTTATCACTTTCTAGCATATCGCTTAAAAGTAAATTGACATAAATAGCCACCATACTTTGCAGTAGAATGAGTATAGTTCTCTTTTCGCGATCTTTTGTTTCTTGATAACGTTTGTTCCCATCTAGGAAAATATACATAGTCAATAGAACAAAAATAGCAAGCCCAATAGCGCCTTGTTCTACCAAAATCAAAAGAAAATAATTGTGGACTGTACTTCGCTCTTCGTTATCGGAGATATATGTTTCAAATTCTGCAACAGCATACTTTTTATAATACTCGTAAAAATTACCATTCCCAACACCCATCCACGGACGGTCTTCAAACATTCGTTTTGCCGCTACCCAACGATACACCCGTTCCATACTCGACACATCTTCACCGGCAAAAGTGGACGTTAAGTGCGAGCTAAAATCATCGTGATAAATAGTGCGTTTGAAATCCGGAGCAAACTTTAAATAATGATTGTCTTTCACCAGATTTGCCACTACCATAGCGGCTACAACTAAAACCGCAATGAGTGTAGGCTTCATTAAATCCCACTTCATCACAAAATAAAATGGAATCATGGCCAAGAGTGCCAGCATACATGTTCTCGTATAAGAGAAATAAATGGCTACAACATACAATAGCTTCGAAAACTGAATAAGCTTGTATTTCAATGAGGTTCTCGGATACCACTTATCGGCCAACCACAACCATGGGAAAAAGATGGATACCATGGCTGCATAATTCACGTGATTTCTGAAATATGGACCAACAGAGCGATTGATGTCTTCAAAATAAAAGTGATAAAAGTATCCGTGCCGGAATAATGTTACCACAATGGCAAGTGTAAGCGGAATGTATAAACACCAAAAAATCTTTCGAATATCGGCTTCGGAACGAATAATAAATAATACTAGTATAGAGAAAGGTGTTACATACCAAAGTTTAGATAGAAACACTTTAAAGGAGTGTACAAAATTTTCACCTTGAATGGCACAAAGTAAAATCCAAAATAAGTGAAGTAATAACAACAAAAACAATTTCTGTTTCAGCGCATGAAATGGGAATTGGTTATGCCGAGTTATTAACAACAAGAAGGTTACACCCATCATACCAATCATCAAAGGCTCGGTGGGTAAATCCGTGGCGAGACTATCAGAAAAATAATACTCTACAGAAATGGGCAACATGGCCACCAACAGGAAGAATAAACTTTTGTAATTTGCAAAAGCCCAAACAAAAACCAAAAGGGCAAGTGGAGCAAAACCAACGATTGGGGTATCAAATTTCACCCCAATAGCAAAAAGCAAAACGGTACATGCTACAAAACCATATAGCAGGTATAGCGAGCGCTTTTCAATGTCGGTTGAAACTATCAAATTTTAGTGCGGATATCTTTTATTTCCTCTAGTGTTAACACCCCAAAAACTGAAGCTGCCAAGGCCAATAAACCGGCAATCAATACAATAATGGAACGTTTAGGTTTTTCCTTTCTATCGGCTACTGAAGGCTTTTCAATAACAGAAAGTGATAATGAATTGGCATCTAAAGAAGATTTAATCTGCTGACGGATATCCATGTTATTGTTCAACTGTTCTACTGCATCCTTCTGTTTACTGGCAAGCACTTTATAGTTTTGTACGGCATTATAATCCTCGCCTTCTATCATTTCAGAACCACCAACGCTTCGGGCAACAATATGATATTCTTTAGCCAATTTCGCCAACGAATCGGCATTCTTTTGAACAAGCATAGTTTGCACATAATTGAGATTATCGAACAATTCAATTTGCTTCACCTTGTTCATATTCACTGTATTCCGATTAATTTCATCAGTAATTGAAATGGCATCATCAATCATTTGTTTTGCCAATTGTGGATCGGTATCCAAAATGGAAAGTTCAATAGCTCCTTGTTCTGTTTTTACAACCTTATAATTGGATTCAAATTCTTTTTGAACTTTAGTTCTCCAATATTTTTTTGTTGTATCAATCTTATAATGCTTCACTAAATCATATTTCTTAATCAGCATTTGGGCTAATTCTGCAGAATTTGCTGTAGTTAGCACACGGCTTACATCGTCTTTATCGCCAAAATAAGGAATATCGACTCCTCCATTCATATTGAACATGGTGCTTCTATCGGTATAAGCCATATTCACCGGATACAGACGTGCATAAGAAAGGTAATAGTCATCTAAAAAGAACCACGAAAATAGTGCTGTAAACACCATAGCGGCAAAGGAAATAATCAGAATATGATTTCTCCATTTCTTAAGAATTCGAAGGATGTGAATGAGATTATATTCCTGAGAAGGCATGTTCTATTTTTAAGCAGGTTAAGAATACAAGGATAGGAAAAAAGAGGCACTTGATGAAGCAGACAGATTGCTTTACAAGATAAACCAATAAATAAGCGCCCACACCGAAAAAAATGAAAGTCCAAGCACAACATTATTGGTTTGTGCTTTAATATCTTTTTTCACTAAACTGTGATAAAGTACCCAAACAATAAACAATAAAAGGAATACAACAGGCATGATTAATCTAAGCATATACAATGGTGTTAGTCAATGAAAACAATATTAACGTTAAGTTTATGGTAAAGGTATATCTTTTATTAAAAAAAATATGCCACAGGTTTCCCTATGGCACATTATAATAACTTATAAACGGAATTATTTAGTTGGAGTAGGTGTGGTTGATGCAGGTGTGGTTGACGCTGGCGTTTGTGTTGGCTGAACCGGAGCATTAAAACCTCCTGTTTCATTCAAACGCTTTTCAACTTCTGATTTTTCTACAGCCACTTTACTTGTAGCAGCTCCTTTATCACGTTTAATGAAGAATGCAGTGCTTAAACAAAATACAAGCATTAATGCTGCTAACGTCCAAGTTGCTTTTTCTACAACATCTGAAGAACGAGATGCACCAAACAATTGTTGACTTGCTCCGCTGAACGATGCACTTACTCCTCCCCCTTTCGGATTCTGAATTAACACAACTGCAGCTAATAAAATACAAACGATAATAATAAGAACCGTGATTAAAATATACATGACTACTTCTTTAATTTTTGAATTTGAGTGGCGAAATAACTGCTTTTTTCTGGATTTATCAAAATTAGCTTCTTATATATCTCTGTTGCCTGTTCAAAAAGCCCCTGTTGTATATATAATTTGGCTAAAGTTTCGGTCACCATTTCGCCCTTTCGCTTAGCTAATTGCTTACGTTTTTTCTCTTTTTGTGCGTCCAAAAAGCTTTCTAATCCCTTGGAATAGTGCGTTTCTTCTTCCAGCTTTTGAGCAAACTGATAGGTTTGAGCATTACTCATAATTAATTTGTCGAGCTCATCATCCGGTTCCGATGGAGCA
>ENA-UOYA01003263-UOYA01003263.1-activated-sludge-metagenome-genome-assembly--contig:-NODE-3263-length-14621-cov-4.243787_pt1 | contig 14621 bp, 14 predicted proteins | sample MGYA00238163_ERZ764804 | MGnify/ENA primary metagenome ERZ764804 (study PRJEB28919, sample SAMN05720223) | activated sludge metagenome | isolation source: Anaerobic digester | place: Hong Kong...
CAAATCCGAGGTGTCCAGGAGGTCCCGCATCATGTTCAAAATGGACTCGGGATAGGTGCGGTAATCGCGAGCCAACTCGAGGTAATCCCCGGGATCAGTCAATTGACCGAAAGCCACTCCTTTGCCGCACCCGGTGGTTAGATAACGCTTGATTTCAACCCCGTCCTCGTTTCTTTGACCGGGTCGGGTATCGACTCTGATCTCTCCGCTGGCCTTATCCAGTTCGATTGTCTTTATATCCTCCCAGCGGTCGATAAACCCTTCGCTCGCCAGATACCCTACCGTCAGGTCATGCAGGTGGGCGGGAGTGCAGAGCAGAGTGACCAGATTGCTTCCGTTCAGATAGACGGTGAGGGCCTGCTCACTCACCACTAGATCTTCCATTTCCAAACAGCCTGAATTTCTCACATAGCGGGTAATTCTTTGCCTGCAGACTACATCTTTCAAGGGGCCCGTTCTCCTCACATTTTCTTAGAATTATATCCCGGCTCCGAAGATTTGACCAAATATCAATCGTCTGCCCTGGCGGTTTAATATGTCCACAAAAAAAGGCGGCTAACGCCGCCCCTGGCAACCGACTAGGATTTGGTCTCAGCCATCAGCGCAAAGGAGAAAATAAGTACCATTACTAACGAGGCTAACACCGTAGTAACCATCAGCTTGGGATTAGTCAGGACAACCTCGGCTCCCAGACCTTTTTTGGCGGAACTGAAAAGGTAATTCATGAATCCAACGCCCAAAGCGGTCAGAATATACGCGACTAACTTCACTTTACCGGGAAGGGCGAACTTCCTGGCAAAAGTGCAGAACTGCCAAAACGCCCATATGCCAATCAGCACCAAAGCCAGTTGAACCAACGAATTATCTAATAGGGCTTCCACTGTTTCACCTCCCTTTGATAACCCTTATCAAATACGTTTGCACGTCCACTCAATTCTTATCTACTATTCTCCCCCAAACGGCTTTTTCCTGCAAACCTTAAAGCGAAATTATTCATCCGGGGTCGCAAACCTTGAATTTTATTCCCCGCCGCACCTATACTATCATAACACAAGCCGGAAAACCATTTATCAATATTAAAATGGATATATCTCCAAGGCCTTGGAAACGCTACAATCAAACTGGATTTTGATTCCTCTATGCAGATTGAGAGTAAAATCGTATAATATTATGGCGAGTAAATCGGATAGTCGCGGGTCGTATTGGACCTGAGGAAAGTCGGAGCTCCGCAGGGCAGGGTGCTGGGTAACGCCCAGTGAGGGTAACCTCAAGGATAGTGCCACAGAAACAAACCGCCCGGCACTCAGTGGGGTACAAGCTTGTACATCAAGGCAACCGTGTTTGATCGTAATCAGTAATGACGGTTGGGCTGAAAAGCTTGCAGCCCGCTGAGTGCCGGGTAAGGATGGAACGGTGAGGTAAGAGCTCACCAGCGGCCAGGCGACTGGTCGGCTAGGTAAACCCCACCTGGAGCAAGACCAAATAGAGGAGCGTTGGAGTTGCCCGCTCCGCTCCCGGGTTAGGTCGCTAGAGGTGTCAGGCAACTGGCATCCCAGATAGATGACTATCTTTAACAGAACTCCGCTTACAGATTTGCTCGCCTGATTGAAACAAAAGCCAGTCGACAAGGACTGGCTTTTTATCTTTTCTCGGCTCGAAAAAGAGGAACAGCAAGCGCTTGCTGTTCCTCTGTGACTGCTATATATCCGGAATTTCTTGATTTGTTACTTCTTCTTGGCTTTGGCGGGTTTCTTCTTCTCCTGCACCTTGATTGCTACCGCTTCTTTTAAAGATTTGCCCGGTTTAAACGCTGGTACCTTGGTGGCGGGAACCTTAATCTCTTTTCCTGTGGCTGGGCTGATGACGTTTCTGGCTTTACGTTCTCTGACTTCAAAAGTACCAAACCCGATGATTTGGACTTTTTCGCCCTGAGCCAAGGATGACTGAATCGAATCCAGCACCGCATCCAGAACCTTAGCTGCGTCCTTTTGGGTTACACCTGTTTTTTCCGCCAAAGATTTAACCAGTCCCGTTTTGTTCACCACGCGACCTCCCTTATTCGGATTTTTCCATCATTAGACTTCCGCAAGAATGTAGGAATTCCTTCTTTTTTCTAAGATTTTTTTAATAAGATAACCATGTTTTTTGGAAACCATGCTTTTATGCTAAAATTTTACCCATTTTTTCAGGGTTTCTTGCTAATCGCGGCCTGACTTCCCCGATTTTAAACCAAAATTAATGTCATCCGCCCTTGCCCGCAAGGCCTAAAATTCCTCCTCATCGTCTCTATGACGCCTACTTCCCCTGAGACCCAGCGTAATGGCGCTGATAAACAGCAGAAAGGAGCTTAAAAGCGTGAGCAAAACGGTTTTGGTGGTCACTACCATCTCATGTCCCCCCGATCATATTATCTCAAACCCTGCGCCAAACCGGCCGGGCGCGGAAGCCGCGAATTCCTATGTCCCATGATTCGACCAGCCTGATTCTTTCAAGATATGAGGCCATAAGTTCCACCGCCGCCAGTTCCATCTCGTCATGGCCGGCATCGATAAGGGTCAGGCCGCATTCCATCGCATCCCGGGCCTCGTGGTACTTAACATCACCGGTTATCAGCACCTCACAGCCCGCGAACCGGGCGGACGCGATCAGGGAAGCCCCCGACCCCGAAGCCAGGCCTACCCGGCGGATTTTTCCCCGCGGGCTCCCGGCAACCGCCAGCGCCTCTACGTCCCAAGCCTCCTTTATCCGGTCCGCGAGCTCCTCCAGCGACATGGCCAAGGGCAGTTCCCCCACCCTTCCCAGACCGTAATGAGGCCCGGAATTGGCCAGCGGGATTAAATCGTAGGCCACCTCCTCATAGGGATGGGCCTCAAGCATGGAGTTCACCACCCGGTCGGTCAGTTCCTCCGGCACGATGACTTCCAGCCGAAACTCGGCCACCTCCTCCAGTTCGCCCGCCTTCCCCAAAAAGGGATTACTGCCCTCCAAGGGCCTGAAGGTACCGACTCCGGGCGTGCGGAAGCTGCAGTCCCGGTAATTTCCTATGCATCCGGCTCCGGCGTCATTTACCGCCACCCGCACCGTCTCCAGGTGGGATTCGGGGACGAACACCGCCAGCTTGAGATAGCGGTCCGACCTGGTCACGCCCAGGGGTTCAATCTTGGTTAATCCCAGTTTGACGGCCAGAAACTGGTTCAGGCCTTCCGGGGCCGAATCGAGATTGGTATGAGCCGAATAGACGGTCATATCATGTTTAATCAGGTTTTTGACCAGTGCCCCCGGCGGGGTTGCGAAATCGATCCGCTTTAAACCTTTAAAAAATAGAGGATGATGGCTGATGATCAGGTTGGCCCCGGATTCCAACGCCGCCTGGACCGCGTGTCCGTCGCTATCCAAGGTCACAACGACCCCGCTCACCACCTGATCGCAGGAACCGATCTGCAGGCCGCAGTTATCCCACGATTCGGCCAGGGACAGCGGGGCCAGCTCCTCCAACTTGTCGAAAACCATTTTTGCGGTCGGCTTCAACTCAATACCTCCTCCAATTCCTTTATCCTTTGACCGATGGTTTCTTGCCGCCTGCGGGAACGGTCGCTGCCTGCCGGCGGAATCCCATCCCATATCCTGGCGAGCTTGTGGAGCTGAAAAGCAAAATACTCCCTCACCGCCGGGTCTCGTTTCTTCTTTATGAGCACCGGACCCCATCTCAGTTCGGCCTCGGATAACATGTATGGTTCTGCCGGTTCAGGGGCAATACTGAGGTTCACATAAAAATCACCGTCCCGAACGACACTCTCGTTTTCAATCCGCCAGCCCTGTGAAGCCGCCAGCCGCCGCAGCTCAAACCGGGCATTGTTCGGCTGCAAGACCAGTCGGGCGAAGCTCTTGGTTTTGGCCGTCGACCTCTGCAGGATATCTATAATGTTGTTGCCTCCCATCCCAGCAATAACTACGGTCCGCACTTCCCCCGGAGCCAGGACCTCCAGGCCGTCCCCCTGGCGGACTTCAATCAGGGAACTGAGATTGTTCCTGTTTACGGCTTCCAGGGTCCGGCTGAAAGGCCCGTCCCGCAACTCGCTGCAGATGGCCCGGGGACATAGCCCCTGACTCACCAGATAACAGGGCAAGAGGGCATGATCGGACCCGATGTCGGCCACAGGTTCGCCGGGAATGACCATCTCAGCCAGGCTTAATAACCGCAAGGGGATTTTTGGCATCTAAATCTCCATTAAATCAAAGGTTTATTTCAAGCGACTCGCCTCAAAAGCTCGTGGATCACTCTTTCCCCATCCGGGGATTGATCTATGTACTATAATACCAATTCAGGTTATTAAGGGTAGTAATGATATTGCAGCATCACCCTGCATATAATGAGATCAGGTGGCGGGGGTTAGTTTTCCTTCCCCGAGAAGCGTATCCCTTAAAGAGGTTGTTACCTGCTGATTGAGTGTTCTGCTCCTTTGAGTACGGTTAGTTTTCCTTTAAAAGTGGACTTTAGTTTCTTCCTGTGATGGTTAATTCCAACCTCCGCCACCGCAAAATAAAACCTTTAGAAAGTCCCGGCCTCGCCGCCAGGGACCTTTTTTATTCTTGGTTTATGAGTTGATCTTTACAGCACACTTCTTTCCCGGTATTCGTAATGTGCATTAGATTCATACCCTGGTGGTTATTTAGGAAAGGGGGGAAGAAGTTGTATAAAATCACCTGTTCAAGCTGTGGGCAGTTGCTGGGAGTCATGTTGAAGAAACCGCCCCAGAAAATGCGTATCACTTGCAAGTGCGGGAACAGCGGCCTCGTCCAGAGTACTAAATCTACCAATCATTTTGTCTTGACCAAGAGTGGAAGCAGCAGGAAGTCATCGGGTAAGGCAACCAAGAAATCCAAGGCATAAGGTAATTGTTGGAACAAATGGAATTTCCTCCGAATAATCTAAATCAGGTCTAGTGCCCTTAAACTAATGATCTGGTTAAAAAGGAGGGATACCATGAGCATTGGCAACAACAGCATTGGTGGCCGTTCCGGGACTTTAGGAACAATCGGAAACCTCGGGACCTGCGGTCAGGGCGGGATAGCCGGAACCAGTTTCTTTACCCTGCTGTTCAGCCTGTGGCAGCAGAGGGTCAAAGTCCTGACCGAAGGCGATGTCGGATTGGTAGAAGGCATCCTGACCGATATCAATCCCAGCTTCATAACGGTTGTAGGACATCAGGTCAATTATATTCCCATTTCTCAGATCACCCTCATTGCCCGCACCTTCAATTAAACCCGTAACCACACATCTTAAGCGAAAAACCGGTAAACGCCGGTTTTTTCGCTGGAATCCGCTCTTATATTTTCCGATTCTTCCGCTTCCTAAACCCATTCCAGGTTCGGGCTGATGGCATACTGCTATCCCCCCACTACAGCTCCCTCGGATGCGGAACTGACCTGGGCGGCATATCTTCCCAGGTACCCGGTGCTGATTTTGGGAGCCCACCCCGACCTTCTCTCCTCCAATATTTCAGCAGAGCCGGAATCCCTCCGGATCTAATCTGTCCGGGTAACTAAAAAGCCCCCAAGTTGGTTGACATACACAAAATTCCAGTCTGCTGGTTACGTTCGGCCTTGGTCAGGTCGCCGCCGGCGACTTTTATGAGCAACTCTCTTATATCGGATGCAACCTGCTCCAGGCTCCGCCCCTGTAATATCGCACCGGCATTGATATCCATATCGTCTTCCATCCGGGTAAACATCTGAGTGGTGCTGGCAACCTTTATAACCGGAACCATCGGGAATCCGATAGGATTACCCCTTCCGGTGGTGAAAATCATGATCTGGGATCCTGCCGCCGCCACCCCGGCCATGGATTCAGTATCATAACCAGGTCCATCCATAAGGATCAGGCCTTTTTGAGAAGGTATTTCAGCGTAATCAATTACCTGGTTTATCACCCGGCTCCCGCCCTTAATAATGCATCCCAGCGACTTTTCACGAATTGAACTCATTCCGCCATCCATGTTCCCGGGCGCAATCACCACTGAAGCCAGGGGCCCCAGCAATTCGTGGGTGCGTTTCTCAGCCTGAGCAATCATGGCGGCCACCTGTGCTGCCACCTGGGAATCGCAGGCGCGTCGTTCCAGGATATGGCTGGTCCCTATCATCTCCGTGGTTTCTGTAAGAATCACAGTGCCTCCCTGGTCCACCACCCAGTCAGCGACCCGCCCCACGCTGGGATTGGCGGTGACTCCTGAAAACGCATCCGACCCCCCGCATTCCAGACCGAGGGTCAGACTGGAAAAGGGAGCGGGCTGACGCACCTCTCTAGCCGCATCATCCAGGAATCTCCTGATGATTTCCGCCCCGCGGGCTGCGGTTTTGAGGGAGCCGCCTTGCTCCTGGATGTTCAACAATTCAACCGGTTTACCGGATGATGCTATGCCTTGGGCCAGGAACTCACCCTTGATCACCTCGCACCCCAGCCCGATAACCAGGACCGCTGCCGCATTAGGGTTTTTGCCTAAATTTACAAGGGTTCTCATGTGCCACTCCATGTCTTTGCCTGCGCGCCCGCACCCGTGCCCGTGATAGATGGGAACGGCTTCCGGCACCATACGGGCAATAAGGCCCACCACGCCGTTGGCACAAGAAACCGAAGGAATAACCAGCACATGATTGCGTATTCCCACTGAACCGTCCGGTCTGATAAAGCCATTGAAATCCTTCATAATTTCCCGCCCCCCCTACTCCAGGTTGTGGGTATGAACCCACTCACCCCGGCTGATGTCACGGGAACACCGCCCTATGACCTCGCCGTACTTAAAAACCTCATCACCTTTTGCAAGTTGAACCAGAGCCACCTTATGGCTGAAAGGAACCTCATCCAAGGCGGTAAAACATGTCCCTTCGGCTGTCCTAACCTCGCCTCCCCGCTTGATGTCCTCCAGCGCAATACCTACGTTGTCCATCTCATTGATGACAATAACATTGATCTTCAACCTTACCACCTCCCTCTTTCAAATCGACGGAATGATATTATGAGCTAGGTTCGCTAGTTGAATCTAATTTCCTTTGTTTTCTTTTCATTCCATTCAATTATTTTGCTTCCTTATATATCCTTGCGTCCAGGCCCCCCTGGAGTAACAAAAAAGAACCCGGATGATTATCCTAACACTGATAGCATATTATGGAATCTGCCGTTCGGCTGAAATTTGGCAGGTTTCATGAGGGAGGGAGTATGGTCATGATATCCTTGAGCAATTATGAATGGAGCAGTTCATTATCCGTAATCAGCTTCTATCCGCGTAAGGACAGTTATATAACCGAATATAACGGTAACCGCAATTTCGGAGGCACCCCTTACCTGTTTGCCAACCGGTTTAAAGGGCCTCAGGATGTTTATCGAACCTTGATACAGTTCGATTTTAACAGCCTGGGCTATAATCAAATTCTGCCGGGGAGCAACATTATATCGGCCCAGCTGCAGCTTTACCTGCACCGCAATGAGCTGCCTTCGGGGATTGACCTTGATGTTCATATGATCAAACAGAACTGGCATGAATTCACGGTAAATTGGAACAACCAGCCCATCTTTTCCGAGAATGCAGTGGCACAGGTCCGTGTTGGGCCAGGTTATCACGGCATGGTGGTGATTGATATTACCGATCTGGCCAAATGGTGGTATGAAGGGACATACGTAAACCAAGGACTTTTATTGAAGGGCACGGAGGAAATGGACGGTGTTTTGGGCTTCTACAGCCGGGAACATCTCGACTCCACCTTGTGGCCCCGGTTAACCGTAAATTACTTGCGCCCGTAGATTGGCTCTTCAACACAAAATCCCCCCTGAACATAGCCAGGGGGGATTTTTTTGCCGGATCTCAGTTTCTAGCACTAGGTTAAATTATTTTTGCGCCCGCTTGGCCATCTCCTCATCCCGCAAAATGCGGCGCAAAGCCTTGCCGGTCGGGGTACGCGGCACCTCGGAGCGGAACTCGATCAGCTTCGGCACCTTGTAAGCGGCCAGCTTCTGGCGGCAGTACGAGACTATCTCTTCCTCGGTGATGGTTTCACCCGGTTTCGGAACAATAAACGCCTTCAAGGTTTCACCGCGGTATTCATCGGGTATGCCCACGCACATTACATCCAGGACTTTAGGATGACCGGCAATAACCCCATCTACTTCCACCGGGTAAATGTTGTAGCCGCCGGCGATTACCAGGTCCTTGGAGCGATCGACCAGGAAGACGAAACCATCTTCGTCCATGTAGGCCAGGTCTCCGGTGTACACCCATCCGTCTTTGAGCTGTTTCGCGGTTTCCTCCGGGTTGTTCCAGTATCCCATCATGACGAAAGGCGAAGTCATCACAATCTCGCCCACTTCCCCGCGGGGCAGTTCCTCTCCGGTTTCAGGATTGATAATCTTGAGATCAACATCCGGGTAGGGTACGCCCACGCTGCCGAATTTCTTCAAAGCCATGGGAGGCCCGGAGGTGGCCTGGGATGTGGTTTCGCTCATGCCGTAACCCTCTTGATAGTAAACATTCATGTCAAACAGCTTGTTGACCAGATCAGGAGGACAGGGGGCGGCGCCGCTGCCTACAAAGTTGATCCTTCTGCCGATTTCCAGTTCGGCGGCTCGAGGATGATTGACGATGGCGTTTAGCATGGTTGGAACCGCAGGGAAGTATACAATTTTATCGAATTTGGAGATTGTCTCCATAACCTCGTTGATTTCAAAACGAGGCAGTATTATCTGGGTGGCAGCCGCCAGTATTCCATAACCCATGCAGTTGCCCTGACCATAAACATGGAAATAAGGGATAATGCAGAGCACGTTGCGCTGCGCCTCGGGAATCCGCCCGATAAGTGTTTTTCCCCAGTAATAGGTGGCATGAATGGCTGACACCAGGTTGTAATGAGACAGAGTCGCCCCTTTGGGAATACCAGTCGTCCCCCCCGTAAACTGAATTACAGCCGGATCCTTTTCCGGATCAATGGAAATGCGAGGCCGGATGCAGCTCTCGGTCCTTTCCAGCAACTCGGCGAAATAGTACCAGCCGGGTTTCAATCCAAGTTCGGCGGCTGAACTGACACCCGCACCGGGCATGTAATCGGCCAGCCTGGTGATAACCACCAGGGGAATGTCTCTTATCTCGGTCACAGCCTTGATATTATCAATGATTCCGTCAAAACTTATAATCATCTTGGGATCCGTGGTTTCAAAGATGGACTTCATCTCATCCACCGTGTACATGGGATTCATATTCACCACGATAGCGCCAACGCTGACAATGGCCTGAAAAGCAATAACAAACTGAGGGGAGTTGGGAAGGATTATCCCCACCCGATCACCTTTCTTGATACCAAGAGCCATCAAAGCCTGGGCAAAGCGGTTCACGGTATTGTAAAGCTCCCAAAAAGTAATCTCTTTCCCGTAAAACCAGATCGCCACCTTGTCCGGAAAGGTGGTAGCAGTGTTGCGCAGCATATCCTGAATCGGGATTCTGGGGTAACGAATTTCAGCCGGAGTATCGACATCGTAAAACTTAACCCAGGGCCTTCTTTTCAGCAGTTCTTGATCCGCAATTCCCATTTGCAAGTCTCCTTTCCTTCGATCGAAATTACTTTTAAGAACTTCATTAACTTCCCAAAACGGAAAACTCAATTAGCATTTCGACAACAATCTTCATTATCCTCCAAGTTGATCGAATAATATTGGAATTGAATTTTTCCTTAATTTCCATCGGGGCGGGAGTGTTAAAAAAATCAAAAGCCGCAGGTTGGCGGCGTTAATCCAGTGCCAATTTTCAATCCGCAATAGCGCAGAGGGAGGAGCACAAAAGAACCGGTCCTAAAAGTCGGTCCCTTTACGCTCCCCCTTTTAAGATTTATAAAAATCTAAGCCAGATCCCTAAATAACCTGTGCTACCGCCTCGGCACAGTATTTATCCCTCAACTTGGGCTTTTCAATCTTGCCCGTGGGATTGCGGGGCACCTTATCAAAAAAGCATGTGCGGGGCCGTTTATAACGCGGCAAGGCCTGGCAGAACTGTATCACCTCTTCCTCGGTCAGCTCAGCCCCTGAACGGGTTTCAATAATGGCGACCGGAATCTCGCCCAGACGGCGATCCGGTATTCCTATTACGGCCACATCCTTTATTTTTTCATGAGTCCTCAAAAAGTCCTCAATCTCGACCGGATAAATGTTTTCTCCGCCAGAGATGACAACATCTTTTTTGCGGTCAACCAGGAAAATGAACCCTTCCTTATCCTGACGGGCCATATCACCGGTATGCAGCCAACCGTTTTTGAGCACCGCACTGGTGGCCTCTTCATTCTTGTAATAGCACTTCATGACCCCGGGCCCTTTGACCAGCAGTTCGCCTACCTTGCCCCGAGGCACGGTGGCACCCTGTTCATCTACTATCTTAACTTCCCAGCCAAAACCGGGCACCCCGATAGCCCCGACCTTGTGGATGTTCTCCAGTCCCAGGTGTACACACCCCGGACCGGTGGATTCAGTCAGGCCGTAATTGGTATCGTACATCTGGTTAGGGAAATGCTTCTTCCACCTGCGGATCAGGCTGGGCGGCACCGGCTGAGCTCCTATATGCATCAGCCGCCATTGATCCAGCCGGTACTGCCTTGGATTGAGTTCCCCCGATTCAATGGCATCAAGAATATCCTGGGCCCAGGGAACCAGCAACCAAACAATCGTAACCTTCTCTTCCGAGACGGCTTCAAATACCCACCGGGGTTCGACCCCGCGCAGCAGAACAGCTTTGGATCCGACTACCAAACTCCCAAACCAGTGCATCTTGGCACCGGTATGATAGAGCGGCGGTATACAGAGGAAGTTGTCATCATGAGTCTGAAGATGGTGGCTGTTTTCGGTATAGCAGGCCGAGGTAAGATTGGCATGGGTTAGCAGGATGGCCTTAGGCATCCCCGTGGTGCCGGAGGTAAAATAGAGTGCCGCTTCGTCATCCAGGCTGATAGGGACTCTAGGGTCGCGTGGCGAAAAGCCGGCGATGGCATCACAAATGTTCTGAACCCCTTCCGGTCCATCCTCACCCACGAAGAATTTATGTTCAAGGAAGATTTGATCCGAGATGGAATCTATCCTCTCGACAAACTCAGGCCCGTAAATGAGAATCTTCGCCTCCGAGATGTCCAGACAATTCCTGATCTCATCCGCGGTGTAGCGGAAGTTCAAAGGAACCGCCAGCGCACCCGTCCTCAGGATGCCAAAATATATGGGCAGCCATTCCAGGCAGTTCATCAGGAGCAGAGCCACCTTGTCCCCTTTGCCTATTCCGCAACTGATCAAGGCATTTGCCACCTGATTGGCTAGTTTTTCAAACTCAAACCAGGTAATCTCCCTCCGCCGCCCAATTGACGGATCACGCTCTATCAGACTCACCTCATCGCCGAACATCTTGGCGTTGCGAGATAGCATCTCCATTATCAGCATTACAGAACCCTCCTCACTAATCGCCACCATGTTAGATATCACCATAAAAACAAAAAATTCAACCCCTCGTCAAAACAGCAGGTTGAATTGAAATGATCAATTATTATCTACCTTCCTTCTGTCCTACGCTTTTTCCCAAACCAATATGTGCCTGCCGTCCTAACCGGACTTCGATGAGCCCGCTTCCTACTGGAATATCACCCTACAACTTAGTGATATTTTAACACACAGGTTTAATTTTGTGAATATGGAAGACCCAAGCCGGTCCGGACCGAACCTTAAGGGTTTGTCCTTTGACCTGGAAGTGTCCGGGAAAGACCGGCATGATGCCGCTTGTAAGAGGTTTCAGTGTACACTTTCCCGGAACAGGATTATTTGTGTTTACTAGGACAATTTCTTAAAGTAAAGTTAAGGTTGAAAATAGTTTAAGCAAGGAGGTCTTGGATTTGCAAAAGAAGATTGCGCTGGTGTTGTTGTTGTGTTTGGCGGCGGTTCTGTTTGTGGTCGGCTGCGGAACCGGTGCTAAAGATAGCAAGAATGGACAGCAAACGGCGGCTGACCAATCGTGGGAAAAGATCAAGAGCCAGGGGTATTTCACAGTCGGTCTGGATGACGCCTTCCCTCCGATGGGCTTCAGGGAAGAGGGAACCAACAAAATCGTGGGATTTGACATTGATCTGGCCAGAGAAGCGGCGAAGAGAATGGGCGTAGAAGTCAAGTTTCAGCCGGTTGTCTGGGATACGGCTTTCGAGACCTTGAACATAGGTGATATTGACGCCATCTGGAACGGTTGCACCATCACTCCCGAGCGGCAAGCCCAGGCCGCATTTACCAAGCCCTACATCGGTGACCGGCAGATTATTGTAGTGCAAAAGGGCTCGGCCATTAAGACCAAGAAGGACCTGGCCGGGAAGACCATCGGCCTCCAGGCGGGAAGCAGCGCCAAGGATGCGGTCCAAAAAGACGAAGCCACCTTTAAATCCTTTGGCAAACTTCTGGAATTCAGCACCAATGATGAGGCCCTGCTTGATCTAAAGGCAGGCAGACTTGATGCGGTGGTGGTGGACGAGGTGGTAGGACGTTACTACATCGCCAAGAAGCCTGATACTTACGTGGTTCTGGCCGAACACTTCGGTGAAGAGGATTTTGGTGTAGCAGTAAGAAAAGAAGATCAGGCCTTCCTGGCTAAGCTGAATGAGGCAATCGATGAGATGAAGGCCGACGGCACCGCGGCCCGGATTTCCAAACAGTGGTTCGGAGAAGACATAATTAAGAAGTAGGACTTATTGCCTTCAATTGACAATCAGCAAGACAGGCTAACAGCGGATGGGCTGTTAGCCTGTCGTTTTGGGTGTTTGGCTTACACTCACGCTCACTGGCATCAATCCAGTTCACGATTGTTACTTTATTAAGGGGATCGCTATGGATTACCTGTTGAACTTATTGCCATCCTTGTTTGAAGGAACATTATTGACCCTGCAGTTGTTTAGTCTGACCCTGGTCATGTCCCTGCCGCTGGGAATTGTGCTGGGCATAGCCCGCATGTCGAAGTTCAGGCCGCTCAACGTTTTTATGCAATTCTACATCTGGGTTTTTCGTGGCACTCCACTGTTACTGCAGGTGCTTTTCACCTATTTCGGTCTGGCCACCATCGGGATCAAGTTTGACCAGATGACGGCGGCCCTCATTGCGTTCGTCCTGAACTATGCCGCCTACCTGGCGGAGATCTTTCGCGCCGGGATCCAGTCCATCGATCGCGGCCAGTTTGAAGCGGCGGACGTGCTCGGCCTGAGCCGTTTCCAGACCATGCGCACCATCATCCTGCCCCAGATGTTTAAGCGGGTCCTCCCTCCGGTCAGCAACGAGGTCATCAACCTGGTCAAGGATACCGCCTTGATCTATGCTATAGGCATGAATGAGCTCCTGCGGGCGGCCAAGATTGCGTCAGTCCGAGATTTTCTGTTCGTGCCATTCATCGTCGCGGCAGTCTTTTACCTGGTTATGACCGCCGGCATTCAGCTCTTTTTCAAGTGGCTGGAGGCCCGGTATGACTACTATCGTTAGGAGTGAATCCCATGTATATCCTCCAGGCCAATGACATTCACAAACATTTTGGCCGCCTGAGGGTCTTGAAAGGCGTATCTCTCCAGGTGCGCAAAGGGGAGATAATTGCCATCATTGGGCAGTCAGGTTCAGGCAAGAGCACATTTCTCCGGTGCCTCAACCGGCTGGAGACAGTTGACAGGGGAACCATTGAAGTGGATGGGGATATCCTGGTTCGGACCGGACCTGACGGCCGGGCTATTTACTCCAGCGAAAAGAGCGTGGCCCAGATCCGGGGCAAGATAGGCATGGTCTTTCAGAACTTCAACCTCTTCCCCCACAAATCGGTCATGGAAAATCTGACCCTAGCCCCGATACTGGTCCAGAAAACAGACCCCGACCAGGCCTATGAAACCGCCCGGATCTTGCTGGAAAAAGTGGGCCTAAGTCATAAGGCCAACAACTATCCCTTTGAGCTCTCGGGGGGACAGCAGCAAAGGGTCGCCATCGCCCGGGCCATGGCCATGAACCCGGCCATACTTTGCTTCGATGAACCCACCTCCGCGCTGGACCCGGTCCTGACCGGCGAGGTGCTGAAGGTGATGAAGGACCTGGCTATGGAGCATATGACTATGATCGTGGTAACGCATGAGATTGGCTTCGCCCGCGAGGTCGCACACCGCGTGCTGTTCATGGAGGACGGCATGGTGGTAGAGGAAGGCAGTGCCGAAGAGGTCCTCCTTAACCCCCGTCATCAGAGCACCCAGGCCTTCCTGAGCACGGTTTTGACCGCTCGCTGACTTGGCGCCCCCGCCAAAAAAAAGCCGAGGATGCTACAGAAGCATCGTCGGTTTTACTGTAAGCCGGTGGACACAATGGTTCCCCCAGGCAGATCCTCAACTCCGAATCTTAAATTTGAAGGCATTTAGATTGATGCCCCGCTTACATCTCCTCCAGGTAATTCCTCAACTCGACCAGGTGAAGCTTTTCCTCTCTTAGTAGCTTGCTCACAAAATCCCTGATTTCTCCCGGAGGGAGCGCCTGGTAGAGTTCGTGGTAAAGCAAGATGGAGTCCTTTTCCGCCTCGATTCCAATGGCTAAGGCCTGCTTTGGATCGGAAGGAACC
>ENA-UOYA01003265-UOYA01003265.1-activated-sludge-metagenome-genome-assembly--contig:-NODE-3265-length-14616-cov-3.795756_pt1 | contig 14616 bp, 11 predicted proteins | sample MGYA00238163_ERZ764804 | MGnify/ENA primary metagenome ERZ764804 (study PRJEB28919, sample SAMN05720223) | activated sludge metagenome | isolation source: Anaerobic digester | place: Hong Kong...
GCTAAAACGTTATCGGTAGGTACATAGATCACATCGGCCTTGCCCACTAAGTTCTGGGCCGCCTGTTGAATATCATTGACGTTGGAAACCGTGGTCTCCAGCACGTTCAGTCCCTTGGCTTTGGCAGCAGCCTTGGCCATCTGGGCCTGAATCTGGCTGTTGACTTCGCTGGAGCAGTAAATCAAACCTAAAGTCTTGGCCTTCGGCATAATCTTCAGCGCCAGTTCTACTTGTTCCTTGACCGGGTTCATATCGGTAGTACCGGTCACGTTGGTGCCGGGCTTCTTATTGTCCTTGACCAGCTTGGCAGCTTCGTAATCCGTGATAGCGGTGCCCACGATAGGAATATCCTTGGTAGCATTAGCCATGGTCTGCGCCGTCGGCGTAGCAATCGCGCAAATCAAATCCACCTTATTGGAAACAAAACGTTGAGCGATATTCTGCAGGTTGGATTGATCCGCCTGAGCATTCTGTTTATCAAACTTTACGTTCTGGCCTTCCTTGTAACCCTTGGAAGCCAGGCCATCCACGAAACCTTTATTAGCTGCGTCCAGAGCGGCATGTTCCACCAGCTGGGCGATACCTACATTATACATTTTCTTAGCTGCAGGTTTTTGATCGCCGGCGCCACCGCAACCAGCTACCAGACCTAAAGCTAAAGTGAGAGCCAGTCCCAAAGCAACAACTTTTTTCTTTGCAAACATAATTTTCCCATCCTTCCATCCTACCTATTATTGTAAATATGAAGCAAGATTTTATTTCCGGGGAAATAAAATATAGTTTATTGTAACATTCCCGGCGGCTATCGTCAATTTTATTAACGCAGTTACAGGCGGCCGGCTAACTTCCCATAAACTTTGTAACAAGTTTTACAAGCTCACGCAAATTTTACTTCACGTATTTTTCCAGGTCCGCCGGAACTTTGAGTCCCAAAGTTTGCACAGCCGTTTTGCTGATCACCGGTTCAAATTTATCCTGGCCCTTAATCGGCATGTCCGCCGGTTTAGATTTGCCTAACAAAATGTCGCCGGCCATCTCGCCCGCCATCTTGCCCAGCTTATAAAAGTCCAGGTTCATAGAAGCTGCAGCGCCATTTTTTAACAGCGCGGCCTCACCGGAAACTACCGGCACCTTCGCTTCGTTGGTAATCTTGGTCAGGGCGGCGGTAGCGCTGGCTACCACATTGTCCGTAGGCACATAGATAAAGCCGACTTTTTTACTGATCAGGCTTTGAGCCGCCTGCTGGATATCATTCACATTAGAAACCGTAGCTTCTTCCACGGCGATTCCGTGGGCCTTGGCTGCTTCTTTGGCCAGGTTAGCCTGAATCTGGCTGTTCACTTCGCTGGAACAGTAAATCAGACCTAAAGTCTTCGTCCCCGGAGCCAGTTTCAATCCCAGCTCCACCTGTTCCTTAACCGGGTTCATATCGTTAGTGCCGGTCACGTTGGTGCCCGGTTTATTATTATCTTTCACCAGCTTGGCTGATTTAAAATCCGTGATAGCCGTCCCGACAATGGGAATATCTTTGGTGGCGTTAGCCATGGACTGCGCCGTCGGCGTGGCAATGGCACAAATCAAATCCACCTTGTTATTCACAAAACGGTTGGCGATATTCTGCAAGTTGGACTGATCGGCCTGAGCGTTCTGCTGGTCAATCTTTAAATTCTCGCCCACCTTAAAACCTTTGGCGGCCAGGCCGTCCACCAAACCTTTATTGGCTGCGTCCAGGGCCGCATGTTGTACCAACTGGGCGATGCCTACATTATAAACTTTTTTGCTCTCGGCAGCTTTTTTCTCCCCGCCGCCACAACCTGCAAAAAGCCCTGCCAGCATGGCCAGGGCTAATCCTAAAGCTACAACTTTCTTTTTGTTCATCATAATCCTTCCATCCTTCCTTACTACAATTTTTTACGTACGAACCTGCCTACAATCCTACATCTATATACCGGCCGCTACAGCCACCTGTGTAAACCCGGGCTGCCGCCAGAATATATTTTATTTTACCATGCCGGGCCGGGTCCGTCAATTTACTGACAGCCTCCCCGGGCCCTTATCTGGCATTCAGCCAGTCCTGAATAATTTCCATCTTATACGTACCGGTCCAGACCAGATCCTTATGTACCAAAGGCACCGGTTCACCTCCGGCTGTCAGCGGCGTCCCCGTAGCAAACAGCCCGCCGTCCAAAACCAGTTTCTGCCCCTCAGGACTCAGCAAAAAATCCAGGAACCGCCCGGCTGCCGCCGGATGTGGCGCTGATTTTAACAACGCGGCGCCCATAATCTTTGCGCCATTGCAATCTTGTAACGGTCTGGCCGCCAACTCCCGGTGTTCCTTCTGCAGGGACTGCGCATAACTCAGAGGCAGTACCGCCACAGTTTTCTGGCCTTGATATACTGCCAGTGCTGCTTCGGCATCGCTAAGCACATAAGTAATTTCCTGGGTGCGCAGCTTCCCGGCAAACTCCAGGGCCCTGGGCTTACCCCACCACTGCCACACCGTTGTGATAAAACTAAAACCGGCGCCGCCGTTTTCCGGACGGGCCATAACGATATCCCGGTATAAAACCGGCTGAGTCAAATCTGCCAGGCTGCTGAGCACGGGAATATGCAGCCGCCGGGCCTTCTCCCTGTTCGTCAGCAGCGCCAGATAATCTACAGCCACCGGCGTCCAGCGGTTGCTGCGGTCTTTAAATTCTGCCGGGATCATGGCTGCCGGCTGATAACTTTGCAAATAACGCTGCTTATCCGCCTGATAATATTCCTCAGCCGTGCCGCCCAGCCAGATATCCGCCGGCTGCGTGCTTAAAAATTGCAGCCGCAGGGACAAAGGTTCTGCCGGCAGCTCTTCCAGCTGCACAATAATCCCGGTCTGATCCGCAAAAGCCTGCGCCAGGGCCCGGGTCCGGTCCAATCCCAGACTGCTGACCACGGTAAGATATGTGCCGGGCGCCGCTGGCGCCATGGCCGCCGGTGTCTGTGTTGTTTTTTCTGTGTGCCCGCAACCGCTCAAGAGTAAACTCAGCAGTACCAGGCCAAGCCAAAATTTTTTCATGATATATAATTATACCACGGCCGGAGCCGGAGACCAAACAGGTAAAAAAACGGGGCTGCACCGCAGCCCCGCCGTAACATTTTATTCCCGGTTAAAAAGCATAACCTTGTCAAAGTCCAGATACACGGTCTCGCCATCGGCATAGGTGCCGTACTGGATACCTTTGATGATAACGCGGATGACATGTTCGCCAACCTGCACCCGGTAATCCACGGAATCGCCCAGATAGAAGCGATGCTTCATGGAGCCTTTAATCATGCCGCCCGTTTTGCTCATCTTGATATTCTCAGGACGCACGGCGATGGTTACGTTGCCGGTCAGGTTCTTTTCATTGGCAAAGCTGTTCTCGGTGCCTTCCAGGAAAGCACGGTCGCCCTTGATGACGCCGGGCAGGAAGTTTACCAGACCGATAAAATCGGCCACCATCTTGTTGGCAGGATGGGTGTAAATTTCATAAGGCTTGCCAATCTGTTGTACCACGCCGGCGCTCATAACCACAATCCTGTCGCTCATGGTCATGGCTTCGGACTGGTCATGGGTTACATAGATAACCGTGATGCCCAGACGTTTTTGCAGGGCGGAAATTTCAAAGCGCATGCTCTCGCGCAGCTTGGCATCCAGGTTGGACAAAGGTTCATCCAACAGGAGCAGGCTGGGATTTGCCACCAGGGCGCGGGCCAAAGCCACACGCTGCTGCTGGCCGCCGGAAAGCTGGTTCGGATAACGCTCGCCGTATTCGCCCAGATGCACCATCTCCAGGATGTTTTGCACTTTTTTATCCCGTTCAGCCTTATCCACCTTTTTAATCTTCAGCGGATATTCCACGTTTTCGAACACGGTCATATGCGGCCATACGGCATAACTCTGGAACACCATGCCGATGTCGCGTTTCTCGGGCGGTACGAAGGTGCCGTCCTCGTGGTTATTTACTACTCTTTCACCGATGACAATCTTACCTTCGGTGGTTCTTTCAAACCCGGCCACCATCCTTAAGGTCGTGGTCTTGCCACAACCGGACGGTCCCAGGAGGGAAACAAATTCGCCATCGGCGACCTGCAAATTAAAATCTCCTACGGCAGTTACTTTGCCGAAACGTTTATACACATGCTCAATAGATACTTGTGACACGATCTTTTCTCTCCTTTGTGGCCAAATTAAATGCTAACCGCACCTTTAGTAAGCTTATTCAGAACCAGGTTGCCTGCCAGGACGATCACCAGGATAATCACGGACAGTACTGAAGCGTTCTGAGTATCAGCGTAAGTCTGCAGCTCATACAGCAACACGCCAATGGTCTTGGTGTCGGCGCCGTAGAGCAGGTTGGACATGGTCAGTTCGTAGAAGCTGGGCATGAAGATCAGGAACCAGCCGGCCACGATGCTGGGCATAACCAGCGGGATGATAATATCTTTGCAAGTCCTGATCCAGCTGGCGCCGCTGTTTAAGGCCGCCTCTTCCAGGCTGATATGCACCTGGCTTAAGGAAGCCGCCACCGTACGCACGCTCATGGTCATGTATTTAACCAGATAGCCCACAATCAGGATCCACATGCTGGAATAAATATTGAGACCGTAGTTGCCGGAGAAGGTAATAATTAATGCCAGGGCAATAACGATACTCGGGGTGCTGCCGCCTAAAACTACCAGCAAATCCGGCAGGCTGCGGCCGGTGATATTGGTCTTAACCGACAGGTAAGCCACAAAGACGGCCAGGACCGTACCGATGCAGGCAGCGATAACGCCGTAAACCAGAGACCGTCCAATACTTTCCATGTACTGGGCGCTGGTAATAACCGGTATCCAGGGGTCGATGCCGAAGTTAGACCACTCCAGCCCCTTGCTCATACTCTTGATGAACGAGGTCATAACCACGGAACCGATAGGCAGGATAACAGCTACAAACGCATACGCCGCTACCACAAAGAAAGCCAGGTGTTTGAACTTGCCCAGCTCTACCATATTGGGGCGGGTGCTCTTGCCGCTGATGGTGGTGTAATCTTTCCGGCTTAAGAGCCAGCTCATGAAAAAGAGCAGGCCGTTAGCGATAATCATCAGGGACACGGCCAGAGCCGTGGCATCACGAATACCCTTGTCGTCGCCCATGTACACGAAGGTAACGATACGGGTAGTCATTACTTCAATGTTGCCCGGCATACCGACAATGGCCGGAATACCGAAGGCTGAACCTGCGGCAATGAAAACCAGCAGGCCGCCGGCCACGATGGACGGAGCCATCAAAGGCAGGGTCACATCCCACAAAGTCCGGAGCGGGGAAGCACCGGCCACACGGGCCGCTTCTTCCAGGGTCGGATCCATCTTTTCCATGGCGCGGGAAATAGTAATAAAAGCGAAAGGCGAATAGAACAGGGTCAGGACCCAGGCCAAACCGCCAATAGTATAAATATTAAAAGGCGCCGCGGACAAATGGAAAATATACTTGAATAAATCATTCAGATAACCAACGCTGGGGTTTAACATCTGTACCCAGGCGATGGCGCCTACATAGGGAGGAATCATATAGCTGCCTACCAGAATGGTACGGAAGGTTCTCTTCCAGGGCAGATCTGTACGGCCAATAAGCCAGGCCATAGGGAAAGTGATGATAACACTGGCTACCATGACCAGCAGTGAAAGCTCCACGGTATTAACCAGGGCTTTCCAGTTCACATTCTGGCTATAGACGGCCTTATAATTGCTGAAGTTAATGGCACCATCTACCACAAAGCTGTCATAAATCAGGATCAGCATCGGGAAGACGATAAAATAAAGCAAGACTAAAACAGAGATAGCGATGACGATGAATTTGCTATCAATACGTGGGAGATGTTTCACCTTGACTTCCTTTCCCCGGCCCAATGCCGGAGCAGCGCTCAGGGTACGCGCTACGAAAATGGGAAAATCAGGGACTACTCTGGCAGTAGTCCCTGATGGTAATACATGGATAACTTACAGGAACACCGCCGCTAACAATTTGGCAGCGGGTTACATCTATGCTTATTTATCCATAACTCTGACACGGAACTGTTCCTTAATCTTAGCTTCCTCGTTAGCCAGTTTGTTCCAGTCAATCTTAATGGCATTCGGGAGCAGAGTGGACAGTTTCGGTGCGCCATGAGGCGGCTCTACGTCGCCACGCACGGAGTGCATCCAGCCAGCGGTAACAGCCTGCTGGCCTTCCTTGGTCAGCCACCAGTCAACCATAGCCTGGGAACCTTCAACGTTCTTGGTGCTCTTGAAGATACCGATAGGCGAGTTGATGATGATGCAGCCTTCCTTAGGATAGCAAACCTTCAAAGGTTCATGTTTGGTCTCTTGCAGTTTCAGGATGTTTTCTTCCAGGATCATGGCGGCCATGTATTCGCCGGTCAGCAGCTTGTTCTGAATAGCGCTGTTGCCTTCTTCTACACGCAGGCCGTTAGCTTTTAACTTATCAAAATACTCCCAGCCCATCTTGTCGGCCAGAGCGCCTACTGCTACATAAGCGGTACCGGACAGCATGGGGTTAGGCATAGCAATCCTGCCCTTGTATTTAGCCTGGGTCAGATCGTTCCAGCTGGTAGGAATATCTTCTTTCTTAATCTTGTCAGGGTTATAAGCGATGATCATGTTATTGATACGAACTGCCGTCCAGGCGCCGTCCGGATCCTTATCCGCGATAACGTCCTTCAGGTTGGGGCTCTTGTAGTTTAAGAGCAGTCCCTTGTTCTTCAGGTACAGATAGTAAGAAGGATCGGCAACCATCAGCACATCAGCGCCAACCTTGTTCGCCTTAATTTCGCCGGCAATCTTGGTCTTTACTTTTTCCGTACCGCCCTGGAACCAGGTAACTTTTAAGTTCGGTAATACTTTGGCAACGTTGGGTTTGCAGAGCTTGTCCAGAATATCCGGGTAGATGGAGGTATACACCATTACATCACCCTTAACCTTGCTATTAACTCCTGCTGCAGCAGGCGCCGCAGCTTTTTTATCGCCACCGCCGCCACAACCGGTCATAAGTACTGCCGCTAAAGCCATAGCAGCAGCTGCAGCTGTAAACATCTTGGTATGTTTCATAGATAAGTACACTCCCCTTCGCTTTATTTTTTACACGGAGATAAAAGGCGGGGACCCCGTCAGGCGGAGTCCCCCTCGCCTGACAGAACTTATTTATCCATTACACGTACGCGGAAGGCTTCCTTAATCTGAGCTTCTTCGTTAGCTAACTTCTCCCAGTTTACCTTAACAGCAGTCGGGAGCAAAGTGGACAGTTTCGGTGCGCCTGTAGGCGGTTCTACGTCGTTACGTACAGAGTGCATCCAGCCCTTAACAACGGCCTGCTGGCCGTCCTTGGAAAGCCACCAGTTCTCAATGGCTTTAGCACCATCGGGGTTCTTGGTCTCTTTGAAAATAGCAATCGGAGACGGTACGCAGATGATACCATCAGACGGATAAACAACCTTCAGCGGTTCATGTTTTTCAGCAGCCAGTTTCAAAATGTTTTCTTCCAGGATCATAGCAGCCAGGTATTCGCCGGTCAGCAGCTTGTTCTGAATAGCGCTGTTGCCTTCTTCGACACGCAGACCGTTAGCCTTCAACTTATCAAAATACTCCCAGCCGTATTTATCAGACAGAGCGCCGGCAGCTACATAAGCCGTACCGGACAGCATGGGGCTGGGCATAGCAATCTTACCCTTAAAGCGGGGATCCAGTAAATCTTTCCAGCTCTTGGGTGCTTCTTCGGGTTTCAACTTGGTGGTATTATAAGCGATAATCATGTTACTGATCCGGACGGCAGTCCAGGAACCGGCCGTATCTTTATCAGCTACGACATCTTTCTGGTTCGGAGCAACATAATCCATCAGCAAGCCTTGTTTCTTTAAGGTTAAATAGTAGGAAGGATCGGCAACCATCAGGACATCGGCACCTATCTTCTTAGCTTTAACTTCGCCGGCAATCTTGGTCTTTACTTTTTCCGTGCCACCCTGGAACCACCTAACTTTCAAGTCCGGGAATGCCTTAGCTACATTCGGTTTGCACATCTTGTCGATGATATCAGGATAAATAGAAGTATAAACCATGACATCACCCTTGGGGCCTTTAGCACCTGCAGCAGGGGCCGCAGCCTTTTTGTCACCACCACCGCAACCGGCTAACAGTGCTGTAGAAACTGCCAGAGCTGCCGCAGCCGCGCACAACCATTTTGCTTTTTTCATTACCAATCCACTCCTTTGTGTATTATTGTATACTACTTATAAAATTCTCTCAGCCTAGGAGAATTCCTGCTTACAGTTGTACAAAATTTTAGCTTTTTTTAAGAAAATTTGTCACTTTTTACAGTCTCAGGCACTTTCGTCCAACCTGGCAAGACATTTGTTGTGAATTGTTCCCGCAGGGACATTTTTAATCCCGCAGGCTTGGTCCAGCTCTTTTCCCTGCGCCGCACTCGTAAAAAGATTAGCATACTCTATTTTTCCCGTCCCCGCAGGCGCCGGCCTTAAATTACCAAAAAGTTTAATTCCCAGTCCGGCACATAGGGGTGCTTACGCAGATAAATCTGATAATCCGGCTGCAGAGCCCACAAGGCCAGCGGAATTTCCCACAGATCCCGGTCATGATGGTAGGCCGCCAGAAAAAGTTTGGGACGACCCGCCAATTGCCGTTTTGCTCCCTGCAGTACCGGCAGTTCTGCCCCTTCCACATCCAGCTTGATATACGTAGCCTGCTCCGTACCCAAAAGTTCGTCCAGGGAAGTTACCGGCACCGGCACCGCTTTGGGGGCTGGTCCCAGTTCTGTCAGCAGCGCTGCCTGGCGGCCGCTGGTAGCACTAAAATCCAGCGTACCGCTGGCGCTCCACAAACCCCGGGGCACACACTGCACCCGCTCCCAGTTTTTATCCCGGACCGCCGCCTGCAGTTTTTTAAAGTTGCGGGCATCGGGTTCGCAGGCATAAATTTGAACGTAACTGCCTCCTGTCAGGTCTAAAAATTCCTGAACCGTATCCCCGTTATACGCGCCGCCGTCCACATAAACTTCCTGCCGGCCCAGGGCCAGCAGCTGTAAATCGTCCCGGCGCGCCGTAGTAATTTTTTCCAGATAGCTGATCTTGCCGCTCAGTTTATAATTTAACGCCCCGGCCAAAACCTGCCGGGACTGGTCGTCCGCCAAACGCCGGTACACCAACTCAATTTTTTCCTTCTGTTCCTGCAAGAGGGCCGGTGTCGCCACCTCATCGCCGGCAAAAACAGGCACATGGGGCGCCACCACCGTGTGCGCCGCCGCCAGTTCGTAAAAACGCGCCAGCACCTCGGGCCGTTCACTGGCAAAAGCCAGGACGATGACAAAATCTCCCAGCTGCTGCCGCAAAGCCTCATACGTCTGTACCGTCAACCCGTGAAAGCTTTGGCCCCGTACAAATTCCGGACTGGCAAAAATACCCGCAGGTTTTTTCCCCAGCGCTGCCAGCTGCGTTAAAATTTTGTCCGCCCCGTTTCCCATCCCGTACAAAACCAGGGGCCGCTCTGTCGTGCGCAAAAACTCCCAGACCGTAGTTGTCTCCGTGATAAAATCCAGCATGATAAACTCCTTTGCTTCATTATAGCATGAAGGTACTTGAAGAGACAGGGCACTAATGTTAAAATAGAAATATATTTTGGGAGGAAAAGCTATGCCACTCTTAGAATCAGGAGAAATGTATCTGGAAACCATCTTGAAGCTGCAGGAAGAAAAAGGCAGCGTCCGTTCCATTGATGTAGCTACGGAGATGGGTTTTTCCAAAGCCAGTATCAGCCGTGCCATGAGTATCCTGAAAAAAGATAAATATATTACCGTCCAGCCGGACGGAGAAATTCTTTTCACCGGCGCGGGATTAAAAATTGCCAGCGGCGTTTTAGAGCGCCACAAAACTTTGACTCGCTTTTTTGTTGAAAAGCTGGACATCCCGGAAGACATCGCCGAAAAAGATGCCTGCCGCATCGAACATATTATCAGCCCGGAAACTTTTGCGGGCATCAAGCGGGCGCTAAAGAAAAAATAAAGGCTGAAAAAGTACTGCGTGGAACCGTTACCGGTCCACGCAGTTTTTTTATGCAGATTTTAGGTTGTCCCGTCTTAGTTTAAAGGCCCCCAGCTGACGTTTTCCAGAAAAGTGATTTCCAGATCGCCCCGGTTACGGCTCTTGGCCACATACAGATTCTTATCCGCCAGTTCAAAAGCTTTGTTGTACTCCCGGAAGGCAAAGCGGGGACCGCAAACACAACCCATGCTGCAGGTAATATGCAGCTTGGGATCAGAAAACCGCGAGGCCTTAATAGCTCCCTGCAGCTGATGCAGCATCAGGTTAAGCTGATTGTATCCAGCCACATGGTCCACGTAAACTACAAATTCATCGCCGCCCACCCGTCCGGCAATATCCGGCAGCTGGAAATACTCTTTTAAAATGGCCGCAATCTTGGTGATAACCTCATCGCCGATCAGATGGCCGAAATGATCGTTGACGCCCTTGAACCGGTCGATATCCATAACGACCAGTGCGCTCCACATGGCGGAATCTGCTTCCTCGGTCCTGTCCTTTACCAGTTTCTGGGCCGAAGTCTTATTATAGATGCCCGTCATATCGTCCAGCCGGCTTTGCGCCTCAACGGCGGCCAGGCGTTCTTTTTCCGCGCTGACATCTACCAGCACCGCCTGCAAGGTCAAACCCTGCTTGCCTTTGGCGATAATGCGGCCGTTCAGGTTCAGCCAGCAGGGTTTTGTCGTGGCCGCCGGCATGGTAAAATCAAAATTAAAGACCTTGCGGGTCTCCCCGGCCTGGTCAATAACCGTACGCAGCTTCTCAAAAGCCCGTTCCGGTAAAATCCGGGACAAGCAGCCGTCAATTTTGCCGCTGTTAAATTCCGGTTCCGGGCAGTTCAGCAACTGGTAGAAAGCTTCGTTGGCATATTTAACCTTTAACTCCTGGGCCAAAACCAGTTCCGCTACACCGCCGGGAATATTATCCGCCACCGTCTTAAACCGCAACGCTTCTTCATGCTGCGCTTTACGCAGGTTGTACAGGCCATGGTAAACCAGGCCCGCCAGCATAAGCAGCACCGCCGCCAGAACCAGGGATAACTTATACACCATGTTTTTGATAGGAGCGATGTTCTCCTGAACCATAGCATCGGTATGCACCTTCACCAGGTACCAGTCGTTAACACCCACCGGTCCGTAATGCATTACCCGTTTGCCGGTACCGGTGCCATATTCACAAAAGCCGGATTTTTTCATATGCATATCATCCAGCAGTTGATTTAAACCGGTGCCTTCCTTAAACTGCAGTCCTTTCATATCGGTAAACAGATTCGTGCCGGCCTTGACCAGCCGGTTATCGTTTTCCGCCCGGATCAGATAATCGCCGCTGCTGTTAATCAGCGCCGCATAACTTTCCCAGTGCCGCTGTTCCATATTGATAATCTGGTACAGGGCAAACAAATCGTATTCACCTACGACCACGCCTGTCACCCGACCGTCCCTGATGACCGGGCTGCTGAGCAGGATAGTCTTCTCGCCGCTGATGTCCGTGCCTTCAAAAATACCGGTTTCCCCCAGCAGCGCCCTTTTTACCGCCGTACGGGAAGCCAGCTGGTACTGATGCCCGGTATCATCAACGGCCCGGCCAGCCGTATCTGCTAACAGCAGATGCTTAAAATGAGTCTGGTTATGATATTCCTGCACCCGGCGTAAAACCACCGGGCTGGTAAAATCCGTAATATCCGTTAAGGAATCCGCAATAATCTGTACCTGTTCCGTAGCTGCTTTTAGTTCGGCCTCCATATTATAAATCTCGTTATTGACAAAAGTCTGCATGGCTAACTTACTATCATCCTTGGCATAATCAAACAAAGCCGACGCAAAGGTAAAGAAAGCCCCGATGCCGATAGCGGCTAAAAGCAGCGTTATAATAATGTAGAACCGCACCCGGTTGTGCATGGGTTTCCTCCTTCAGGCATCCTCCTGCCCGTGTTTTTCTGCAGGTCTGTTTTTAAAAAGCCGGTTTCGCCTTTAAGGTCTGATCCGCCAAAAGAGTAAAGTCATGGGCCGCCGCCTCCGGGGTTTTGGTCAGCCGCAGCAGCGACTGCAGCATCTGATACCAGTACACCCGCATCCGGCTAAACCCGGCCACGTTATTGTAATAAGGCGCGTAATATTTTGTCCAGGAAGCAATTTTCAGCATCCTGGCATCCGCGTGCACGTTCTTAAAAGCCGCCCGCACAGGAATGCCGCCCGTCTGGATAACATTGCTCCGGCCCATATCCGGGTCATCGCACATAAATTTAATAAAAGCCAGCGACGCCGTTTCCCGGGCGTCATCACCGCTTCGTACCGCGGCAAAACCATTCACCAGATATTCCAGCTTCGGCTGTCCGCCTGGCGCCGGGAAAGGTACCTCTATTACCTGGATACCCCGGCCGGAAAGCTGCGTCTGATAGGCGCTTTGCTGGGCGCCACTCCACAAGATAGTAAACGCGCTGCGTCCGCTGGCAAAATTCTCCAGGTCATCCGTACCGGTAAGCAGCGAACCATTTAGCAACAAGCCTTTGGTCACTGCTTCCTGGATAAAGGTTAACGCCTCCATACCCTGGGGCTGATTTAAAGTATAACTCTGTAAATCGGGAGCAATCACGCTCCCGCCGTACAAATTGCTGACCAGAGCCCGGGTAGCCTGATCGCCGCCCTGCCCGTAACAAAAAATGGTACCCGGTACAAAACCGGATTGGTGCAAAGCTTCCAGGACCTGGACAAAATCTTCCCGGGTCCAGCCTTCCCTGACCAGGTTCGCCTTGCCGGAAGCTTCCAGCATCTGTTTATTAAAAGCCATGTAGAAAGGCGAAGTGCTCAGAGGATATAAATACATCCGTTCATTAACGCCGCAGGCTTCCAGGACCATTTTGTTGCCCGGGTCCTGCCGCAGCTGCTCGTCAAAAAGTTTATTCAGGGTTAACATTTTGCCCGCCCGGCCATAGGCAACAATCCGACCCGGCGCATCCAGGATTACATCGCATAACCCTTTTTCCAAAGCATATTCCAGCTTATCCGGACCGGTCTCAAAATTGACCGGCACCGGGTTAACCTTGATTCCGGGGTGGGCAGCCTGGAATTTTTGGATAGCGGTCTGTTCGTAAGAACCGGCGTCAGTAGTCCGGGGCGCAAAGACAGGAAAATAATACCAGTTGATGGTAGTCACATCGGCCGGCGCCTTGGGTTTTACCTGTGAAGTTTGTACTTGCTGGCTACAGCCCGCCAGCAGTAAAAGCACCACTGCCAGCAGCAGGAGTCCGTACCTTTTCATCCCCGTTTCCTCCCAGTTTTATCCCTTAGTATTTAATATTATAACATAGGCTCCCCTGATTAAGCTATCACAAAAATGCGTAAATATTAAAAATTCTGGTTATTTTTTGTATAAAATTCTTGTCAATTGGGGCCGGCATAATTTTCAGCATCGCCAGGACCCTGACCGGTATGTTATAATTAGTTTACAGAAAAAATAAAGGAGGCAGATTATGTTTATTTGTGATACTCATTGCGACACTGTCAGCGAGTTGTATAAGAACGATGTGGATTTTTTTGCCAACAAGCAGCACATCGACGTGGAACGGATCATCAAGAACGGCGGCGGCTTACAATTTTGCGCCCTCTTCATCCCCACCGAGCAATTCCGTTATTATGGCGGTATCCGCTACACCTTAACCCTGCTGGACAAGTACAAGACAGAGCTGAAAAAATTAGCGGCCCGGGGCGTGGATGTCCATCCCATCCTGACCAGGACCGACGCAGCCGCAGCACTGCAGCACCAATTTAACCCGCTGCTGGCCATTGAAGAAGGTGGAGCCCTGGACGGCAGCCTGGCTGCCCTGCGCCTGTTCTATGAACTGGGCGTGCGAGCCATGACCCTGGTATGGAGCAACCGCAACGACATCGCCGACGGCGTTAACGAAGACTGCACCAAAGGCGGGCTCACCACTTTTGGCCGCCAGGTAGTAGCCGAGATGAACCGTTTAGGCATGGCCGTGGATGTTTCCCACATCTCCACTTATGGTTTCTGGGATACGTTAGCGACCAGCACCAAACCCATCATCGCCACCCACTCCAATGCCTTTTCCCTCTGCGATCATCCCCGCAATTTAAACGACGACCAGATCAAAGCCCTGGGCAAAAATAACGGCTTCATCGGCATCACCTTTGCCGGGCAGTTTTTGGAAAAAGACTGGCACGATGCCAGCATCGACAGTGTGTACAAACACATTGCCTACATGCTGGACCTGCTGGGCGACGACGACCATGTAGGTTTTGGCAGCGACTTTGACGGCATCAGCCATCCACCCTGCAATATCCAGGGCGTCCAGGATTTTGTACCGCTGGTGGAATTCTTAACTAAAAAATTTAGCGACACAACCGTAGAAAAAATTACGCACCAGAACTGCTTAAACTATTTGCAAAGAGTGTTATAAAAAACAAAAACCCGTTGCCTGAACGGTTGGAGAAAACAGTTTTAAAAATTTGTACAGCATACACAAAAAGGACGTGGAAAATTTTTCCACGTCCTG
>ENA-UOYA01003266-UOYA01003266.1-activated-sludge-metagenome-genome-assembly--contig:-NODE-3266-length-14615-cov-4.123146_pt1 | contig 14615 bp, 10 predicted proteins | sample MGYA00238163_ERZ764804 | MGnify/ENA primary metagenome ERZ764804 (study PRJEB28919, sample SAMN05720223) | activated sludge metagenome | isolation source: Anaerobic digester | place: Hong Kong...
TCAGTCGGTAGAGCATGCGGCTGTTAACCGCAGGGTCGTAGGTTCGAGTCCTACAACAGGCGCCAAATGAGCAGTCATCTCAATAGAGGTGGCTGCTTTTTCGTATCCTAATCTGAAATGAATAGAATACGGAATTTTTTTGCATTAATTTTACCTTGCCTTGCTCATATGCCTGATGATGTTAATAATTGCTTTGACTCCAACCCTGAAATTTCTTTTTTCCTTTGCGCCGCAGACTTCCTGCAGGGTCACCCATATTGGGTTATTGGTGAGTAATTTTCTGCAATACTCACGGAAATAGTTGAAAAATTATAAAAAAGGTGAGAAAAACGAAAAAAACGGTGATTTATTCTATTTGCGGTTTGAAAAAAATCAAAAATATGGTAGTATTATTTCGATTGTATTTTCAAAGCAAATAATCGGAGGAATTAGAAATGTCTTTGCTTCTATTAGTTATTATTTACATAGGGTTTATTTCACTTGGACTACCTGATTCCGTTTTCGGGGTATCCTGGCCTGTAATGCATATTGATTTTCATCTTGACCAGAGCTTTGCGAGCATTATGACAGTAATTATTGCCTGCGGAACGGTCTGGACAAGTATGGTGGCAGGCAAGGTTATAAGAAAATTCGGCACGGGGAAGGTTGCAGGCATTTCAATCCTCATGACCGCCATTTCACTTGTAGGTATATCGTTCGCACCGTCAATCTGGTTTGTGATTCTCTTTATGATAATACTTGGCATAGGCGCCGGTGCTGTTGACGCGGGGTTAAATGATTATGTATCCCGTCATTACAAGCCTCAGCACATGAGCTGGCTGCATTGCTTCTGGGGCGTCGGTGTCACGGTCAGCCCGCTTATTATGGCCATAAGCCTCAAGGACGATAACTGGCGGATCGGTTACAGAAGGGTAAGCGTTCTGTTGTTTATTATTGCGGTAATAATGCTATCTGCATTGCCGCTGTGGAAAAAGATGTCGAAGAATGACTTTAAGGATACCGCAGAAGATCATAAAAAAACTGACGAGAAAAAAGTCCGCCCTATTACAATTAAAGGCGTGGGCATAGCTATGGTCATACTTGCATTCTATTGTTCGGTCGAAATGATTCTCGGCACATGGGGAGCGAGCTTCCTTATTAACACAAAGGGAATTAATGCTGCAACCGCGGCAAAATGGATTTCCTTCTACTTTGGCGGTATAGTTGCGGGAAGGTTTATAAACGGCTTCCTTTCAATGAGGTTTTCAGATAAGGTACTGATTTTAGGCGGCATCTCTATCGGGCTTTTCGGAGCTATTTTATTAATGCTGCCGATTAGCAACATGCTTTTGCTTGGTTCCCTTGTGCTCATAGGTGCAGGCTATGGCCCGATTTTTCCATGCTCCATTCACGCCACATCTGCAAGGTTCGGTGAAAAATACTCACCCGATATTGTGGGCTATCAGATGGGCGGTGCATATATGGGAGCACTCATTATTCAGCCTGCTTTCGGATTTGTGGCGTCAAAAACAACCTTCTTGCTCATGCCTTATGTTCTTCTGGTTCTGACTCTGCTTCAGCTTTTGCTTACTCTGATGCTTGAAAAAAAGCTCAAAAAAGACAAGGAGACCATTGCGGCAGTTTAACGGTAATGTCATTTTCTGAATTTGGGAGGTTTATAGATGAAAAAGGAACTTGCCCTCGTTGACCTGGCGAAGCTGTTTTTTTCATATTGCGTTGCCGCAATTCACATTTATCTTTTCTACGACATATCAAATAGTCTCAACTCTGTATTAAAGGTGTTTGTTTGGAGGCTGGCGGTTCCCTTTTTCTTCATTGCCTCCGGATACTTTCTGGGGCAAAAAATAAAGGCGGGCAGTGCGCCCGGAAAGATTGCAAAGCAATATGCGGTACGCCTCGGGATCCCCTATGTTTTCTGGAGCCTAATGAATATTGCATTTGCCTTTGTAATTAATAAAAACTACAATGTAGTGCAGCTGCTAAAAAACCTAAAATTATTATTGTTGGGATATCCCTTGGGAGCTTTATGGTTTTTATATACTCTCATTGTCGGTGTTATCTTCGTTTGCTTTGTGGAAAAGTACTTCGGAGGAATAAAAAAACCGTTATTGATTTTACTTGCTTTTGTTTATGCCTTCGGGCTGCTTTTTAACAGCTATTCGGGCATATTCCGGCTTTTTTCAGATAAAGATGTTTATAAAAACCTGTTTGAAATCAGCAGAAATGCCTTCTATGTCGGCATCCCCTTTGTATCAATAGGCTATAGCTTCGGGAAAAACGGTTTACCGAAATATTTATCAGTGACAAAAAACAATATTTTAGGCATATGCTTAGGTTATCTGCTGCTTATTTGTGAGGTCCTTATTATTTTAAAGCTGCCAAAGAGAGACGGTGGAGCTGAATTTTACCTTGCATTTCTTATTATTGTTCCGAATTTGTTATGCTTGCTTGTCAGAGGGAGTGAAAAGTATCCTCTCCATAAAATGAATGCATATAGGCTAAGGATATATTCGTCGACAATTTACTATTCACATTTTCTTGTTTATTCTATTCTTTATTCACTTTTCAGTGCAAGCTCGATTTTATATTTTATTCTTGTAATCGGAATCTCTACTTTGCTCGGCGAGGCTTTTTACAGGTCAAGGAATAAATTCATAGCCAGAATACGGTAAATTTATTCAATAGAACATAATTCACTTTTGCAACATATAATAAATGTGGAACACGAATCTCATAATATAAAAACTCTCCTTAAAGAAAGCTGTCTCCACAGTTATGTCGCTGCGGAGGCAGCTAATTTATATCCCAAATTCAAGTTATAAAAGTTTTGTTTACTTTACCCCTCGATTCTGCTAAACTAAAAAGGGTTTGTAAAATTATGGGGGAATAGATATGTGGTTTTGGCTTTCGCTGGTTGCTATTTTATTCTGGAGCGGGTCTGACCTGTTTTCAAAAATGGGCTCAAACCCCGAGGATAAATACAGCCACTGGAAATTAGTTATGGCAGTTGGTACTGCCATGGGTATTCATGCGGCGGTCATGCTCATTTCGGGTGCTGAATTTTCACTTCTTGATATGGTAACATATCTGCCTGCATCAGCCTTATATATATTTTCGATGGTTCTGGGCTATGTCGGCCTGCGTTACATAGAGCTGTCACTCTCAACACCTATCTGCAACTCTTCTGGAGCAGTTGCCGCCATACTCTGCTTTGTCATACTCAAACAAACAATGAGCGTTATGCAGCTTTTTGCCGTCTGCCTTGTCAGCGCTGCAATATTATCGCTTGCGGCTATTGAAAGGCGTTATGACAAGACTCCCAGCAGAAGGCAAAGGGGCGGCTCCGGTACGAACTATGCACGCTCCTTTATCGCAATTCTTTTCCCGATTTTTTACTGTATCATTGACGGACTGGGCACCTTTGCCGATGCTGTGATTCTCGAGAGGTTTATTTCTGAGGAGGCTGCAAACATTGCTTATGAGCTGACATTTTTTATGATGGCGGTAATCGGCTTTGTATATGTGGTTATCATCAAAAAAGAGAAAATCAGCCTCCCACACGAAAAGCCCAAAATGGCGGCGGCTCTGTGCGAAACGGCGGGTCAGTTCGCATATGTATATGCTCTCGGCGATAATGCTATTGTAGCTGCGCCCCTGATTTCCTCTTACTGCATTTTTTCACTGGTATGGGCTAGAATTATTCTCAAAGAAAAGCTGACAAAGGCGCAGTATGGCGTAATTGCAGTTGCCGCAGTCGGTATTGTTATCCTCGGCATGGAATAAGGTCTTTTATTTTTAAATTAGGGGGTATGAACATGGCAAAATATGAATGTCATCTGCAAGGGAACTTTGATAAACTTATTAACACTATTGAATCCGGAATATTGGGCGGCAGCCTTTCAGCCCATATTGAAGATGGTAGCGACTATATTGTCGGCACCGTCAGATGTGCCGTGCGGGTTTTTGAAAGGTACAGCATGACGGGCAGCAACCGTGTCAGCTTAAACTTGACCTTAATTGGCAACGGCAACGATCTGTTTCTTTCGGCAATAACCTCGGGAGGCAGCCAGGCGGTTTTGTTTAAGCTTAATACAATCGGAGAAGAGGCCTTCCTTGAGTGCCTTCGTGAGGTTGTTGAAAAATATATGTCCGGCCGTTAATTTACAAAAGGCTATTTAAGCATAACAAGGCTCAGCCCTGGTATCATTGATATCAGGGTGTATTTTTATGTTTTTCTTGCTCATGCAAAGCCGAAATATTTGAGTATTCCGTTATAAATTCCGGCAGCAAACTGCCTTTGATTATCACGTAGCTTCTGATTATCAGATTCATTTGTAATATAAGCCAACTCAGTCAGAATTGCGGGCATAGTTGTTCTTCTAAGAACATAGAATATTGGGTTTACCCTGACTCCGTTGTCCCTTGTTCCAACAGCCTCGACTATTCCATCAAGCACCCTCTCGGCCAGCCAGTTTGCCTGTGAGTACTGACGGTAAATATAGACCTCTGTTCCGTTAATATCAGGGTTTACATTGGCATTGCAGTGGATACTGATAAAATAATCCGCAGGCCAATTGTTTGCCATGCGCACCCTCTCAATCAGGCTGGTCGAGTTGTTTGTTCCCAAAACGGTGTTTGGTGTGGGCCTTGAAACCCTTGCGTCAAACCTCGGGTCACTGTTGAGCAAATCCCTCAGATAAATACCGACATTATATGTAACATCCTGTTCAAACAGACCGAAGCCCGTTGCACCAGTATTATGAAATCCCGTGGGATTGTGCCCCTGGTCAATAAAAATTTTAATAGCCAAGTTATCACTTCATTTCTCTTATTTTACTAACATTATATTTTGCTTATTAAATCTTGTTCAATTTTTTAGCAAAGTCCGCTTTTTGGCCTTGAATTATTACAAATAAAGGGAGTGCCTGAAATAAATCAGGCACTCCGTTGTGGTTTTTGGCATTTATTCAACAGGTGAGAGCATTCCGGTTTCATCATAAAATTCCAAGAACTGCGGGAATTCAGGGTTGGAGTCAATATAGCATTGGGTATCACAGGTTGCAAGCCATATGTAGAGGTCTGTATTGTTACCTGCATCTTTTTGCCCAACATGGAACATGTTTTTGATGAACCATGTCTGCTCAGGCCAGCGGCAGGTTGAGGCGTCAATTATTCCGTCCGCCGAAAGGTGGTTGTGCCCGCAATTAACGGCCTGAGCATAGCCGCTCGGGAGTGTCCTGTCAAGAAGTGCACAGGTGGCGCCTGCGCTTGTATATACGGTGTCGATTACCGTATCATTCTGAAGGGCATAACCTTTGCCCACGGGAGCGCCCTGAAGGTTATAGTTTGAAATAACGGCAAACCTCATGCCCTTATTTATTGCTTCATTAATAATATCTTCAACATGAATTCTGACATTATAATGATAATCGTCAATTTTACGGATAAGCTCTGCATTAGCGCTTTGGTCAAGCAGGAGCGATTTTGCCGCTTCAAAGTCCTTTTCTGGGATTAATCCCCATATGCCGGGCATATAGGCAAAAAGCGGGGTAACTGCCTCTTTTAACACCCTTGCGCCGCAGTTTTCTATGAACTGGTCAAAGAACTGCTGAATGTCGTCAAACTCTCCCGCAGCATTCATTATATTAAGCGTGTTTTTTATAAGGGAGCTTATTGTATCATCCGGGATAAATTCACATACAAGGCGGATAAGTCCGTCCATTTCAATATCAAAACGCCCCGTGAAAAGGTCTCCGATAAGCTCCACACCATAAAATGCGGAGGAGGTCATAACAAGGCTGCTGATTTTACCACAGCCGTATTTTTGGAGATATGCGCATGTTACGACTCCACCCATGCTCACAGAAATAAGCGAAACAGTCCTGTGCCTCGTCTGAGCCAGAACCATATCAATGAAGTCATTAAGAGCTTGAGCGTGGTCCATAGGGTCGAGCCGCCAGTCATAAACAAAGGTGTAAACATGGTTCGCTCCAATTTCACGGGAAGCAGCATCCTTTATTGCTCCCCCCGGAATATCACCGCAGGCGGCTGAATAATCAAAAGTCTCGGAGTAAACATCATATTTTGAATTGCCGTCGGGGCCGCACTTTGCATATTCAAACAGTTGGTTGGCTGCTGGAATCAGGCTGTCGCAAAAAGCGTCCCAGTTCCTGTCTGCAATAACCCTCGCAAGGGGAAGAAGCTGACCCTTGACCGTTGAAATAATATCCTTAGCTAACGGGACGAAAATCTGCTTTTCCTGCGCCGTTGCGTGATTTATGAATAGAGGAGTTGAGTTCATGCCCTCAACAATAACAATGGGCTCATTGCCGCAAGTGCAATACTCTTGGGCACCGACGGGCAGCCAACACATTAGCGTAAGAATTAATGCAAGGAAAATTGAAACAGCTCTTTTCATTATTTACACCTGCTTCCAAAAATTTATCCAAATTATAGCAAAAATTTAATTAAAATTCAATAAGTTAAAATCGTTTACTTTGAAGTGTTTTTATGTTATCTTAATATTGATTATTTTTGAAGGGGCTGTGATTATGAAGTTCTCCGCAAAATTCATATGCGCAAGATATGACTATAACACATATGAGGAGCATATTCCTTCACCTTATTTCAGAAAAACCTTTACATTGGATGAAAAGCCGGAAGCCGCGGGTATAAGAATCTGCGGCCTTGGGTTTTACGACCTCTTTATTAACGGCAAAAAAATCACAAAGGGTCTTCTTGCACCCTATATATCAAATCCCGACGATATAATATACTATGATGACTATGATATTTCTGATATGTTGGTTAAGGGCGAAAATGTTATCGGCATTCAACTGGGCAACGGCATGCAGAACTGCCCGGGCGGTTTTGTCTGGGATTTTGACAGGGCTGCCTTCAGGGGAGCGCCAAGGCTTGCATTGTACTTTGAGGCAAAGCTCCGAAACGGAGGGGAAATTATATTTGAGGCTGACGAAAGCTTTAAAACAGCTGATTCGCCTTTATTTTTTGACGATTTGAGGAGCGGTGCATTCTATGACGCCCGCAAGGAGCAGGCAGGCTGGTGTGATGCCGGGTTTGACGATAGTCAATGGAGGAATGCCTTGAGGGCGGAAACACCAAGAGGTCAGGCAAGAGTCTGCAGTGCCGACCCGATTGTCAGGCTCTATGAGATTATACCAGTTGAAATAAGGAAGGCGACGCTTTCCTCCTCCTATGTGGCCAGAGGGAATTATAAAACTCCCTTCAAGCCTGAAAGGTATGACGGTTACTTATACGATTTCGGTGTAAACACGGCCGGTATAATAAGGCTAAAAATCAAGGGCAAACCCGGGCAGATGATTGAGCTGCAGTTCTGCGAATACCTTGAGGAGGACGGCAAGCCCTCATATTCAAATATTGATTTTTATCCGGACGGATATTCCCAGAGGGATATATATATCTGCAAGGGCGAAGGAGAGGAGATTTTTGAGCCTCAGTTCACCTATCACGGATTCAGATATTGTCAGGTAATAGGCATTGAAGATGAGCAGGCAAAGGAGGAACTCCTTACTTACATAGTCTGCAGCTCCGATATCGGGAGTAGGGGCGGCTTCCTGTGCTCCGACGAAACAGCAAACAAGCTTTATGAAATGGCGATGCGCTCTGACCTTGCTAATTTTTACTACTTCCCGACGGACTGCCCGCACCGTGAAAAAAACGGCTGGATGGGTGACGCTGCGGTTTCCTGTGAGCAGGTAACCCTGAACTTTGCGCCCGAAAAGAGCTATATTGAGTGGATAAGAAATATCTGCAAGGCTCAGGCGGACGATGGCAGCCTGCCCGGCATTGTGCCCACAGGCGGATGGGGCTTCAAATGGGGCAACGGCCCCGCATGGGACTGTGCGCTGACCTTTATTCCGTATTTCACCTACCTTTACAGGGGAGATAAGGAAATTCTCAAAGAGTGTGCAGATTCTGTTTTCAGGTATCTCAACTATATCAGCAAACGCCGTGATGAATACGGGCTGATAAAAATAGGCCTGGGCGACTGGCTCCCCGCGGGCAGACCTGCCGACTGGTACAAGGTTCCCCTTGAATTCACCGATTCCGTATTGACTCTCGGCATATGCAAAGCAGCTGCATATATATTCGGCGAGCTTGGACTTTCTCTTCAGCAAAGCTTTGCTCAAAGCCTCTATAACGAAATCCGCTCTGCCGTTAGGGATAATCTTATCGATATGAATACTATGACAGTTGTCGGCAGAAGCCAGACAGGGCAGGCACTGGCGCTTTACTTCGATGTGCTTGAGCCCGCAGAAAAAGCGGGAGCATTCAAAGTGCTTATGGATATAATCGGCGAATGCGGTGAGCACCTCGATGTCGGTATGCTCGGGATAAGAGCGCTGTTCCATGTTTTGAGTGAGTTCGGGCAGGGCGAGCTTGCATATAAAATGATTACCCGCAGGGACTTCCCATCCTATGGATGGTTTGTTGAGAGAGGGCTTACCTGTCTCCCAGAGGATTTTCAGTGCCTAGAAAGAGAAAAAAGACCAAATTCTCTCAACCATCATTTCTTCGGTGATATAGCAAACTGGTTTATGACAAAGGTTGCGGGCATTGTTGTAAATCCAAATAAAAGGGACTGCACCGAGGTCAATATTAAACCCGATTTTCTTCAAGCCCTCAGCTTTGCTCAGGCCCATTACGAAACGGTTTGCGGTAAAGTATTCGTCAGGTGGGAACGGCGGGAGGACGGCATTAAGCTTTCAGTTGAGGCTCCCCCACAGGCTGACGGCAGAATAATACTTCCTCCGGGCTATGTGTTCTCAGGCGAATTCAGCCGGATTTTTGATTTATCCTTCTGCCCACTTCAAAGCGGAGATTTTCTGGCAATTAAAAAACAGATGAATGCATAGAAAAAAACGGAGTGAAGAAATTTGAAAAGCGATAAGTGTGATATAATAAAAAGTGCTGCTTCGGTTGTGCCATCCGAAAGGCAGCTTAAATGGCAGGATATTGAATTCTATGCCTTTATCCATTTCGGCATTAACACCTTTACCGATTCGGAGTGGGGCAGCGGTGGAGAAAGTCCATCAATCTTTAACCCAACTGAACTTAATGCCGGGCAATGGGTCAAGACAGTAAAAGCGGCAGGCATGAAAGGATTGATTTTAACCGCAAAGCACCATGACGGGTTCTGCCTCTGGCCCAGCAAGCTCACTGAACACAGCGTAAAAAACAGCCCATGGAGGGATGGAAACGGCGATGTTGTTATGGAGGTTTCGCAGGCCTGCAAGAAGTATGGCATAAAGTTTGGAATATACCTTTCACCTTGGGACAGGCACGAGCCGACCTACGGCGAGGGCGAGCCCTACAACGAGTTTTACAAGGGCCAGCTCAGGGAGCTTCTTACCAACTACGGCGAGCTTTTTTGTGTCTGGCTTGACGGAGCCTGCGGGGAGGATCCCTCCGGCAGAAAGCAGGAGTATGACTGGCAGGGCTATTTTTCGCTTATCCGTGAGCTTCAGCCCGATGCCGCTATTTCAATCTGCGGCCCCGATGTCAGGTGGTGCGGCAATGAGGCAGGAGTATGCAGAAGCTCGGAGTGGAGCGTTGTGCCGTCTTACCTGAGCATTGCCGAGAATGATTATTCTGAAAACAAAAAGAGCAAGAAAAATGTTATGACGCTTGACCTTGGAAGCCGCAAGGCAATAAGGAATGCCAAAAAGCTTATCTGGTACCCAGCGGAGGTTGATGTTTCGATTCGTAAGGGATGGTTTTATCACAAGGATGAGGATTATACGGTAAAGCCGCTTTCAAAGCTCTTGGAGATTTACTATAATTCAGTTGGCGCAAATGCCTCTTTACTGCTCAATGTGCCGCCCAATCAGCAGGGCCTGATAGCAGAGAGAGATTTGGAAACCCTTATTTCCCTTGGTGCTCAGCTTGAATATGATTTTCAAGAAAACCTCGCGGAGGATTCAGTGATGACTGGCTCGGGATGCCTTGACGATGAGCATAACCCACAGATGGTTTTAACTCCGAACCCGGATGAATACTGGCACTCAGGCATGGAACCCGTCAAGCCCTGGCTCATTCTCGATATGGGTGACGATTATGATATAGACAAGGTGGTTTTAAAGGAGCATATAAGAACAGGCCAGCATATAGAAAAATTCACGCTTTACGGTGAGCTTAAGGGAAAATGGAAACCCCTTTTCAAAGGCACCGTAATTGGTCACAAGAGAATATGCCGCTTTAAAGAGGTCAGAGTTCAGCGGATAAAGCTTGTGATTGAACAGACGCGGTGCTTCGCCGCAATTTCTGCCTTCGAAGCATACTGACCTCATCAAACCCCGGAGGTGTTAGCATGAAAAAAGAAGAAGCGCAAATTCTTGAAATGCCGCTTGTAGCATTAAGAGGGCTTGTTGTTTTTCCCGACTCCAGACTTCATTTTGATGTCGGTCGGGAGAAGTCTATTGCTGCGCTTAAAGCGGCAATGGGGAGCACCCAGGAGGTTTTCCTGGTTTCCCAAAGGGATGTTTCATCAGACGACCCAAAGCTTGAGGAGCTTTATAATATAGGCGTCATTGCAGCCGTTAAGCAGGTTTTAAGGCTGCCTAACAGTGATAATTTCAGAGTCTATGTCGAGGGGCAGCAGCGTGCTCAGCTGCTCGACATGGTTCAGTCGAAGCCCTATTGCAAGGGCTGCATAAGGATAAAAAAGGATGCACCCATCAGAGCACAGGATAAAAACATTCAGGAGGCGCTTGTAAGAAAAGCAAAGGATATTTTTGAGCAGTATGCCCAGATAGCGGCTCAGCTGCCGCCCGACATGATACTATCCGTACTGAAGCTTGAAAATGCCGGTGAGCTTGCGGATTATATAGCAAGCAATATCCCTCTTGAATATGAAAGCAGGCAGGAGATTCTCAGTGAGCTTAAACCGCTCAAAAGAATTGAAAGGCTCTGCGTTATTCTTTCGCATGAGTGCGAGGTGCTAAGAATCGAATCCATTATCAGCGAGAAGGTTCAGGAGCAGCTTGATGAAAACCAGCGTGAATATTATCTGCGTGAGCAGATAAAGGCAATTTCAACAGAGCTTAATGACGGCTTCAGCCCTGAGGAAGAGGTTGAACAGTTCCGTGAGCAAATTGATGAGCTGAATCTGAGCGACGAGGCCAGAACAAAGCTCCTGCGCGAATGTGACAGGCTCGAAAGAATGGCCCCGCAGTCGCCGGAAAGCACTGTTTCAAGAGTATATCTCGAAACCTGCCTTTCTCTGCCATGGAATAAATTTACACAGGATAAGCTTGACCTTCGAGCTGCACGCAAGGTGCTCGATAATGACCATTACGGCCTTGAAAAGGTTAAGGACAGGATTATTGAAATGCTTGCTGTCCGCAAGCTTTCACCCGATATAAAAGGGCAAATAATCTGCCTTGTCGGCCCTCCCGGAGTCGGCAAAACCTCCGTTGCCCGCTCAATTGCCAGAGCCATGGGCAGGGAGTATATCAGGATTTCTCTGGGAGGCATACATGACGAGGCCGAAATCAGAGGGCACCGCAAAACCTATATCGGCTCCATGCCCGGCAGGATTATTAACGCCATGCAGACAGTCGGCACCTCAAACCCTCTGATTCTTTTGGACGAGGTTGATAAGCTTTGCAGCGATTTCAGGGGAGACCCGGCCTCCGCTCTGCTTGAGGTTATGGACGGCGAGCAGAATTTTGCATTCCGTGACCATTATATCGAGATTCCATTTGATTTGAGCAAGGTTCTGTTCATCACAACCGCAAACGATAAGTCAACCATACCTGCGCCTCTGCTTGACAGGATGGAGGTAATTGAGCTTGACAGCTATACTCATGAGGAAAAATTCAATATTGCCAAAAGGCATCTTGTACCAAAGCAGGTCAAACGCCACGGCTTGACGGGCAACAGCCTCAGGATTTCGGATAAATCGATACGCATGATAATTGACGGATATACCAGAGAGGCAGGCGTCAGGAAGCTGGAGCAAACAATAGCATCAGTCTGCCGCAAGGCGGCGGTAAAGGTGGCCAACGGAACAGGCAGGGTTATAGTAAAGGCGGATGACCTTGAAGAGCTTCTCGGGCCAATAAAATTCAAGCCCGAAAACCTTTCGGATAAGAACGAGATAGGCTCCGTCAATGGCCTTGCGTGGACCCCGGTAGGCGGTGAAATGCTTAAAATTGAGGTCGCCATTATGGACGGTACGGGCAAGCTCGAGCTTACAGGCTCCCTGGGCGATGTTATGAAGGAATCGGCAAAAGCTGCCCTGAGCTTTATTAGAACAAAAGCAGATGCTCTGAATATAGACAAGGAATTCTATAAAAATAAGGATATCCATATACATGTGCCCGAGGGTGCAGTTCCAAAGGACGGGCCATCGGCGGGCGTCACAATAGCAACAGCTCTGGTTTCCGCTCTTTCAGGCACTCCCGTCAGATGCGACCTTGCAATGACTGGTGAAATCACGCTCAGAGGTAGGGTGCTCCCCATAGGCGGGCTTAAAGAAAAAACCATGGCGGCATACAGAGCGGGAATTAGGACGGTTATCATCCCGAAGGAAAACGAGAGCGACCTTGCCCAGGTTGATAAGGCTGTCAGAGATGTTATAGAGTTTATAAGCGCCGACTCAATTGACGAGGTGTTCAATGCTGCCCTCATTAAAAAGAGTGAGAAGTTGGAGGGCCTTTCAGACGACAGTCTGCCCGTGCTTGAGGATGTGGATAACAAAAGGCCGACAATAGCACAGTAAAAGGAGAAGAAAATGAAGCTGGAGAGATTTGACTTTGAGGCGGCTTTCGGAACAGGAGCACAGCTCCCTCTCTCAAATGTCCCTGAGGTTGCCTTTGCAGGGCGCTCAAATGTAGGCAAATCATCGCTTCTCAATAAGCTGCTGAACAGAAAAAGCCTTGCAAGGGTCAGCTCCATGCCGGGGAAGACCGTAACCGTCAATTTTTATTCTGGCGACGGAGTCAGGCTGGTTGACCTGCCGGGCTACGGATATGCACGGGTTTCGGATGCTGAAAAACAGCGCTGGTCGGAGCTTATGGAATCCTATTTTTGCTCAGGCAGAAATATAAAGCTTGTAATTCAATTGACCGATATGCGGCATAAGCTTACAAAAGAAGACCTTGAAATGCTGCGCTTTTTAAAGAAAATGAATTTTGATTTTTTAATTATACTGACAAAAAGCGATAAGCTCAATAAAACGGAACGGTCAAAACGCCTCGATGAAATAAAAGAGGAGTTAAGGGATTATGAGGGCGTTGAGGTAATCCCCTTTTCTGCGGTTACCGGTGAGGGAGTGGAAAAAATTAGGAAGCAGATAGATAAATACACGGAGAGTGAATGAAGTATGTATGTATCGGATTGCATTGATATCAACAATCAGGGGCATCTCACAATAGGCGGGTGTGATACAATAGAAATAGCAAAGAGGTTCGGGACACCTGTCTATGTTATGGATGAGGATGAGATTAGAAAAAACTGCCGCGAATTTGTTAAGTCCATTAATGAAAATTACGGCGGCAACGGCATGGTCCTTTATGCCAGCAAGGCGTTTTGCTGCAAGGAGATGTGCAGGATAATTGCCCAGGAGGGTATGGGGCTTGATGTCGTTTCCGGCGGCGAGCTTTATACGGCGATTCAGGCGGGGTTCCCGGCAGAAAAGATTTATTTTCACGGCAACAACAAAACCCCCGCAGAGCTAAAGCAGGCCGTTGACTGTGGAGTTGGCAAAATAATAGTTGATAATATTAATGGGCTTGAAGCCCGCAACGAGCTTGCAAGGGCTGCCGGCAAAAAAGAAAAAATACTCATGCGCATAAAGCCCGGCATCGACGCTCATACGCATGATTTTATTAAAACAGGGCAGATTGATTCAAAATTCGGATTTGCGCTCGAAACTGGCGAGGCCATGGAGAGTGTGCTAAAGGCCGTTTCATTGCCGAACATCGAGCTTGTTGGTGTTCACTGCCATATCGGCTCTCAGATTTTTGACCTTGACCCGTTTGAGCTTGCCGCTAAGGTTATGCTCGACTTCATGGCAGATATAAAAAGGGAAACAGGCCTTGAGCTGAAAGAGCTTAACCTCGGTGGAGGCTTCGGCATAAAGTACCTGAAAACGGACAGACCGAGGCCCTTCACCGATTATATGAAAAAGGTTGCTGCTGTTGTCAATGAATATTCAAAGGAGCTGGGTCTCAAAACTCCGTTTATCCTCATTGAACCGGGCAGGGCAATAGTCGGTGCAGCAGGGCTGACACTTTATACAGTCGGCTCCGTCAAAAATATTCCTGATGTTCGCACCTATGTTTCGGTTGACGGGGGCATGGGCGACAACCCGAGGTATATCCTCTATCAGGCACATTATGAAATTATCTGCGCAAACAAGGCAAGTGAAAAGAGGACTTCGACGGTAACGGTTGCGGGCAAATGCTGCGAGAGCGGCGACATAATTCAGGAGTGGGCGCATGTTCAGCCCGTGGAGGCGGGGGATATACTTGCCGTCCTTTCAACAGGCGCATACAACTATTCAATGGCATCTAATTATAACAGAATCGGAAGGCCTCCCGTCGTTATGGTCAAGGGCGGTGAGCCAA
>ENA-UOYA01003267-UOYA01003267.1-activated-sludge-metagenome-genome-assembly--contig:-NODE-3267-length-14610-cov-259.104363_pt1 | contig 14610 bp, 12 predicted proteins | sample MGYA00238163_ERZ764804 | MGnify/ENA primary metagenome ERZ764804 (study PRJEB28919, sample SAMN05720223) | activated sludge metagenome | isolation source: Anaerobic digester | place: Hong...
TCTGTTCAACCATTTCCTGTGAGTTTCCCAGCTTGCTATCAGGGAAGATTACGATCTTGAGCGTGCCATTGCTGCGCTTGGCGACATTTTCCGCCAATTGCACGGCAGCTAAATGCATTGGGTGTGATGTTGCAGAATAGTGCCCTAGCTTCAACTCTACGGTCTTTTCCTCTCCAGTGGCAGCAAAACCAGAAATCACCGCTGCGATTAGAAAGATCACAAGAAATTGCTTTTTCATCTTTGCCTCCTTCCTCGATCTTCATCTTTTTATCCTTATTCCACAATGTGGAATAAGGTTCCATATTATGAATAGTATAGAGCTAGAAATAAATTCTTGCAAGCATTTTTTTTAGAATTGTTATCTGAAAATGAGTTTGCTTGAGTGGATAGATGCTAATTATCGAGTTCTAAAAAACCCTTTACAAGCAGTTAGATGGTTCCTATCTCATTGAGTTATTAAATCTATTAAGATAAGGCAATATCTAAACAAAAGAGGCCGTCCAACTTTCTGGACGGCCTCTTCTTATTCGAACTAGGAAATAAATCCTCGTTTGATTATTTTTTATTTTCCATATTGTCTAGTATATGCCTTTTGATTCATATCGAGAATCTTCTGCAAGCCTAGCTTGTCTAAGTTAGCAATATATGTGTTCCAATCCTTATCAAGATCCATTGCTCCTACAACAAACTTTACCATGCTCTGGCGAGCTGCAAGCGGTAACATAATTTTAATGTCATGCGGTAAGGAGTTTTTAACGTAGGACGGTAAGATGTTTTTTATGTCTCACGGTAAGATGATTTTTATGTCACGCAGTAAGATGTTTTTTATCTCGGACGGTAAGCAGTTTTTTATATGAATAAAGGTGGTCTCCAGCCTAGAATAGAAAGTCACAATAACTTTTATTCTTTGGAAGGAGACAGCCATGAGACAGGTTCAGTTACACAAAGCTATGCTCATGCAAGAAGTCCAGCAACTAAAATCGGCTAATGTGCCGAAGATCGAGGCCTATAGGCGCCTCAATGCAGAAGCCAAGAAGATATCCTGGCCTACATTCCTCAAATACTACAATGCAGACGAGGTGCCGAGTGCAAAAAGTATAAGCGGGAACTACGAAAAACAGAAGGTCTTTGACGTCGAGCCTTTTAGAAAGGAAATTATGCGCTGTCTAGAAGCAAATAGAGACAACAAGGATCTAAAGGTAAGTAGCATCTACGACCTACTAGAAGAGCTCTATGTGGATTCAGGGTGCTATATGGCCTTGCCTGGCAGCGAACAAACACTTCGAAACTATATCCATTTTCTCAAAGCTAAGGGGATTGTAAAGCTAAAAGAGCCCTCCTTTAGAGAAATGGACTATGTAGATGAAGAAGCTATCCCCTATGGAGAACAAACACAACTGGATTATGGCCAAGAGCTCCTTGAGGATTCTTCTATAGTTCATTTTATCGCTTTGGAGCTAAGAAGAAGCCGTGACAAGGGTGTTCAAAGATTTTCTTTTAGAGCAAGAAGTGAGCCTCTATGTCTGCCGTGCTCAGGATCCCCAGACGAAAGGCCAGATTGAAGACCTTGTGAAATACGTAAAGAGTAATTACTTCAGCGCAAGGCTCAAAGATGGCCTCTCAGTCGACAAGGCTATAGCCGGTATCCCTAAATGGTGCGACAGAAAGAATAATGCAATCCGCTTACCATGTATATGAAATAGAGAGTGACAGGCTTATCACGGAGCATGTCATAAGCGACCAACAGAATAGGATCATTGCGAAGGAGGAGCATAAGCGCAAGGAATCTGTATCCTGGATGGAATACAGAGATAAGCTCCTTACCGATTGAGGCCTTCGAGCTAGATGAGCTAGAGGCTGGAATCACAAAAAGTCAGATCGATGCACTTAAGGAACTCACCTGGATTGCAGCTAACCAGAACCTCTTTTTCATGGGTCCTCCAGGACTTGGCAAGACCATGCTCGCAGTCGGCCTCGGACTTAAGGCTATCGATGCAGGCTACTCGGTGTGTTATGAACGCATGGTCAACCTTGTAGACATCCTCGACAATGCTCCTTACCAAAAAATCCCTAAGTATAGACTCGCTAAACTAAAGAAAAGCCAAGTAATCATCATAGATGAGATTGGCTATACACCTATAACAAGGGAAGAAGCAAACAGATTCTTCAGCTTCATCTCAGAGCTTTATGAAAGATCCTCCCTAATCTTTACTACCAACAAGAGGATCGATGAATGGGCTGAAGTAATGGGAGATCCTGTGCTCACCGCTGCATTACTCGATCGTATACTCGAAAACGCTCTCTGCTTCTCGTTGAGAGGCGAATCATATAGGCTCAAAGATAAAACTATAAGAAAGGAGGAGAAAGAACCTGTCAAGGAATAAAAATCTGCTTACCGAAGCATGTAAAAATTACCTTGACATTAGCAGCCAACTTAAGCAGAATTATCTAAAAACTCTACGCAAGAGAGGTTGCGATAATGACTTATCGGGTTGAATTCTATCTTGTGGTAGCCCTAATTTTTATTGCAATCATCATTTTAATTACCTTGAGACTTAAAAAAGTAGCGAAAGGCTTAGAAGAAACCAAACTCGTAAACCAAACGCCTGAAGAAAAGTGCGAAGCTCAGGAACCAACCACAAAGAGCATTCCTAAGCCTATAAGTAATGATTTATTTAATTTAAAAACCAATGGAGAAGATGTTATCGGTGCTCCATCATTGATAGAACCATCAAGTGGTTCTTTATTAAAAATGGAGGAAATTCCTCAACAGCAGGATTCTTTGCTTCAAAAATCATCTCAAAAAATGCAAGACCAAAAAGCTTTTTCTAATGCAGAAGATAGTCTGATCTCATCTAAACACATAGGAATAGGAAAGAAAGTTTATCCAGAATCTCGTGGTGGGAAATATATAGGGACAGAAGGCAAGTCACCTCCTTCTCATATTGAGACTACATTCGAAAAAATGGATGAATGGGGCTGTTTCCTCAGCTATGTCTGTACAAGAAGACCCATGGAGTGGAGACTTGAAGTAGAAATTGAACCTAAGGATCAACATGTTCATATAGTGTCAGCATTGCAAGATGCTATTGAGCTTGAAACCACAAATGAGTCCACCTGTTATACGCTTCGAAGCATTTCTTCACCGCTTTGCATTGTACTTGAAAGAAATGGGATCGAAAAGCGATATAATCCGGCTACGCTTCATTTTCCAATACTATTCAGAATTGAAGCACAAAACAAAGCTGTACATTCATCGTCATTGTCAGAAGGTGAATATCTCGTGCTGACACCAGATTCTTGGCTTAGAAATGATTCTCTTGCTGGAACTGCAGCAATTTCGCCAGAACACACAAACATTCCACATATTATTGCACATTATTTTTATTTAAACGAAGACGGCGATCATTCAATTTCATTTTTTGACCATAGAGGTAAAGAAATCAATATCAACTCAAGGAGAAAGGGACAATTTGTACTTGAAGGAGACAAACTGGCACATGATAAAGAGAGTGGCATAGAGTATTATGCAAATTCTTTCCCTTTTTTGCGCTACCGCAAGAAATCTGTCGATGACATGGCAACTTTCGAGGGTACATTGGTATTTGGGATAAATGAAGGATCTACACCCAGTAGAGTAAGGTACAGCCAAAGATTCAATCGAGAGAATAGCGCTTTGTCGCGCATAAGCTTACAAAATGTTTTCAATGAGCATGAAGAAAGTGCTTCCGAGAAACCTCCTACTGGCAAGTATTATGTGCGGATTTATGATCATGAAGACATACTTTTAGAAAGCTTTGCCTTTTATTTCATCGCAAAGCATTTCGCGTTTGAAATTGAGAACAATAATATGTTACCTGAAACAGATGGACATAAACCTATCATCGTTAAATTTTACCATGAAGCAGATTGTAGCATTTTTCACGATACGAATCATGCAGGAATTTCGGTAATAAAGAACACTGAAGAAACAACGGTTTTCAAACTTGATCCTTCTTGTAGCAGAGAAAGGATGCTTTTTACAATTGAATTCAATGGGTATTCACTTCCTCTCCCCTTCTATATTCCAAAATTATGGTGGGCGATTCAACAAAACAGAGAATCAAATCAAATTTGGCAAGATTGTGCAGCTGAACTTTCAAGGAACGATTATTCAGCCTCTTCAGAGACAAAGGTTATTCTTTATGTACCTGAAATGCTCCACGATGTTGATATTTCTATAGGTTTCAATATAGAAAATAAAAAGTCATATAATAGACATACTTCCAAAAGCTCTATTGAAATAAATCTAAGGGATTTCGGAGATGATCCGTGCCTTTTAATACCTGGAGTCCACGATTTTAAATTATGGGTGAAAGAAAAGCAAAAACGTGTATCTGTTACCCTATGTAGGGCAACCGTTAAGCTGGCGTGTTGCGCTTGTAATTTTATCTCAATCAATGAAAATGAAATGATAAGCCATTATTTTGAGTATCACCTTCATAATGATTTAATTAATCTTTCTTATGATGAGCTTAGAATGTTGCAGACAGATCTTCCGGCTAGAATTTACCAATGCAACTATTGCGGATATTATGTTGCTGAAACAATAGAACAGCATGCCACAACAGAAATATGTCGGCATATTGAGGAATTTTGTCCCAATGTGAATCACAATTCATTAGAGCTCACAAATAAGTGCTTTAGAGTTGTAACCAACCCTGAAGAAATTAAACAAAATGTATTTAAAACACTTGAACTTCACCGCAAATGTAAGTATTGCAATGAAATAATTGATGAAGAAAATATATTTATTGATCACCTAATAAGCAAACATGGCAAGAAAATGGTGTATAAATTGCGCTAACCGAGGAGGAACATGCTATGGATTTTAGTGATATGGCGCAAAATATCGAAGAAAAATATAGAAACTATCTTAAAACGACATTCTATTTTCGAGATCCTGAGTTCAGGAATTCATTTGAGGAAAATCTTGTAAAAGGGTGTCTGTCCAAGGGCCCCTTTCTCGAAGCAATTCCTTCATTTGCGCAAGGTGATACGCCTAGAAATCTTTTAAAAAAACTTGGGTATAAAAATATTGATGACTCTTTTCTTTCATCGTTAGAAGGGGACAGATCTCTTTATAGCCATCAAGAAAAGGCATTCCGTCGCGCTTTATCGAATGAAAACTATGTAGTCGCGACAGGTACCGGAAGCGGAAAGACTGAAGCTTTTCTGTATCCAATTCTTTTTCATATCTATCAGGAGTTTCTTAACGGAAATCTAAAGAAAGGAATAAGAGCCATTATTCTGTATCCAATGAATGCGTTAGCAAACGATCAAAGGGATCGTCTTGGTAAGATCGCAAGTATTCTGGAAGAAAAGAAGTCTGCGTTTCGTTTTACGTTTGGTCAATTCATTGGAGAAACCCCCGAAGATGCAAATGATAGCACAAGAAACGCAAGAGACCATCTTAATCACAGACTCCCTGGAGAGTTGGTATTAAGATCTGAAATGAGAACTACTCCACCCCATATTCTTCTTACAAATTATTCAATGCTTGAGTACCTTCTTTTACGCCCAAATGACAGTCCCTTATTTGATAATGGCGCTTCGCGTTTCTTTAAATTCATAGTACTAGATGAAGTGCACCAGTATAATGGTTCTCGTGCGACTGAAATGGCGATGCTCCTTCGCAGGCTAAAGTTGAGGTTAAGAGATGGAGGTTGCACAGATCAATTACAATGCATAGCTACAAGCGCAACACTAAGTGATCCTAATGAATCAAATTTAAAAATATCACATTTCGTCACTGAATTGTTTGGGGAACCATTTCTTAAAGAAAATATCATTACCGCGGAAAAAAATAAACGGGCAGTATCGGAGTACACACTAGAACCTGAAGATTACCAGGTTTTGCAAAAAGCTTTATCTGAAAATGATCAGAAATCTATTGAAAAAATTCATACACTTTATATCGAAATCAAAGGGGATCAACCTGACTTAGTGGATATCCCAAGGTTGGCCGGAGCGATTCTCAAACGCGATAAGAAAGCATGTTCATTATTAATGATTTTAGAGCAATCGACCAAGACGATTGATGAGTTGGCGGAAAAGCTCTTTCCAGAAAAGCAATCTATTGAAAGGAAGTCCCTTATAAACCTGCTGGTACAATTACTCATAAAAGCAAGAGATCCTGAATCAGGGACTGCGCTTCTATCAGCGAGATACCATTTTTTTCTAAGATCTCTCGAGGGTGCTTTTATTTCTTATTATCCTCAAAAACGCATTTTTATTGATAGGAAAATCACTGATAGGAATGGAATGGTTTTTGAGGTTGCCTTATGCAGAGAATGTGGCCAGCATTATATCATAGGGAAAATTAAGAACGGGCATTTAGTGGAAGCAGTACAGGATCCAAGCCAGACAGAGTTCGGCATTTCGTATTTTCGCCCCCTCGAGAATGCAGGCTCTTATGTAGAGGAAGATGAATCAGAAAAGCAAGATACTCAAAAAAAATACTCTCTCTGTCTCATTTGTGGGGCGATTGCTCAGGAGAAAAATGGCGATCTTAAATGCGGTCACAATAAAAGCATTACTGTAGTTAAAGAAGATAGTTCAAATGAAAATGGAAACAAACAAATAAGCCGATGCGGATTTTGCGGTTTTACTGGAGGAAACAGAGATCCAGTGCGATCAATTGTTTATGGTACCGATGGGCCAAATGTAGTCATTGCAACTTCATTGTTCCAACTTCTCTCTGAAGGTAAGAGAAAAATTCTTGCATTTGCAGACAATCGACAGGAAGCTGCCTATTTTGCATGGTATCTTGAGGATTCCTATCAGGAAATTGCTCGAAGAAATGCAATGAATAAAATTTTATGCGGTATAGAGCAGTATCCTTCTGATGGTTTAAGTCTGATTTCTCTTTTTGACCTAGCATACAAGAGGTCAAAGAATTATTTTCAAGATCAACAATCTTCTGACGAATCGACAATTAAAAAAAATATACAGATTGCCTTCTATCGAGAGCTTATGACAAATGAAAAGCGCATATCTCTAGAAGGAGTTGGGTTACTCCAATGGAAAATTAAGTTGCCTGAAGGGCTTGTCGTCCCAATACTAATGCTTAATCCACCATGGTCACTTGATGATACTCAAGCAAGAAACCTAATTGCATATCTCTTAGATACACTACGAAGTGATAAAGCTATTGAGATTAATTCTTTGCCGGATGCCCCAATTAATTTTGATGATCTTTCTATAAAAGGGACTCAATTAAATATAAAAATAGGAGAGATACTTGGAAATCGGAATATGCGCTCTTGGGATGGTAAGCGAGGAGGTAGAGCGAAATATCTAAGCAGAATTCTTATAAAAAAAGGAATCCGAGAAGAAGATGCTCTCGAGAAGGCTGTTCAATGTCTTAGACAGATTTGGGACAATATTCGTGAATATGATGAAAACGCAAGTTTAAACGATAGGATCTTTTATCCCATCAACGACGCTCGGAGGCTCAATCCAAATTGGTATAGAGCTTTCCCTATACATAAAGAGTCTCATATATTTGTATGCAATATTTGTGGTAGGGTTCATGCATCTAGCTTGTTCGGGATATGCAGTTCACCGCACTGCAATGGTGACCTTGAACTCATTGATGCAGTAACCTTGGAGCGTAATCACTACAGACAACTATACCAGTCTGAGATGATTCCAAAAATGAGGGTTGAAGAGCATACCGCCCAACTTGATCATGACGTAGCCAGATTCTTCCAGCATGAGTTCGGGAAAGGAAAAATTGATGTGCTTAGCTGCTCAACTACTTTTGAGCTCGGTGTCGACCTTGGTGATCTGGACAATGTCTTCCTAAGGAATATACCTCCTGAGGCTTTCAATTATGCGCAGCGCGTAGGCCGATGTGGAAGAAGACCTGGGAATCCTGGTTTTGCGATTTCTTATTGCAGGCGTGCATCTCATGACCTTTTTTATTTCTTGAATCCTGAACGCATGATAAATGGTAAAATCAAAGCACCTTCAATTTCTCTTCAAAATGAAAAGATTCTTGTTAGGCATATGACCGCATATGCACTTACCAAGTTCTTCTATCGGTTTCCTGACAGATTCCGATCAGTAAATGAATTCATTATTGATTTCGATAATCCAAAAGCAACCAGTGATTTCAACACATTTATCATCGACAACATAACAAGAATGACACAGGATCTTATGAAGATTATCCCTATAGAAATGCATACACAAATGGGACTACATAATGAAAACTGGGTTAAAGTCATATCTGGTATTGGAGAAGAAAATCAGAACGAAAGCAGGCTGTATCTAGCGGAAGTAGAAGTTTCCAGCGATTTTAAATCTGCCTGCTTGTTTGAAGAACAGGCAACAAAGGATAAAAGATATAAACTTGCTCAATGGGCTAATGATCGAAAGAGGACTATTGCTGACGAAGATGTACTTTCATTCTTATCACGCAAAGCAGTAATACCCAAATATGGTTTTCCTGTAGATGTTGTAGAGCTTGATACGAATAGAATTCGTACTGGACAAGAGTCTTCGAAAGTAACATTGCAAAGAGATCTGTCAATGGCAATCTCTGAATTTGCTCCTTCCAGTTCTATTATTGCCAATAAGAAAGAATGGACGTCTTTCGGAATAAAAAGAGTGCCAGAGAAAGAGTTGCAGAAAGTACACTATAAATATTGCGAAAAACATAATGCATTTATGACCTGGAATCCAGGAGAACAGGAACCGGAGCTGCCATGTAAAGATAATGGCAAGAAATTTGATTATATAATCCCACAGTTTGGCTTTACTACCAGTATAGATCCACCCAAGAATCCAACCGGAAGGGTTGAAAAGGTATTTTCTACAAGACCCCACTTTGTTGGGATACTCGGGAACGATATCGCATCATTCCTCACACCAAAAGATGACCCGATTATTGAGATAACAAAATCCATAAGAGGTAAACTTGTTGTTCTGTGTGAAGGAAAGAAAGGTGCTGGATTCTATATCTGTGAACAGTGCGGAGCAGGATTTAGAGAAAGACCGTCAGTTTTTCATAAACCGCACAATACAAGTATGAAGCAGCCTTGCACGGGACAACTTGAATGGGTATATCTTGGGCATGAATTTGTGACAGATATTGTTCAGATTAAAATTAAAAAATTATTAGGAGTTATTAGCGATCGATTATGGTTTGCATATTCTCTTGGATATGCGCTTCTTGCGGGTACGGCTCAGGTTCTGGAAATACCGGAAAATGATATAAACATAACTGTGGGAAGGCTCACTGAAACTGAAGAAATTTCTATTATTATGTACGATGACGTGCCAGGGGGTGCCGGCTTAGTATCGCAGATAGAAAAGCCTGAAACATTCAAGAAATGTCTGGAGGCTTCGCTTGAGAGAGTAAACGGTAGCTGTGGATGCGGCGAAGATACAAGCTGCTATGGCTGCTTACGCAACTATAGAAATCAATTTGCACATCCAAATTTAAAGAGAGGGGATGTGCGGTACTTCCTTACTGAATTGCTATCTAGGATATGAGAAATGATTTCAGAGAAGATCATTCATCAACTTCTGAAGCCTTAATCTGTATTACAATTACGAAAATGTCAAAATTAAAATCCAGCATACTCAGTCGAAAAGTGTATAATCGAGTTCGCAATTTGGTAATTGAAAAAGGTCATTGGAAGCTCAAAAATGTGGTTTGTACCACAAACACAAAGGAGACAACCAATAACCACTACCAAGGATAGCACGTTCTTTGAAAACAAGGTATTGGATTTTATTGCCAAAGCCAGATCCACTGTATGCAATGATACAATGGCTAAGCGAGCAACTTATGGAAATCGATGTATCTGTATCCAAGAAGGTGAATGCGGAGAAAGGAGTACACAGCAGCGAACGAACTACGTATCGCTGTGGGACACGATTACGACGTTTTGATACGAGGCTTGGCACGATGTATCTCTTGATCCCGAAACTCAGGGAAGGAAGGTATATACCCTTCTTTGTGACGGAAAAGAAGCGAAGCGAAGAGGCATTGATTGAAGTAGTGCAAGAAGCCTTTTGTGAATGGGATTTCGACATGGAAGATCGATAGGCTTGCAAAGAGTTTAGGGATAGAGAATATCAGTGCGTCTCAAGTGAGTGAGCTCATTAAGGGTCTTGACGAGATGGTAAAGGAGTTTCGAACTTGACCGCTAGAGTAAGAGCATCCTGTTGTATAGATTGATGCTCTATATGAGAAGATACGGGATAAAGGACGATCGAAGCATATGGCGATCATGGTGGTAAAAGGGATTACGCTTGCTGGTATGCCACAAATTCTTTCAGTAGAGGTTGTTGAAGAGGAGACTGAAGAAAACTATCCAGCACTTTTTGCCTCCCTAAAGATACGAGGGCTCAAGAAGGTTTGGTTGTGTGTATCAGATACCCATAAAGGCTTGCAGGCTGCGATCCAGAAAGAATTTCCTGGAGCAAGCTGGCAACGGTGTAAGGTCTACTTTATGCGCAATATCTTAGCCCGAGTATCGCAGAAGGATAAGGTAGCATTCGGCCAAAAGCTTAAAGCAATTTGGTTACAGCCAGATAGAGACTCTACCATTCGGTATGTACATGAGATTATCGAGGAGTATGCAGCACGATATCCTGAAGCAATTCGTGTCCTGGAGGAAGGCTTAGAGGATTCATTGCAATTCTATGCATTTGGAGAACTTGATGCACGGAAGATATCATCGACAAATAGCATTGAGCGACTGAATGCTGAGATTCGGAGGCGCTAAAAGGTAGTGGGGATATTTCCAAGCGTCGATTCATATCTGCGACTCTTATGTTCGTACCTCATGGAATACGAAGAGGATTGGCAGACAGGACGGTGTTATATTTCAGAGGCTTCGCTTGCAAAGCAGCAAACTTTGCTATATCAAGTAACATAAGGGAAGGGAAGCTCCTATGACTGCTTTGAAACCAAATTGCGAACATAACTTGACACGATCGTATGGAGGCCTATTAAATGACAATTCAAAGGTATTCTGTAAATCAATATCCTATTCAGACAATCATCAGCTGGATTCAATCTAATGAAATTGCTATTCCTGAGATTCAGCGACCCTTCAAATGGGATGCAACAAAGGTTAGAGATTTTATTGATTCATTGTATTATGGCTATCCTGTAGGATATTTTATCATTTGGCGCAATCCAAATGTTCGCCTTAAGGATGGCACAATCTCTATTGGCAAACGTATCCTGATAGATGGCCAGCAAAGAGTTACTGCAATTATGGCATCACTTTTATCTACTGAGATTGTTAATAGCGAATATATCAAGAAAAAAATCACTATTGCTTTTAATCCAGTAAGAAAGGAATTTGCCGTTTCTGATGCTGCAATAAAGAAAGATAAGAAGTGGATCTCGGATATATCTGATGTATTCCATCCTGACTTTTCTCTTCTTGACTTTATTGAAAGATATTGTGATCAGAATGAAGAGCTTGACAAAAATGCTGTTTTCAAGAGCGTTGAATTATTAAAAGGTATTGTAAATAATAGTATTGGCCTCATTGAACTCAATTCCGATTTGGATATAGATACTGTCACAGAGATATTTATTCGAATAAATTCCCAAGGCGTTGTTTTAAGCCAAGCTGATTTTGTTATGTCTAAGATAGCAGCAAATGAGAGCTATAGCGGGAATTTATTGCGAAAGGCTATTGACTACTTTTGTCATCTAGCAGTTGAACCATCATTTTACAGGCAGCTCAAAGAAATAGATAAAGAATTTGCTCAAACAGAATATTTTCAAAAGATGTCTTGGTTAAAAGATGAAATTGATGATTTGTATGATCCGTCATATACAGATGTTCTTAGAGTTGCATTTACTTATAAATTCAAGCGGGGCAGACTTCAAGATCTTGTTGCCCTTTTGTCCGGAAGAAATTTCGAGACAAAACAATATGAAGAAACTATAGCAGAAGAATCCTTTTATCAATTATCAGAAGGAATTAAAGCCTATATAAATGAGAATAACTTTAAGAAATTTGTCATGATTATACGCTCCGCTGGATTCACTACCTCTTCCCTCATTCGATCTCAGAATGCACTAAACTTTTCATATATCTTGTATCTTTCTCTTAGAGAATCTGGAGTATCACAGGCAGAAATTGAATCTCTTGTACGCAAATGGTTTGTTTTATCAGTACTTACCAGCCGCTATTCAGGCTCGCCAGAATCGGTATTTGATTACGATATTAAGCATATAAATAATGATGGTGCTAAAAAATATATTGATGACATAATTGCTGCGCAACTTCCTGAAAATTATTGGGAAATAGCCCTTCCTCTACAAATGGATACCTCTGTTACGAGTAGCCCTTTGTTTAATGTTTTTCTTGCCGCTCAGATTAAGAATAATGATAAAGGATTTCTTTCAAGAGATGTTGCAGTCAAAGATCTCGTCGAATTGAAAGGTGATTCCCATCATATTTTTCCTAAAGAGTATTTAAAAAAACAAGGATTCAATCGTTCAATATATAATCAAATAGCTAACTACGCTATGGCCCAAAGTGAAATAAATATTGCTATAGGCGCTTCTGCCCCTTCTATATATCTTAATGATGTTTTAGAACAGTGTAGGGGAGGACAGTTGAAATATGGAGGCATACAATCAGAGGAAGATCTAATGAAAAATATGCAGATTCATTGTATCCCATTGGAGATATTTCAGATGACCGCTAGCGACTACAATGATTTTTTAGAAATTAGGCGTAAATTGATGTCCAGAAAAATAAGGGATTATTTCTTATCTTTATGAGCTTCTTTTAAAAGTCCAAGAATATTCTGACATGAATTGTAGGAATAAGAAATAGAGACAGGATTTTGCAGGATAAATCATGGAACAAGGATCAAAGGGTACAAAAAAGTAAGAAAAAGGGCTTTAAGTGAGCTTTTTACGAGGTACAAGCTTATAGCTCTCTTCGATGGGTCATGAGAGCTTTTATGGCTTAAGATATTCGTCTTTAGATGAGGCTAGGTAGAATAAACTGCTCAAGAATCTTGATTGCGGCAAGGCAAAGTACTCCGCACATGAGCTCAAAACTCACCTTCTTACTCCCACGCACCAGTAGCTTCTCCGGTAAGAGCCAATCCTTAAGATGCGAATTCGCTCGCTCTACAACTGAGCGCTTCTTATAGTGTTCCTTGGTTACTACATCAAAAGCCTCTCGTAAGTCTTTCCTTCTTTTATTATGATCGATGATTGGAGTCCTACCTCTATCCTGCACAAACTGAAAGATACTCTTCGCATCATAGGCGCTGTCCATAAGGCAATAGCGAAAGTTGATCCTTTGTTCAGTCATACGCTCAAGAGGGATTGCACACTGCGAGTCATGGACATTCGCTCCAGTTATTATCGCCGATACTGGAATCCCTTCTTCTGTCACATCTAAGTGTAGCTTATAGCCTTTCCAGTAAGTGAGGTTCCCTTGTGAGTTTTTCTTGCAACCCCAGGCACAGGAGGTAGGCAATAGTCCTCTTGCTTCTGCAAGTGGCAAGGCCTTCTGCTCTTCGAGCACGGTTGGGCTCTTTTTCTTTAGCTCTTGTCCTTTCTTTGGTCTACCTCTCTTATGGTGCTTTAGTGGCTTTACTTCTCTTTTCTTATTGACTGGTTTTTCTCTGGCACTGATTGCTGTCGAATCCCTAGCAACATTGTTTACTAGTTGCCCTTCATAGTAGTCCTTCACCATCTTCCCTAGGCTCTACTCAATAGAAGCATTGTCTGCTAAGTAGCTCATATACCTAGAGAAACTTGCTGCACTAGGGATATTCTCAAAGCCACAGATCTGACGTAGGTTCGCATCACTTAAGAGTCGTGCCCTTAGGTCGCTTGTGGCGACTATCTTGAAATACCGCTTCGCTAAAGCTGCACAGAGAAAGGGAAGAACACTATAGGAAGGCCTTCCCATGTGCTGATTATCTTCAGGGAAGCTTTCAACAAATGGTTCAACCACCCGCAATAGAGAAAGAAAGCCTTTGTGTTCTTTAGTGAGATAGGATTCAAATACTTCTTGAAGATCGAAATCTAAGGGTAGCAGCAATTGCAATGAGCCAAGGACTTCTGTTATACTTTTCATTGCGGGGACTCCTTCCTTCTATCTTTGGTTTCCTTTATTGATTCCATTATACTAGGTTCGTCCCCGCTTTGCATTAGAAAATACTTCACTTAGAGACTTTTGAAAGAGCCTCGATTGGCTAACGAAAAAACAAACAGTCTAGGCTCAAAGGATTTTGGCATAACTGCAAAATGCAAACCAAATCTTCTTTGAGTAAATCTCTATAAATCAATAGAATTGCTATAAGAACTCTAGCTCTTCTTTCAAGACTGCAATTTGGTTCGAGATAAAGTCCACCATAACATCCCTGGTACTTTATGAAAGAGCATAGCAAACGGCAATTTTCCCCATTTTCCAAGAATATATGACAATACCAACTTATCCCCAGAAATCATTCCTGAATCCTAGCCTTAAATCTTCAACCATAGTGGTCTAAATCGTCGATATTTCACTTCGTCTTGTATTTCAGCTCCGGGAAAGCGGAAAGTAGAAGCGAGGCCAG
>ENA-UOYA01003270-UOYA01003270.1-activated-sludge-metagenome-genome-assembly--contig:-NODE-3270-length-14607-cov-3.345107_pt1 | contig 14607 bp, 8 predicted proteins | sample MGYA00238163_ERZ764804 | MGnify/ENA primary metagenome ERZ764804 (study PRJEB28919, sample SAMN05720223) | activated sludge metagenome | isolation source: Anaerobic digester | place: Hong Kong...
TGTGGATTTGAAGCAAAAAACATCCCAATTTGAAACCACACGCATTCTCGATCGCAATGGTGGGGTGATATATGAAGTCGTTGATCCGAAAGCTGGCAAGCGAACGTACATTCCGCTTTCTGAAATGTCACCGGAGATCGTCGCCGCGACGATCGCGACCGAAGATAAAGATTATTACTCGCATCCAGGCTTTGATCTGCTGGCGATTGCCCGAGCGCTTTGGAACAACTACACCGCTGGTGAAATCACGTCAGGCGCGTCTACCATCACTCAGCAGGTGGCGCGCATGCTTCTGTTTTCGCAAGATGAACGCTACGAACAAAGTGTGGAACGAAAGACGAACGAAATTATGCTGGCGGCTGAAATCACTCGCCGGTATTCGAAAGATGAAATCCTGGAACTATACTTAAATGAAATCTCGTACGGGAACCTGACGTACGGCATTGAGGCTGCTGCGGAAACGTATTTCAACACTACTGCTGATCGGTTGACACTGGGGCAAGCCGCCTTCCTGGCAGGCATTCCTCAAGCACCATCTGTGTATGACGTTTTTTCTAGGCGCCCAGAGACGATGGCGCGTTTCCAGGATGTGATCACGCTGATGTATACCCTGAGCGAAGAGCGAAGCTGTATAGAAGTCAGCAACAGCGATCAACCAGTGTGTGTGGACGCCGTTGCCGCGGCGTCTGCTCTGGATGAAATTGAAAACTACACCTTCACACCAAGTACAAACCAGATCAAATTCCCGCACTGGGTGAATTACATCCGGGCCGCACTCGAATCACAATATGATGTGCAAACAATTTACCGGTCTGGTTTCACAGTCTATACCACGCTGGACCCAACTTTGCAGGCACAAGCTGAACAGATGGTAAAAGCGCAGGTGGACACTCTGGCGGACAAGCATGTGACCGATGGCGCGTTGGTGGCGATTAAACCGTCCACAGGTGAAATTTTGGCCATGGTAGGCTCGGCGGATTTCTATAATAACGAAATCTCCGGTCAGGTTAACATGGCGGTTTCTCCACGCCAACCTGGTTCTTCCATTAAACCGCTGACTTATGTGGCTGCTTTTGAAAAAGGCTGGACACCATCCACATTGATTTGGGATGTACCCAGCACTTTCACGCCGTCGGGTGACCCAAATGACACAGGAACGCCTTATAGCCCGGTCAATTATGATGGAAAATTTCACGGGCCGGTAACGGTGAGGACCGCTCTGTCGAATTCTTACAACATTCCCGCCGTGAAAGCGCTTAAATATGTCGGTATTTATGATGATCCGAATACATCAGCTCAAGACGGTTTGATCAATTTCGCCAAACGACTGGGTATAACAACACTCACCAGGGAAGATTACGGCCTGTCGCTGACCCTGGGCGGTGGTGATGTGAGCCTGCTCGAAATGGTTGGCGCTTATTCAGTGTTCGCCAACAGCGGGAAAAAAGTCCCAACCGTGGCGATCACGAAGATCGTGGATTATCAGGGCAACGTAGTTTACGAATACAAAGCCCCGAATCCCGAGCAAGTTATTCGCCCGGAGCACGCATACCTGATTAGTTCTATCCTGTCCGATACCACGGCGAGAATCCCGATGTTTGGAACGAACCCGGTGATCAACCTGCCTTTCACAGCGGCGGTGAAAACAGGAACGACCAACGACTACCGTGATAACTGGACGATCGGGTACACGCCGGATATTGCGGTGGGGGTTTGGGTTGGCAACGCCGATTACACAGCGATGAACAATACCACTGGTTTAACCGGCGCCGCTCCGATCTGGGCGAATTTCATGCAGGCTGCCATCCAACAATTGACCGGTAATAATCCAACCGGCTTTACGCGGCCGGCGAGTGTAGTGGATAAGGTCATTTGCGCGGTATCTGGAACCGAACCATCCGAATGGTGCCCATCACAACGCAGTGAAGTTTTCGCGTTTGACCAGGGGCCATTAACAAAAGATAATGACCTCTGGCAAAAGGTTGATGTGGATACCTGGACAGGGTTCAAATCATCCGCCGCATGCGGTGGTTACGAAACCGATAAATTCGCTTTGAAAGTTACCGACCCAACCGCGATTGATTGGATCCGCAATGATCCAGCCGGGAAGGCCTGGGCACAAAACAACGGCTTTGAAGACCCGATTTATTTCGCCCCAGACAGAGAATGCCAGGCAAGCGATCCTCGTCCAAAAATCGAATTCGCGAATATCAGTGATAATCAGGTGGTCACCAGCTCACCGCTGGATTTCTACATCATTGCAGATGCCACTGATCACTTCCAGGATTTCAGGATGGAGTGGGGTATTGGCGACGACCCTGGTGAATGGAATATTATGGTTGACACTAAAAATCAACCGGTGAGAGATACCGAATTGATTTACACCTGGGATATGAAGGATGTTCCAGCCGGCAAAGTGACGGTTCGCATTTATATGCACAGCACCATGGATACATACGCTGAAAAACGTATCCATCTCGATATTCAGGTGCCCACCCCAACACCCACGGCAACCCCGACAGCCACAGTTACCCCGACGATCACACCAACCGCCACAGTAACACCAACCGCGTCAGCAACTCCGACCGAAACACCCACATCAACGCCAACGCTGGAATTAGCGCCTTCCGGTACTCAGGTGACCCCGTAATTGGAAAAAGTTTGAGAAGCGAGGCATAAAAGCATCGCTTCTTTTATAACAGTGACATCTGCACAGTTTCGGTCCAGGTCAATGGGTCAGCGTCGAGCAGGCTGGTAAAGACATCCAGGGTGAGGGATGGATGCTGCGCGATCTGATAAAGCTGCCTGAATTTCAAGAAGTGCCAATCCTTACAGTTTTCTTTGAGATATGGATTCTGGCGTAGTTTATATGCCATTAATGCCGCACGGCTGCCTGGAATGACCAGGGTACAACGATCGCCGGGGAGTGGCTGAGGCGACAGGATGTAACGAGAAATCGCGCTAGACGCGAACACGAAAAAACGGTAGGCGGGCTGCCCATCAGACAACCAATCCAGTGTCGAACCGTTATTGTTTACAGTTGAATAACCCAATTTCCCGGCGATTTTAACCAATGCCTTCTTCGCCGTAGAAATATCAGTTTGCCGCGCAGCAGGAAGCTCAGCAGGACGCAGCCGCCAAAAACCTGGTTTTTCATTGACCGTTTCTGCGTATGAGTCCAAAACTTTCTGGATCCATGCGATGGATGGAGATGACAACCCGGAAAACACCGCGCACAGATGCTGTTGCAATTGATCAATGTGAAGCTCTGATTTTTCAACAAGTTGATTAACGATTTCACGTTCTATACGATCTGATAACGGCCAATCTGGCTGTGCAGGGGGATTTGTCAGCCACCATAAACCAGCTTCAAGGTTTTGAGCGACAGAATCAAAGCGCTGCATGGCGCGCTTATCTGTCAGAATCACCGAGAATGACTTCTGAAGCTGTTGAATGAGGTCAGCTGCCAATTGCGCCTGGCGAAACGGTAGCTGTTTTTGATTGGCCAATGAAGTCAACCCGCCCATGAAAAGCGTGAGGTACGGTAAAGGTTCGTATGTTTGAGAAAGGGTGTTCAGAATAACCGGACGGAATAATGACTCATAGGGCCGTGATGGCGAAGAAGTGGGCAGATCAGAATCAACCCAGGTGAGTTGAGCTTCGGGCGGATCAGGAAGATAAGCGTAGTCGGATAAATGGAAAGCAGCTCCTTCGGCCGCTGAAAGGCAGGCAGAGAGAAATCCCGGGGTTAAATCGGGAAGAAATCCACGCAGAAGGCTGCCGTTGGGAAGTATCTGTTGCAGGATGTTGAAGGTAGCGTGAAGCGCGTTCGCGTGCCACTGCCAACTGTAGCGGCGGCGGTCCAGTGAACCATGAAGGGAATTGGTTGTTTCATGCCCCCATATCCATCCGGACCAGACCGCGCTGAGCGTCCAAAACGCCTGGTTCGGCCGGGGGATGATGGAAACCGCGCCGGTTGGTTTGATTTCCGGATTTAACGGTAGGACTGTTCGTAAGCGGGCTGGAACAAGGCATATTCCGGGACCACGTGGTATCTCAGGATAGCGGGTGAGTTGAACAGGCGTATTTATACCGCACCAATCTTCAGCTTTATCCTCCAATGCAAGCCAAAGATTGGTTTCGACATATTGTTGTGGACCGGTCAACAGACGAATCGTTTTTTCGCTGGCCGGCCAGGAATGTAAACTGGTTGCTTCCCAACACAGACTGAGTGAGAGAGCTGTCAGCCAGCGGCGGTTTGCCTGTGAGATATCCAAACCGGTGATTTTATTCAGGATGGTGAAAAGGACATTGAGCGGACGAGGATTGTATATTGTGAGAATTTCAGTAATCGCTTCACGAGCTTCCTGATCTGTTCCACCTGCCCGCTCTAGCGCGCGGGCACGATGCAAGGCGTCGCGCGCGGGTGAATTGAGACGATCGATATCATAAGGCGACACAGGAAATTCGCCTTCTTCAAAACAGTAAGGACACGAGATGAGCCGCGCATACGGAACAGGCTCAGCCTTACGCCAGTAGAAAGCTTTCGCCGGGATTTTTCGTCCGCATGCGGGACATTCAGTGGCGTATTGAGCGAGAAGGTCCACTTCCAACCGCTCTCCACCCCGCCGGCTGGCAGCCAGTTCAGCGATTGCAGCCAGGAAATCCTGCTTCTTTGGCGCCAATGCCAGCGTTTCGAGAATAAACGCCAACACAGGGTTGTTCGCGGCGACCAGAACTTTATAGCCGGTCTGCGCCGCGACAATCGGAAGCAGTGGATTGGAACAAAAAGGATCCACAAGCCAGCTTCCGGAGGGTATATGCCGGGAAAGCCAACCGGTCAACGCCGCGGGTCGCATAGGAGGAATGAACGATCCTAATGGCAACGGGCAATTTGCCTCTGGCGTATAGTCAAACGCAACCCCAATCTCTGATTCCATAACATGAGTATATATGAAGTCTTAAAGAAGGCAAGCATGGCCGGCATAAGGTATAATTTTCAAGGCAAATGTATTGTGGGGATTGAAATACCAGACCCGGCTTCTTTAAAACCATCACTCATTTGAAAATTGACCTATAGAGATTATGAAACGAAAAAACATCGTCATTTACGGTATTCTGGCTGTACTTGTCAGTGTTGGCTATGCGTTGGTTGTGAGCGGGATCTCCCTGGCGACAGGACGGGCGATCAACACGACGGACCCCATCATCCTTGGTGGGGTGTTTTTTGTTTTTTCGCTGGCGTTTCTACCGCTTCGAAACAGTCTTAATCAGATTGTGGAGCGCACATTTTTTCGTGGCGATAAGGTCCAGCAAGAGCAACTGGATGCTCTCGACGAGAGATTAGCTTCAGCACTTGAAAAGGAAGATGTTGTCGAAATTCTCAGCGAAAACATTCATGAAGTTTTTCGCCCTGCAGGCCTGTTCATTTTTCTTTATGATCCATTTTCCGAACAGTACCTGACATTGCCGAATGTCAAAGCCAGCCAAACGAGCGACTTACGTTTCTCAAGTAATAGTACCACCGCAGAGTTATTGCGTCAAAAACAAGGAGCAGTGATCGTCGCAGACGAATTTAAGGAACAGAAAGAGATTGATACCGACACGGCGCGTTTAGCCATCCTGGGGTGCGAGATCCTTTTTCCGCTAGCCGGCACGAAAACCCTGATTGGTTGGGCAGCCATCGGCAAATCTGCTTCTGGAAACGAATTAGAGCAGAAACATGTTGAGCACGTTCAAAAAATGTGCTCACGCGCAGCGAATGTGCTAGAGAGAATGCAGAGTATTCAAGATATGGAGCTGCGTGTCCGCGAAATGAATACATTGGCGCGTATTGCGCAGATGGTGAATGTCACCCTGACACTGGATGATATATACGAACTGATATACGCTCAAACGACCCAGATAGTTCCGGCGGAACGATTTCATATTTCTGTTCTTGACCGCAGGCAGCAAGCCCTGGTTGAAGTCTATCATGTCGGGGGCGACGAACGGATGAAGGAATTTGAAGGCCGTAAGCCGGAAAACGCCGACCTTGAAATGAGAATCATCCAACAGCAAAAGGCTTTAGTGACGGACGATTTGGGGTTGGAAAGCCAGAAACAGGGTTTTTCAGCGCCCACCACAGATATTCACGCTGCCATGGTGGTACCGTTGAACACAGGCGCGGAATCAATCGGAGTTCTTTTCATGGGTCGCACGAAACCTGATGAGAAGTATTCTGTCGAGCAAGCCAACCTTTTACAATCAATCGCTGACCAGGTGGCGGGAGCGGTCGTTAAAGCCCGTCTATTAGCCGAGTCGGAAGAAAGAACCAAGCAACTCGCAATTATTAACGATGTGTCGAGAAAATTAACCTCAACTCTGGAGATTGAGCCGCTGCTGCAGACCATATTGCAGAACGCGGTTGAAATTCTCTCTTGCGAGGCCGGTAATCTATTATTGGAAGACGAACAAACGCAGGATTTGGTATTCAGAGTATCTGTTGGCACAAAAACGGACCTTACCGGGCAGCGATTGCCTACCGGTGCGGGTGTGGCCGGAAAAACTGCAGTTTCACGCTCCGCGATGATCATCAACCAGGTAGATCAGGAAACAGCCTGGTATGGGCAGCCTGAGAAAGAAACTGGCATCCAGACACGCGCGCTGTTAGTGGTTCCGCTGTTTGTTAAGGAACGAATTGTGGGTGTCATTGAGGTGGCGAACAAGAAAGACGGCACGCCATTTACTCTGGATGACCGCGATCTTCTTTCGGCGTTCGCGGCTCAGGCCGCGATCGCGATGGAAAATGCGCGCCTTTATTCCCTCACTGACCAGGCGTTATCTGAGCGTGTGGATGAATTATCGGTAATGCAGCGCATTGATCGCGAACTCAACACCAGCCTGGATATGACTCGGGCATTAGATTTGACTCTGGATTGGGCAGTACGACAGACCAGGGCCACTGCCGGGGCGATTGGACCGGTACATGAAGGGCGCATTCTCATCAACGCGGAAGAAGGATTTGGGAACGCACTAAACCCGGCTCGCGAGGTTGGACTTGAAATCAGGAGATTTGTAGATAGGGGTTCAAAGGAATTGGACGCTCCTGTCCTCTTATCCGTTGACAACCCAATAAATGAGCTTATAAATGAACACGCGACAATTGTATTGGTACCTGTGCGGCGTGAGAAAGATTTGCTTGCCATTTTATTCCTAAAATTCACCAGCCGGCGCAAGGTCAATGAGGATGTTCTGGGATTCTTGGAACGGTTTAGCGATCACGCCGCTATTGCCATTTCCAACGCGCAACTTTATTCGGCAGTCCAAGCCGCGAACACCGCGAAATCGGAGTTTGTCTCATTTGTGGCTCATGAACTGAAAAATCCGATGACCTCCATTAAAGGGTACACAGATTTATTGGCAGCCGGCGCTGTGGGTGGGGTGAATGAATCGCAGGCGAATTTTCTGGCGACTATTCGTTCTAATATTGACCGGATGAACACTCTAATTTCAGATCTCAATGATGTCACCAAGATTGAGGCAGGACGGCTCCGGTTGGAATTTAAGCCGGTTAGCGTGGCTGGCGTCACAGAGGATATTGTGCGATCCACACGAAAACAGGTTGAAGAAAAGAATCTCTCCTTTAAAATTGAACTGCCAGAAGATCTTCCAGAGGTTTGGACAGATCGCAACCGCTTTACACAAATATTAGTTAACCTGGTCTCTAACGCGATCAAATACACCCCGCAGGGTGGAAATATTGAACTCAACGCCGAGGCTTGCGCAAACCAATGGGACGCGCAGGGAGCGCAAAAAGTTGTGCATTTATGGGTGAAGGACAACGGGATTGGTATTAGCAGCGCAGATCAGGAAAAAATCTTTACCAAATTCTTCCGATCGGAAGATCCAAAAACGCGCGAAGCGACAGGAACCGGTTTAGGATTAAACATCACGCGCAGCCTGGTTGAAATGCAGGGTGGAAAAATCTGGTTTGAAAGCACCTACCGCCAGGGATCTACCTTCCATATTACTGTTCCGCAGGCCGAATAATAAATTCCGGGGTTCTAACAGAAGAACCCCGGAATAGACCTCGAATAATCAGGCAGTTATCGGAAGAGTGACTTCCGGAAGTCGGCTGGGTATGGCTTTAATTTCGGATTCGGGCAGATCATCTACCTCGAGTTTTCCAGAGAGGAAGGAGTTGTACGCTGCCAGATCGAAATGGCCATGTCCAGATAGGTTGAAGAGGATGGTCTTCTTCTCGCCAGTTTCTTTGGCTTCCAGCGCCTCATCAATAGCGACCCGGATAGCGTGGGATGATTCAGGCGCGGGTAAAATGCCTTCTGTCTGGGCAAAGAGGACAGCCGCCTCGAAGACGGCTACCTGGTGGACGGCCACGGCTTCAATGTAACCGGCATTGTACAGTGAACATAATGTCGGCGCCATGCCGTGGTATCGCAGACCGCCGGCGTGGATCGCAGGCGGAATAAAATTGTGGCCCAGGGTGTACATCTTCATGATCGGTACCATCCGGGCAGTGTCGCCATAATCAAAGGCGTAAACGCCGCGCGTTAGCGAGGGGGTGGCAGTTGGCTCTACCGCGAGCAAACGAGTGTGCTGTCCGTTGCGAAGGTTCTCGCGCAGGAAGGGGAAAGCGATACCGCCGAAGTTGGAACCTCCGCCGACACAGCCGATAACGACATCCGGATATTCACCAGCCATATCCATTTGCTTCAATGCTTCTTCGCCGATCACAGATTGGTGCATTAAAACGTGATGTAAAACGGAGCCAAGACTGTATTTCTTGGCGCCATTGGATGTAGCCGCGACCTCAACCGCCTCTGAAATGGCGATGCCGAGCGAACCCGGACTATTGGGGTTGGTGGCAAGGATTTCACGACCGGATTGAGTTAGATTCGTTGGGCTGGAAAAAACGGTTGCCCCGAAGGTCTCCATCAGGTAGCGGCGGTAAGGCTTTTGTTCATAAGACACTTTTACCATATAGACTTCAAGGTCCATATCAAAGAATTTGCATGCCATGGAGAGAGCCGAACCCCACTGCCCGGCTCCGGTTTCGGTCGTGAGTGCTCGAGTACCGGCTACTTTATTATAGAAAGCCTGGGGCACAGCCGTGTTGGATTTATGGCTGCCTGAGGGGGAGACACCTTCATACTTAAAATAGATATGAGCCGGGGTACCGAGTACTTTTTCCAGCCGGCGAGCGCGGATTAATGGAGTTGGACGCCATAATTTGTAGATCTCGCGTACTTCTTCCGGGATTTCGATAAACCGTTCGGTGGAAACTTCCTGCTGGATGATTTCCATTGGGAAGAGAACGGAGAGATCGTCCGGTGTGACTGGCGCCTTGGTAACCGGGTTAAGGATCGGTTCTGGCGTTGACGGATTATCGGCGTTGACGTTGTACCAAAAACGCGGCAGATCAGATTCGTTTAATTCAAAGCGGACTTTCTCAGACATGGCATCCTCCATAATGATGTAAAAAAATACCAGGCGTTGATCCCTCCTAGGGACGAACGCCTGGTTCGTGGTGCCACCCTGGTTAGACCGCTGTAATAAAAAACCCCGTTGTGATGACACACCGGGGATTACAAGCCAGCCTCACTCTTTCCGGGTACGACAGGGAAACCTGTTTATACCCTTTGCCCAGATAACGGTGGCATTTCCGGCACGGGTTACTGGTTTGAACGTTCACCCTGCAACTCCGAGGTCCATTTTGCGCTGCTGTTCGGGCAGATTTTCACCGGTCTCTGCTCTCTGTACCGACTGGGCGACGCATACTCGTCCTCTTCACTGTCTTTATTATTTAGTTTTATTGATTATAACGAGTCAAATCGGTTTGTCAATAGCTAAAAATTGTTTTTGGTTCGCCAGTTTTGAATATCTTTTACATGAGAATCTTCGTGCTCGATACATACTCCTTCAACCAACCAGCTCAGGGAGTGGCCGCCTAGCCATGAAAATTTTTGAGCATTGGTCAAATCTGCATCTGAAAAATCATTCAGACGGCGTATGGTTTGTAGTCGCACACCATTGAAATCCATCATAACGCGATCCAGAGGGCGTTCTTTACCCGACTCGAACCATTTGAGATTGATAGGGTCACAATCTTCGATGAATAACTCAGTGACTGGTTGAGCGCCTTGATGAGCCTGAAACAGTGTTTTTACCAGTTCGGCTTCCCACATGGTCAAATGATGGAGAATGTCTTTAACAGACCAATAGCCTGCCGCACCCGGTTCCAGCATGCGGTCATTCGAAATGGTCTCTAATTCGTTCAACATTTTCTCGCGTTGCTCGGATATTGCTTTTACCAGTTCAGTTTTGCGCATGATGCACCTCTGAATTGATTATAGCCCGGTATCCGTGAAATAGTCTCTCTCCAGGGTATGCCAATCCTCACCGATTTCGTGAATAAATGGCGCAGCAAGCCCCCTGGCTTGTTGAAGAATCTCATCGGCCATCCGCCTTGCAATCCGGCGAATCGCAAAATGTGCGTTCGGAGCGCAGCGCAGGTTCAAAAAATGAATAGCGCTGCGTAAGTTCATATTGATGAGCACCCGGCGGTTAAATGCGTTGGGGACAATATAGGAAGCCGCTGACGGCGATATTTCGGCTAGACGCGGGTAAAGTTCGATCACAGCCTGCATGGCGGAACGATACGCTTTTTCCATGCCAGCGGCAACCATCGCACGGGGAACGGCGTATCCGAGTTGGGTGGTCAAGGCCTGGGGTGTTTGGGTCATCATGCGGTGGCGTTTGAACTCGAAATACGCGCCCTGATCCATAATGAGCTCGAAATTGAACGACATGTATTCCAACTCACGCGGCGGCGTATCGTGTTTTGAACAGTCAGCGGAAAGACGGCGGACCAAATTTTGCCTGTCGGAAGCAGGCATTTGGCGTAAGTAACTGACTGCTTGCGCATAGCCATTATTGCTATATCGGATGAGTAGAGCCGCCAAAACACGCTCTTCGCTTTGCGGGTCAAAGTCAATCAGGCGGCACCATTCATGATCAGGTTCAGATCTTTCAGAAAGGATTTTTGAAAATGATTGCCCGATTGCCCGCCAATAGGGCACCTCATCCGCGTATTTCACCAATGTGGGTACTTCCGCGACGGCGACTGATTTGATTTCACGACCAAGCGACTGCGCTTCCAGCAGCGGCGAAGATAGGAGTTTGCGGATCGCATGTTCGAGCGCGCGGGCGTTGATGGTGACGCCGACATTTGCCAGTGAACTGGCTGGAAGGAGGTAGCGGCACACATCCACATAAGCAGAGCGGTTGCGGCGTTCCCAGGCAGCTTCCGTCTCATCTGGTAGACGCGGATTTTCTGCAGTGATCACCTGGCGAACCGCATCGAGCGATTGGCGGTATGTGTCAAAGAGTAAAGTACAGGTCCGGCGGTAGGGTTCCAGCAAGGCGGTATTCTGGAACTCGTCCGGGATATAGAAGCTGTCTGAGTCCCATTTTTGATAACGAGTAGATTTTTCGGTGTAAGATGCCAACCGGTTAGATTCCAGGTTTTCAACCACAAGACGTGAAACGTTTTCAGCTGCAATATGCAACACAGCATGTTCAGCGACCGATGAATGTCCGTAGCCAACGACCCATTTTTCATGAAATTCCGCGCTATTTTCATCGGTTAATTCTGAGGCGATATCTCTAAAGGATTGGGGCGATCGGGATGTTTTTGCAAAGGTCACCGCGATCACTTCTGGAGACAATTTTTGCGGGTCGAGCAGGTAAACCTGTCGGTCACGTGTTGGCATGGAGGATCTCCCTGGTCTGGGTGATATCCTGTTTGACCTGAGCGACCAGGTCATCCGCACTTTCAAAACGCAATTCAGGACGCAAATAACGGACAAATTCCAGTTTCAAAGTTCTACCATACAGGTCCTGACGGGTATTGAGAAGATGACATTCCACGCGCGGACGGACCAGGCTGGTATGGAAGGTAGGGTTATAACCCACGTTGGTAACTGATTCATATCGCGAAGAGCCATCCCAAATCCAAGTGGCGTAAACCCCTGTAGCCGGCAGCAAACGTTCAGGTGGTACCTTAAAATTTGCCGTTGGCATCCCCATGCCAGAGCCGCGTCCTTCGCCGTGGATGATTTCACCGGTTATGGAATACAAACGACCGAGTAGATCAGCAGCAGGCTGCATCTGTCCCTGGGAAATTAACTGACGTAGGTGGGTGGATGATATGACTCCGGCGGTAGAATTTACCGGTTCAATCGTCTCGACCTGGAACCCCAATTTTTTTCCAATGATTTGCAGCGCCGGGATATCGCCGGCGCGACCTTTCCCTAGAGCAAAACCGGGTCCAACCAGGAGACGGCGCAGACCCAGATTTTCAACCAGGGTTGTCATGAATTGTTCGGCTGAAAGATCCGCCAATTCGTGGGTGAATGGAAGGGTGATCAAATCGTCCACACCCTGGGTGGCGATTAGAGATGCGCGTTCTTCTGAGGATGTTAATAAAAATGGCGCGTCAATTTTCCGCAAAAAAACCGCCGGATGAGGATGAAATGTGATGACAACAGCGCGGGATAGACGGGCGTGCGCCTCGCTGACCAGGCGCTGCAATAAAGCCTGGTGTCCGAGATGAACGCCGTCAAATGAACCGATTGTGACCCAGGAAGACGAAATCTGGAGGGCATCCAGAGAGGTCAGGTTCTGCATGGTCAATCAGCCTATGAAAAGAAGACTTTTTTCGGCTGCCACTCGTTCGTTTCCGGAATTTTCACCATGAGCGCAACGAGTTCACCTTGTTCGCTGATTCCGCGCGCCTGACTCCCGGTGGGATGATCTTCAAAAACAGGCAAACGGTTGCCGTGACGCACTACATCAATTTGCGCCTGAGATAATTCGATTGCGGGCCAATCGGTTAAGGCTTCAGCGGCCGGAATCAGATATTGGTACCAGTTGCCTGCTTGAAACGCTTCATTCAGCTTTGGCAAGGGAACCGCATCGCGAAGTGTAAACCGACCGCTCTTTGTACGGCGCAGCCCAACCAGATGTGCTCCGCAGCCCAGCATTTCACCCATGTCGTGTGCCAGGGAACGCACATAGGTCCCTGAAGAACAATACACATCAATCACCGCTTCTGGCGGCGCCCATTCCAACAATTCCAGGTTATAAACGGTGATTCTCCTGGGCTGGAGATCAATATCTTCACCGTTGCGCGCCATCTCATAGGCTTTGCGGCCTTTGATCTTAATGGCGGAATAGGGCGGCGGCACCTGTTCAATTTCACCGATAAATTTCTCTAAGGCGCTGGTAAACTGCTCTTCGGTCACATTGACCGGTGAGGTTGAAGTAATGCGCCCGTCTGCGTCATAGGTGTCGGTTGTTTGTCCGAGGTGGACGATGGCCTGGTACCGTTTATCAGAAGCGGATACGTATTCGCTTAACCGAACCGCTGGACCGATCAGCACAACGAGGACACCTGAGGCGCGCGGATCCAGCGTTCCGGTATGCCCGGCGCGGCGGATGTTGGTACCCCGGCGGATCACCTGTACCACGTCATGCGAGGTCATGCCAATGGGTTTATCAACCACCAGCACACCTGATATGGCGTTTTTCATATCAAATTCATCATCAACCATGTTTGTTCTCCCCGTGCATCATTATTTTACATCATTTTAGGGGGTATGATTACCTGAACCGTTGGATAAACCATTTTTCGAGACCACTAACGGCCGAGTGGCTTCCAATACTTTTTGCTCGACTTCGCCCAGAGCCCCCGAGATTTCAGCACCAGCGGCCGCAGGATGACCGCCGCCGCCAAATTGTAACGCCAGAACTGAAACATCAAAACCCGGCGCGGCGCGCCAACTGACTTTCACACGGGTTGGGCTTTGCTCAATAAGAATCATTGAGATATCAGCTCCGTCAATTGAACTGAGTATATTGATCAGGTCAGCGTCATCATTACCGGCATACCCGGCTTTTTTGCGATCTTCCAACGAGAGGGTAGCCCAAACCAGGCGATTTTCGCGGTGGAGATTGGTCAATCCCTGACCCCAATACGCGGCGGATTCATAGGAGCGTGTGATTAGCGCTTTACTGTAAAGCTCCGCCAAATCAGCGCCATGTTCCATCAAGCGGGCAGCCCGGCGTAGCGTGTGCGGGGTAACATTGGTTGTACGGAACCCAAGCGTATCTGAGACGATACCCGTCAGCAAGGCTTGCGCTACAGGTTCATTGATTGGCAATCCCCAATCTGAAAGATAATCTGTCAGAATGGAAGATGTCGCTTCGGAAGTGGGAACTACAAAATTGACTTCTGCAAAGCCGTCGTTAGTGATATGGTGATCAATGCATAAGTTAACAGGACGGCCACCTAATGCAGAACCGGTGCGGGCGAGGTCGGAACAATCAACGGTGACTACCAGATCAAAGTCGCCGGCGGAAGTCTTCACGACTTGTTTTGAACCTGATAGATGCCGGAAACTGACCGGAACGCCGTCTGAAAGCACCATCTGCACATTTTTCCCAACCGCTAGAAGGCTGAGACCCAGACCGAGAAGAGCGCCAACCGCGTCCACAGCACCGGTGTAGCCCGCAGTGCTGCTAGATTGCGGTGGACGTCATCAA
>ENA-UOYA01003271-UOYA01003271.1-activated-sludge-metagenome-genome-assembly--contig:-NODE-3271-length-14597-cov-5.296727_pt1 | contig 14597 bp, 10 predicted proteins | sample MGYA00238163_ERZ764804 | MGnify/ENA primary metagenome ERZ764804 (study PRJEB28919, sample SAMN05720223) | activated sludge metagenome | isolation source: Anaerobic digester | place: Hong Kong...
TACCTGGTCCATTGCCTCATGAAAACCAAATCCCCAGCCCCGGCCGAGCGTATGAGTGGCATGTGACAGCATCGCGTCGCGGGCGGGAGTGCGAATCGCTTTTCCCATACGCTCTCCCACTATGAGGATTGCGGCGATTTCCCAGCTGCCGGCCAGCGCCAGAAGTGGAACTACAAATAGATTAAGGCCATACCCAAGGAGAGTAATAGTCCAATACTTTCCAGTCCGGTCACTGAAATAACCCGATACAAGACGCAACCCGTACCCTATCAACTCGCCGAATCCTGCAACAATACCAACCACGGTGGCGCTGGCGCCCAGGACGGCCAGATACGGTCCGGTAATACTGCGGGCGCCTTCATAAGTCATATCCGCAAAAAGACTGACCAGACCGAGCAGGATAACCAGTCTCCAGGCGGTCCTCCCTAACAGCGCCTTGTCATTCCCGTATGGTCCCGATTTGTTTTCCATCATAATTAAGAAATTCCTTTCCTCTAGAAAAGTTGAAATAAAAAAGTATCCCTATCTCTTGTGCTTAATATTTTGAGAGAACTGGCGCAGACCCCCATCGCTGATATTAATATTAACAATTGTTGACTTTTTTATCAATATACTTTATCATTTATTTATAACCGTCGCTATATTTCAAAACGTGACAAACACGCAAAAATCCCATTTGCCTCCAGTATTTCTGGGATTTAATAATAAGGGCGATGGAGCTCGCATAACGCCCCGCGGCTAATAGCTCCTGTAAATTATTTACAGGAGTTTTTGTGTTGTAAAGGGGGCAGTAAGATGAATGATGGTGAAAATAACTTGGAAAAATTAATTGGCGCTCTTCGTCACCCCGAACCGCAAACCAGGCTCAGAGCCGCGTGGCTGCTGGGGGTAAAAAAAGATGCCGGGGCTGTTGCTCCCCTGGTCAAGTCCCTTGGTGAAAACCGGGACGATCCTTATATTTTGGCTACAATAGCCACAGCACTGGGGATGATTGGCGATATCAGAGCGCTTGATGAAGTTATGGCGCTCTTAAAACACTCGTATCCAGTAGTTCGCACAGCGGCCGCTGAAGCTATTGGATTGCTCGGGAACGTCGGTTGCGCAGAACCCTTGAAGAGCGCGTTGAAAGACCGCAACATGTCTGTCCGGAGGGCTGCTGCCAAAGCGTTAAAAAATTTGACCCGCCAGAGTTAGTCAACCTTACATTGGCAGGAACTATGTTTTTGTAACAATTTCAAGTGAAAGGAACTGTCATGCTGGACCAGTATGTTTTACATAAAAACTCTATCATGAAGATATTGGACGAAGTCGCCGACCTGGCCTGGGAAAAAGGAAATAGCCCGGCGGCTTCACTTTTAAAAGAAAGCAAAGCGAGACTGGCGCAGGAAGATTTTACTTTAGTTATACTTGGTGAATTCAAACGTGGCAAATCGACTCTTATAAATGCCCTCTTGAGGGGCCAATTACTGCCCACCGCTATTGTGCCCTTGACCGCTATTCCGACTATAATTCAATATGGAAGACAGCTAAAAGTGAATGTAATTACTCTGGACGGAACGAGAAAAGAAATCCCAATCTATGAAATTGGAGGTTACGTTACTGAAAGGGAAAATCCCAAAAATGTAAAAAGGATTAGGGAGGTTTTGATCAGCTACCCCTCGGAATTGTTGAAACAAGGCGTCATACTGGTTGACACTCCCGGCGTCGGGTCAGTTTACCAGCACAACACCAACGCCGCCTATGCCTACCTTCCTTATTGCGACGCCGCTATCTTTATGATCTCCATCGATGCCCCGCTGGGCAAAAACGAAATAGACTATTTGAAGGACATTTTACAATATACAAACAAACTATTTTTTGTTTTAAATAAAATCGATATCGCTACGGCGGAAGATGTTAACGAAGCCCTGGAATATACTAGAAAAACCTTACGAGAAGAACTTGGTGATGGCGCATATAACATGATCCCCTTATCGGCGCGGCAGGCTCTGCTTGCCAGAACCGGCAAGGGTGAGTCCATTATGGCGGACACCAGCGGGATAAAAAAATTGGAAGAAGTATTGGGAAGCTTTATCCGGAACGAAAAGGGCCGCCTGATCCTGGAGACCGCCGCCGCCAGAGCACTACGGGCAATTAACGAACTGGAAATGGAACTCCTGCTATGGCGAAAGGCTATGGAAAGCTCGTTCCGGGATTTGGATGAGAAAATTGTTCTTTTAACTGCCGAGCTGGATAAGCTGGAGCGTGAGCGGGAAGATTCGATCTATCTCCTTTACCGCGAGGTAGACCGTATAAGTGATATGACAGGGGAAGATCTCAATGAATTCCGGCAGGCTAAAACATGTGAAATACTAGGCTGGTTAGAGGATTTTTACAAAAAAGAATCGCCTGGAAAGTCCGCAAAAGAGCTAAACTCTGCCTATAACGGCTTTATCAAGGACCTGATTGAAATGGTTTTAGATGAAAAGCGCATTGAACAGAGCACAAAGGTACGGGAAGAGTTTAAAACCGTCGCTTACAGATTCCTTAACCGCATTGAAGAAATCGTGGACAGGATGCTTTCCGTTTCCGCCGAGATTTTTGAAATTCCTCTTGAAAAATCAGCATCCAAAGAATACATCCTGGGAGCAAAAAAATTCTCTTTCCACTTTGCTGAGCACCCGTCATTCATACCCTCCCTGGAAACGCTGACAACTTTCGGCCTGCTTCCCAAAGCGCTGATCGGCGCCCAACTCTTCAAGAACGCCAAAGGTAAACTAATTGAGCTTTTTGACCGGAACTGCGGCCGGTTGCGCTCTGATCTGGTGGACAGCTTAAAGGAAGGTGCGCGGGATCTGGCCGGCGAAATCAGGTTACGGGCCGACGCAGTATCCCAGGGCCTGCGCTCTGCTTTGCAGAAAGCCTTAAATGAGGCAAGCATGAACGAGGAGGAGCGCGTTGATAAGGAAGTAAAGTGGCAAAAAGAATATAATGAACTGCTTCAAATGAAGGAAACCTTAAAGCAGTTCATTGCTTCCCTGTAATATTTTACGCGGTTGATGGAGGTTTAAAGGTTGGTCTCCTCAGTAATCGCGTTTTAAATTTTACTCGGCAAACAAAAGAAATTGTTCCGCCGGCAGTGATATTACTACCTTTTGGCCGACGGAAAGTTCGGACACCTGTCCTAAGCTGTCGGTTGCAATTTCAGCTTCCAAAAGACATTTGCCATCCCCGTTGTCTGGTTGAAGTAACAAAATCAAACCTTTCCTTTTCTGGTATAGCTGCTTTACCGTACAAGCAGCTTGATTGAGAGCGGGCAGCTCCCTAGCGTTATCCATAGTTACATCTGTCTCAACGATAATGTTTTCAGCCCGTATCCCGACGGTAACAGAGGTTTTTGGGAGGAGCCGCGTCCAATCGCTGTTGTTGGCCTGCAGAACTATACCCAGGCCGGGACAAAACAGTGCCAAACTATCACTCTTATGAGCAACTACTTCTGCGGGAAACAAGTTTTGCACACCAAAAAATTTGGCTGTTTCCACGTTGGCCGGACAGCTATATACTTGCTGTTTTTCGCTGGATTGGACCACTACGCCACGGGCAATAAAAGTGACCGAATCAGCAAGTAAGAAAGCCTCCTCCATATCGTGGGTTACAATGAGAATAGTTATACCGTACTGCTGCTGTAATGTTTTCAGCAATAACCACAGTTCTTTGCGCATGGCCTCGTGCAGCGCTGAAAACGGTTCATCCAACAACAGCAGTTTATTACCTGGAACCAGCGCCCTGGCTAAAGCGGTGCGCTGGCGCTCACCGCCGCTTAAATTCTGAATGGAACGGTCTAAAAGGTGCCCAATTCCCAAATAGTGAGTTAGTTTTTCCACATCGCTGCGCTTATCCGGCGCATGGTGTTTCCGCATCCTCAGTCCATACTCAATATTCTCCCGTACATTCATATGGGGAAAGAGGGCCAGGTCCTGAGGCACATAGGCCAGTTCCCTTTGTTCCGGCGGCAGTACGGTAATGTCCCGGTTAAGCCAGTTAATGCTGCCGGCTTGAGCTTTGCGCAGTCCGGCAACTGTCTCCAAGACAAGGGTCTTCCCGCTTCCGGTCGCCCCCACCAGGGCGTGGCAACTCCCCGTCGGTACAGAAAAACTTATCTGATTGACTTGAAAGCTACCGGCTTTTAGACACAACCCCTTAATTTCCAGCATAAATTCCCCTCTTTGCAATGAGCCTGGCCGCATACAATACGCTGATCCCGATAAAGAGCAATATGCCGATGCAAACAACAGCGCCTTTGATATCCGATATGGCCAGCCGCATATAGATGGCGACCGGCATGGTTTCCGTGCGCATGGCCATTGTGCCGGCAATTGTTATAGTAGCGCCGAATTCTCCGATTGCTTTCGCCCAGGTAAGGATGGCAGCGGCGAAAATGCCGCGGCGGCAAAGCGGCAGCGTTGTAGTACGAAAAGCTGCAAAAGTCGAGGCGCCCAGCGTCCTGGCTACTGCCTCGTAACGTGGCGGTATTTCATCCAAAGCGGATTTGACCAGGCGCGCTGCCACACCGGCTACGGTTACAAACTGGGCCAGCACGATGCCATAGACGGTAAACACAAATTGTTGGAAGTTAGTTTGTATCCACTCCCCCAGGGGAGTGTTGAAAAATATCAGCAGCATGGCGCCAATGGCTGCAGGTGAAACAATCATCGGCAATTCCAGCAAGGTGTCAATCAAAGTTTTGCCGAAAAAATCGTAGCGCGAAAGGGCGTAAGCCGTCGGCACGGCCAACAGCATGGCCAGTCCCATGGCTATTGTCGCAGCCATTATACTTAACCGGATCGAGAACAGCATCCGTTCCGATAACAGCACTTCCCAGAAACGCTCCCCGGAAAAGAAATATGCCAGTGACGCCATTAATAAAAAATACATGAGAAAGGTAGTGAAAGCTGCTGCCAGGCAAAATTGTTTTAGTTTCACTACTTTAACCACTCTTTAGGCAGGGTGTATTCTCCACCGACCGGCCTGTCTTCACCAATGTAGTCAACCGCTTCGGCGGGCTCCATAAAGTATTGGTATTTCTTAAAGGCAGTCTTGCCGTCTTCCGACTGCAGGAAATCAATAAACTGCTGGGCCAGTTCCCGGTTTTCAGTAAATTTAGATACGGCGATCGGAATGTAGCCGATACGGATAATCTCAGACGGTTTCAGCTTTACGGTTTCAATTTTCTCCGGGTCCCAATACTGGAATACGCTCCACCCGATAACCGCGTCCACAGTCTTTAATGATATGGCGGTAGCTGTTTTTTCACAGCTTTCGGTATAATTAACTATATTATTCCGAAAGGCTTGCTTCTCTTCAGGCGTAAAGGCATTTTCAATAATCTCCACGGCGTACAGTCCCACACACACACCTTCGGGATTGGCGATGGCCACTTTAATGCCCGGCTGGGTCAAGTCTTTCAGCGATTTAATGTTTTTAGGATTTCCTTTCTGTACATTGATGGAATTAACAAGGTAAACAATTTTTTGTTCGGTTTCCGGGTACACGACGCCATCCTTTTTAGCTGTCTCCATAAAGTCAGAAGAACCGGGGAAATACAAATCGCCTTTTTTGCCCAGTTTCATTTGCGTCAGCACATAGCCTGAGCCGCCGAATACCATATCGACTTTCACGCCGGTTTTTTGCTCAAAAGCTTTGGCCGCCAGTTCCAGCGGAGGTTGGCTCGCCGCGCCGGCATAGATCATTAGATGTTTTTCGGCAGGTGGCGCGTTGCCGGGTGTTTCATTGGATGCTTGTTTGCCGCCGGAGCAGCCGCTCACTAGGAGAGCTGCCGTGAAAAAAAGCAAAACTATGGCTGTCAGCCGCCGGGAATTTAGTTTTTTCATGTTACTATTCTCCTTTTCTACATAATAAACCTTGCTAACATTTTAAATTAATCACACCTACCGCAGCTTGCTTCAGGACAGAACCGGTTTATTCCCAGCAACGCGGCAGCGCCGGCGCCGGTCGTGCCGAACAGGACAAGCGGTATGGGGGCGTTGTACAAGGTGTCTATTGTAGCGTTGCAAATGGTGCTGCCGGTGGCGAAGATAACATCACTCGTCTCGATATACTTGTCCAGGTCGACGGCGCCGTCCCTGATCAGGACCCCGTTTTTAGTCTGGCCTATATTGGCCGGATCCAGGTCAAGAACAATTAAAGAGGAGAAGGCGCCAGCTATACGGGCAAGGTGGATCATAGTGTTCACTGCCGTAATGAAGGACCGGAGTTATGCGCCCGTCAGGCAGTTGAGTATTTTCAAAAAAACGCTATCTCCTCCTGTCAAACCAGTCTATAACTAACTAAATAAATATCATATTGGATCAAGAATATCCCAATTCACTTATTAAAGCTCCCCTTGGAAATCAACTTAACTCAACTTAACACAACTTATCAATATTTACTATCATTATAAATTGGGTTATAATGATAAGCAAGTATAATATAATAGTAATTACGACAAATTTTTATCCGGCTGTTAACTGATTGAACCCGCAGGATGTCGGTAGAGAGGGGAAGAGGCTTTTGCGTTTATTGTCATCATTTTCAATCGGCGCTCTTATTGGCGTCTTAGGAGGGCTTATAGGGTTGGGGGGGGCAGAATTCCGCCTGCCCGTGCTGGTCGGTGTGTTTAAGTTCAAAACCATCCATGCGATCATGATCAATCTGGTCGTCAGCCTGGTCACGGTCTGTTTTTCCTTTTTGTTTCGTTCATCCATCGTTCCTTACAGTCAGGTTTGGGGACAAACACCGGTCATTCTCAATTTATTGGCCGGTTCGTTGCTCGGTTCATATGCGGGCGTGCACTTTGCCACCCGCTTAAACGAAAAAAGCCTGAACCGTCTGGTCATGGTTTTTTTGGTTTCCCTGGGCTTGATGCTGGTATTTCACGGGGTCCTGTTTGACAACATCACATCATTTTCCTTGCACCCCTTAACGCGTGCCATCCTGGGCGCTTTAGCCGGTGTGGTCATCGGCATGTTTAGCAGCATGCTGGGTGTGGCCGGCGGGGAATTAATCATCCCCACGCTGTTGTTTCTATTTGCCGTTGATATAAAATTAGCCGGAAGCTTAAGTCTGGCTATCAGTATCCCAACTATTATCATTGGCCTCACCAGGTATAAGACTCATGAACCATTTAAAGTGGTGCGGCAGGAAGCCAAATTCATCGCCGTCATGGCGGCGGGCTCGATTGTGGGTTCCTTTGCCGGCAGCCACCTCTTACGGGGCATATCGGGCGAAGTTGTAAAGACCTTCCTGGGATTTATTTTACTCACATCGGCGGTCAAACTGTTTTACAGCAAATAAACCAATTTAAACAAAGTATTGCGGAAACTAACTGTGTGAGATATGCTTTAGCCAGTTACCATACTTAATTGAGGTGAACGCTTTATGCCCGACAATATATCCTATACACCGGAGGAAGTTGCTAAAATCCTTAGAATCTCCCGCTTTACAGTCTATGAACTGATTAAGCGAGGCGACCTTGTCGCCTACCGCGTAGGTGAGCGTAAAATGCGGATCGAGGCTGCCGATCTTGAACATTATAAAAATAAGACTAAAACGGCGGCGCCAGCTGCGCCGCGGCTGCCTTCGGCTGAGATGGTGGAGAGGCCTCTGTTCAGCAATCAAGAAGGACTCATCATCTGCGGCCAGGACGTTGTCCTGGATATCCTGACCCGTCACCTGGAAAAACAAATGCCGTACGTCCGTTTTCTACGGTATTATGCCGGCAGTGTAGACGGTCTCACGGCGTTATACAGGGGTAGCGCCAACGTGGTCACAACTCACCTTTGGGACGGGGACAACGACGAATACAATGTCCCCTATGTGCGCCGCCTGTTGCCGGGACAGCGGGCGGTCATCATCAACCTGGTGTACCGCATGGAAGGGTTTTACGTAGCGCCGGGCAATCCCAAATTTATCTACGACTGGCCTGATTTAATCCGGCCTGACATTCGGTTTGTAAACCGGGAACGGGGTTCCGGCGCGCGCGTGCTGCTGGATGAAAAACTCCGGCAGGTAGATATGGATCCCTGTCTAATCGCTGGCTACGAACATGAGGAAATGAGCCACCTGGCTGTCGCCAGCTGTGTGGCCAGGGGCGAGGCCGATGTGGGCCTGGGGGTGGAAAAGGCGGCCATGCAGGTATCCAACCTGGATTTTGTCCCCTTGCAGAAAGAACGCTATGATTTGGTATTTCTCCGCCGTGACCTGGACAAACCTCATTTTCAGGCGTTGCTTCACACCTTAAGATCTCCTGAATTCCGGGACGAAGTATCAGGCATGAGTGGTTATGATATCAGCAAAATGGGTGAGCTTATCGCAGAAGTTTAGTTTTTGTCACACTTTCAGATGCAAAACTTTTTTCCTTACCCCGCCAGATAAATGATGGAACAGGATACCCATGACTGTTAGGGCTGAGGAAACAACGAGGATTAAAGCCCATTGCAGCCCGTTTAAAGCAACGGCATGGAAAACCGGCTGATAATATCCCTAGTTCTTTTGCTACGGCACAGGCGGTAAGCTGGTGGTCACCGGTTATCATCACTACTTTTATTCCCGCCCTGCGGCAGGTTCGCACCGCTCCTAACGCTGAAAGCCTGGGAGGATCGATCATGCCGGCTAAACCAAGAAAAACCAGCCCCCGTTCAACAGACTCTTCCGTAAAATTATCGCTTGCGGCAGGCAGCTCCCGGCAGGCAAAAGCCAGCACCCTGAGCGCCTCTCCGGCAAGAGAGGAGTTCTGGGCCAGTATTGCTTCCCTGTCCCTGTCCGACAGGGGTACCGCCAATTCTCCCTTGTATATATGAGTACACAGGTCCAGGACAACATCCGGCGCTCCTTTCACATAAGCTGTTAAGGCTCCCGAAGACTGCCGGCATATCACTGTCATGCGTTTGCGGTCGGAATCAAAGGGTAGTTCGGCTATCCTGGGCTCTTTTACCTCCAGTTGTTCCCGCCAAACCCCGGCTTTTGCGGCCATAACCAAAATTGCCCCTTCTGTGGGATCTCCCATGACTGACCATTCTCTGGATGAGCGACTGCGGACCATGCCTCTAAAAAGCCCCTTGACACTAACTTTACTTCGCTCCAGAACGGCGTTGTTGCAAAATGCGGCCGCTTTCATAAATAATGTGAAATGATTGCCATGCCTGTCCGCTGGGCCGGCAAACTCACCTTTGGGGTTGTAACCTTCTCCTGTAACGTCAAGGGCAGATCCAGCCAGAACAATCTTCCGCACGGTCATTTCATTCTGGGTCAGGGTCCCGGTTTTGTCTGAACAGATCACTGTGGCGCAGCCAAGTGTTTTAACCGCCGGAAGTTTACGAATAATGGCATGCCGCCGGATCATCCGCTGCACTCCAATAGCTAACGATACTGTCACAATGGCCGGCAGGCCTTCAGGTATCGCCGCCACCGCAAGGCTGATTCCGGCCATAAACATCTGGTAAACTTCTTCACCTCTGATTATTCCCATAAACACAACTGCAGCGCAGATAAAAAGGCAAAAAGCCACCAACCACTTACCCAACTGGGCTAAGCGCCGCTGGAGAGGCGTCTCCTCCTGCCCGGCTTCCTGGATCATACCGCAAATCTGGCCCATCTCGGTAGCCATCCCCGTATGTACCACTATACCGCGTCCGCGCCCCCTGGTGACTGCTGTGCCCAGATAAGCCATGTTTCTGGTATCCCCCAGGGAGAGAATTTCTGTTTTAAGAGCCTGTTCCTGCTTTCCTACCGGCGTCGCTTCCCCGGTGAGCGCCGACTCCTCGATACCCAGGTTGACAGTTTGCAGCAGGCGCAAGTTCTGTATGGGCTCAAAAAATGCTTTAAACCAGGCTTTTAGTGCAACAATCCCTACTGTGGCGCACGTAAGATGAGTAACTTTATTCTTGCAGGCAGCATAAAAAAGTGTTACATTAAAAACGGGATGAAGCCCCCTTTGGAAAGATCCGAAACGCTGTTAACGGCTGATGGCTTCTACGAAACAAACGTAGAGACTATCAGCTTTTTTATTGGCGCAGGTTCCAAGGGGGATTTTTCATATTTTGAGTCTTGTCTTAGTTAGCACTAATATTCGAAGGCAAATGCTGTTATGCGTCACCGTTATAGCCCAGGAGGTGTTTTCCATGACCTTCCGCAGTATATTATTTAAAAGAACTGAAGACTGTATAAAAAATGAAACTCTTGAAGCACCAGAGTTTTTTATTGACTTAAACCTTGATCAGATTGTGGACGCCATTACTGCCGGCTGGCAGGAGTATAATCTTAAACCTTTCTTTTATACTTCTTTGAATGACAGCGACGCGATCTATTATCGGCATGAAGTAATGCGGGATCTGGAAAATAAAATACTGTTTGAGCATATAAAATCATTTGCGCAAAGAATGCGCGCAATGCGCGGACATCTTGCCCAAGCAGACAAGCTCCACTATAAATACCAAAAGAAAAGATGGTTTTTGGACGCGGTTGAAACATATTGCGAGGCCGTTAATGGTTTGGTTATCGATCTAACCCTTGTGGATTTAAAATCATCCGGTTTTCTGGCCTTCCGCGAATACATATCAAACTACGTTAAATCCGGAGGTTTTACATCGCTGCTGGCGGAAACAAAAAAGCTTAAAACTGATTTGTCCGGCATAAAATACTGCCTGCTTATTAAGGACAACAGCATAAAAGTCCGCAAGTATGAATCTGAGATTGACTACAGCGCCGATGTGGAGGAAACATTCGAGAAGTTCAAACAGGGAGCGGCGAGAGATTATAGGGTTAAGTTTTCCAACTATCCGGACATGAACCATGTTGAGGCGGAAGTTCTGTCTATGGTAGCTCAATTGTATCCTGAAATATTCAAGAACCTTGATGACTACTGTGAGAAATGCGTTAATTATCTGGATGAAACCATAGGAGTTTTTGACCGGGAAATACAATTTTATCTCGTCTATTTGGAGTATATAGGAGTACTCAAGCAAGCGGGATTGAAATTTTGTTATCCGCAGATATCAGATAAATGCAAGGAAGTTTATAACTGTGAAGGGTTTGATTTAGCCCTGGCCAAAAAACTGATTAAAGAGAACTTGCCTGTTGTGTGCAATGATTTTTACCTTAAAGACAAGGAGCGCGTATTTGTAGTATCCGGTCCGAACCAGGGCGGCAAAACAACCTTCGCCCGCACTTTCGGGCAGTTGCACTACCTGGCCGGCATAGGCTGTCCCGTTCCTGGCCGGGAAGCGAGGCTTTTTCTGTATGACAAGCTCTTTACACACTTTGAAAAGGAGGAAAATATCAAAAATCTACGCGGCAAACTGCAGGATGACCTGGTCAGAATATACGAAATCCTCAACCAGGCAACTACGAACAGTATCATCATCATGAATGAAATTTTCACTTCCACTACATTAAAAGACGCGGTTTTTTTAAGCAAAAAGGTAATGGAAAAAATAATACAATTGGATTTACTGTGCGTTTGCGTAACGTTCATAGGTGAATTAGCTTCTTTAAGCGGGAAAACCGTAAGCCTGGTCAGCTCGGTAGTACCTGAAAATCCGGCATTGCGAACATACAAAATTTTGAGAGGGCCTGCTGACGGACTTTTGTACGCGATAACCATAGCCGAAAAGCACCGGCTTACATACGACTGCATAAAGGAGCGCATAAATTCATGAAGGCTCATCTTATGTATAAAGACCGTGATTTCGACCTTAAAGGGGAATTACCATCTAATAGACAAGCGCTGACACAGGATCTGGAATTAAGCACGCTGTTCAAAAGTATGGCGCTGGGTGATGATTTTTTATTTGAAGTGGCAAAGAAAGCCGTTTTGTCAGGCTTAAATAATCTGGACACGATATTATACCGTCAAAACATTCTGAAAGATTGTCTAAATAACCCTTCCATTATCAGGGATATCTATGATATTACGATAGAATCAATTGAAAGAAAGAAAAAAACTTATTTTGGCTTTTTCAACAGATATCCCTCCTCAATACTGCATAGCTCAATTGATGTGTTGCAGATCTTCGTGGACATACTCAAAAAACTAAGGATTATCGCTGATGCGCATGCTGACAAATTCGCATCAGAGGGTTTTAGATTGTTTTTCACGATGCTCAAGAAAGAACTTGGTGATGAATACTTTGCCTGTGTCCAAAACCATTTAGAAGAATTGAAATTCCGTAACGGAGTTTTGATCAGCGCTGAATTGGGGGAAGGAAATAAAGGTTCCAATTATATACTTCGCAAACCACAAGGTAAAACACAAGATAAAAAGGAGAGTTGGGTGCAGCGGATCTTTGCCAAAAAACAGCCCGTTTTCACCATTTTTATCAGTGAGCGCGACGAGAGTGGCGCCAGGGCGCTATCGGAGTTGAAGGACAAGGGGATTAACCTGGTGGCTAATGCTCTCTCCCAGTCCGCCGACCATATTCTCAGTTTTTTTAATATGTTGAGGACTGAATTGGCTTTTTATGTTGGCTGTTTGAATTTATATGAGCGGCTTGCCCAAATAGGGGAGCCGGTATCCTTCCCCCTGCCCGTGGACGCCGGCGAACGCAGACATTCTTTTAAGGGGCTATATGATGTCTGTCTCGCTTTAAGTTTAGAGCAAAAAATTGTCGGCAACGATGTGAATGCCGATGGTAAAGACCTCGTGATGATTACGGGCGCCAACCAGGGCGGCAAATCCACTTTTTTGCGCAGCATAGGCTTAGCTCAATTGATGATGCAGTGCGGTATGTTTGTGCCGGCCGAATCTTTCTCATCCAACATCTGTCAGAACCTCTTCACGCACTACAAACGGGAAGAAGACACAACCATGAACAGCGGTAAACTTGATGAGGAACTCGGCAGAATGAGCGATATTGTAGATAAAATTACACCCAATTCGATGTTGCTATTTAATGAATCATTTGCCGCGACAAACGAAAGGGAAGGCTCGGAGATTGCGCGGCAAATAATTAGCGCATTATTAGAAAGACGCGTCAAGGTGTTCTTTGTTACGCATCTTTATGAATTTGCACATGGGTTTTATGATAAAAAGTTGAAGAACACCTTATTTCTGCGGGCTGAAAGACAAAACGACGGAAGAAGGACTTTTAAATTAGTCGATGGCGAACCATTACAAACCAGCTTTGGAGAAGATTTGTATAATGGGATATTCGGTACGGGCAGTTAAATTAGTTCGTATTGCAAGTAAAAGAGAAGATATATTAAGTTAATTGTTGACTTTAAAAGGCCACCCACATAAAATAATGATATTAAAACTGAAGGTGATGGAGCTCGCCTTGCGCCAAAAATGGCTAATGGCTCCTGTAGAGATGATCTGCGGGAGCTTTTTATTTTTTAAACGGGTTTTTCTTATAAAAGTTCTAACAAGGAGGTTTTTTAAATGAAAGGAAATTCGGTACTGCCAAGTGAACAGGTGACCCAGGGTGTAGCCCGAGCGCCGCACAGATCTCTCTTCTATGCTATGGGCTATACAAAGGAAGATCTACAAAAGCCCCTTATCGGCATTGTCAATGCGTTTAACGAAATAATACCGGGACATATCCACCTGAGGGATTTAGCCCAGGCGGCAAAGCTGGGGGTCTCGGCAGCCGGAGGCACACCAATTGAATTTCCGGTCATCGGCATCTGCGATGGTATCGCCATGAACCACAATGGCATGAAGTATCCCCTGGCCAGCCGGGAACTGATTGCAGATTCAATAGAAACTATGGTCATGGCTCACAAGTTTGACGGTCTCGTTCTTATAGCGGACTGTGACAAGATCGTGCCGGGCATGTTAATGGCGGCGTTAAGGTTGAACATACCATCGGTTTACGTCAGCGGCGGCCCTATGCTCACCGGAAGTTACGCTGGCCAGAAAGCGGACCTTGTAAGACCTCTCTTCGAAGCTGTTGGAGCTTATGCTGCAGGTTCAATCAGCGGACAGGAGTTGGAAGAAATGGAATTGAGCGCCTGCCCTACCTGTGGCAGCTGCGCAGGTCTTTTTACCGCGAATTCCATGAACTGCCTGGCAGAGGCGCTCGGTATAGGCCTGCCTGGTAACGGCACCATTCCGGCGCCATACGGGCAGCGTAAAGCGCTGGCCAAGATTGCAGGCCGGCAGGTCATGCAGTTGGTCAAGGAAAACATCCGACCGAGGGACATCATGACACTGAACGCGTTTCATAACGCAATAGCATTGGACATGGCTATCGGAGGCTCCAGCAACACAGTCCTGCACCTTCTGGCAATTGCCGACGAGGCTGGAGTGCCGCTCAAGCTTGAAGATTTTGATAAAATAAGCGCACGTGTGCCCAATATCTGTAAATTGAGCCCCGGAGGGATACACCGTCTGTTCGATTTATATGTGGCGGGCGGGATTTCTGCCGTCTTAAAGCAACTGGGCGGGCAGGGCCTGCTGCATCTGGAAGAGAAAACGGTGACAGGAAAAACACTTGGTGAGAACATCAGCAAAGCAGAGGTTAGAAACGTGGAAGTAATCCGCCCCATCAGCGATCCCTATACCAAACAGGGCGGCATCGCCATTTTGAGAGGCAACCTGGCACCCGATGGCGCGGTGGTGA
>ENA-UOYA01003272-UOYA01003272.1-activated-sludge-metagenome-genome-assembly--contig:-NODE-3272-length-14586-cov-8.380841_pt1 | contig 14586 bp, 15 predicted proteins | sample MGYA00238163_ERZ764804 | MGnify/ENA primary metagenome ERZ764804 (study PRJEB28919, sample SAMN05720223) | activated sludge metagenome | isolation source: Anaerobic digester | place: Hong Kong...
AATAACCGCTTCGCTTATTGCAACATTCTGGGGCACCTTTTCATCATATAAAATTTCATACAGTGCAAGCCTTAGTATAGCAAGACTTACACGTGGAATTCTGGAAAGCTGTCTTTTTTCACTGTATCCTGCAATGATGGCATCAAGCTCATCAGACTTTTGAATAACAGAGGTAAAAAGCTTCTGTGCCTCTTCATTTATTTCGTATTCGTCAACCTCTTTTGCGGTTTCAATAATAGCTTCAATAGATTCATCGTTAAACATTTTTTCAAATATAAGCAAAAATGCTGCTTCTCTTATTTCACTTCTTTTCATTTTATGACCATCCCTTTCTGAGTTTTGTGTTTTACGCAAGCCAATCAAGGCAACAGCATTGCTGTGACAAAAGAAACAAAACTCGTAGATTCAAAGGTTTATCTTTCAATCTTATAGCCTTTCCATATTATACAATATCATATAAATATCCTTATAACCGCAGAAAAGCAAGCTCTCTACATGAGAGCCTGCTCTACTGAACTAAGATACAATCGAAATACCGTCAACTGTAACATTAACCCTTGCTACTGTTACTCCTGTCATACTCTGGATATCATCCTTGATTTTCTGCTGAACAGCTTCGGCAACCCTGCTTACCCTGCACCCGAAAGATACAATTATGCTTACAGATATTTCAATAACATCACCAAGCATTTTTATTTTCACAGCTGAAGAATGACTTTCTTTTGTGAATATATGTGAAAACGTTACTTTGGATTTGCTTAATCCTGTAACCCCGTCAACATCGCATGAGGCTACTTCAGCAATGTGATAAATAACATCTTCGGATACCTTGAGGCAATTGTTTTGTACTTCCCTGACACTGTTCATATGAATACCCATTCCTTTCTTCTATTCGTTCCGATTTTGCACAGCAAAATTTCTGATGACTTTTTTACAGAAAAGGAACAAACAGCCGCGTAAAAAATTTATTTTTCACGCTATAATCTCCTGCCCTGTGACCGACAATTATCAAAGTCAGCCTTGAAAATAATTTTATACACTTATATTATAACAAATTATTTTCAAAGACACAACTATTTGACTTCAAAAATTCTAATATTTTCTGCCGGAACTGTAACCTCTGACAAAAGAATGTCCTTAATCTGAGCTGCCTGAGCAGCATCAATACCTTCAGACTTTACAACTATATTTGCTGTTTGGCCGTCAAGATAAACAACGCAATCTTCAAAGCCCTGTGCCTTTACGAGGCTTTCAATTTTGCTTTCGCTTTCGGAAAGCTTTGAAAGCTCTGTTGCCTCCATTGTATATGTAGCTTTTTCTTCCTCGGAAAGGTCTCCGCCGCCGAGTATAGCAGACAATGTTTCAACCGCTTCATCTCTTGAAGTCATTCTTGTCATTCTAACCTGTGAAAAATAATCATTTTCCGCATTGGCAGAACCTTCGGCATTAACAAACTCAGCATCACCATAGTTTGCAGCCTCTTTGCTTTCACTGTCATCAGCCGCAATGGTATCAGCGGAAATATCATTTTTAACCGACGAAAACGCATAGTTCATATAAACCGCAATACCCAGAATCAATGTAAGACATGCAAGTATGATGTGTTTTTTACCGATAATAAGGCTTGGCTTTCTCATATAAAATATCCTCCTATTTCATTTCTGCAACATAAATTTTTGTAGTGGGAATGCCTAAAGCAGTTGATACTGCCCTGTAGATTTTTTCACATACCTTAGACTTACCGCCTCCTTCGCATACTATAACTACTCCGCTTATTTCAGGAGTTTGTATCTTTTTCACCAACGCCTCCTTCTTTGATCCGTTATCTATAATCACATAATTATTTTCCTCACCGTAAGAATTCTGTTTTTTTGTTTCTGCATATACGTACTCTTCGGTTGAGGTTATTGTGATAAGCACGTCTGCTTTTCCGACACCGTCAATTGAAGAAAGAATATCTTTTAGCTTTTCCTCCATCTGAACGCTATAGGTTTCCGCTGTTTCAAAGCTGATATCCTGTTTGGCAGATGCTGTTGTTTCGGATTTCCCGCTGCCTGAATCCGAAACAAGAATAAGTATCATTCCGACTATACCGACAATAACCGCCGCTGTCAGAACCGTTTTCTTTTTCAGAAGCTCCTTAGTTTTGTCAATCAGTTCCTGCATATTCTTTCTCCTTAAATTTAACCGTTACATTTTTACCTGCTTCATTCCGAATAATTTCCTCCGCCTTCTGGCTGTCGGAAGAATCGGACAAAACTATTTCAACCTCACTAATAGATATGCTGTTGCTTTCAGAAATATTTATACTTGTCAGTATTTCTTCTGCAATTATTTCGTGCTCGTTCAGCTTTTCCTTTAAACTGGTGCTTATATTGTTCTCAACAGATTTAATAAAATAGTCGTAGGTTTTGTCAGGTGTTCTGCTAAGTCTGTCTGTACTTGCTTCGGCGGAAATAAACTTATCTGGCAGGGCTATTTCCCCGCTTGCAATCGGTTTGGCAATGCAAAGCAGAAATATCAGTGAAAATATTATTTTAATCTGCTTTGCAAACTTTTCGTTCGGATACAAAGCGTCCATTATTGCAATGACTATTCCAACAAAACATGCTATTCTTGATACTGCTCTGAATGCCTCCATGTATTCTTCATTCCTTTCATCCTTATGCAATATTCAATCCTATCATCATAACAACCGTTGTTGAAAAAACAAGTATTACAAAAAAGCATATAAGTATGCTTACTGTCAGCGTAAGGAGCTGTGACGTGTTTTTCATAAGTATTTTTAACTGCGCAAGCCCAAACATATCCGTGAGAATTTCGCCAATAAAGATTGCCGCTTTCATTGCCACAACTTCAAGAACTACCGGAAGAACAAGCAGCGAAATTGAAATTATTCCGATAAAGCCAACCCCTCCCCTAAGGAGTCCAAGACTTGTACGAAGTGTTGAATAAGCATCTGCAACAGCTCCGCCTATTACTGGAACAAAGTTGGAAACCATAAATTTTGCCGCCTTAACCCCTATGGTATCGGCAGAAGCTCCGACAATGCTCTGTACAGTCAGAAGCCCCACAAATATTGTCATCACAAAGCCAAGCATCACAGAAGCCGCTTTTTTTATGCCTGCAGTTATACCTGAAAGGCTGAATGACGGGTTTACAGCCTCCACCACTCCAAGAGCCATACATATTGACAAAACAGGCATAATATAGTTTGACGCAAGCTGTACTGCCGCCTCCGAAGCCATAATTATAACCGCACTGTAGGACATTGCTGACGTTACATTTCCTGCAGAGGCGGTTATTCCGGTGAATACCGGTATGTATCCTATCATGAATTCTCCGCCCGAATTCAAGGTATCTGCCGCATCAGCTATACATTCAGAAACAGGGGCGCATATAACATTAACTGCAATAATTACGCTTATGATATTGTACACCTTTGTGAGTGATTTATCTGTTATTGTATCGCTAAGACTTCCGGCAAGTGAGCTTATAAGTATAACGCCTATAATTCCGGCAAGTGTTTTAAGAGGCAGGCTTATCCTTATTTTAAACTGTTCCCAAACATATGCAAAAACATCTTTTGGAGTTATGGAGGTCATCTTTTCAGTGTTCTTTACGGACAAATCATTTTCTTCAAGGTAATCATTAACACTGTCGGGAAGATTGTCGTTCAGTCCTTCGGTATCAACCCCTATTTCCTCAAGAAGCTCGTCCTGTTCATCGGCATAAGCTCTTACTCCGCAAAAAGCACAGCATAATAGTGTAAAAATAAATATACAGATTAGTCTTTTCATTTTAATAACCATTCCTTTCTGCTATTTGTTTCGATTTTGCGAAGCAAAATTTCTGCTGCCATTTTTGCAGAAAAGGAACAAATAGGAGTGTGAAAAATCAATTTTTCACACTATGCTCCGTTTCAAAACAAATATCAACTTCCCATAAGCTTTGTTATTACATCGGTCAGCGAACTGAACAAAGGAAGCGCTATCAGCATAAGCGTTATTTTTCCGGCAATTTCAACCTGTGTTGCCATTGCATTTTCACCACTGTCCTTGCAGACGTCATGTGTAAACTGGGTAAGATAGCATATTCCCAAAGCCTTAAAGAGTATATTTACATATTCTTCATCTGCACCGGTTTTAATAAAAATACTGTTAACCGTTTCTGCAATAGGTGAAACGTAAATTATTACTGCTGCTATAATTCCTGCCGAAGCAACTATCCGTATGAACAAACCGTACTCCTTGCTTCTGCTTTCAAAAAGCTTGCACAGTACAGTTGATATAATGCATATTGCAGCTATACTTATTATCTTCATGGCTAAAACCCAAACACTGTTTTAATGGTTTCAAAAAGCGTTGATATTTCATTGACTATTATCATCAGAACTACTATCAGCCCTGCTAGTGTCGTTAGCATAGCCTGCTCGTCCCTGTCGGCTTTTTTCAGCAGCAGATTCAATACGGCAACAATAATGCCTATTCCGGCAATTTTGAAAATTAAATCAATTTCCATTTCAATAACCATTCCTTTCTGCTATTTGTCCGGTTTTGAATCTGAACTAAATTCAGATAAGCAAAATTTCTGCATTCACAGAAAAGAACAAATAGCTGCGTGAAAAATTTGTTTTTCACGCTAATCCTCCATATTAAACAAGAAGAACAGTTATAAATGCTCCTGTAAGAATACCCAGGGAGCTATACAGCTTTGACTTGTTTTTACAATCCGATTCCGCCTCCGCAAGCAAGGCTTTAAGCTCTTCCTTTTTCAGTGCAAGAGTACTGAGCTGTCCCTCAATGTCCGAACTTCCAAGATTCTGACCAATGCTGCTTATAAACAATAAATCCTGCGGCTTAATGCTTCCAAAATTATAGGACATTACCGCCTCCTCCCACCTTAATGAAAATGCAGACGGCTCTGTGCAGGTATCTTTTATCCCCGAGATAAAGCCAAGCTCCGAAAATCTGTTATCCTTGCCTATAGCTTCTGTTATTTCAAACACTGTTGCTGCTTTATATCGAATAAGTATGGATATTTCTTCTAGCATTGCGTTAACAGCTTTAAGCAGCATCAGTCGTTTTCTAAGACCTGCCGACATATAGCAGCCTGTTATGCCCGCTGTTATCATTATCAGTAATGCTCCTGTCAGCTTTATCAAATTCATCAGTCCTTACTGTTTGTATTCTTTTTCCCGCTCCGCTTAATATTGCAATATTTTTAAATGCCCCGTTTTCAACAAGCCGCATAATGTGCCTGCGGCATTTAAGCTCCTCAAGATTCCCCGCATGAACAGTTGCTATTATTTTTACACCGCAGTTCATTGCGCGTTTAATTGCCGAAACATCACTTTCAGAGCCAATCTCGTCACACACTATAATGTTTGGCGACATAACCCTTACTGCCGCTTCAATTCCGTCCGCCTTGCAGTAGCCGTCAAATACATCGGTATAAATACCAACATCATTCTGACTTACTCCATTATAAACCGCTGCAATTTCCCCCCTCTCATCAATAAGAGAGAGCTTGTACTTTTTTCCGAGCTGTCTGCACAAATCACGAAGTACAGTTGTTTTTCCGCTTGACGGAGGTCCGGCTATGAGCAGTCCCTCTGCTCCTGCTGAAAAAACACGGTTCATTATTTCATCTGCCGCACCGAATATCTGCCTTGCTATTCTGAAATTAATACTGCTTATATGCTTAATGGTTTCAAGCTGACCGTTCCTCACAACAGCAGTTCCGCATATGCCTGCCCTATGACCTCCCTGAACGGTTACAAAACCGCCTGTAATTTCTTTTTGAAAGCTATGTACTGAATACTGACATATTGAATTAAAGCTGTCGTTTATATCCTGCTCCGTAACAATGCAGCAGTTATCACTGCAGCTGACAAGCTGTCCGTTTTTATCAGCTATTTTTATTGCATCGTTTAATGTCACAGAAAGGGGCTTATTAAGTCTAAGCCGTATTTCCTGAATTCTGCTGCAGTTTTCAGCACCTATCGCCGAAAGAATACTTCGTATTTTAGGATTGAAATGCCTGATAATATTAACATCCATTTTTATATTCATCCTTCCAGAAGATTTATGATATTTAATATTATGATAATGAGGACAAGTATAGAACAAAAAAATCCTTTTGTATTATGAACTTATTCAGTCCGTAATACAAAAGGATTTTCATAGCTATAATTTGTTATTTAAGAGTTTTTATGTATTCCTCATATGAGCCCTTATCAGCAGGCGGAACGATATCGCCGTTTATAATCAGGTCCTCAAGCTCAAATGTACGCTTGAGAACGTCTTTATCGACAAGAGGATTTTCCTGCGGAATTCCTACTCCTCCCTCGTAAAGACCAAGCTGTATGGTTTTTTCAGTGCTCTTGGTTTTTTCTTTATAATTGTCCACAACGTCATAAACCGTTGTCATTACGTCTTTTAATGCACTTGTCAGAACATTGCCGGGAGCAAGACTGCTCTGATCCATATCAACGCCAATTACATATTTCCCATTTTCCTTTGCTGCATTTATAACGCCTATTCCTGCCGAACCTGATGCCTGAAATATTATATCAATATCATCTGCATACATTTCCCCAGCTTTCTCTTGGGCAAGAGCTGAATCCTGAAAGCTGTTAATATATACAGCTTTAACTGCTATGGCTTTGTCAAGCTGTGCTGCCGCATACCGAACTCCGGCACGATAGCCGTATTCAAACGGAATTATAGAGCTGTTCTCAACTCCTCCGATAAACCCAACCTTATCTGTTTTTGTTGTCATGCCTGCTATGTAGCCTACAAGAAAGCTGCTTTCCTGAACCTTGTAGCTTATGCCGACAACATTTGAAAGCTTGCCGTCATATGTACAGTCAACCATAACAAATTCTGTATCGGGATATTTCTGTGCCATCTTTATTATGCTTTCCTCCGGCTTATATCCGATACCAATAACAAGGTCTGTATTCTTATCAACTTCTTTTAAAAGGTTAGGGAAATCATCGTCATCCTTTGCTTCTTTAATTTCATAATCAATGTCAAAATTCTTCTTAGCAAGCTTTATTCCATCCACAGCCTGCTGATTGAAGGAATCCCCCTTGCCGGTAAGCTTATCAACAACAACCATAACATCATAGCTGCTGCCAAAGCATGAACTTAAAATCAATGTTGAAATTATACCATAAAGCAGAATTAATGCCATTTTAATTTTGTTCTTCATCATGTCAACCCCCTTGTTTATATTCAGCTGTATTTTAACAATGAAATATGTTCAAAACCGTCCAACAGCTTATCAAGCGATTCAAAGGCTTTTCCCGTTCCCCTTGCCACACATGAAATTGCATCCTCAGCAACATAAAAATTAGCACCCAAGGCCTTTGTCATAAGCTTGTCCATGCCGCCTATAAGCGCTCCTCCTCCGGTAAGAGTAACTCCATTCGTATGAATATCTCCCACAAGCTCCGGAGGTGTGCTTTCAAGAACATCCCTTACTGCAGAAACAATTTCATTTACAATATCAATAATTGCTTCATAGATATCATAGTCTGATATCTCAACCTTTTCAGGAAGCCCTCTGACAAGATGCCGTCCCTTCACAAACATCTTTCTGCTTCCATCCGGATTAAACACGTTTGAAATCGATATTTTAGCCATTTCTGCTGTTTTTTCGCCTATCATTATTCTGTATCTGTTTGCAATGTACTTTGCAACAGCCTTGTCTATTTTATTGCCCGCAAGCTTTATTGATTTTTTTGCAACAATCCCATTCATTGATACAACAGCAATATCGGTAGTCCCTCCGCCTATATCCACAACCATGTTGCCGTTAGGTCTTGAAATGTCTATACCGGCACCGAGAAGTGCAGCAATCGGTTCTTCTATAAGGTAAACATTCCTTGCCCCTGCTGTCTTTGCTGCTTCAATTACAGCTCTTGATTCAACATCAGTTATTGACGATGGTATGCAGAGTACAATTCTAGGCATAAAAAGCTGCTTCCCGGTAACCTTTTCAATAAACGCCGAAATCATGCTTTCGGTCATTTTATGGTCGGAAATCACTCCGTCGCTTAGAGGGCGTATAACGGTAATAAAATCAGGAGTGCGTCCAATCATTTTGTATGCCTCTTCGCCTACAGCTATTACCTGTTCTGTTTTTTTATTAAAAGCAACTACGGACGGTTCATTGAGAACTATTCCCCTGTTCCCCATAGTTATCATAATATTTGCTGTCCCTAAATCAATGCCGATATCCATTATCAAAATCACCCTTATTTAAAGAATCAGGCTTGTTGTTGCAGCCGCTGCAACAATAACCATTTCTGCGCCGCATTCCTTCAGCAGCTCTGAACACTTATCTGCCGTTGAGCCAGTTGTAAGAACGTCATCGCATAGCAATATTGTTTTACCTGTAATCTCATCGTTATATTTAAAATAGTAAAGATTTTTTACATTTTCCTTTCTTTCTTCAGCGGAAAGCTCATGCTGATCGACATCACTGTCATTTTTAAAAAGAATATCGGTTCTGACAGATGCTTTTATTATGCGAGAAATACTTCTGCCAAATTCCTGTGCCTGATTATATCCTCTTAAACGCTGTTTCTCCTTTGTCATCGGAACCGGAACGATATAATCAATCTTTTTGTCAACTCCATCTATTGCCATTTTATAGCAAATAACTTCTGCGGCAATGTCCGCAAAATTCAGCGCATTTTTAACCTTTAACCCAAGAATCGCTTCCTTTACATTTCCTTTGTAATAAGCCGCTGTATAGCACAAATCATAGTTTAGTCCAGTATCACATATGCAGCTGTCCTTGCCGCATTTTTTGCAAACATATTCATCTGTCCACAGTATCTCACTATAGCATTTGTCGCAAGCAAATTTGTTCCAAGGAATAAATTCATCGCAAAAAGGACATCTGTTAGGAAAGAACAAATCCAGCAGAAAATTGCCCGCACCTTTTTTGCTGTTCAATCAGCCCAGCTCCTTTTCAAGCATATCCTTGAAGCAGGAATATCTTAACATTCTCCTGTTGTTTGAAACCATAGCTTTAACCGCATCCCTTGAGCCAACTATAATAAGAATTTTTTTTGCTCTTGTAACTGCAGTATATAATAAATTCCTGTAATAAAGCTTGTCAAATCCGCCCAGTAAAGGAATTATAACCGCATTGAATTCGCTTCCCTGGCTTTTGTGAACCGTTATCGCATAGGCAAGCTCAAGCTGCTCAAGCATTTCATAGCTGTACTCGGCAACTCTTCCGTCAAAGTTAATAACAACCGTGCTTTCACTTTTTTTTACCTGCATAATTATCCCGATGTCACCGTTAAATATTCCTGTACCGGTTTCCCCGCTCTTAGTCCAGACAATATCGTAATTATTTTTTGTCTGCATAACCTTGTCGTTGTCACGAAAAGTAAAAAAAGGTCCCCTCACCTCGGACATATTTTTCTGCAGCGGGTTAAGAGAATCCTGCAAAAGCTTGTTAAGCTCCGTTACACCTACCGAGCCTTTCCTTGACGGACACAAAACCTGTATATCGTCAAAGGGAGAAAAGCTATATGCCTTAACAAGCCTGTCCCTGCAAAGCTCTGCAACAGTCTGACGAACCGTATCAAAGCTCAGCCTATTCATAAAGAAAAAGTCGTTATCTGTTCTTGTGAGGTCAGGCATCTCACCTGTCACAATCCTGTGCGCATTCATAACTATACAGCTCTGCTGTGCCTGTCTAAATATTTCAGTCAGCTGAACAACAGTAAGCCTTCCACTGTCAATCATATCCTTAAGCAGATTCCCTGCTCCTACTGACGGAAGCTGGTCGCTGTCCCCTACCATAATAAGCCTGCATGACAACTTCAAAGCACGAAGAAGCGCCTCAAACAGCAATGTGTCAACCATAGACATTTCATCCACAATCATTACGTCACATGCTACCGGATTATTCTCATCGTGTTTGAATTTCAGCTTCCCTCCGTTATCAAATGCAACCTCAAGCATACGGTGTATCGTCTTAGCCTCATAGCCTGTAAGGTCTGAAATTCTCTTTGCAGCACGTCCTGTCGGAGCGGCAATCATAACCTTCATGCCCTTTTGCTCATACAATGAAATTATAGCCTTAAGGGTTGTAGTTTTTCCTGTTCCCGGCCCTCCTGTCAGTATTATAAAGCCCTGTGAAAGAGCAAGTGAAATTGCCCTCCTCTGCTGTTCAGCATAGGTAATATTCTTGGCTTTTTCCTCTATATCAATAAGCTTGCCATAATCCGTCCCGCTGTCTTTAAGACAGCTGTTCATTACGGAAAGTCTTCCGGTTATATATGTTTCTGCGGTATAGTACATACTCAGATATACAAAGTCCCTGTTATTTTTATGGTATACAACAAGATTTTCTTCAATAGTTTCTGTCTGCAGGCAGCTGTCAAATTTTTCACCGTCAACACCTAACAGCAGGCAGGTTTTATCTTTAAGACGGTCATATGGCAGGCAAGTATGTCCCGAAAATGTATTTTGATAAAGAACATAGTAAATTCCTGCTTTAATTCTGTTTTCACTGTCTTTGGGAAGATTAAGCTGTGATGCAATCTGTTCAGCCTTTTCAAACTCAAGCTCTATGCCGTATTCGCACAGTACATAAGGATTTTCCTTAATAATTTCGACAGCATACTGCCCCCACTTTTTCCAGGCACCTACTGCAACAGACGGCTGAACACCATATTTTGAAAGAAAAATCATCAGTGCCCTTATTCCGGATATTCGCTGATATTCAAGAGAAATTTCTTCTGTTTTTCTCTTGGTAATTCCTTTTACTTCGGTAAGAAGCTCCGGCTGTGTTTCAATCACCTCAAGAGATTTATCGCCGAAATGCTCAACTATTCTTTTTGCCATAGTCTTTCCTATGCCCTTAATAACTCCGGAAGAGAGATATTTAAGTATTGCAGAGGTTGTAGCAGGCATTTTGCGTTCACATATTTCAGCCCTGAACTGAACACCGAACTTCGGATGGTTCATATAGGAACCCGTCAGCTGAAGCTCCTCACCCTCTTCAATGTTGCCAAGTTCTCCCACAACGGTAACATAATCACCGCCTGTGTCCAAATCCAGCACAACATATCCGTTTGAAGGATTGCAGAATGTAACAGATTCCACAATTCCCTCTATACATTTTTGTTCTTTCTGTTCAAGCTGCATATTTAACTATCCTCATAATACATATAATATTATTATATCACTTCTGTTTTAGTTTTGCAATTACTTTTTCGACATCTTCCGGTTTTACAAGATAAAAATTACTATTTTCTCTCATCATTCTTCTGCATATTTCAAGCGTTTCCATATCTGCTCCGTAATCGCAAATAATTATTGTTACGCAAACACAGCTCTGCATAATTCTATACAGCAGCTCTCTTATTATGTATTCAAGATTATCGGTGTTTTTTGTAACAGGAACAAAAACCGCCGAATTCTGATAAACACATTCCTTCCTTCTCAATATAACAAAAGCCTCAAAAGCGGCAAACAAAATACACCCCGCTAAAATCAAAAGCAGTTCTTTTACCATAAAAATCTCCACTCCTTTCTGCTATTTGCTTCAATTTTGCTGAAAAGAAACAAATAGATACATGAAAAATATTTTTCACGTTATCACAAGAAAATGCTTTTATTTTTTTAATATTCTATGCATTTCAAAGCAAAAAGTTACAAAACGGAAAAAACGGGAAAGCTTAAGCTCTCCCGTTTTAAATCAAAAACATCTTCCATGCATATTTTTTCTGCATTCCACAGAAGCCGGTCTGTCCTTGCACTGATAACAAATCTCATTGTCAAGCGGCTCTCCCGCAAAAAACTGGTCAAGGTTTTTAAGTGTTACCTGTGCAATAGCGCTGAGTGCCTCCTCAGTCAGGAAAGCCTGATGTGAGGTTATAATTACATTTGGAAGTGTTACCAATATCGACAATGTATCATCATCTATTATTGAACCGGATTTGTCCTCAAAAAACAAATCCGATTCCTCCTCGTAAACATCAAGACCCGCTCCTCTGATTTTCTTGCTTTTAAGAGCCTCAAGAAGTGCTTCGCTTTCAATAAGCTGGCCTCTTGATGTGTTGATTATCACTGCACCTGTTTTCATTTTAGAAAGGCTCTCTTTGTTAATTATGTGCTTTGTCTGTTCAGTGAGAGGGCAGTGCAGGGAGATAATGTCGCTCCTGCCAAACAGCGTATCAAGGTCAGTATATTCAATATCGCTGTCTTTAAGCGGAAATGGGTCATATGCAATAACCTTCATTCCGAAGCCCTTGCATATATTAATAAACACCTGTCCTATTTTGCCTGTTCCGATAATTCCGGCGGTTTTTCCGTTAAGGTCAAAGCCGGTAAGTCCGCTGATACTGAAATTAAAATCTCTTGTCCTGTTATAAGCCTTATGGGTTTTCCTGTTAAGAGCAAGAAGAAGCGCTGCCGCATGTTCTGCGACGGCATACGGTGAATATGCCGGAACACGCATAATGTTAAGCTTTTTATAGGCATGCTTCATATCAACATTGTTATACCCTGCGCATCTCATTGCAATTGCTTTTACACCCAAACCACTCAGAACATCAATGGTTTCAGCATCGATAGTATCATTCACAAAAGCGCATACCGCACTGCAGCCCTGAGCAAGCCTTGCAGTATCAGGTCCCAGCTTGCTTTCAAGGTACTTGATTTTATAGCCGGTATTGTACTTGTCAAAATACTCCCTATCATAGGGCTTTGTATCAAAAAAAGCTATCTTTTCCATAAAAATATCCATTCCTTTCTGCTATTTGTTCCGATTTTGCGCAGCAAAATTTCTGCTAACTTTTTTTGCAGAAAAGGAACAAATAGCTGCGTAAAAAATTTATTTTTCACGCTACCTCCTGTAAATTTTAATTCTTGTAAATTATTATGCGTAATTTTTTGCCTGATAATTCTTCTTTAATCATGCATTCTGATTTGCATGGTGCATTTTTTAATTCATACTGTTTTCATTATTTTCTGCAAACATTTTTTCCGTTTCATTTTTCAGCGCAGGATATAACGATAAATCAGAGCTTTTATTTATAAGCTTTTTTGCCGCCGCCTGCGACTGGGCAAGCAGTTCACGATCATTTGCCATATCTGCAATTTTCATTTCAGGCAGTCCATGCTGACGTTCTCCAAAGAAATCACCTGCTCCTCTTAACCGCAGATCTTCTTCTGAAATTTTGAAACCATCAGTAGTTTCAGACATAATTTTCAACCGTTCCCGTGTTTCAGGAGAAGCATTGTCAGTAACAAGAATACAGTAGCTTTTATACTCACCTCTTCCGACACGCCCTCTAAGCTGATGAAGCTGTGAAAGTCCGAATCTATCAGCATTTTCAATAAGCATAACAGCTGCGTTAGAAACGTCAACTCCAATTTCAATAACGGTTGTTGAAACAAGCAAGTCATATCTCCCATCTTTGAAATCTAACATAACCGTATCCTTTTCAGCTGAAGACATTTTCCCGTGCAGAAGTCCTACCTTATAGCCGGCAAAATCATTTTCAGCAAGCCTCTGTGAGTAGCTTTTTGCAGCAATAAGCTCACTTTCGCTGTCCTCAATCATAGGGCAGACTATATACGCCTGCCTGCCGGAATCAAGCTGCTCCTTTATAAAATTATAGGCTCTTGAACGAAGCTTGCCTGTCACAGCATAAGTTGCAACAGGCTTTCGCCCTTTTGGAAGCTCATTTATAACCGAAATATCAAGATCTCCGTAAATAATCAGTGCAAGCGTTCTCGGAATCGGTGTGGCGCTCATTACCAGCTTATGAGGGTTATTACCCTTTTCTGCAAGAGCCGCCCTTTGATTAACACCGAATCGATGCTGTTCATCAGTGATAACAAGTGCAAGCTTTTTAAATTCGGTTGTTTCAGAAATAAGCGCATGAGTTCCTACAACTATATCATAATCACCATTTGCAATCTGCTCTTTCAGTACAGCCTTCTGTTTTGGTGTAAGCGAGCCTGTAAGACAGCAGATTTTTATTCCGATCGGTTCAAGAAATTTTGTTAAGGTTGCATAATGCTGTTTTGCAAGAATTTCTGTAGGGGCCATAAAAGCCGACTGACAGCCGTTAGCTGCCGCAAGGCATATTGCCGCTGCTGCAACAACAGTTTTCCCCGAACCAACATCTCCCTGAACAAGCCTGTTCATAGGAACTTCACCGCACATATCAGATATGATATCATCAATTGCCTTTTTCTGTGCATTTGTCAGCTCAAACGGGAGCGACCTGCAAAACTGCTGAACTGCACCATTATCCCTGCTCATTTTACAGCCTGCCGCCGTACGGTTCCTGCCCCTTAACAGAAGCATCCCAAGCTGTAATTTCAGCAGCTCATCGAATGCAAGACGACGTTTTGATATTTCTCCTGCATGGTCATTTTCCGGAAAATGAATGTTTTTAACAGCGTACTCAAGGGTACAAAGATTGTTTTCAAGCCGTGTTTCATCCGGAAGAAAATCTTCAATCTGCTCATCAAGACTGACAATAGCCTGCCTAATATTTGTTATAAGCATATTATTAGTAAGCCCCTCTGTCAA
>ENA-UOYA01003276-UOYA01003276.1-activated-sludge-metagenome-genome-assembly--contig:-NODE-3276-length-14571-cov-7.054492_pt1 | contig 14571 bp, 14 predicted proteins | sample MGYA00238163_ERZ764804 | MGnify/ENA primary metagenome ERZ764804 (study PRJEB28919, sample SAMN05720223) | activated sludge metagenome | isolation source: Anaerobic digester | place: Hong Kong...
TGCATGAAGCCCGCAAGGTCCAGCCCGCCATCGCCCGGCAGCAGCCGGTTCATCATGCCGATATTGAGGTCTGCCTCGGGTTCGGCCCGCGCATCGTTGAGCTGGATCGAAAAGATGCGGTCGCCGGGAATGCGGGCAAGCGCATCGAGTGAGGAATTGCTGCGGAAGAAATGCCAGCTGTCCATCATCAGCCCGCCATTTGCGCGACCCGCACGATCAATGATCTCCCATGCCTCGGCCAGCCCCGGAACGCCGCCCGTCGGCACAAACTCCAGTGCGACGCGAAGCCCGTGGGCGGCCGCCTTGTCGCACATCTCGCCGAAATGTTTCGCCATTTCGCGTCCGTCAAAGGCAAGGCCGAAAAGCTCGGCGGTTGAGACAGTCGATGCGCCCAGTTCCACTGCAACCGGGCAGACGCGCTCGGGCGTCATCGCGCTCAAAAACTCGCCAAAGGGGCTGTCGGCGGAATTATGTTGGGGGATCCAGCTGCCGATGATTTCCACTTCGCTGACGACCAGCCCGGCCTCGGCAATCCGGCGCGCCACCTCCGCACGGTCAAGCCCGCGCAGATCGCCGGGCCAGACCGAGAGTGAGGTATGGCCCGCCGCCTTGGCCGGGGCCAGCCGCTCCAGCAGCGGCGTGCACTGGCGCGTTCCGCCATAAAAGACGCGATGCGCTGGGGTGCGACCTGACATTAGGCGACTTCTCCGCTGAGAATGGGGGCGGTGGCGTCCAGCGCCGCTGTTCCGGACATGTGCAGGTCTGATATCGCCACACGCCGCAGCACGACTTCCGGCGGCTCGCCCTTGATGCCGATGAAGCGCAGGCTCATCCCGCCATGCGCATGGCCAAAGGGCTGTATCCAGTTGCCATTGATGCCCGGGTCCTGATCCGAGACGATCACGCGCACCGATCCATCGGCATTGTAGCGCGCCTTGGCCTTGGTCACATGGCCGCCGCCATCTTCGTAATTGTCGAGATTTTCCTGCCAGATCGAGCAGAGCTGGAAGATCCAATAGGTGCAGGGCGTCGGCATGAAATCAATGACGAGCGCTTCATCCTGCCCGCACTCCCACGTGCCAAAACCGTGATGCCGGTCCGGCACGCCGCCGTTTGACAGATAGACCGCGCGGTCAAAGCGGATGCGGTTGGGGCGCTGGGCCAGATTGTCTTGCCACCAGCGCCGCACCAGTTCTCCATAACCCAGCACGACTTGCCCCGCCTTGGCGAGCGCGTCGCTCATTTCGGCGGGTTCGATGGGGCGTGGTTCGGCGTCGTCGGTGCGTGCAATTGTGAAACGCGGCGGCACGGTATTGGGCCGGTCATGGTAGAGTGTCCGCACCAGCAGCCCGACGCAATCCTCGGAGATCGGCAACCAGTCGAGCGCGCCTTCCGGACGGGCTTTCGCAACCGCGATCTCGAAATTGCCCAGATCATCAAAATGGACCTGGTCCGAGGTGATGAAGCCTGTCGTTTGCAGCGCTGTGGGGTCAAATTCGGCAAGCCCCGCCACCCCCTTTGCCGCCCAGTCGCTCTCGCCGGGGTGGAGCGGCTGCGGCGCACGCCATGAGGCGATGACGAAATAGGGCAGGCCGCCGCGATTTCCGCGGATGACATAGTCATGCCGTCCGTCGACAAATTCGGCGAGAAGATGGTCCTGATCGGGCGACTGGAAGTTGATCGCCTGCCGCCACACGGTGTCACGCAGCCGGGGCCGCTCGGGCTCGCAATTTTCGGCAAATCGCTCCAGCGCGCTGCGCGTGACGCGCGAGAGGAAGCGATACCATTCGGCCTTGTCGAGCCGGTCGATCTCGTCCGGCCCGAAGCGGTCAACGATGCGCCCGGCTTCCTTCAGCGTGTCGCAAAAGTCTTCCCAGGCGCGGCCGGCAAAAAGGCGTTCCTCGGCGTTCATAGCACCTCCACCGCAACGCCGAAGCGCTCATAATAGAAACCGAAGCGCTCGCGCGTCTTGTCGATGTCGACGCCAAAATCGCCCGCCAGATCATAGGCGACGCGGCCATGCTTGCCGCGCGGATTGGCATCGAGATAGGCTTGGATGCGGGCGTGCGCGGCGGGCGTCAGATCAAGATCAGCAAGCGCATAAACCTGCTCGATGACGCCCATCTGGTCCGCCATATAGTCATCGAAGCGCACATCAAGCGCCTTGGGCAGCACGTCCCGCTCGGCCACGCAGCGGCGCAACAGGGCTTCGATCCGGTCAATCCAGTAAGTTGCCAGCTCTTCGATCTGCGCGCGATCCATATGGCGGCGGATGCGATCACCATATGCAATCATGGTGATTGCGGATTGCAGCACGGCAAGTGGATCGCGGTGGGTGATGATGGTTGTCGCGTCGGGATAAACAGATGTCAGCGCGCCGAAATTTTCCATGTGCGGGGGAGATTTCATCACCCAGCGATTGGGGCCGCGCGTCCATGTCATGTATTGGAGCAGCCGCTTGGCATAGGCATAATGCGGCGTCTGATCATGCGTCAGATACCAGTCGCGCCATTTATAGGGACGGCTCACCCATTCAGTGAGATAGCCCGAAAAATCGGGGCCGAGCAGCTCGACATCCTCATGGACGCCATCGGGGTCCATCTCGTGCATCGCGGGCATGAACGGCAACAGCGCCTCAAAGCCACCCCACATTTCCTTGCAGGATAGCCTGCGCGGATCCACTTCGGGGTCGGGCGGGGGGATGATGTCGCTCACCGGCGCCATCGACTCCCAGAGCGTCATCGAGCGCAGCCGGTCGTCAGCCGCAAGCAGGTTGACGAGATGCGTCGTGCCTGAGCGGGGAAGCCCCGCAATCATGATCGGCCGGTCGATCACGATGTCCGCAATTTCGGGATGATGCTTCCACGCATCCTCGAACTTCAGGCGGGTGCAGGCCTGCCGCACGCAATCTGCAAAGAGATTGGCACGGCCAAGGTTATTCAGCCCCTTGTCCTCGGCGAAGCTCTGCAGCCAGATGTCGAGCCGGGCGCGGAAATCATCCGCACCGAAATCGGAAAGGCCCGTTGCCGCCCGCGCTGCGTCGAGTACGGCGTCCGTATTGAGGTTGACCTTTGGCGCAGCCGCCATCGCGGCCATCTGCATGTCCGTGAGGCGCGGAGACGCCAGATCATCGATGCGGATGGTCGCCGACACCCTGGTCAGCCCATGATCGTGTAGCCGCCATCGGCCATCAGTACCTGTCCGGTGATCCAGCTTGCAGCGGGGCTAGAGAGAAAGAGCACGGGTCCGGCAATATCGTCCGGTACGCCAAGGCGTCCCAATGGCGTGCGCGCAATGCTGGGGGCGAGCCATTCCGAGCCTGCAAAAACCTGTTCGGTCATCCGCGTTTCGACCATGCCTGCCGCAACAACGTTGACGCGGATATTGCGGCTGCCGAGATCAACGGCCAAGCCGCGCGTCATGCCGAGAAGGCCGGTCTTGCCCGCGCCATAGCCGAGCGTGACGGACATTCCCATGAAGCTGGTGACAGAGCCGATGCCGATAATCGCGCCGCCACCGGGCATGGTGCTGGCGGCCAGCTTGTCGACAAGCCGCCGCGAAAGGCGGAAAGCGCTGACGAGATGGACTTGCACTGCGCGGGCAAAGACGTCCGGGTCGTGCTCATCGAGGCCAAGCGGGTAGAAGGATAGACCGGCATTGTTGACGAGAATGTCGCAGGCCGGAACCGAGGCTGCGGCTGCATCAATGCTCGCATTGTCCTCAAGGTCGAGTTGCAGATAGCCAAAGCGCGAGAGGTCTGCGTCATACGCCGCTGCGGACGCCCGCGTGCCGGTGATCGTCACTGTCGCGCCCGCATCGGCATAGGCGTTGGCAATCGCCGCCCCAATGCCGCTTGTTCCGCCCGTGACGACGACGTCGCGCCCTTCAAAATTGAACCGGACTTCGTTCATCGCCACCGATTCCCTCTCCGCTTGATTTTGAGTGAACGTAGTGACTATACAGAGTGTATGTCAATGACGAAGCCCGGCATCCCGGTGGGGAGCGCAGAGCGCCCGAACCGCGCGAACCCACGCCAGCGCGCGCAGCGTGCGGAAACGCGCGAGCGGCTGATCGAAGGCGCGATCCGGGTCTTTTCCGCCAAGGGCTACGTCAACTCGACGGTCGAAGATATCCTCTCGGAAGCCGGCGTCAGCCGCGCCTCCTTCTATGCGCACTTCGCCGGCAAGGCGGCGGTCGTTGAGGCGATGATCGAGAATTTCGCGCCCATCTGGCAGCCTGCTTATGTCGAGCTGTCGACGATGCCGCATGATCTTGGTCAGTTGACGGCGTGGTGCCGCCGCAATGTTGCCTTGTATCGCTCGAACCAGCCTTTGTGCATCATCATGACGCAGGCCGCAGCGATCGAGCCTGATCTCTACTGGAAAATGTCGGCCTATCAGGACGCGCTGACCGACCAGCTGGCGGCCGGCAATCCCGCGCTTGCCCATCTTGCGCACGACAAGGCGGGCCGGTTGCGCGCGGCACTCGCCCTGTCGCAGATCGACCAGGCCTGTTATTTTCTGGCGATCCGGCGCTGGCAGGAAGACCCTGAGGCGGGCGTCGAGGCAATGGCGGCCCAACTCCACCACTTCCTCACGACCGAAGCTGCGCGGGGAAAGTCGTTGTGAGCAGCGCCATCGAGATCGCGAACCTGCTTTACCGCTATGGCGAGCTGATGGACGCCGGGGATTTCGGCTCCATTGTGAAGATGTTCGCGCACGCCAAGCTCAAGCTTGTCGGCGGCCATGAGGCGACGGGCGACGATATGCTCGGCATCTGGCAGCGCATGATCATTCTCTATCCGTGCGGCACGCCGCGCACCAAGCATGTCATCACCAACCCCATCATCGAGATTGACGAAGCGGCTGGGTGGGCGACCTGCCGCTCGGTCTACACCGTGCTTCAGGCGACAGACGGCTTCCCGCTGCAGGTGATCGCCGCCGGACGCTATCACGATGCCTTCACCCGGATCGACGGGGTCTGGCATTTCGCAACGCGTGACTATTCAATGTTCGACATGCAGGGCGACCTCAGTCGGCATCTCAAAGATATGACCAAAGGATCTGAAAATGGCTAACGCTGCGCAGGCTGCGCAAGACCCCGTGCTTTTTGACCAGTTTCGTCAGGCGATGCGCGGCGTTGCCTCGGCGGTCTATCTCATCACGGCGCGCGGGCCGGAAGGCGATGTCGGGATGACGGCAACGGCGGCCTGTTCACTGAGCTTCGACCCCATGTCGGTGCTCATCTCTGTCAATCGTTCTGCCTCGCTGATGCGCACGCTGGAGGCGACCAACCGCTTCGTCCTCAACATCCTGAGTCAGGATGATGAGCCCGTCGCATCAGCCTTTGGCAGCCCCGCCGGACGCGACGCCCGCTTTGCACAAGGCGAGTGGTACGAGCTTCACGACATGCCTGCCCTTGGCAGCAGCCTCAGCAGCATCGCCTGCGAGATCGAAGGCGCGATGGACTATGGCACCCACCGTGTCTTTGCCGGTCGTGTGCTTCAGGTCGACAACCGCGAAGGTCTGGCAGAACTTCTCTATTGTCAGGGCGGGTTCAGAGGCCTTTCAGCCTGATTCCCTAGGGGGCGAGGCCTATCGCTCCCCGAAGGACTCCGACACCGTCTTGATGAGCGGCTTTGCGAGGAATTTGAGGACCGTGTTCTGCCCGGTCTGGATCTCAGCCGTTGCCGTCATCCCCGGTTGAATGACGACGTCCTTTGTCGGGCGACGGTGCATCGAACGCGTATCGGCCTGAATATGGACGCGGTAGAAAACCTGCTCGCCGTTCGATTTCTGCTCGGTGAGCGTATCGGGGCTGATGTAGATCACCTTGCCCGTCGCGGTGCCGAAGACCGATGAGTCATAGGCATCGAACTTCACCGATGCGTTCTGGCCGACGCGAACATAGGCAATGTCGGCGGGAGAGACCTTCGCCTCGATGATGAGTTGCTAGCCGGTGGGGACGATCTGGAGGACCTCGTTGCCGGGACGCAGGACGCCGCCGATGGTTGTCAGACGGATGAGCAACTTGCCGCGCGCGTTCGCCGAAATCTGGAGCTTTCCAACGAGAAACTTGCCCTTCGTTCGCGGTGATCCGCATCCCGGCCCAGCGCAATTTTTGTCAAATCTGGAAGCAACCGGGTCTAAAGCATCGTTCTCCCTGTCCCCGTAGGTATCGGGCAATCGAGCAGAATAGCCTCGTTTGTACAGGGAGAGATGATGATGGCATTTTCACGCGCGCGCCTCGTGCTGGCTATTTTGGCCGCAGGTACATCCACCGCCGCCTTTGCGCAGGATGCGGCAGACGACGCGACTAATGACGAAATCGTCGTCACTGCGCAGCGTCGCGCGCAGTCTCTGCTTGATGTTCCGCTCGCGGTTTCGGCGCTCTCGGGAGACAGCCTTGCGTCGAAGGGGATCACCAATTCCGCAGCACTCGGCTCGGCGGTTCCCAATCTCCAGATCAACAGCCCCTTCGGCAACACCCAGCCCAACTTCTCGTTGCGCGGCATTGGCGTTGCGAACGAGTATAACTCCAACCAAGCCTCGCCGGTGGGCGTCTATATCGATGACGTCTATCTCGCGCCGCGCACCAGCCACGGCATGGGGTTGTTCGACCTTGACCGCATCGAAGTGCTGCGCGGGCCGCAGGGCACGCTCTTTGGCCGCAACACGACGGGTGGTGCCATCAACTTCATCACGACCAAGCCCTCGCTCAAGGGCAGCAACGGCTATGTCGAAGTCGGCTATGGCAACTACAACACCTTCACCGCCAAGGGCGCTGTGGAAACCACGCTGAGCGAAGACAGCGTCGGCCTGCGCCTTGCCGTTAACTATGCCAATGGCGACGGCCAGATGAAGAATGTCTTTGTCGGCGGACGCGACGGCAACTCGATTGATACGCTGCAAGGGCGCGCGACGCTGCGCATCAAGCCGGGCAACGGCGATCTTGATGTGACGCTCAAAGCCTATGGCGGGCGGGATCGCGGTGCGCAGGCAGCGCCCCACGGCCTTGGTGCCTTCCGCACCGGGCTTGGCTTCTTTGAAACCAATGAAAGCCGCATGGGCGAAAACAATACCGACGCCTGGGGCTTTTCCGGCAACGTCCAGCTTGCGCTGAACGATGCGCTGACGGTGACGTCGATCACCTCTTATGACGGCGGCAAGCAGCATCTCCAGCAGGCTGCAGACGGCGCGCCCATCGATGTGCTCGATATCACCTGGATTTCGCAATATCGCCAGTTCAGCCAGGAGCTGCGCGCCAACTATGACACCGACAAGCTCAACCTTGTCGGCGGCGTGTTCTATGGCTGGGACCGCAACATCACCGACAATCGCTTCAATATTCCGCTGCCCCCGGCAGGCGGCTTCTTCCAGCATTACCGCCAGAACCGGAAGTCCTACGCCATCTTCGCGCAGGGGGATTTCGATCTGAGCGACCGGCTCGTGCTGACGCTGGGCGCGCGCTACACCAAGGACAAGTCGCGCTATGACGACGCCTTCGCCTATCTGTTCCTCGGAGCCGTTGGCGCGCCTGATCTGCCAATTGCGACGACCGTGCCTTGTGCCGGCGTGGCAGGCACCTGCGCTTATGATCCGGCGGCGCGTTTTGCGCTCAAGGACACCAACAACGCGCTCACGGGTCGTGTCGCGCTCAGCTACACGCTGCCCAATGATACGCTCATCTATGCCAGCTACAACCGTGGCTATCGCGCAGGTGCCGTGAATGGCGGCGGTTACACCTCTTCGGGCGGCATCAGCTATATCGAGCCGGAAAAGGTCAATGCCTATGAGCTGGGCGTCAAGGGCCGCTATTTTGATCGTGCGCTGACGGTCGCGGCGTCGCTCTTCTACTATGATTATCGCAACCAGCAGCTGCAGGACACGCGGCCGGGGCCGGTCTCCTTCCTCGTCAATACGCCCAAGTCCGAAGTCTATGGCCTTGAGGTGGAATCGACGCTGAAGGCATCTGACAGCTTTACCCTGAACGTGGCCTTCGGCCTGCTCAAGTCGAAGTATAAGGAGCTGCTGCTTCAGGGCACCAACCTGTCGGGCAACTCGCTGCCCTTCGCGCCGAAGCTGACCGCACAGGCAGGCTTTGACTGGACGATGCTGGAGCTGGGCGGTGGCAAGGTCACCTTCTCGCCCAATGTCGCCTATTCGGGCCGCCAGTTCTTCTCGCCGTTCAACGAGGTGAATGCCGTTGGGTCGCCGCAGGTCAATTCAGAACTGATGCAGGGCGCCAATGCCAAGGTCAACGCGACGCTTGGCTGGTCGAATGGGTCATTCGGCGTGCGGCTGTTCGCCAACAACCTCTTCAACCGCAAGACCTATGCCTATGGGCTCGATCTGCGCGGGGCGGGCTTCCCGTATAACTTCCTCGTGCCTGCAGCGCCGCGCACCTATGGCCTTTCGGTCCGCGCAGGCTTCTGACACGCAAATTTCGGCGGCGGGTGGATTTCCCGCCGCCGATTGCGCATTATCCCCCGCGTTGGAGAGGGGATGACCAAAGTCTGGGACAATAAGGCAATTATCTGCGACTCATTGGGTCGCGCGCCCGATGTCGAGCTTGGCTCGGTGGGCGAGGGGTGGTCGCTGTGTCGCTGGCGGCAGTTCATCGGCACCTATTCGCTGCCACCCTGTCCCGATCCGATGTTTGTCGTCCATGTCGCGGGCAAGCCGCAGGTGAAGACATGGCTCGACAATAGCTGGAGCGAGTCAAGCTCGATCCCCGGTTGCGCGACGATTGTGCCTGATGGAATGCCGACGGGCTGGCTCGTGGATGGTGAACTGGATGTCGTCACGCTCAGCGTGTCGCTCGATTTGCTGAGCGGGTCGCCCGCCAGCGACCGATTTTCCAAGATGCGCTTCGCCTTTGCCGATCCGCTCGGCGTGGCGCTCACGCGGCAGATATTGGCGGAACTTTACGCCCCCCATGCTGACGAGCGCGAGGCCTATGTCTCGGCGATGGTCAATGCGCTCAAGGCGCACATTCTGGCGGGGCCGCCCATGCAGGGAAATCCGCCTGAAATCCCGACGTCCGACTTTTCGGCCTTTCGCCTCCACAAGATCATGAATGCCGTGCTCGAGCGACCGGAGCGTGAGCACAGTCTTGACGAGATGGCGGCGATGGCAGGCATCACGCCCTCGCATTTCTGCCGCGTCTTCAAGAAGGCGACCGGCATTTCCCCGCATCAATATGTATTGAAAGCCCGGCTTGACAAGGCGCAGTAGATGCTCGTCCAGACCGAGTTGACTCTCGCGGCTGTTTCCGAGGCTTTGGGCTTTACCAGCCAGAGCCATTTCAGCCGCGCTTTCCGCAGCTATGCCGGCATTTCGCCGAGCGATTATCGCCAGCAGGGCCGCCGCGCGCAGGATTTTTCGGCCCACGCCTGATCGGCGCGACGTAACCTGCTCCTATTTTTTTCGAAAATTGATTGTGGCCTTCACGCGGCGCGCGCGAGACGCAAAGCTGCGACAAAGCCATAATATCGGAGAGTGAGTATGTCAGACGGCCTGATCCCGCCAGAGCTTGTAGCGCCTGCCTTCAACCCCGCGACCTTTGCCAACCGCGATGATGTCCATGAGGTCTTCACCCGGCTGCGCAAGGACTATCCGCTCTCGCAGGTCGAGGTGCCGGGATATGACCCGCACTGGATTGTGACCAAATATGCCGACCTGCGCGAGATCGCGCGGCAGGACGATATTTTCCACGGCGGTGATCGCTCCAAGACGCTCATCAGCCAGGCGGGCGAGGAATTGGTGCGTCAATATACCGGTGGCCAGTCCAACATCTTCCGCTCGCTCGTGCAGCTTGATCCGCCAGAGCATGGCAAATATCGCGCGGTTGCCTCGGGCGCTTTTTCGCTCGATGGCATCAAGGCGGCCCTGCCGATGGTGGAGGCAACCGCCAAGCTTTATGCCGACAAGCTGTTCAGCCTCGCGCCCGAATGCGATTTCGCGCATGAAATCGCCTTCCTCTACCCCTTGAAGGTCGTGCTCGACCTGATCGGCGTGCCCGAGCAGGATCACGCCAAGATGCTGGAACTGACCCAGTGGCTCTTCACCTATGCCGACCCTGATCTGAAGCGGCCGGGCTCTGACCTGACGGACCCGCAGGAAATTACGCGCACCTGGGGCATCGTGTTCGAGGAGTTCGAGAAATACTACACGCCGATCATCGCGGATCGCCAGAGTTGCCCGCGCCACGACCTTGCCTCGGTCATTGCCAATGGCAAGATTGATGGCGGCCCGATGGAGCATCGCGCGCTCATCTCCTATTTCGTGATCGCCTCGACTGCCGGGCATGACACGACTGCCGCCACGACGGGCACCGGCATGTGGCAGCTCGCTCAAAACCCGGACATCCTCGCGCAGTTGAAGGCCAATCCGGACCTCATTCCGAGCTTTGTTGAAGAGACGATCCGCTGGGCGACGCCCGTGCAGCAGTTCGTCCGTTCCGCGACGCAGGACTATGAAATCCGTGGTCGCACCATCAAGAAGGGGGATCTCGTCTATCTCTCCTACTTGTCGGCCAATCGTGATGAAGAGGCATTCCCCGATCCCTTCCGCTTCGATGCGACGCGTTCGCCGAACCGCCATGTCGGCTTCGGCTTTGGCGGGCACACCTGCCTTGGCATCCATCTGGCGCGCATGGAAATGATTGCGCTGTGGAAGGAAATCATCCCGCGCCTCAAGTCCGTCGAGCTGACGGGCACGCCGCGCATGGCGGAATCGGAGTTCGTCTGCGGGCCGAAGTCAGTGCCGATCCGCTTTGAAGTCGAGCCCGCGTGATGGCGGAGCCTTTCCGCCAATATCGGTGTGAATATTGCGGCACGATCTATGACGAGGCCGCAGGCACCCCGGAAGAAGGCATCGCGCCCGGAACGCGCTTCGAGGACTTGCCCGAAGACTGGTTCTGCCCCCAATGCGGGGCGGAACGCAGCGACTATACGCTGGTGGCTTGACGCGACCGGCTTTGTCGGCAGTCTGCGCGCGAAGATTTGCGCATCCATGGGAGAGGGACAATGAATATCGACGGTGATTTCGCGATGCTGATCAATGGCGCGCGGGTGGGTAGCGCAGCATCGCTCAACGTGGTCAATCCTGCGACCGAGCAGGTCATCGCCTCTGTTCCTGATGCGAGCGAGGCTGATCTTGATGCCGCGATTGCGGCGGCCCGTGCGGCTTTTCCGGCCTGGTCTGCCAAGTCGCTTGATGAGCGGCGCGCGGTGCTCAACCAGATGGGCGATGCGATCCTCGCCAATGTCGATCCGCTGAAGCGCCTGCTGACGCGCGAGCAGGGCAAGCCGCACCATGAAGCCGAAGGCGAAATCATCGGTGCAGGCTATTGGCTGAAGGGAGCCGCCTCGCTCGACCTTCCCGTGACGGTCAACGAGGATTCGGACGAGCGCTACAGCTATACCCGCCATGTGCCCTTGGGCGTCGTCGGGGCGATTGCGCCGTGGAACTTCCCGATGATCCTCGCGATGTTCAAGATCGGCCCGGCGCTGCTTGCAGGCAACACGATGGTGCTGAAGCCATCACCCTTCACGCCGCTGACGACGCTCAAATTTGCGGAACTTATCGCGGATATCGTGCCAGCAGGCGTGCTCAACATTGTGACGGGCGGCGATGCGCTTGGCCCGTGGATGACCTCGCACCCCGGCTTTGACAAGATCAGCTTCACCGGCTCCACCGCCACGGGCCGACGCGTCATGGCGTCGGCAGCGCCCACGCTCAAGCGCGTCACGCTCGAACTCGGCGGCAATGACGCGGCGATCGTGATGCCCGATGTCGATGTGGAAAAGGTTGCCGAGCAGCTTTTCTGGGCGGCATTCAACAATAACGGCCAAATCTGCATCGCGACCAAGCGCATGTACATCCATGAGGACATTTATGACGAGATGCGCGATGCACTCGTCGCCTATGCCCGCACGGTGAAGGTGGGCGATGGTGCCGAGCAGGGCTCGCAGATCGGCCCCATCAACAACGCGCAGCAATATGAGCGAGTCCTTGGCCTCATTCAGGATGCGAAGGACAAGGGCTACAAGTTCCTGATCGGCGGCAACCCGGCTGACGTGCCGGGCTATTTCGTACCTGTCACGATGATCGACAACCCGCCCGAAGACAGCCGCATCGTGCAGGAAGAGCAGTTTGGCCCCGTGCTGCCGCTGCTCAAGTTCAACGATTTGGAAGACGTCATCCGCCGGGCCAACGCGACCGAATATGGCCTTGGCGGCTCGGTCTGGGGGGCGGATGAGGATCGCGCGATTGAAATCGCGGCGCGCGTGGCCAGCGGCACGGTCTGGGTCAATGAGACGCAGCATCTTTCGCCAACGGCGGCCTTTGGCGGCATGAAGCAGTCAGGCCTTGGCGTTGAAGGCGGCGTGGAAGGCCTGCTTGAATATACCAACACGCAAACCATCGTCCGTCGCAAGAAGGCTAACGTCTAGGTCAAGCGACGCTTGTTCGGCTGGGCCTCCCGCAGGGGAGGTCTAGTCGAGCACGCCAAAGCCATAAACTTCGTCCTGCCCGCTCGTGCCAAGGTCACGCGCGGTGCGGCGGAGTTGATCGTTACAGGCGGCCGCTGAACTTCCGGCGCTGCGGCAACGTGCAAGCCAGCCAGCGACATGGGGGGTGGCAAAGCTCGTGCCGGTGAAGCGGGCATAGCCGCCCGGCGCATTGGCGGCGACAACATCAACGCCTTGTGCCGCAACCGCGATGTAGCGTCCGCGATTTGCATAGCGATAGACGCGCATGTCCTTGTCCACCGCCGTAACGGCAACGACGCCGGGCACGGCGGCGGGGTAGGCGGGAGGTGCCGTCGGTCCGCCATTGCCAGCCGCCGCAACAACGGTGCGCCCCTTGGCCAGCGCATCGCGGATCAACCGGTCAAGAATGGCGTTGCGCGGCCCGGCCAGGCTCATGTTGATGGTCGGCACGCCTTGCGCCAGCGTCCATTCCAGCGCTTCGGCAATCACGTCGGCGGAGGTGAAGGGGCGGTTGGCAGGACCGCGGAAGATGTTTGCCGAATAGATGGTCGCCTGCCCCTCGCGGGCGATGAGCGAGGCAACGGCGGTGCCGTGGCCCGCAGGGGCGCCAGGCAGGCTGCCGTCCTGCCAGGCAATGATGCGCGCGTCGGAAAGACCCGGATGACGCGCCACGGCGGTGTCGATGACTCCGACCGCAAGCGGGGCCGCAGCGCGTTGTGCGAGGGCAGGGGCATGCGCCCTTCGGCCATGACCGCCTGCAGTCAGGCTGAGCCCGTAATAATGGACATAATCAACAACGGCGGCGGGATCGATGTCGCTGATGGCTTTTCGAGCATCAGGCGCGCTCATGCCATCCGGCGCAGCGATCCGGATGACCTCACGATCAAGCGAGTCCAGCTTGCGTCGTTCAATGACGTGAAAGCCGCGCGCTTCGGCGGCTTTGACCGTGTCGGGCGAGATGTCGATGCCGACCAGTTCGCCCCGGCGCACGGGGAAGCCGCGCTCATCATGCTCGGCGCCTTCGCTGTCGCCGAGATCGCGGATCAGGTGGCTTGAGCCGGATGAGCCGCCATCGTCAGTGCGTTCGGCAAGTTTGCTCGCCTCTTGTGCTGCGTCTTGGGCTTCCTTCGCCGAGTCCTTGGCAAAGTCTTGCTGAACCTTTGCGGCGTCTTCTGCTGCCTTGGTTTGCTCGCGCGCATAGTCGGCATCGATTTTTGCCATATCGGCGGCAGCCTTGTCCGGTTCGCGGATGGCGCGTTCTTCGATGCGCGCGCGCTCTTCTGCATAGCGCGCGGCATTCTGGTCGGCGCGTTCGGCAGCCCGACTCAAATCACGATCCAGCTTCTCCTGAGCGCGTGATCCTGCATCGGGATCGCGGCCGCTTGCGGTGACATGCGGCCCGGAAAGCGCCAAAGCGCAAATTGCGGAAAAGGTCAAAAACCGGACGTTCGACATAAAATGATCCTGCAACAGGGACATAAAGCCGCCGAACAGATGGCGGGGTCTGCATCGACAACGACCGTCAACGCCATTTATTCCACAAGTCTTGCAATTGCCACGAACAGGCTCGACAGAAAAGCGTTCGCCTGCGGGAATAACAAGGCGAATAGATCGTTATCACGAGGAATAGATGGCTGAAGCCAGTGCAAATGCTGAGCCGATCAGGGACGCCATTTTAGCGGCGCTGCCCCGATTGCGCCGGTTTTGCCAGGGCTTGGCCGGTAGTGCCCAGGATGGAGACGATTTGATGCAATCCACGGTGGAACGCGCTCTTTCTCGCGTGCACCAGTTTGACCCCGGAACGCGGGTAGATAGCTGGATGTTCCGCATTGCGCAGAACATCCACATCGATGGCGCGCGTGCGGCCCAGCGGCGCGGGCGGCAGGTGCCTGTCGAGGATGTGCCCGATGTCATGGGCGATGATGGCCGGTCGATCACCGAGAACCGCTCCGATCTGGCCGCTGCCCAGCGCGCGCTCCAGGCGGTGCCAGATGATCAGCGCGCCGCCTTCCTGCTCGTGGTTGTTGAAGGCATGAGTTATCGCGAAGCTGCCGAGACGCTGGATGTGCCGGTGG
>ENA-UOYA01003280-UOYA01003280.1-activated-sludge-metagenome-genome-assembly--contig:-NODE-3280-length-14566-cov-7.213011_pt1 | contig 14566 bp, 10 predicted proteins | sample MGYA00238163_ERZ764804 | MGnify/ENA primary metagenome ERZ764804 (study PRJEB28919, sample SAMN05720223) | activated sludge metagenome | isolation source: Anaerobic digester | place: Hong Kong...
GAGGAGAATTACTTTGTTCGGACCTATTCCCACGCTTGAGAGGGTGAATTTGCATTTCCCTTGGTTGTCGAAGCACAAGACATTGCCCGAGGTGGTATAATCGGATGTGGTGACATAAACATCGCCACTGTATGCGTCGGCCGTAATTTTATATCCGTTCAGGATGGAGGTGCCGTCGGTCACAAAATTCTCGGTAACCACTTCTTCGGTCTTGCAGTCAAACACCTTCACTTTACTTTCTTTTCCCCATTCGTTGTGCAGAATGTACGCTTTGTCGTTGACGATCGTAAATTCCGAAACCGACACGCCGGTAAGCGTAGACACTTCGTACGAATCTTTTGAAGGCTTTATTTTTTTGAAACTCGGAGCGATATCGCCGTAATTTCCGCGAACATTCACGTAGACATCGCCTTGGCTGTCGGCAAACACCTGATAGGGATTGAGGCCGACCTCGATTTGTTTTATTTCCTCAAAACTGTTCAGGTCGATCACCGAAACCGTCTTGTCGTAAGCGGGAAAATCCAATCCGCCGGAGTTGGCCACATAGATTTTGCGATTTTTGGTGGAGATGCAGATGCCTTCCGGATCGCGCCCAACCTTCACCGAGCCGTCAATTGTCAGCGAAACGGTATCGATGCGTGTCACCGTGTCGTCGTAGGAAGTGACGTACACTTTCCCCCCGTAAGCGGCGGCATAGCGGGGTTGTTTTGGCTTGTTATCTGCCGTCTTCATCTCAATCTGTTTCAACGATTTGCCCGTAGCGGCATCGATCACTTCTATGGTGCTCGACACGTTGACAATGATATAGATTTTCGATCCGTATTTGATCATATCGTTTGCCGTATCGCCCAAGCCTCTTTTGTTGACCGTGTAAAAATAATCCAACTTCATGGTTTTGCTTTTCAAATCGTAAAAAGCCAGCGTGCTGTTGTTGCGGTCCATAATTCCTTCGCAAAGCACCAGAATCTTTTGGGTTTCCGAAGGCGGAAGTTCCGTTGGATCGATTAAATCGTCGCTATCGCTGCATGCTGCAAAAAGAGCAGCCAGAAGTACTAAAATAAAAACATTTTTCTTTTTCATATGCGTTGTTATTTAAATGGTGAATTAAAAATCGATCGATAGGGTTCCTCTGTAGGAACGGCCGGGCATGGGAAAATTGCGCACAATCTCGTAATTTTTGTCGCCTACGTTCAATGCCTCAACCGAAACATGCCAGGTGTGCCGTTTGGCGTTGATGACTTTCGAAAGCGAGAAGCTGTGATCGGTATAGGCCGGCAGTCGATTTTGCGGAATATTTTCCGCCAGTGCATACCGTATGCCCGACCACAGCAAGGTGTACGACAAAGTGAACCACGGCATTTCCACTGTGGCGTGTGCTGCACCCGACAGGCGGGGAGTATAGGGAATCTGATTTTTGTAGGTGGACGAATTCGGCTGAGTCATATTCAAGGCCTGTTGATAAGAAAATGTGCCTCCTGCCGACAAGCTCATTTCGTGCGGCAGCTTGAAGATGCTTTCCAGCGAAAGATCGATGCCGTCGATGCGCACTTTTCCGTAGTTGACCATGCTCCATTCGAACATGTTTTTTACGGGAACGGCAACGATTTTGTTTTTTATCGTGTTGCGATATGCGTCTGCCGAAAACGTGAGGAAGGGCAGACGATCGCTGCCGGAAATGCCGTAGGTGAGTCCCAGGTTAAACTGTTGGGCATCTTCGGGTTTGAGGTCGCGCTTTCCCACGAGCGAGTAATACAAATCGTTGAAAGTGGGAAGTCGGAAAATGTTTTTATAGAAAGCCCTGAAATGAAGGTCGATATTGTCGAACGGACGAGTCGATACGGCAATGCAGGGCGACACCTTGTGGTGGTTTTCGGCCGGGTTGCCGTTTTTTACCTTCTCGTCGGTTTGGGTATAAAGCACGTTGGCCGTGGCCGTAAATTTTTCGGCTGTAAATTTGGCTGCCATTACCGATTGCAGGGTGATCCGGCGGGGATAGGCAAAACCGGTGAGATCGGCATCGAGTGTAGCCGAGGTGAGATCGGTTGCCGCCGAAAAGTGCAGGGCAGGGTAGGGACTGTAGAGCACTGCCACAGAGCCGTAACCCTCGTGTTGCCGGTACGTGTTCTCGAGTTTGCCTGCAGAATTGAGGTAAGCGGGATCGAGGTAATGCTGATATCCGTAATTGTATTTGGCATTGGCCTGAAGCGCCCATTTATCCGAAAAATCGTTCCGGTAATGCGCCTGCGCAAAAAACGTTTCATCCCACAGGCGCTGTTTCGAAAAATTGTCGGTATTATAGAAGATGGTCGCACCGGGCAGGCCGCGTTCCGAGCGGTAGTAGTACACTCGCGCGTCGGCACGCGAACTCTGCGAAATTTTCCCGAACACCGCCCCTTCCAATCGCAAGTTTTGCACGTCGGTATTTTGTCGTTTCTCCACCGATGAGCTGTCATTTTTCGACGGCCCGTAATGCAACACATAGGGATATTTTCCGTCGGCCGACAGCCACTCGCCGCTGAACGATGCAGCCAGGCGGTCGTTGATTTTCTGTTCCAGGTAAAATGTAGGGTTAACCAAGCCGAACGAACCGCTTTTCAGCGATCCTTTGCCGTGGGTATTGCGGCCTTGTTCAAAAGAAGGGATGCGGCTATGGATATGGAGCACCGAGGCGGCAGAAAAAAAACGCGCCGGTTGAAAAATTTGATCGCTTTGCGCCTGATTCAGCGTAATCGAGTTCACATTATCCGTCGAAAAACGGCCGATATCGATTTGGCCGGTTTGCACATCCGAAAGCAGGACGCCGTTGTAGCCCACGGCCGTGTGGGTTGCCCCCAATCCCCTCACCGAAACCGTTTTCAGTCCCCCGATGCCGCCGTAATCTTTCACGGTAACGCCCGAGAAATGCTTCACCACGTCGGAAATCTGCAGCGCATTGAGGTTTTGTATTGTCTTTTCCGTAAGGATTTGCGTGGGCAGCGCAGAACGAATTGCCCGGTTGCGGTAGTTTTCGGTAATCACCACTTCGGGCAAATGCAGCAACGTATCTTCGCCCGTTTGGGCCGACAGCCGCATGCACGACGTTATTGCCGCAACGCATATAACGATGAACCACCGTTGTTTTTTGAATACATTCATCTTCTACCGAATCCGTTTAAATTTCGGTAAAGCTTAAACGAAAAGAAGGCACGCAAAAATCGAAAAACGAAAAGAATTGTCGTGTCGTTTTCAAGCTTTATTCCCCGAAAGCCATTAACTGTTGCGAAATGTCGGCAGGTCTTCTGACTTGCTCCCGTGTCTGAACGCCTTCCCGTCCGCCCGGCGGACAGTGGCATAAGGTATGTGTTCAGCACATAAGCGGAGCTTACAGCAGCGGGTCTGTTCAGGATTTGCACCTGATTCCCTTTTCATTGTTCCTTTCGTAGCCTTTGTGAAAGGAACAACACCCACATTTCGGAGGCAAAGATAAGGATAATTTTTTAATTGCCCACCGTTATTCTTTATTCTGCTATGAGCAGAAAATAATTCTTCTTGCCTCGTTGAGCAATAATGTATTTGTTGCCAATGAGATAGGAAGAATCGATCACCGTATCGGAATTTTCCAATCGTTCTTTATTAATGGTCACACCTCCCGATTGTGTAGTTTTGCGCATTTCGCTTTTGGAAGGAAAAACGGCAGCGTTTTCTGTCAATAAATCGACAGCTTTTATGCCACGGGAAAGCGCTTCTTTCGAGATATTAAATTGGGGAACACCATCAAATACCTGAAGGAATGTTTCTTCGTCGATGGAACGCAAGGTCTCTGAAGTTGCTTTTCCGAATAATATTTGTGAAGCATTGACAGCCATTTCGTAATCGCTGCGCGAGTGCACCATGACGGTAATCTCTTCGGCCAGTCTTTTTTGTAAAGGGCGAAGATGAGGTGCTTTTTGCTGTTCGGAAATCAGTGAATCGATTTCTTCTCGCGAGAGAGTGGTAAATATTTTGATATATTTGGCAGCATCTTCATCACTTACATTCAGCCAGAATTGGTAAAATTTGTAGGGTGAGGTGTAGCGACGGTCGAGCCACACATTTCCGCTTTCCGTTTTCCCGAATTTGCCGCCATCGGCTTTGGTTATGAGAGGACAAGTAAGCGCATACACTTCTCCACCGTCAATTCGACGGATAAGTTCGGCGCCGGTGGTTATGTTGCCCCATTGATCTGAACCTCCCATTTGCAAACGGCAGCCTTTTTCCCTGTATAAATGCAGAAAGTCGTATCCTTGAATCAATTGATATGAAAATTCGGTAAAAGACATTCCTTCTGTTGAATCGGCGCTGAGCCTTTTCTTTACTGAATCTTTTGCCATCATGTAATTAACGGTAATATGTTTGCCGATGTCGCGGATAAAATTCAGAAAGGTATAATCCTTCATCCAGTCATAGTTGTTCACCATCACGGCTTTATTGGAAATATTGCCGCCAAAATCGAGGAATTTCGACAGCTGTTCTTTAATTGCTTCCTGATTATGCCGAAGGGTTTCTTCATCCAGCAATTTTCGTTCGGCCGATTTCATCGACGGGTCTCCTATCATGCCGGTAGCGCCCCCTATGAGGGCTATTGGTGTGTGTCCGGCTCGTTGGAAATGTTTCAACATCATGACCCCTACCAAATGACCGATGTGAAGGGAATCGGCCGTGGGATCGATGCCGAGGTATCCGGCTGTCTTTTCTTTTAACAAGTATTCTTCCGTTCCGGGCATAATATCTTGGATCATGCCTCTCCAACGAAGTTCTTCCACAAAATTCATAAGATGTTAATTGGTTTGATTTGTTAAAACGATTGCAAAGGTACGACTTTATTTTCGGAAAACTAAACAGAAACAACAATTGAACCTTGTTTCTTTCCTTTCAATGTTTTCGGGACAGCATAGTCAGAAAAACAATGATGTTCATAATTTCGAGACGACCGAGCAGCATGTTGCCGGAAAGGATGTATTTTGCGGCATCGGGCAAACCGCTATAATTTCCCAACGAACTTACTCTTCCAAATCCCGGTCCGGCATTTCCAAGTGTTGTTATAGCTGCAGAGAAAGCGGTCATACCGTCTATATTCATTGCAGTCAGTAATAAAGTAGTTACAAAAAAGGTGATAATATAAAGGAGAATAAAAACGGCGGTCTGCAATTCCATATCGTTGTCGATGAGTGTTCCATCCACTTTTATGGCATATATTCCTTGAGGATGTTTGGCGAGTCGGATTTGTTTTATCAGCGATTTGAAGAAAAGATAAATTCGGTCGAATTTCAGCCCTCCTGATGTAGATCCCACCATTCCGCATTGAATGGTGAAATACATTTGGATCAGGATAGCGAAAATAGGCCAGTTTGGCGTGTCGACAATGGCAAATCCCGTAGTTGTTCCTAATGAAATCACCTGAAAAGCAGCATATCGCAACGACTCTCCAAAACCATAAACTTTTTCAACGGTAAGTTGGGCGGCGACAAGAAAAATCCCTATAAATATTACTGTTACATAAGACCGAACCACGTTTGAAGTGAAAATATTCAATTTTCGTCCGCGAACGGTATTGTAAATCAACCCAAAATGCATGCTGCTTATCAACATGAAAAACATGATGACGATTTCGATTCCTACATTGTTGTAATAGGCTATGCTCAGGTTTTTGGTCGAAAATCCTCCGGTAGCCACAGTGGCAAACGAATGGCAAACGGCATCGAACCAGTTCATGCCGAAGATTTTCAACAAAATAATTTCTATGGCAATAAGGCTTAAATAAATAGCGACGATGATATTGGCAATTTCTCTTGCCTTCATCCGAAAATTCAGCATGGATAATCCGGAAACTTCAGAATGATAAATGCTGGAACGAATCCCTTTTTTTTCGGGAAGGATAATCAAAACAAAAAGAATGATGCCGACTCCGCCGATAAAATGGGTAGCTGCTCTCCAAAACAACAATCCTTTGGGCAGGATCTCGACATTGTTTAAGATGGTTGCTCCCGTCGTGGTAAATCCCGAAACACTTTCGAACAGCGAATTGGCCAACGTGAATTCTCCTCCCCACATAAAATACGGAATCATACCTACCAGGCAGGTGAATATCCAGCCGAGCACACTGATGGCCATTCCTTCATGAACGGTGATATCGTCTATTCTTTCCACAAACAGTTGGGGAAATATTCCCAATACTGCGCACACCAATGCTCCATACAGAAGCGGAATAAGCGAATCTTCGTGAAGGAAAAGAGAGATGGATGCCGAGATACACAAAAACAGCGCATTGAAAAGCGAAATGAATCCTAAATATTTTAATATGGCTTTTGTCCGTATCATAGGAGATCCTTAATTTTTTTCATTCTTTCCGTCCATCATGTTTTTTACATGCAAAAAACGATGAATCAGATTGTTGATTTCATTCTCAAGGTTTTTTATCTCGTCTTTTGTGTATGCGGTAACTTTCAGATTGTATTGTTCCGGATAAAATGAAGACACGGCATCGGTAATGTTGCGTATAGGATTGATTACATATTCCGAAATGAAAAAATGGAGCAGTAAAGCAAAAATCGCTGCCGTGATGAGCGATACAATGGCCGGCATAATAGCCCGTTTGGCATTATCCCTCATCGATAGGGTTTGTTTTTCGATGCCTTTCTCGTTGAGTTGCAACAAGGAGTTGATCGCATCTTTTGCTGCAAAATCCAGTTGTTGATAGGTAGAGAAAATAGGATCGTTTTCGGTAAACGTTACGCCATCATTTTTTTCAAGAAGCGTTGTAATGAAGGTGTAGTATTTATTGTATTCTTCCTTTATTTTATCGATGTATTTTTCCTCATCGATTTCGGAAACATGTTGCGACGCCGTTTTTATAGCTTGGTTCATGATTGAATCTGCGGCTATAATTATTTTTGTTCCTTCTTCGTGGTTTCCTTGTAGAAACAACAACAGTCCTTTGTTTTGTTGATCCATGGCATTAAGCATGTACCGGGCCTGCTCAATGGATGTGCAATTGTTATTAATGATGGTTTCGGCCGAAGTTTCAACTTTCTCGAACTCCATAACTAACATTACTCCGGCTATTGCCAGCATGAAAATCAGCAACAGAAAACCTGCCAATATTTTTGTTTTCAACGAGTTGGTTATTTTCATCGAATGAATATTGTTTTTATTGATACGTTCTCATAATAAACGGTGCAAAGGTACTTGTTTTTAAGGTATTTTGCCAAAATCGAGAGAAAACTTTTTAACGATAAAAAAAGTGGAATGCATGTTGGCTTTCCGTCATGCATTCCACTTTTATAGAGATTAAACGATTGGCGTTATCGTACTAACGAAACAAAATCGTTATTCGATCTGTATTTAGCGAATTCCAAATCGTTTGCTGCTTTTTTTGCCATGGCTTTGTCGCGCAATATGGCTGTTTGAAGATGGGTTATGACATCGTTGACGTTGTTTGTTCTTGCAGCAACAATGGCGGCCAGATAGGCTGTGGTTGCATCGGGGTTAGGAATAGCTGCAAGTGTTTGAGATGCCTTGTTGTAATCTTTTACCAGCAATTGAGCCAATGCTGCATTGTTCGATTTCAAATCGCCAAAAGCTTCGACCGCTTTGTTGTATTCTCCTTTTTTCAGATAAAGCAGTCCGAGAGCTCCATTAAGACCTTTAGCACCACCTGCTTTGCCAAGCAATTCTTCGGCTTTGTCGAGATCGTTGTTGATCATGGCAATTAAAGCCAAATTCATATTCACTTCCGGTGCATTTGGCGATATTTGTGCGGCACGATTAAACGATTGGGTGGCTTTGTTTATATCTCCCCGTTTATAGAAAAGAACACCCAAATTGTTCCAACCTCTGAAATCTTGTGGATAATTTACCGTTATGTATTGGAAAATACGTTCTTTTTCAGCGTCATTATCCGTGAGTGTAGAAGCGTAAAGCAATTCGTTTACATTCAGCTGTTTCGGATTGCTTCTCCAGAAGGACATGATTTCATCGTCGGTCTTTCCTATAATTTCGATGTTGGCAATCAAACGTGCACGGCGCAATTGTGGAAGAACGGTTTCTGTCAATTCTTTGTATATATTGGATATATTTTTTATTTGTTGTTCGCGCTCTTCGGGATCAGAATACATGGATAGTACTCTGAGAATAAGTTCTTTGTCTTGCAAGTCGGATGCTTCCACCAATTGACGGAAACCTTCCCAGTCTTCGGCTGTAAAATGGGTATTGATATCGGTAGAAATATTCTTCTTTTTTAATTCCTTCTGCAGGTATTCCGTTGTATTTTTTTGTCGTTGTTCGGCCAGTGTTTCGTTAAGAGGTAGAGGACCGTCAGGTGAAGCATATGCCGCTACTTCAATAGCAATTTGCTGTTTAGGATCGTTAAAAGCTTCTTCCACGCGTTTCTTCCAAGCAAGCAAACCTTCTTTACTTAATTCGCTTTGACGCAATGCGGCATTTTGAATAAGAAACAAGATGGCTGCATCCTGTTTGTCTTTAATGATTCTTTGGAAGTTGTCGTCTGCCAGCGAAGGATCGGTGGTTAAAGCATTGGCCAACATTGAAGTGGCGATAACACCGTCGGCAACTTTTATATCGGGGAGATTGGCTTTTTTGTTTTTTATTTGTGCGTTAAAACGCATGAAAAGTTCGGAAACTTCCATCCCTTCCTGATAGGGGAATTTAAAATTCATAATGAAATTTCCCCCTTTGTTTTTAGGAATCGTTATTCCGTTTCCTGCCACTTTTTCTCCCTGATAGGTATAGGGTATTGCTTTCAACTCTTTGTTGCCTGCATATTTGATTACAGGGGTAATGGTTACTGTTGCTTTAGGATGAAACCATTTTTCGGGGAAAGTCCCGTTAACGGAAACAGGCACTTCTGTTCCCACGGTTTCGAGGGGAGAAGGGGTTACTTTAAAATTGGATTGCGATAGCGGCTTAAGGCTGCTGCATGACGTAGCAAACAGAACAATTGCCGCTGCTAATGCTAAAGATACATTAAACGTTTTTTTATTCATAGGGAAAAATTTTATGAGTTAATTAGTTCATTTTTTATCATTTTCGGATTCTTCTTGCAAAACTATCGATTTTTCTTTGAATAAGAAAACTGAGGGGTTGATATCTCTTGCATATTTAGTCATTTTTTAGAAATTCCACATGAAATCCCAATTGTTGCAACACATTTGCCGACGAGGGATCGGCATTTATCACGGTATAGGCTTTGTATTCGCGTCGAAGGGGATAATGGGAACGGAAATAGTAGAATTTTTCGGGCGATTTTTTTAATGCTTCTGTTTCTTTCAACGGATTATAGGTATGAAGAACGGCATGAGCTATTTGTCGTTTCGGGTCGATATCTTTTACGTCTATGACGGGATCGGCAGGAGCGGGGATAGGCGGCATGAGTTTTACCGGATCGATGTCGAGATGGAAAAAATCGCATAGGTTCTCGAGGGTCATTTTGGTAGCCGTCCACTTTCCGTCGGCAGAATATCCGGCAACATGCGGTGTGGCAATGTCGGCCATTTCCAGCAGTTCACGGTCGATGTCGGGCTCGTTTTCCCAGCAATCGATTACCGATCCCGACACGAGGCCTTCTTTCATCGCTTTTTTCCATGCCCGGGTATCGGTTACACTGCCCCGGCAGGAATTGATCAGGATGGGAGCTTTTTTCAATTCGTTGAAAAAACGTTCGTCGGCCAGGTGCCACGTTTTGTATTTTCCTGTTTTGGTAAGGGGGGTATGCAGGGTGACGATGTCGGCCTCGTGTTTAAGGGTTTCGAGATCGGTAAACATCCCGTTAACATTTCCTTCTCGTTCTTCTCGCGGCGGGTCGTTTAGCAAAACATGCATACCCATTTTTTTGCAGGCAGCTTCCACTTTACTCCCCACGTTTCCTACGCCTACAATGCCGATGGTCTTTTCTTTTAGGTCGAATCCTTTTTTTTCTGCCAGCAGCAGCAAGGATGCCGTTACGTATTGTTCTACCGATCCGGCATTGCATCCCGGGGCAGTGCGCCAGGCAATACCGTGAGTATCGCAATAATGGGTATCGATATGGTCGTAACCTATCGTGGCCGAACAAATGAGCTTTACGGACGAGCCTGCCAATATTTCTTCACCAAAATGCGTTACTGTTCGCACAATCAACACATCTTTGTCTTTTACCGTCTCTTTGGTGAACTGATTTCCGGGCAGGTATTCAACTTCGCCGAAATGCTCGATGGCACCTTTGAGATAGGGGATATGGGCGTCTGCTAAAATTTTCATTGTTCAAATTGATTTATAACGTCTTTTTTAACCACGCATCCATTCCTTTTGCTGCTTTGCGTCCGTCACCCATCGCCAGGATAACGGTAGCACCGCCACGCACGATGTCGCCTCCGGCAAATATATATTCTACACCGGTTTGCATGGTTTCGTCATCCACTACAATTGTTCCATGGGGGGTAACTTCCAAACCGGCGAAAGACGACGGAATCAACGGGTTGGGAGAAACACCAACGCTTACAATAACTTCGTCGACATCTACCCATATGGTCTCGCCTTCAATAGGGATGGGTCGGCGACGACCGGATGCATCGGGTTCGCCGAGTTTCATGCGTTGTAACAACATGCGTTGCACGTGCCCATTTTCATCGCCTTCGTATCGTAAGGGATTATGCAGGGTGAAAAATTCGATGCCTTCTTCTTTTGCGTGTTTCACCTCTTCGATTCGTGCCGGCATCTCTTCTTCTGAACGCCGATACACAATCATTGCTTTTTCGGCGCCCAGACGACGTGCAGTGCGAACGGCATCCATCGCCGTATTGCCGCCGCCGATTACGGCTACTTTTTTGCCGCGATGAATGGGGGTATCGCTTTCAGGATCGGCAGCCTGCATTAAATTTACCCGGGTGAGGTATTCGTTGCACGACATTACGCCGATAAGATTTTCTCCCGGAATGTGCATAAAGTTGGGCAATCCGGCTCCGCTGCCGATGAAAAGTCCGCGATATCCCATTTCTTTCAGATCTTCTTGAGAAATGGTTTTTCCTATGATGCAGTTGGTTACAAATTGTACGCCCATTTTTTTGAGCCCTTCAATTTCTACTTCCACGATTGTGTTGGGAAGTCGAAACTCGGGAATGCCGTAGCGAAGTACGCCACCCAATTCGTGCAGGGCTTCAAATACCGTGACATCGTATCCCATTTTGGCCATATCCCCCGCAAAAGCCAAACCGGCAGGACCTGAGCCTGCAACGGCAATTTTAATGCCGTTTGCGGGTGCAGTTGCAGGAATCGAGATGTGTCCGCTTTCCCTTTCGTAGTCGGCGGCAAAGCGTTCGAGATATCCGATGGCTACGGCTTCTTTTTTCAGTTTCTTGACGTAGAAACATTGGCTCTCGCATTGGCGTTCTTGTGGACAAACACGTCCGCATACCGCAGGCAGGGTGTTGGTATCTTTCAGCGTTTTGGCGGCTTCGAGAATTTCGCCACGCTCAATGTTTTTGATAAATTTGGGAATATTTACTTCAACCGGACATCCCGTGATGCACGTCGGATCTACGCAATCCAGACAGCGATGCGATTCGGAAAGAGCTTGTTGCAGCGTGAGGCCGAGATTTACTTCCTTGAAATTGTGAATGCGAACATCGGGTTGTTGTTCGGGCATTTTTACCCGGGGCAGATCCGTACGTTCTTTATTTTTCATTGTTTTACGTAGCGCTTCGCGCCACGGCTGATTGCGTTCAGCTTGCAAATATTCTTTTGAAGGCATTTCGAGTTGTTTTATTGTTGGCTATGCTATGAATATTCGATTATGATCGATGATCAATTGCGGCAATTGGCTTTAGTTATAAGCTTTTAGCCGCATAAGCATCTCATCAAAATCGACTTGGTGTGCGTCGAATTCGGGGCCGTCGACACATACGAATTTGGTTTTACCCCCTACCGTAACCCTGCAGGCTCCACACATGCCTGTACCGTCAACCATGATGGTGTTGAGGGATGCGATGGTCGGGATGTTGTATTTTTTGGTGAGTTCGGAGACGAATTTCATCATAATGGCAGGCCCGATGGTAACGCACAAATCAACTTTCTCGCGTTGGATAACCTCTTCCACACCATGGGTGACCAATCCTTTTTTGCCGTATGAACCGTCGTCGGTCATGATGATGACTTCATCGGCAAATTGACGTACTTCGTTTTCAAGAATAACGAGTTCTTTGGTGCGGGCCGCCAATACGGCAATTACCTTATTGCCTGCCTTTTTCATTGCCTCGATGATGGGCAACATGGGGGCAATTCCCACGCCGCCACCCGCACAAACTACGGTGCCGAAGTTTTCGATGTGCGTGGCTTTCCCCAACGGTCCCACCAAATCGGTTATATAATCGCCGACATTAAGTTCGCAAAATTTTCCCGACGATTTTCCCACATTTTGCACTACCAACGTAATCGTCCCTTTTTGTGGATCGGCCGATGCAATGGTATAAGGTACACGTTCTCCTTTTTTACCGATGCGGACAATCACAAAATGACCTGCTTTACGGCTTTTGGCTATTAACGGGGCTTCAATCTCGAATTTTACGACCTTATCGGATAAATATTCCTTTCCTACGATTTTATTCATGATAAATACGGATATTGATATTCGTTTCCTCGAATAGATTGGGCTTAATTTTATTTTGCAAAAATACACTTTTTTCATCTGAATGAAAAACAGAATTCAAAATAAGATAAATTCAAAAAAATGCAGTTTTAACAGCTATGCCGTAATTTTACCGTATGGTATGAAATATCGTTAGGATGATTATCTTTGCATTATCATTCACAAAAACAAATTATGAAAGATTTCAGTGTAAAAGCTAATGCAATTTTTGACCGTGCCACAGAAGATTATCATCTCGTAAATCATGTCGATGCCGTTATGAAAAATCCCTTTCAACCGGGGACGATTGATCATCTCCTTTATAAAAAAAATTGGATCGATGTCGTTCAATGGCATCTGGAAGATATCATTCGCGACCCTGAAATTGATCCTGTCAAAGCATTGGAAATCAAGCGTCGTATCGATCGCTCGAATCAGGAAAGAACGGATTTGGTGGAAAAAATCGATGATTATTTTCTTGATTTTTTTAGAGACGTCAAACCGCTTCCCGATGCTGTTATCAATACGGAAAGTCCGGCATGGGCAATCGATCGATTATCGATTCTTGCCGTAAAAATTTATCATATGCGGGACGAGGTTAATCGCACGGATGTCGATGAACAACATGTGATGAATTGCCGTAAAAAATTAAATGTACTTATGGAACAACGCGAAGATCTCACCAATGCTATCGATACGTTGCTTCAAGAAATCGGAGAAGGGAAAAAATACATGAAGGTTTACAGACAAATGAAAATGTATAACGATCCCTCTCTTAATCCGGTGCTATATAGTAAAACAACAAAATAATGGCTCATGTTTTGGTCATTCGCTTGTCGGCATTTGGCGATGTAGCCATGCTGGTTCCACCCTTATATTCGGTGGCAAAGGCCTATCCGAACGACACCTTTTACGTTTTGACAAATAAAAATTACGTTTTGCTTTTCGATCTCGGGTTGTCTAATATTTATCCGATTGGCGTTGATCTCGCAGATTATAAAGGCATCAAAGGATTGTTTCGTCTGGGAAATTTTCTCAGGAAATACCCTATCGATAAAGTTGCCGATGTACATGATGTATTACGAAGTAAGTTTTTGAGGGCTTATTTTTCCCTTTTAGGAAAAAAAACACGCCATATCGATAAAGGCAGGAAAGAAAAGAGAGCCGTTGTTTCCCATAAAGCTCCTTTACAACCCTTAAAACATACCATCGATAGATATAGAGACGTTTTTGAAGCCATTGGGTATCCTGCGGAAATGACGTTTTCGCATTATTTTTCCAACAAATCAAGTGTAGTTTCGTTACCGGAGAATATTTTCTTTGATCCCTCGAAAAAAAATATAGGAATAGCTCCTTTTGCCAAACACAAAGCAAAAATGTATCCGTTGGAGAAAATGGAGGAGGTAATAAAAACACTGTGTACTCATCCCGATGTCATTATTTATCTTTTCGGCAGTCAAAAGGAAGCCGAAATAATGAAAAAATGGCAGGAGACATATCCCCATGTGGTTTCTGTTGCCGGAAAGCTCGATCTTGTTCAGGAGTTATTTCTGATGTCTCAACTTCGGGTAATGCTTTCCATGGATTCGGCCAATATGCATTTAGCTTCGTTAGTAGGTGTTCCTGTGATTTCCATTTGGGGAGGCACTCATCCCTATTTGGGCTTTTATGGTTTTAAGCAGTCGGTCGATGACGCGGTACAGATCGACTTGGATTGTAGGCCCTGTTCTGTTTTTGGTAACAAACCTTGTCTGCGTGGCGATTATGCGTGTTTAAATTCTATTGATCCTGAGATTATTGTTCGGCGATTGCAAAAGTATTTACCTTAATTTTTTTGGCATATCTTTTGCTTTAATTAAACCAAATTCGTATTTTTGTGTCATAGTTCACGGAAAAAGAGATCATTGAAATATGGGGTTGACCGGTTTTGAC
>ENA-UOYA01003283-UOYA01003283.1-activated-sludge-metagenome-genome-assembly--contig:-NODE-3283-length-14557-cov-5.918908_pt1 | contig 14557 bp, 8 predicted proteins | sample MGYA00238163_ERZ764804 | MGnify/ENA primary metagenome ERZ764804 (study PRJEB28919, sample SAMN05720223) | activated sludge metagenome | isolation source: Anaerobic digester | place: Hong Kong...
CCAGCACCACCAGCAGGTCCAACTCAAGAAGAATTGTTAACTCAAATTCGCGATTTATTAAAAAAATAATCCGCTACAGTACATATTCTAACTTAAACCACGCCTTGAGCGTGGTTTTTTTGTTTTTGAGAGGCATGAAGCAGTCTTTTTTTGTCAAATGAATTAAAATTCTATCTACTTTTGTATTTCAAAAAAAGTTTCAACGTTAAAAATTATATATGAAAGTTGCTGTTGTTGGCGCAACCGGAATGGTTGGCGAAGTTATGCTTCAAGTATTGGCAGAAAGAAATTTTCCTGTAACTGAATTAATTCCAGTTGCATCAGAAAAATCAGTAGGAAAAGAAATTGAGTTTAAAGGAAAAAGATACAAAGTTGTAGGCATGCAAACTGCTGTTGACATGAAAGCAGACGTTGCATTATTTTCGGCTGGTGGACAAACTTCTCTTGATTGGGCTCCAAAATTTGCCGAAGCTGGCACAACCATAATCGACAATTCATCTGCTTGGAGAATGGATCCAACCAAAAAATTAGTTGTTCCAGAAATAAATGCGCATCTATTGACCAAGGAAGATAAAATCATTGCCAACCCAAACTGTTCTACTATTCAGATGGTAATGGTATTAAATCCATTGCACAAAAAATACAATATAAAAAGAGTAGTTGTTTCAACCTATCAATCCATAACTGGAACCGGTGTAAAAGCTGTTCAACAGTTAGAAAATGAATACAAAGGAGTTCAAGGAGAAATGGCATATAAATATCAAATTCATAGAAATGCCATTCCACAATGTGATTTATTTGAGGAAAATGGATACACAAAAGAAGAAATGAAACTCGTTCGTGAAACCCAAAAAATCATTGGAGACAAGTCAATTGCAGTTACTGCCACAGCTGTTAGAATTCCTGTAGTTGGTGGACATAGCGAAACAGTAAATATTGAATTCAGCCATGATTTTAATATTGATGATGTTAGAAAAATTCTTCATCATACTGATGGCGTTGTGCTCCAAGATAATATTGATACATTTATTTATCCAATGCCTTTGTATGCTCAAGGCAAAGACGATGTTTTTGTGGGCAGAATCAGAAGAGATGAAAGCCAACCTAACACACTTAATATGTGGATTGTTGCTGATAATTTAAGAAAAGGTGCAGCAACAAATACTATTCAAATTGCTGAATATTTAGTTAAAAATAATTTAGTGTAAAATATACTGCTCAAAAAACCACCTGATTTAAACTCTTAAAAATTGTTAAAATCAGGTGGTTTTTTATTGAGAAAAGATACTTTTGCTGTGATGAAAAGAAAGTTACAGTTGTTGAACTTTGGAATGGGATTGATTGTATTGTTTGCAATACTGTTTCAATCTGTCCATTCGTTTGAACACTTGGCAAAACAACTTTCAGAAAAACAATGTCATCACAAATATCATTCTCACAAAACAGAAATCAACCACAGTCATCACAATTTTGATAAATGTTTTGTTTGTGAATTTGCATTTAGCTCATATATTTCATTAAGTAAAAAAGAAATAAACTTTAGTAACAAAGAAATAGTTACAAAATACTCATTTGAATATTCCAGAGAAATATTCAGTTGTTTTAAAGGAAGTTTATTCTCGCTCAGAGCACCACCTGTTTTTATTGCATAAAGATTAAAGATTTTTTAAGTCCAAACTCCTTGGACTAATATTCATTTATCAATAAAAACTTAACATGAAAAATTTCTATTTATTCCTAATAGTTGGGTTTGCTATGATGGCAAATGCCCAAAATAAAATCAGTGGAATTGTTACAGATATCAACAACAATCCCATAACAAATGCAATCATTTCATTACCAGAAATCCACAAAGAAACCAATACTGACAAAGAGGGAAAATTCATTTTGACTAATTTGCCACAAGGCAATTTCAAACTAATAGTTTCTTTTGTTGGCTATGAAACACAGAGTAAAACAATTGATTTGAGTGGAACTGAACAAAACTTAACATTTGTATTAGTTGAAGCTGTTACACACATGGATGAAGTTATTGTTTCCAATGTTTTCAAACGATTACAATCGCAAAACGTCATGAAAGTTGAACAAGAAAACATTAAATCATTACAACAAAAAGGAGCATCAACATTGATTGATGGATTAGCTACCATTCCAGGTGTTTCACAGGTTTCAACTGGAACATCTATTGGGAAACCCGTAATTCGCGGTATGAGTGGCAATCGTGTTTTAGTATATTCACAAGGCGTTCGATTGGAAAACCAGCAGTTTGGTGAAGAGCATGGATTAGGATTGAACGACTCTGGTGTAGAAAGTGTAGAAGTTATAAAAGGTCCAGCTTCATTGTTGTATGGTTCAGATGCGCTTGGTGGTGTTTTGTACTTCAATCCTGAGAAATTTGCCAATCCGAATGATTTTAAAGTAAATTTTGGTCAACGATTGTTTTCAAACACATTAGGTAGCAATACAACTCTTGGTCTAAAAACCTCAACAGACAGATGGAAATTTTTAGTTAGAGGAAATTATAACACAAACTCAGATTATGAAATTCCAAATGGCGACAGAGTTACCAATACACGATACAACGAAAAAGATTTGAAAGCAGGAATAGGTTACAACAATTCGTCGTTTTCAACTGTTTTTCGTTATAATTTTAATCAACTCGATTTAGGAATTCCAGAAGAAGGCATAGCCGAACAATCTAACAGCAAAAAGACTATGTTTCCTAGTCAAGGCGTTGACAGTCATATTTTGAGTTTGCACAACAATGTTTTTTTCAAAAATTCAAAACTCGATATTGATTTGGGTTATATCTACAACGACCGAAAAGAATTTGAAGACAGTTATTCTCCCATTTTGCACATGAAATTGAAAACTTTAAATTACACTGTGAATTATCATTTGCCAAAAAAAGGAAAATTTGAAACAATTATAGGTGTTCAAGGCATGAACCAAACCAATGCAAATTCGGGTGAAGAATTATTGATTCCTGATGCTACAACCAATGATTTTGGGATATACACAACATCTATTTATCAATGGAATAAAAATATTCTTCAAGGAGGAATTCGTTATGATAACCGAAAAGTAACTTCTGAAAATCATGGAGTAATAGGCGAAGAAGGTTATTTTGAAGCAATTGACAAATCTTTCGACAGCTTCAATGCTTCTCTTGGTTATAAGACAAATTTTGATGAAAATCTTGCTATGCGTTTGAATGTTGCTTCTGGATTTAGAGCACCCAATTTGGCTGAACTTACCTCAAACGGCGTTCATGAAGGAAGCAACAGATATGAAATAGGAAACTCAGAGTTGAAAAATGAGCAAAACATTCAAGTTGATTTGAATTTAGAATATAAAAGCACTCATTTTGAATGGTTTATTAATGGTTTTTATAACCATGTGAACAATTACATTTACATTTCACCCAATGGAACACAGATTGATGGTTATGATGTATATGATTATGTTCAAAATAATGCAAAATTGTATGGCGGTGAAGTTGGTTTACACTTTCATCCGCATCCAGTAGATTGGTCGCATTTTACAAGTAGTTTTGAAACAGTTACTGGCAAAAAAGACAATGGAGATAATTTGCCTTTAATTCCAGCCAATAAATGGAACAATACTTTTACAGCCGAGTTCAAAAAAGGCAATTGGCTGAAAGATGGTTTTGCAACGGTTAATGTGGTGTATACTTTTAACCAAAATAATTTCAGCGAATTTGAAACTAAAACCAATGATTATACACTAGTAAACTTGGCTTTTGGCGGAGAAATTACTATCAACAAAAGTAAATTCAATTTAAACCTGAATGCTAACAATCTTTTGAATAAAACCTATGTTTCGCATCTATCCAGATTGAAAACAGATGGTATTCCAAATATTGGAAGGAATATAATTTTGGGTGTTAATTTTAATATCTAAAAAAAAGCGTCTTGAAATTCAAGACGCTTTTTTTTAAAATCTGTTATCCCCATCGAGCATTCTGCCCAAACCACCTAGAAGACTTCCTTCTTCTCTACTGCTACCGCCATTACTTGGTGCAGAAGCTATAATTCTATCAGCTAATCGGCTGAATGGTAATGATTGAACATACACTGTTCCTGGTCCGCGAAGTGTAGCAAAAAACATCCCTTCGCCACCAAAGATGGTGTTTTTTATTCCACCAATAAATTCAATATCATAATCAACGTCTTGGGTAAACCCAACGATGCAACCTGTATCTACTTTTAGAACTTCGCCTGCAGCAAGTTCTTTTTTTGCCAATGTTCCACCACTGTGGACAAAAGCCATTCCATCGCCTTCTAGTTTTTCCATAATGAAACCTTCACCACCAAAAAGGCCGCGACCAATTTTTTTAGAGAATTCTATCCCAATAGAAACGCCTTTGGCAGCGCAAAGAAAGGCATCTTTTTGACAGATAAATTTTCCTTGAAAATCTCTCAGATCAATAGGAATAATTTTCCCAGGATATGGTGAAGCAAAAGAAACTTTGCTCTTCTTCATATTCATATTGGTGTAGGCAGTCATGAAAAGGCTTTCTCCTGTTAAAACTCTTTTTCCGGCAGAAAGTAGTTTGCCAAAAATGCCTTGTTGTTGTTGAGAACCATCTCCAAAAATGGTTTGCATTTGAATACCATTTTCCATCATCATGAAACTGCCTGCTTCTGCAACTACAATTTCTTGTGGATCAAGTTCAATTTCTACATATTGCATTTCTTCACCAAAAATCTGGTAGTCTATTTCGTGTGCTATCATAATTATTTTATTTTATAAATAGGACTATTGAGTAGTATTAATGTTACATTATTTGAAATATTTAATTTTTTTAAAAAACAATCTGTTAATAAATTAAAACAAATATTATTAAATGCATAAAAAATTAATTTTATTTTTACAATATTGCTAATTATAAAAACCAAAATCTATGAATTCATTATTTACAAAAATCATTCGGATAGTATTAGGAATTGTGTTGATTCTTTTTGGGCTAAACAAATTGATGTCATCTCCATTTATTCCTTTACCTGAATTGCCTGAAAAAGCTGGTCAGTTTATGACTTCTTTAGCTAATACTGGCTACGTTCTCAAAACTGTTGGCGTTTTGGAAGTATTAATTGGAGCATTGTTGCTGCTGAAAAAATGGGTTGCTTTTGCATTAATTTTATTAGCCCCAATTTCAACAAACATATTACTTTTCCACTTGTTTTTGGACATTCCAGGAATTTCTATGGCATTGTTAATCGTCATTTTTAATGTTGTTTTAATATATAAACATTGGCCTCAATATAAGCCTTTGTTCTACTAATAAAAAGCTCCCAATTATGGGAGTTTATTTATTTAAAATCATACGCTAACGACACTGTACCATAATAATATCCTGTTGCTGTACTTTTTGAAACTTCATTGGTCGTGTAGTGAAATCCATAACGCAAGTGAAGATTTTGAACATCATAATTTAGACCAGCATGCAATCTAAAACGAAATGGAACTATGCCATAAATCAGAGGACTGTTGTCACGAAAAATATTGCCTTGAATAGTCGCATCATATAGTTGGATATTCACTTCTGGATTGAGGTAAAAGTAAAATTCTTTTTGATTAACTAATGATGGGAAAAAATTCGATTGAAAAAGTTTGACCAAATTCTTATTGAAGGAAAATCTAAACAATAAACCTGTGTTGATAGAATTGAAAGCAGTTCCAACTTCTGCTAATGATTTCCAGTGGAAATCGTATTGATTGCCAGAAATAGAAGTTATAGGTTTTACAAAAGTTGTGTTGTATTGAACAACAAATGCATTTTGTATTTGACTTTCCCAACCATAGACTTTACCAAAATTAAAATTTGTATGCATCCATTCTTGAAACTCTTTTGCAAAAGAATTGGGACCAATAAATCCCATTTGATATTGTATTTTCCAAATTAATCCAGAACTGTAAAACCTATTTACTTCATGTTCAACCGCTAGTAATCCAGCATAAGGACGATTGTGATATTCTATGTTTTCAGATTTTACCCAAGCCGGATTAAATATTTTTTGAAACACATTGAAGCCCTTTGTAATTCGAAGGTTTTCATTTGAATTTTTAGAATGATAATTGACAAAAATATTGGTTCCAGCTGTGTAATATTTATCATTAACAACCGAAGCAAAGGAGTCGTTATCAATTGAAATTCCTAATCTAAAGACTTTATCCTCATTTTGAGAAAAACAATTTGCCATCAAAAAAAGAAAAAACAAACACTGATATGTTTTAATATTCAATTTTTCCAACATGGCTCATTACTCGCATGATTTTGTCTTTCCTTCTGTTAATGTAAGAAGATGAGTTTGATGCTTTGTACTTTCTAGGATTTGGAAGAATTGCAGCAATTCCAGCAGCTTCTCTTTTCGTCAATTTATCTGCTGTTGTACTGTACCAATGTCTTGCTGCAGCTTGTGCGCCATAAACTCCATTTCCCATTTCGATACTATTGAGATAAACTTCCATTATTCTTTCTTTTCCCCAAATAAGCTCAATCAAAACCGTAAAATAAGCTTCTAGTCCTTTTCTAAAATAGCTTCTTCCTTGCCATAGAAAAACGTTTTTTGCAGTTTGTTGAGAAATAGTACTTCCGCCTTTTAGTCGTTTACCTTTTTGATTGTTTTTGAATGCTTTTTGCATAGCATTAAAGTCAAATCCGCTGTGTTTTAAAAAGTTACCATCTTCACTGGCTATAACTGCTTTTTGAAGGTTTGGTGAAATATTTTCCAATGGTTCCCAATCATGACTAAAAACAGCATCTTCTTTGTTATCCAATTTAAATTCAATTATTCTAATAGCCATCAAAGGCGTAAAAGGAACAGGAACCCATTTGAATAAAACCACCAAAAAAATTGAGATGGCAAAAAACCAAAGCATTAATTTCCAAAAAAAACGAATAATTTTTCTAATCATAATTTACACTAAATCAGCTAATTCTTTACCTATTAAGCTTCCTATTGCAACTCCCATTCCACCAAGTCTAACACCACAGTAAACATTGTTTGAAATCTGTTCTACAATTGGTCTTTTGCTAGAACCCATCCCCATAATTCCGCTCCATCTGTGTTCAATCTTTACATCATGATGTGGTAAAATTACTTCTTTTAATAAAACCTCCAACCTATTTTGAATAATTTCGGTTAAACCAAACTCTGTAGTCGTTTCGCTTTCAAAATCTAGATTCCTTCCACCACCAAGTAAAATTCTATTGTCTATGTTTCTAAAATAGTAGTATCCTTTGTCTATATGAAACGTTCCTTTTATGTCTAAATTTTCTATTGGTTCAGTAATTAAAACTTGAGCTCTAGCTGGTTTTACAGCATTGTTGGTTATTTTTGAAGCAAAACCATTGGTTGCAAAAAGTAATTTTTTTGTTTTAAAATTAAAATCTTTTGTAGAAACATCTACTTTGTCAACCGAATCAGCATAACCCAAAACTTCCACCTGATTTAGTATCATTACACCCATTGCAACAGCTTTTTGAAGCAGAGCATTCATCATTTTTCCTGTGTCTATTTGAGCTTCAAACGGATTAAAAATCAAATACTCCTCCACATTTTTAAAATCGAAGCGATCAACTTCTTTATTAAAAACCTCTGTTTTAAAAATAGGTTTCAAAATTTCGTTGACAAATGGAATTTTTTGTAAACATTCGTTGTACCAACTTTCAGTATCTTTCAAAAAGATTTCATATCCACCAAATGGTTTGAAGTCTACAGCTGTATCACCAAGATTTTTGCGTAATAATTGTAAGCCTTGCCATCTTTTTTGCACTAGCTGAATAACCTCATCTTCACTATGTGTTTTTAAATCATCAATTATTTCAGACATACTACCAAAGCAAGCAAAACCAGCATTTTTAGTACTTGCTCCTTGTGGTAATATTCCTTTTTCTAAAATTAAAATTTTTTTCTCGGGGAAACGTTCCTTTAATGATATGGCACAATGAAGTCCAACAATTCCACTACCAACAATTGTGTAATCAATACCTGAAAACCAGTTTTTTAACTCCCAGTAACTAAAATTCATTTCAACTATTATTATTTTTTTGTTCCAAAAGTGACAATTTATTTAAGTTTAGTCTTATTTATTAAGTATATCTTATTTAAACAACATGTAGTTTGTCGATTTGTTAATATTTTTCAAAAAAAGCTAATACATCATTAAAAAATAATTATACATTTGGATTACTAATTTAACCAAATATAACAAAATTATGAAGTACAGATTACTCCCTGTTGTAATGTTGGCTTTCTCGAGTATGGTTTTTGCGCAAAGCAAAACACCAATTTGGAAGTCAACAACAAAAAAATCTGACATGGTAGCTTTGGAAGCTAGAATGATTTTACCTGAAAAACAGATTTTTTCGCTTGATCTTGAAGCAATGCGTTCTTCTTTAACGTCTGCTCCAAAAAGACTTGCTAACGGTAGCATGACCGGAAATCAAATTATTACTATTCCAAATGCTGATGGTGTTTCGGAAAGATATCGTGTTGTTGAAAATTCAACAATGGCTCCAGAACTTCAGGCAAAATATCCTGAAATTCGTTCTTATGTTGGAGAGAATTTAGACTCTCCTGGAACAACTGCTTATTTTAGTGTTTCACCACTTGGATTCAAAGCAATGATGCTTAAACCCGGAAAATCAGCAGAATTTATTGAACCTATTTCAGCTGATTTGACGACATATACAGTTTATAAAAAAGCTGACAAAGCTGCTTCACTAAATAAATTTGAGTGTTCTGTAGTGGATGCTGTTAATGCTGACGTTCAAATGGGCGCAATGCTTCGTCCAAATGCAGATGATGCTACATTGAGAACTTTCCGCTTAGCAATGTCATGTACTGGTGAATATGGTGTGTATTTTGGCGGTACAAAAGCATTAGCATTAGCTGCTATCAATGCTTCAATCACAAGATGTAATGGTGTTTTTGAAAAAGATTTTGGGGTTAGAATGGAAATCATTGCAAACACAGATTTAGTAATTTATACAAATGCTTCCACTGATCCATATTCTGCTGCATCTGGAATGTCTAGCTGGAATTCACAACTACAATCTACATTAACGTCGGTTATTGGAGAAGCAAACTATGATGTTGGTCACTTATTTGGTGCTTCAGGTGGTGGTGGAAATGCTGGATGTATTGGATGTGTTTGTGTAAACGGTTCAAAAGGAAGTGGTATAACTTCGCCAGCGGATGGAATTCCACAAGGAGATAATTTTGATATTGATTATGTAGCACACGAACTTGGACATCAGTTTGGTGCAAACCACACTTGGACACATGGTGGTAATGAAGGAACTGGAGTTCAGGTTGAACCGGGTTCAGGTTCTACTATTATGGGTTATGCTGGTATTACTTCGCTAGATGTTCAGCCTCATTCTGACGCTTATTTTCATGCTGTGAGTATTCAACAAGTTACAAATAATATTAAAACTAAAACTTGTCAAACTAACACCGCTACTGGTAATTCTGTTCCAACAGCTAACGCAGGTTTAGACTATACTGTTCCAAAAAGCACACCATTTATGTTAACTGGTTCAGGAACTGATGCTAATGGAGATACTCTTACTTACATTTGGGAGCAAATGGACTCTCAAACCAATACAACAGCTCCGAGTGCAACTAAAACAAGTGGTGTAAACTTCAGATCATATAGCCCAACCACTTCTCCTACAAGATATTTTCCAAGAATGGCTTCTGTGTTGACTGGTGCAACTACAACAGCTGGTTCAGAATTAACTGTTGAGGCTTTGCCTTCAGTTGCAAGAACACTAAACTTCAGATTTACTGTTCGTGACAACAGAGCAAGTGGTGCTGCAAACAATAGTGATGATATGGTAGTAACAGTAAATGCTACTGCTGGACCATTCTCTGTTACTGCTCCTAATACTGCTGTAAGCTATGCTGGTGGTAGTTCTCAAACTGTAACATGGGCAGTTGCTGGTACAACTGCTAATGGTGTAAACTGTGCTAACGTTGATATTTTACTTTCTACAGATGGTGGCACAACTTGGTCAACAATTCTTGCAGCAACACCAAATGATGGAACAGAAGCTGTAACAATCCCTAATACTCCTAGCACTACTTGTAGAATAATGGTTAAAGGAACTAATCATATTTTCTTTGATGTTTCTAATGCTAACTTTACAATTACAGCTGGTTCAACAGATACTGTTGCTCCGACAGCTCCAACACTTAGTGCTTCAGGAACTACACAAACAACTACTAGTTTGTCATGGTCTGGTGCTACTGATAATGTAGGTGTAACTGGTTATGATGTTTATAGAAATGGTGCTTTATTAGGCTCAACAACTGCTACAACTTATGCTGTAACTGGTTTAACAGCTTCTACAACGTACACATTTACTGTAAGAGCTAAAGATGCTGCTGGAAATGTATCTGTTGATAGTAATACCGTTTCTGTTACAACTTTAGCAGTTACAATTACTTATTGTACGTCTCAAGGAAACAGCACTGCTGATGAAAAAATTGGCAAAGTTGTTTTTGGAACAATCAACAACACTTCTACAGGAACTGCTGGTTATGAAAACTTTACCGCTCTTTCTACAAATGTAACTCGCGGAACTGCTTACACAATCACTATAACTCCAAGCTGGACATCTACAAAATACAAAGAAGGATACGCAGTGTGGATTGACTATAATCAAGATGGTGATTTCTTAGATACTGGTGAAAAAGTTTGGACACGTACAGGAACTACTACAACCCCAGTTTCAGGAACATTTACTGTACCTGCAACTGCAACTCTTGGATCAACAAGAATGCGTGTAATGATGAAATATAGCTCAGCGCCAACTTCACCTTGTGGAAGCTACACTTATGGTCAAGTAGAAGACTATACAGTAAACATTACAGCTACTGCAAAAGTGGATGAAAACAATGGTACAAAAGGACTTTCATTTGGTTTGTATCCAAATCCAGTTACTGGTGATGTGTTGAACATTACTAACCTTGAAGGTGCTGCTAATTACAGAATTTATAATTTGATGGGGCAACAAGTTGCTGCTGGAAAAATTGAAAACAATGAAGTACACATTAACGCTCTAGCTGCTGGTGCATACATCATTGAAGTATCAGATGAAAACTCATCTGCAGCAAAAAGATTTGTAAAAAAATAAATCCTAACCCAACTATATTTAAAAACCCTGCAAACAATGTTTTGCAGGGTTTTTTGTTTTTATCTACATTATTATAAACCTTATATAGCCAACTAATACTAAAATCCAATTGTATAGTGCTAAATTTCAAAATGTCAAAAGCACAAACATTTTCTAAGAATTCATCCCAACTGCATATCCTTAATAATGCAGGTTTATTTCTTTTGTTAGGTTAATGAATAGTCTGCAAACAGACATAATAAAGTCCTGAGAAATTTAGTTTATCTGTTCACTTCGTTCTAATGAGGAAATGGTGGGATTTTGTGTTTTTAAGCTCTTTGTGCCATGGATTACACACGAGGCGTCTGAACTTAGAAAGTAAATCCGCATTATTTATTTTAGATGTAAATTTTTAAAATCTCTAATTACATCTGATATAAAATAACCATTTTTTGCTTAGCTGAATATACACAAATGGCAGCTAATGATTGCGGGATAAATTTCTAAACCCCAATTCGTTAGTAATAATGGTGAATTTATAATAATATTTTTTATATAGTTGTGGTTTTGCATTTTGTTGATGTAATTTTTCTTAAACCAAAAACTACAACTTATTATCGTTTTAACTTATTCTATTTTTTGGGTGCGAATTTATCTTGAGAATTTAGAAAAAACAAAGTAAATAAACGTTGGAATATATCTGCATTGTGAGTATTATGAACATAAAAACCATACTCTCTTTCAACTGAATTAAAAGCCAATAATTATTTTTTGAAACTGTAACAAAAAACCCCAAACCGAATGGTTTGGGGTTTTTGATATTTAAAGTGTATTATTACTTAACAATCAAGAATTCAGAACGTCTGTTTTGAGCATGTTGCTCTTCGGTACAATCTTTACCACAATCAACTTTTGGTTCAGATTCACCCATTCCTTTTCCAGAAATTCTGCTAGCATCTATTCCTTTAGAAATAATGTACTGTACAGTTGATTTTGCGCGTCTTTCAGACAAGTTTAGGTTGTAACGGTCACTTCCTCTATTATCTGTATGAGATTTAGCTAAAACAACCAATTTGTCGTTATATTTCATTACCTGAACTAACTTATCCAATTCAAATGCTCCTTCTTGAGTAATATTACTCTTGTCAAATTCAAAATAAATTGGTTTTAATACAATTTCTGTAGGTGTTACGATAACATCAATAGGCTGTAGTGCTGCATCAACTTTTGAAGATGGTCCTTTGCTTTTTGCAACCGCAAAAGTATTTCCTTCATAACCATCTTTTGCAACTTGAACAACATAAGGTTTTTCACATTCTACACGATACTTAACTTCTCCTTTATCATTTGAAGTTTCTGTAGCAATAACATTCTTTTTGTCGTCAAGAATTGAAACAGTAGCGTTAGTTAATATTGCGCCAGTTTTTGCATCTGTAACAACAACTAATACATCAACTCCACAAACAGGAATTGCTCCAAATATATCATCATTACCATTACGATTACTAGCTAAGAAACCAACATTTTTTTGACTGTTGAATGAGAAAGAAAAGTCATCTTTTTCAGAGTTTACTGGTTTGCCCATGTTTACAGCATCTGCACTTTTTGTAGTGTCATATTCGAAAACATCGTATCCACCAAATCCTTGTCTTCCTGCTGAAGCAAAATAAAGCGTTTTATTATCATCAGCTATAAAAGGAAAACTTTCGTTTCCTTCTGTGTTTACACCTTTTCCAAGATTTTCTGGTGTTCCAAAAGTTCCTTCTGGTGTTACAGAAACTTTCCAAATATCAATTCCTCCTATTCCGCCAGGCATGTTAGAAGAAAAATATAATGTTTTTCCATCACGACTTAATGATGGGTTTGCACAAGAATACTCTTTACTGTTGAATGGAAGTGGCGTAATATTTCCCCAAGCATCACCATTCTTAGTTGCTTTAAAAATATAAACTTGACTGAACTTAGCCTTTAGCTGTTTTACTTTTTCAGACTCTCCTTCTTTGAAGCTTTCACTAGAAAAGTATGCTGTATTTCCATCAGAGCTTAAAGTGATAGGACCATCATGCCATTTAGAATTTAGGCTAGTTACTGGTGAAGCATTGGTAATTGTTCCATCAGTATTGTAATCAGCCTTATAAATGTCAAGATATGGCTCTTCATTCCATCCATAAGTTTTTCTAGCTCCATTTCTTGCGCTTGTAAAATAGAAAGCATTATCATAAAGAACAGGACCAAACTCAGCTTTATCACTACTTACGTCCAGCGAGTTTACATCATATTGTTTAGTTTTTCCAAGAAGTCTTGGAATGTAATTTGGATTTTCTTTGAATGCTTTTGCTCTTGAATCACTTGGCGACATTGAGGCAAATTTTTGCATTTGCTTGTTAGCTTCTTCATATTTACCGTTAGCTTTCAACATTTGTGCATAACGATAATAGGTTTCTGCATCCTGATTTGTTTCAACTGCTTTTGCATACCATTTTGAAGCTTCAGCAGGGTTAAACATGTTGTAATATGAATCTGCTAGCTGTTTGTAAACATATCCATCAGACTTGCCGTTTTCGACTAATTTCATATACTCTTTAGCCGCATCAACATATTCAAACTTATTGAAAAGATTATCAGCCGTTTTTGTATCCTTGTTTTGAGCAGAAATCGTTAACGTTCCAACTGCAAAACTTAATGCTATATATAGATTTTTCATTTTACTTAAGATTTATATGTTAGAAATATCTTGGTGAACGAGATACTTTTTTCGACAAGTTAATATCAAACAGCAACATTATTTCGTGAGATGCAGGTGTAACAACATCAAGATCAGAAACTATGTGGTCGTAAGCATATCCTATTCTTAAACTAGGTGTAACAGCAAAGTTTACCATAGCACCAAAAGAGTCTTCTAATCTATAAGTTGCCCCTAATTCAAGTTTTTCATTGAAAAGGAAGTTAGCAGAAAAATCGAAAGACGTAGGAGCATCAACTGAGGTTTTCACCATTGCAAATGGTTTAAACTTCAAGTTAGGATTCAAATCAAACACATAACCTCCAGTTAAGAAGTAGTGTAAAACTTCGGTACCATATTTTCTTCCGTTAAAGTCTAAATATTTAGATTTTAACATGTTTGGCATTGATAATGCTAAATAGTATTTATTAGTGTAATAAAAAATACCCGTACCAAGGTTAAAGAATGTTGAACTTGGATTTGCCTGTCCAAATACTGGATCATTTGCAATAGGTAATGTTGGATAAATGGTTGCAAAATCAATTTTATGCATGGTTAAACCGGCTTTCAATCCGAAAGCCAGTTTATGTTCACCACCTAAATTTAGCGTATATGAGAAATCTCCATACACGTTGTTTTCCTCAACTGGACCAATTTTATCTGTAATTGCAGATAATCCTAAT